>QFCE01002049.1_pt1 | contig 327677 bp, 240 predicted proteins | sample 5346091 | NCBI WGS metagenome assembly QFCE01 (sample SAMN09062252, study PRJNA434731) | Human gut metagenome, whole genome shotgun sequencing project. | isolation source: stool timepoint A chromium assembly | host: Homo sapiens | collected 2015 | reverse complement strand
CCGCGAATAATAATCGTGAGTGGTTTAATGAGCATAAGGCAGAATATGAAACAGCCCGTGCCGAGTTCGACAACTTTTTGGCAACAGTGATCGCCCGTATTTCCCTGTTTGATGAAACTATCCGGGGGATTCAGCCCAAAGACTGTACTTATCGTATTTACCGGGATACCCGCTTCTCTGCGGATAAAACACCTTATAAAATACATTTCGGAGGTTATATCAATGCCAAAGGAAAGAAGTCCGATCATTGTGGATATTATGTACACTTACAGCCGGATGGTTCTATGCTTGCCGGAGGAAGCCTGTGTCTGCCTACCAATATCCTGAAAGCAGTGCGACAATCTATCTATGATAATATCGAAGAGTTTGTTGCGATCGTAGAAGATCCGGAGTTTAAGAAATACTTCCCGGTGATAGGAGAGGATTTTCTGAAAACAGCTCCGAAAGGTTTTCCGAAAGATTTCAAGTACATTGATTATTTGAAATGTAAAGAATATGTTTGCTCTTATAATGTTCCAGATGACTTCTTTACCCGACCGGATATGTTGGAACAGATAGACAAAGTGTTCCGGCAATTCAAACGGTTTGCCGATTTTATAAATTATACGATTGATGATTTTGAATAGATAATGCCTAGAATATAAACTTTAAAATTTAACTTATATGGTAGTAGATACTTTAGAAAATCTGGAGAAATATGCGTCTTTAAACCCTCTGTTTGCACAGGCTATTGAATTCTTGAAGTCTCATGACCTCCAAGCCATGGAAGTTGGTAAGACAGAACTGAAAGGAAAAGATCTGTTGGTGAATATTGCACAAACCAAACCTAAAACAAAAGAGGAAGCCAAACTGGAAACTCATAACGAATTTATTGATATTCAAATCCCATTGTCGGGAACAGAAATAATGGGGTATACTGCTGCTAAAGACTGTGTTCCGGCAGATGCACCTTACAACGAGGAAAAAGATATTACTTTCTTCGAAGGATTAGCAGAAACATACGTTGCCGTAAAACCGGGAATGTTTGCTATCTTTTTCCCGCAAGACGGTCATGCTCCCGGTATCACTCCAGATGGTGTGAAGAAAGTAATCGTAAAAGTAAAAGCATAATCCTAATTCAATTCTGATATGGAAAAGACACTTAATCTCGTAAAAAACGATCCCTGGCTGGAGCCTTTTGCCGGTGCTATCACCGGACGCCATCAGCATGTATTAGACAAAGAAGCTGAATTGACGAATAAGGGAAAACAAACCCTTTCAGATTTTGCATCGGGGTATCTTTATTTTGGATTGCATCGCACCGATAAGGGGTGGACTTTCCGTGAATGGGCTCCTAATGCTACTCATATTTATATGGTGGGTACATTTAATAATTGGGAGGAAAAAGCTGCCTACAAGCTGAAAAAACAAAAGAATGGCATTTGGGAAATCAACCTGCCGGCGGATGCCATTCATCATGGCGATCTCTACAAACTGAATGTATATTGGGAATGCGGACAAGGCGAACGTATTCCTGCGTGGGCTACACGTGTGGTACAGGATGAACAGACCAAAATATTCAGTGCACAAGTCTGGGCTCCGGAGAACCCCTATAAATTCAAGAAGAAAACATTTAAGCCCGACACGAATCCGCTGTTGATTTATGAATGTCATATCGGAATGGCACAGCAGGAGGAAAAAGTGGGCACATATAACGAATTCCGCGAGAAAATACTTCCTCGTATTGCTGAAGAAGGATATAATTGTATCCAGATTATGGCTATTCAGGAACATCCATATTATGGAAGCTTCGGCTATCATGTATCCAGTTTCTTTGCTGCCTCTTCGCGTTTTGGTACCCCCGATGAACTAAAAGCATTGATTGATGCTGCTCATGAGATGGGTATTGCTGTGATTATGGACATCGTTCATTCACATGCAGTGAAGAATGAAGTAGAAGGACTAGGAAACTTTGCCGGTGATCCGAATCAGTATTTTTATCCGGGCGCTCGTCGCGAACATCCGGCTTGGGACTCTCTCTGCTTTGATTATGGCAAGAATGAAGTGATCCACTTCCTGTTGTCAAACTGCAAGTACTGGCTGGAAGAATATAAATTTGACGGATTCCGTTTTGATGGAGTGACTTCTATGTTATATTACAGCCATGGACTGGGTGAAGCTTTCTGTAACTACGGAGATTATTTCAACGGTCATCAGGATGATAATGCGATTTGTTACCTGACACTGGCTAATGAAGTGATTCATCAGGTAAATCCGAAGGCGATAACCATTGCCGAAGAAGTTTCCGGTATGCCGGGACTGGCTGCCAAAGTAGAAGATGGCGGTTACGGCTTCGATTATCGTATGGCCATGAATATTCCGGACTACTGGATCAAGACAATCAAAGAAAAGATCGATGAAGACTGGAAGCCTTCCAGCATGTTCTGGGAAGTAACCAACCGTCGCCAGGATGAAAAGACCATTTCGTATGCAGAAAGTCATGACCAGGCATTAGTAGGAGATAAGACGATTATCTTCCGCCTGATTGATGCCGATATGTACTGGCACATGCAGAAGGGAGACGAAAATTATGTTGTCAACCGTGGTATTGCTTTGCATAAAATGATCCGCCTGCTGACCTCTTCGACTATCAACGGAGGTTATCTGAACTTTATGGGAAATGAATTCGGGCATCCCGAATGGATTGACTTCCCGCGTGAAGGTAACGGATGGTCGTGCAAATATGCCCGCCGCCAATGGGATTTGGTGGACAACAAAAATCTGACCTATCACTATATGGGTGATTTTGATAAAGAAATGCTGAAAGTTCTCAAGAGTGTGAAAGATTTCCAGGCAACACCTGTTCAGGAAATATGGCATAATGATGGCGATCAGGTATTGGCATACGAACGGAAAGACCTTATATTTGTCTTTAACTTTAATCCAAAGCAGTCATTCACTGATTATGGATTCCTGGTAACTCCGGGAGCTTATGAAGTGATACTGAACACCGACGATGTAGCATTTGGAGGAAATGGTTTAGCAGACGACTCTGTCGTGCACTTCACTATTACCGATCCGCTGTACAAGAAGGAAAAGAAAGAGTGGCTGAAACTCTATATTCCTGCCCGTACCGCTGTAGTACTTAGAAAGAAAAAATAATTTTATCTTTAAATCAAGAAGCCCCCGCAAATATTATTGAATATCTGCGGGGGCTTTCTCGTTTATTACCCTATTATATAATTCAGTTCCTAGTTTTCCAGAAAGGTACTTGGCCCGAGAATATCATACATATCACTAACGTTGCGCGTTTTGAGCAATACCCCTTGTGGAGTATAGAATAACTGATATTTGATGTCGACATTATCTTGCCCTACCTTAATTACTATAATAGCCTGCCATTTGGGAAACTCCACCATTGTCACATTATCTACCACCCAATTTGCGTATGGGCCGGATACAAAGGCATTATAGACTGTTGGGGTCAGCCGGTCGAGACTGACAAGATCAGTCTGCGTCATCACCCATTGTCCCCGAACGTTGAACCATACATTTTTAGTAAATCCGTTCATTGCAAAGTTGGCACAATAATATCCGTCGTCTTGTGACCAGGCGACGCCATTTGCTTTAGGATACATTTTCTTGAAAGTCGACTGTACATTGCCGGGAGGGGTATCTCCAAAGACAGATGTAGATAATAGCAGAAACAATGCGATTGCACAAATCATAAATTTCTTCATAAGCTTTGAGTTTAGAGGATTATTTATCTACCTAAACAGCCTTTGAGAATATTTGTTTGAGTGATGTGCATAAAATAATCCCCCGGTCATTCATAAGTGACCGAGGGATGAAGAGTATACAGATCTTAGTCTTTTTACTTAAAAAGTAATCTTTAAAATCTTTCCGTTATAGCCTCCGACTGAAACATCCGTGGGCTTATAAGGTAATAGGCTAATTTCTTCTTTAGCGCCCGTCATCAAATCAGTGGCCTGATAAGATTCCATTTGAGGAATCTGTAAAAAGTCGAAAGCATGTGAAGGCACATTGATAGCAACATCTACCAGTTGACTGTCGAAATTAATAATGAAAAACAGAATCTCATTTTTATATTTTCGCATAAAAGTATATTGTTTATGCTCATTGAAACGCCATCCGTTTATATTGGCATACATTAAATCAAAGAATACTCCCTTGCTGATTGCCTGCTCTTCATTACAAATCGTCAGTACTTTTTGGTAGATAGAGTAGAGGTGTTTATGCTCTTCAGTAAGCATCTTCCCGTCAAATTTACCTCCGTTGCGCCAGCGTCGTATGCTGTCTACACTCCAATAATCGAATATAGTAGTCCGTCCGTCCCTTCCGCTAAATCCTTCACTATCCATGCCCAGTTCTCCAAACTCCTGACCGAAGTAGATCATCATAGGATTAGTGTTCATACAGGCGGAAACGATCAGTGCGGGAATTCCTTTACGCGGGTTGCCGGCAAAGAAATCAGAAGCGATACGTTGCTCGTCGTGATTCTCCAGGAAGTTGAGCATCTTTTTCTCTATTCCATTCAGACTTTGCCAGCAATGAGTGATAGCGGATGCAGATTCATATCCACAAGCTACATTGCGTAACGTGTCATACAGCCCTACCTTATCATACAGGTAATCAAACTTGCCGCGGAACAGATAGTTACGGTATTCACCTGGATTGTAAACCTCTGCGATGAAAAGTATTTCAGGATAAGCCTCTTTTACTTGAGGAATAGCCCATTCCCAGAATTCAACAGGAACCATTTCGGCCATGTCGCAGCGGAAACCGTCAATGTCTTTTGATGCCCAGAAAAGAAGAATGTCCAGCATCTTTATCCAAGTATCCGGAGTCGGGGAGAAGTGGCAGGTACCGCCATTCTGATAATCCACTCCATAGTTTAATTTCACTGTTTCATACCAGTCGGTGATATTGGGAGTAGCATCAAAACGATTGTTACCGGTAGCTTTCGCCGGGAATTCCCGGTAAGGCTCTGCTGCACCGTCTTTCATATCAAACTGGGCATGAAGTTCCGCTTGCGGAATATAATAGAAATTATTATATGGGCTGAAAGATTGGCTGGAGTCATCGTTAGCTCCCAATTCGGTCGTACCGTCCGGTTGTGCATCCGAGTGATATTGGCGTGCTACGTGATTAGGTACAAAATCAATAATTACTTTCAGACCTGTGCGATGTGTGCGATGTACCAGATTCTCAAATTCTTTCATACGTCCTTGCACGTCGTTAGCCAAGTCAGGATCTACATCATAATAATCCTTGATAGCATACGGAGAACCAGCTTTTCCTTTCACAATAGCAGGATGATCCGGACTGATATTATAACGGCGATAGTCCGTTTGAGTGGCATGCTCGATGATGCCTGTATACCATATATGTGTAGCACCTAATTTCTTGATTTCACCAAGTGCTTTGAGCGTGAAATCAGCCATTTTCCCGCAACCATTGGTGGCAATGTCTCCATTGTAGACACAGTGGTTGTTGTTATTTCCAAACAGGCGGGTGAATACTTGGTAGATAATTATTTTATTTTCGTCATTCATATAGAGTAGATTATTAATATTCGTATTCATTCTTGTTTCTGATGGATAGGAGATTATTTCCATATTTTCCCCTTTTCTTCCAACAGTTGACTAAGTACTTCGTTAGCTGTATTATAGCCTTGCCCGAAGATTTCTTCAGCTTTTTCCAGTTCGGTGTTACTGTACCCGTATAGGTTGTATGGTTCGATTAATAAATCGCATTTTTCTCTTTCGGGAAAGGTATTGGCGCGGAACATGAAATGGAATGAGCGCATAGCAATGCTTACAATATTCATTTTGTAATCCTGTGCCATGATGGGACTTACGTTGACAGCTACCACTTTATTGCAAACCCTGCGCAGGGTAGAGACCGGAAGATTCATCATCAATCCTCCATCCACATAGTTAGTGCCGTCTATGTTGACCGGAGAAAACATGACAGGCATACAGCAGGAAGCGGCGACCCGTTCCGCTATGCTTCCCCGATGAAAGTGAACCATGCGACCGTGATCGAGGTCAGTTGCTGTGATAATCAGGGGAAGTTGTAGCTCTTCCAGATTTTTTGCTTTTAAGTTAGTCCGGAGAAAATCAATAAATTCACAGAGGTCAAATAGTCCCTTCTTGGGAATCACCAGTTTGGTTAAATCCTGGAATTTATGTCCGGAGAAATAATCAAGTACTTTGTGCGGCTCGTTGCCGTCCGCGTAAAAGACACCTGCAAGTGCCCCTGCACTTACTCCAGAGATGATTTCCGGTTTAATATCATGTTCCAAAAGAGCTTGCATGACTCCCAAATGGGCAAATCCTTTAATAAATCCTCCGCTTAGTGCATAGCCAATCTGATATTTCCGGCTATTCCAGTTATTTGTGAATACCTCCATGAATTGCTTTCTTTAGTTCGCCACGAATTTAGTGAATTTATTGAAAGTAGGAGGAATATAATGGATAGTTTTTTTTAAATCCATACCATCTGTCTTGTTCACATTTGAAATAAACCGTCATAGAACATAAAACACGGATGGAAACTCTGCTCCGGCACCATGCCGGTCAGAATCCGAAATCGTCTATCTCAACTTTGTGCTCTTCGCTTTCTTTGAATGGTTTTGCTTCTTTTTGTACGGGATTTCCTTCGATATAGATGGCACGGAATGGACGGGCGGGGCAAACATATTCACATCCTCCACAACCTACACATATTTCTTTATTTACATGAGGAATCGTCAATCCGTCCTTATACGGCACCATCGCTACTGCTTGTGTGGGACAGTGTTCGGAGCAGGCTCCGCAACTGGTTCCATCTGTATAAACAATGCAATTTTCCTCGATGAAAACAACATATCCCATTTGTGTAAGATGTTTTTGCTCTACACTTATGGGAAGAATTGCTCCATTGGGACAGACATCTCCACAGACAGTACAGTCAAAGTTACAAAATCCTTTCTCAAAGCTAACAGTAGGTTGCATCATGCCTGCCAAGCCATATTCCATAAAAGCCGGTTTCAAGATATGAGAAGGGCATTTGCTGACACAAAGATGACAGGATGTGCATTGCTGTTGGAAGTGTTCCCGACTGATAGACCCCGGAGGAGTGATCGGATTTTCCTTTTTGTATGCCTTCTTACCTTCCAAGCTTGCTACAGATTCCTTGGCTTGGGAGATGAGTTTGGGGGTTGCTCCGGCAGTAACAAGACCGGCAACCAAAAAACGGCGTTTGGATGAATCCAAATCCGGTGATGATGGTGCAGGAGTTTCTACATCAGACTGTTTTTTTAAAGAAGGGGCGTAAACTAATGCTTTTTGTTTGCATACTCCCAAACAGTTGAAACAATCTACACAACGACTATAATCAATAGCGTGTTCTTTACTATTGATGCAAGCTGCTTTGCATTTGGTGGCACAAAGCCCGCATCCATTACATTTGGCAGTATCAATACGGACTTTGAATAATGAAAATCGGCTCAATAACCCCAATATTGTTCCTACGGGACAAATCGTATTGCACCATGTCCGTCCATGTTTCCATGCCATTACAAAGATGACTGCAAGAGTAATAATAGCGATGAGAAGGGAAGAAATGCTCAAGATGGAGGTGTCTACCTGATAAAATGTATAATTGTCAAATCTGGCAAAGAGTGATTCCAGCAGATTATTCCCCAGCATATAGATAGGTTTGAATATGTGCACTACTACACGTCCATACGCACTGTACGGATCGAGCAAACCAACAATAAATGTAAATCCGCATAGAAACCCGATCACTGTCAGTCCGAGCACACCCCAGCGCAATTTGTTTTTTGCAGGACTGTAACTATATCTTTTTTTCTTTTTTCCCGTTGCTTTGGAAATGCGTGCAATCACATCCTGCAAGATACCCATAGGGCAGATTGTAGAACAATATACACGCCCGAATAAAAGCGTTAACGCAATAAGAAATAATAAGATACCTATACTTAGTGAAAGCAAAGCTGGAACAAATTGCAAATGTGCCAGCCGATGGAAACTGTTCGGTAATATTTCTGCGAAATCGAGAAAAAAGAAAGAAATCAGCACAAATAAAAGTGCTGATATTCCAATACGTAGCCTTCTTAACATGGTTGTTTTACATCTTAATTCGCTTGACATTCAATTTGTCAATGTTCATGGTTCCTATTTTCAATGCTTCCCCATTGGCGAGATGTCCTACTGTATCCAGTGGCATCTCACGTACTTGATTGAAGAACTTGGCAGCAGCCGTATCCACGGCTACAATATCCGGTGAGATAAACAATCCTTTTGCCAATACAACATCGGATGCAGAGCGTCCCCGGGGACCGTTTGTTTTCATGATCCGGTAGGCGTCTACTACGTTGAGTACAGCTTTCTTCTGTAATGTACAGATATCTGCGATGCATTGTTGCAAATCGTTCTGGTGGAAGAATCCGCGATCCCACACAATCCCCATGTGATTTTTCATGGAGATAGTCAGATTGGCACCTCCGTGATTCTTCAGAATAGGAACATTGATCCATACATCACAATCCAGAATCGCTTCGTGCACTTTGGCTTTCTTCATCTTTTTGCCTTTTGGCAGATCAATTGGTTTGTAATACGACTCCAGATGTGCAGGCATTACTTTGGCTCCGGCTTTTTTGGCAGCAGCTTCAATACCACTGTTTTTGTAGCATTTCTGCCAATCGTCACAAGTATGGTCGAACACGACCACTTCTTTAGCTCCGGCGGCAAAACATTGTCTGACGATTTCTTCAATCAGTTTCGGATTCGTATTTCCCGCCAGTTCCGGCACTTTATCCCAACCGATATTAGGTTTTACAACCACTTTCTGTCCCGGTTTGACGAATTGCTTCATACCCCCCAGTTCGCTTATGGCACGGCGGAACATCTCTTCGGGTTCTCCACCCATAACGGCCACCAGATCAGGATTGCTTCCGTTTGCTTTATTGATTGTTTGAGTTAACACCTCCATAGCCTCTGAACGCTGTATAGTCAGGGCGGCTCCGGTGATAGCTACTGTTTTTAAAAAGTCCCTTCTGTCCATCTTTCTATATTAGTTTAGAGTTTTGCAATTGCTTTCAGGAGGGCGTATCCGCCGAACCATTGCAGTAACATTCCCGGAATACCGATACGGAAGTCCTGTACTGCTTCGTAGAAACTTCCGACGATGGCCCATTCAAATGCAGTGCCTATGACCTGATAAGTGAGTACGACACCAAGAATGGCCAGTAATGAAACCGATTTTATAGTACGTGCTGCAAGAGCTGAAGCTCCGGCGAGTAAGGACGATTTGATTAATAGGATGGGAAGTACCGCTTCCGAGGGCATGGCAAACAATAAATGATTGATGACTGGTGAAAGAATAGCAGTCAATAATCCTACAAGAAAACCATATTTATAAGCCGCAATCAGCGTGAAAAAATAAATAGGTAACAGGGTAGGACCACCATAAGGTACAAGATGGCATAATTGTGGAAGTGCAATGTTACCCGCTACGAATAGTAAGGCGAACAGGTAGGTTTTCACATTGCTGTGTTTCAGCGAATAGAGTTTGACGGATGTTTCCATTTTCGTTGATACTTTAATGTTGAATAGAACGATAATATATTAATAATAAGACTTTTCTCCAGATAAAAGGTTTAATCCGACTGATATATTATTTTAATCCTGTAGGAAAAGAAAGTTTCAGGCGCTTGAAACTTTTAGTTTCCCGGCATGAAACTAATGGTTTCTCGGTGTGAAACTGATGGTTTCAAAGCGTGAAACTATAAGTTCCACACTGGGAAACAAAATAGGACAGGCAGGGATTGATATTCAGAAAATATCTGTCTTGATAATGAATTGTCAGTATCAAGTGGCAGTTTCTTTCTATAACAACGAAAGAGAAGCCTTGTATGTTCGGAATAAGCATACCTAATGTCCCGATAATTGTATAATGATATGCAATTTCGTTATGGGAGATTATCCGTTCATTCTTTCTTTAATCTTTCCCCATGCATGCGTATCGAATAGACAACTTTGGCGCATCGTCTCATACATCTCTTTAAATCTGGACATAGGTATGGTATAGCTTAGTTTGTCAGCCTCGAAATGAGGGCGAACCGATGGGTCGAAGAAACCGAGGAAAGTGCGTTTGCCTCCTTTACGATTTTCTATCGTGGCTTGCGTCACTACAGCACTACAGCCGGAACCAAAGGTAGAAACGACGCAATCTGCTGCGTTATTATCATAAAAAGCCCAAGTGGTCAAGCCCGAAAGCATATCCGGATTTGCCAGAAATACGACACCTTCTATTTCTTCAAGGCTTTCTACCTTATCTATACGTGCAAAATGAAGATACTTGTTTTCTGTTCGGGGAACTCCGATTTGCTGTATAAAGTCGATGACCATTTCAGGAGTCTGTTTGTATTTCTCTTTGAGCGAAACGAAAGTCGGTACACGTTCTGGCATTTCGGTGAAGCCAGTATAGAATTTACCGCCGCCACAACCGATGTTTTCAGCATTCAGGCTGATAATACCACCATCTCTTACCGTCTTCATACCTTTGAAGAAGCAACCGTTTATCTTTTCTGTTTCTCCTTTTTGCTCGTCCGAGTACCAGAAAACAAGAGGCAATTCAGCATTTTCTCCGAATGCCTCTTTGAAATTTTGAATAAAAGTTTGGATGTCCATAAGCTTATCAATTTTGGTTCTTTATGTAGGTCTTTCTACAAAGTTAGAATAAAAAAGGATAAGCGCAAGTGATTTAAAAGTTAATGTTTGATACACTTTTCTTACACTCTTCCAGCTTCTCCAATCCCTCTTTCGACAGTTTGGGGTAATGTAAATCCAATTGCTGCATCCGGTCACAAATAATTCGTCCTACTGCGTAACGCATGAACCATTTATTATCGGCAGGGATTATATACCATGGAGCCAGTTCCGTTGATGTCTCCGTCAGTACATCGGCATAAGCATTCATATAGTCCTCCCAGAATTGACGCTCTTTGATGTCCGCCGAAGAGAATTTCCAGTTTTTAGATGCATCGTCCAGTCGCTCCATGAATCGATTTTTCTGTTCGGCTTTCGATACATTGAGAAAGAATTTCAGGACAATCGTTCCATTCTCCGTCAGATAGCGTTCAAAATCGTTGATCTGTCGATAACGACGCTTCCAGAAGTCGGGATCAATGTCATTTATGGTTTCGACACCTGGTAACTTGTTGGATAGAATAATTTCCGGATGCACTTTGGCAATCAGCACATCTTCGTAGTGCGAACGGTTGAAAATGCCGATTCGTCCTCTTTCCGGGAGAGAGCGATTGATACGCCAGAGATAATCATGGTCCAGTTCTTCAGCAGACGGTTGTTTGAACGAATACACTTGGCATCCCTGTGGGTTAATGCCGGACATCACATGCTTGATAGTCCCGTCTTTTCCTGCAGCATCCATCGCCTGAAAGATAATCAGGATTGAATATCGGTCTTGCGCATAAAGCATACTTTGCAGCTCCGAAAGCTTCTCAATATCCTTTGCCAGTTGCTCTTTAGCGTCTTGCTTGGATAAATCGCCAGTGAATGACGAGTCAAAATCCGATACCAAATGTTTCTTTCCGGGCTTTGCCAACAGGTCTTTTAGAATATCCTTTTTCATGTGACAGTAGTTTTAATAGTTCTATTCAAATAAAACAGTTGAGGCAGTCAATTGGTTTTTATAATCAGTATGTTTGAGACATTTCATGAGAAAGAGGCTTCTTGACGGATAATGACCAAAAATGAACGGATATTGCTCTGGTATCATGAAGGAATTTATCTGAAATTTGCAATCGAATTAGTACTATATAATAAAAGAAACAATGAAGTATTTGAATAAAGAAACCAATGGTATCACCCTTTCACGTATCGGACTGGGTGCCATGAGAATGGCTGACGTTCAGCAGGGAGTCGACACGATACATGCCGCGCTGGACAGTGGAATTACGTATCTGAACACGGGGGACTTTTATGGTCACGGAGAAAGTGAACTGGTGATCCGCGAGGCTTTGAAAACCCGGAAGCGCGAAGACATTTTTATCGCCGTCAAGTTTGGTGGAATGCTCACTCCAGATGATCGGTTCTATGGTATTGACGTCCGTCCGCAGAACGTACAAAATTATCTGGCTTACACCTTGAAACGATTAGGCACAGATTATGTTGACCTCTATCAGCCAGCACGTATCAATCCGCACATCCCGGTGGAAGATACTATTGGTGCCGTTGCCGATCTTGTAAAAGCTGGTTATGTGCGTAGTGTCGGGATCACCGAGATAGATGCTGAAACGTTGCGTCGGGCGCATGCCGTTCATCCTATCAGTTTGGTTGAAGTACGATATTCCTTGCTGGATCGTGACATTGAAGAGGGGATTCTACCCACTGCACGAGAATTGGGTATTGATGTGGTTACATTTGCCAATCTCTTTCATGGAGTAATTGGAGGTAGCAATCCTGCCGGAAAAGTTGCGGGATTGAGTCAACGGATGCCACCGCAAGCTGCCGAGAAATTAAAGCAAGCCGTTTCACGGCTCGAACTGTTGAAAGAAATGGCCGATGAGAAGAACGTATCTGTATCGCAACTCGCCATTGCATGGGTATTGGCGCAGGGGGATGACATATTGGCTTTGGTAGGCTCGCGTACTGTCGAGCAGCTTCACGATACCGTGAAAGCGATTGATATTCACCTTAGTCCGGAGGATTTGCAACGTATCGAGCAGATGATTCCTAAAGAATATGCTTCCAATTCGGCAATGTTACCGATTAATCTGGACGAGAACGGGCTGTTTAAATTCTAACGCCATTCGTTGTCTTTTCACCTTTCTTGTACTCCAATGGTGAGAGACCTGTATTCCTTTTAAAGAACTTCCCGAATGTAGACTGATCCGGGAAGTTCAATTCTATTGCGATTTGGTTGATCGTCTTGTCCGGTTCACGAAGTAGAATTTTGGCTTCTGTAATCACTGCATTGATAATCCACTTTGCTGCTGACTGCCCATCATATTCTCTGACCACTTTCGATAAATAATCAGAAGTAACACAAAGTTTGTCTGCATAAAAAGTGACTTCTCTGTGCATCCGGCATTCTTCCATAAGTAATTCCCTGAACCGTTGACGGAGGGTTTCACTGCGGGATAGTCCCAGCTCTCCGTCGCCATACCTATGCCAGCGGCAGTTGTCAAGGTCAAAGAATAGATTTATAATCTGATTCTTGATGACATAAGAGTGGTAGACGTGTTCTTTATCAGGAATATAACTTTTAATGAGTTCAACCTGTTTTCTCAAACGCAGGCTTTCTTCCTCACTCAACTCTTGCCTGGTATGTAATTTCTTCAACTGACCCGCCTGTTGCAGACGGATGCCGGATGTCATAGCCATTATTTCCTTTTTCAATTCAGCAGAATGAATGATGAGATAGCCCTTGAAATCGGCTGAATAAGCTGTGTGCTCTATAATATCATCCGGATACACCTGCATCACCGTGTTCTTTTTCAGTGTATGCGATAAATAGTTTATTCCTATTGTAATTTCTCCGGAAAGAACAAAGATGAGGGAATAGCCTTTTAAGCGTATCGGATAGTTTTTGACTTGAACCGGCGAACGACGGGAGTTATCTATATCTATGACGGACAATTGCTCCTGAAAGGTAGCTTCTGCGGATATTCTTTCAAAGTATTCTGGTAAAGCTAAATCTACCACCTGTTCCATAAAAACACTATTATAATTTGTAGAAAACAAAGTTCGCACTATTCTTACAGAAAAAAGAGAGTATAGGCCACTTTGTTTTAGTCAGAATCCGATATTACATATTTTTAAGACGATAGCGTCTTCAATCGGGAGAAAAACAGACATTCAACTTCGTTTTCCATAATAATTACTTATATTTGTCCGGATATGGAATAAGAAAAACCGATATGAAGTATTTGTTAATATGTGCAGGCTTGCTTCTCATAGTCTTTCACTCATGGGGACAGGAGAGGCTTGCGGATAGAATCGCTCCTCCGTCAGGATATGTTAGAGAGACCTGCTCCGATAATTCGTTTACAACTTATTTGCGCAATTTGCCATTATTGCCTAAAGGCAGTAAAGTGTTACTTTACAATGGAAAAGAAAAAGCCAATCAGGCAGCCGCATTTGCAGTCGTAGATATGGAGATAGGCAATCGTGATTTGCAGCAGTGTGCCGATGCAGTGATACGCTTGCGGGCGGAATATCTGTGGAAACATAAACGGTATGCAGACATAAAATTCAACTTCACAAGTGGATTTACTGCCGAATATAAGAAATGGGCGGAGGGAAATCGAATAAAAGTCAACGATAATCAGGTTCAATGGTATGCTTCGGGCAAGGGAGTGGATTATTCCTATAAAACTTTCCGTAACTATCTCGATATGGTTTTTATGTATGCCGGAACTGCCTCTTTATCTCGTGAACTCCCAGCTGTGCTTTATACTTCCTTGCAACCCGGGGATGTCTTTATTAAAGGCGGTTCACCCGGTCATGCTGTGATTGTTATGGATGTTGCCATTCATCCGAATACCGGGAAGAAAGTATTTCTCCTAGCACAAAGCTATATGCCTGCCCAACAGATTCATATCCTGGTCAATCCAACCAGCCGCAACCTTTCTCCCTGGTACGAGCTGACGGAAACGGATGCAGGGAAACTATACACTCCGGAATGGATTTTTGAGAAGAAAGACCTGAAGCGTTTTAAATAGGATAATAGACGTAAATGCAGCATAACAGAGAAATAATTAAATCTTTTCTTACTTGATTTTCCATCTTTTCCTTATCTTTGGCATTCAACAAACCGTTTTAATCATACAACAACGAAAAACAACCGATTATGAATTATGATTTATCAATGAATGCTAACCAGTTGGTGGCATTCCTTCAAAAAACAACTTCAGAGTTTACAAAAGCTGACATTATCTCATTTATCCAGCAAAAAGATATCCGCATGGTTAATTTTATGTATCCGGCGGGAGACGGGCGTCTGAAAACTCTGAACTTTGTCATCAACAATCAAGCTTATCTGGAAGCTATTCTCACATGTGGAGAACGGGTAGACGGTTCCAGCCTTTTCTCATTTATAGAAGCGGGCAGTAGTGACCTTTATGTAATTCCCCGTTTTTGCACAGCATTCGTTGATCCGTTTGCCGAGATTCCGACGCTGTCCATGCTGTGCTCTTTCTTCAATAAAGACGGCGAACCCCTCGAAAGTGCACCAGAACACACTCTTTACAAAGCAAGCAAAACTTTTACAGAAGTTACCGGAATGGAATTTCAGGCAATGGGCGAATTGGAATATTATGTAATAGCTCCGGATACTGGTATGTTTCAGGCAACCGACCAACGTGGTTATCACGAATCGGGTCCTTATGCTAAATTCAATGAGTTCCGTACTCAATGTATGTCTTACATCGCACAGACAGGCGGGCAAATAAAGTATGGACACTCCGAAGTGGGTAATTTTACGCTGGATGGTTATATCTATGAGCAGAATGAAATAGAATTCCTGCCAGTTCCCGTATCGCAGGCAGCAGATCAATTAATGATTGCCAAATGGGTGATTCGTAACCTGGGATTTAGATATGGATACAATGTAACCTTTGCTCCAAAGATTACGGCAGGTAAAGCAGGTTCGGGCTTGCATGTCCACATGCGTATCATGAAAGACGGAAAGAACCAGATGCTGAAAGACGGTGTTTTGTCGGAAACAGCACGCAAGGCAATTGCCGGAATGATGGTGCTTGCTCCGTCAATTACTGCTTTTGGAAATACCAATCCTACTTCTTATTTCCGTCTCGTTCCTCATCAGGAAGCACCTACCAATGTTTGTTGGGGAGATCGTAACCGCTCTGTATTAGTGCGTGTACCTCTGGGATGGGCTGCAAAAACAGATATGTGTACATTGGCAAATCCGTTGGAAGCTGAAAGTCATTTTGACACCAGCCAGAAGCAGACTGTAGAAATGCGTTCTCCGGATGGTTCGGCAGATTTGTATCAACTGTTGGCTGGTTTGGCTGTTGCCTGCCGTCATGGTTTTGAGATTGAAAATGCGCTGGACATTGCTGAAAAAACTTATGTAAATGTGAATATCCATCAGAAAGAAAACGAAGATAAGCTGAAATCACTGGCGCAACTGCCGGATAGCTGTGAAGCTTCTGCCGATTGCTTGCAACAACAACGGGCAATCTTTGAACAATATAATGTATTCAGCCCGGCAATGATTGATGGTATCATCCGCAGACTTCGTGGTTATGAAGATAAAACATTGCGTGCGGATTTGGAAGGAAAACCGATGGAGATGTTAGATCTCGTACATAAGTATTTCCATTGTGGATAATTAAAAAATGATATATGAATAAAAGACTATCTTCGGTTGAAAGGTAGTCTTTTATTTTTTTATATAATACATTCAGACCAAACAGGCTACAAATTTACAGGTTTGGTCTACTTAATGCCGGGTTTGGTCTACAAACTCTCTACGCAGATCGGTAAAACTCTACTTTTGTCTCATTCAAACCCTAAAACAGATAAAAGAATGAGGATTATTTTGTTAAGTGCGTTCGCCTTGTTTCTATTACTTCCTGAAAATATACAGGCACAGGTTACTGTGAAAACCGGGTATATATCTTCTTCCCGATATAAAGATGAAAATGGACAGTATCCCGGGAAAGGGGATATGTGCTTTGTGGAAGGGAACGTCAATATTCCCGTATCACAGAAAATGAATGAAAGAAATCAGCCCACAATTTGGATGATTTCGGCAGGAGGAAGCTATACGGCAATGAATAATAAGAATCTTCAATCTTACATAGACATAGATCAAATCATAAATATGCAGTTGAGCGTAACCAATATTCGCCCTATCAGCAAAAAATGGCTCTTGTTGACGACAGTTGGTGTAGGTGTTTATACCTCTTCTGATGTAAAACTGAAGAATGTCCTGGGACAGGGAGGAGTTATTTTCATCCGGCAGTTTAAGTCCAATTTATCTCTTGGAGCCGGATTGGCTATAAATAACACGTTTGGTTATCCGATGGTATTTCCTGCTATTTATTTTGATTGGAGCACCGAAGGACGTTATCAGATTAAAGTTTCGATGCTGAATGCCATGGAAGTATCGGCAGGAATGAAAATGAATAAATATCTGAATCTAAGGTTAGTGGCAGAAATGAACGGGTCATTGGCATTGTTGGAAAGAGAAGGAAAAGATACTATGTTTTCCCAGCAATTCATTATTGTAGGTTTACAACCGGAAGTAAGTATGGGGAATTCTTTTTCAATCACTGCTACTGCCGGTGTGTCGTGTAGCAGAATAGCTTATTACACTACCCGCACTTTAAAGGCTTTCTTCGAAGATATGTCTAAAGATACTGATCCATATTTTAAACCGGCAATGTATGTTTCGGTGGGAATGAAGTATAAGTTCTAAAAAAATGGTAACTTTATCGCCTGATGTCAGTTAAGATACTATTATATACGTTACTGAAGCAAATTGGGATATTTCTTGTAGTCTCCTTTTTAGTGTTCAGAGGCACTTTTGTCGAAAGCGATAGTTTAGGGCTAAATCTTTCTACGGGAGTTAGTCTTTTACTTTCTGTCATTCTATGGGGAATCATAAATCTGCATACTTACTGGTTAATTCCCGGTTATCTGTTTCAGCGTAGATATAAAAAGTATATCATATATTTGAGTTGCCTTGTTGGATTTATGCTGACCGCCATGGTTGGTGCTATTTGTTTTCTAGGGCAATATTATGTTATACCCGAACAGATGCAAAGACTAAACAGTGATCTCCCTTTCTTTCTGTTGATAAATGCATTGGCACTGATACTCTATTTCCTGGCTTTTTCTTTTACTATTTTTCTGCATCGTTGGGTGGCCTATCAACAACGATTAAATGAATTGGAGAATATTAGCATACAGACTGATCTAAATCATTTGAAAGATCAACTCCAACCGGAGTTTTTTTCGAGAATATTGAATAAGGTACGAACCTTGCTGGGAGAAGATGGAGAAAAGGCGTCATTGCTTATCTTTAAATTAAGTCGGTTGCTTAGATACCAACTTTATGAAAGTGAACGGCAACAGGTATTGTTGGGAGATGATATCGATTTTATGACTGATTATATGAAGTTGGAGAAACTATGTAATCCGGAGTTTAATTTTGAAGTCAACATCCTGAATGAAGTGCGTTATATACAAGTTCCTCCTTTATTGTTTATGCCTGTGATAGAATATGTGATTCGGACAACTGTATGTGGAGAGAATGGAAAGGGAGAAAATATAAGGATCGATTTTCAAATGGAAGAGAATCAGCTTCGATTCATTTGTACATACTGTCTGCGAAAAAAGGAAAGTCTGCAAGTGGCACCTGCTTTTGACAAGTTACGGCAACGATTGGACTTGTTATATCTGGGAGGTTATCAATTAAAAAGTGACTATAATGATGAGGCACTGTGTACCATTGGTTTAATGTTGGAATTATGAAAGATACCTGGAATGTATACGATTGGGGGAAGAATCTGGTAAATGACCGTTTCAGGCTTATCAGTAATTTACTATTGCTATTTATTATACTCTTTTTGGGCTTTCAGAATGTATATGGAGATTTTACTAGAGAAGGTTTCCTATATGCATATCCGGTTAGTATATTGGTTTTTGCATTTCCTATCTATCTGAATATATATTGGTTAGTGCCCCGTTTCCTGTATAAGGCCAAGCGCAAGTTATGGTGTTATTGGATTTCGTTTCTCGGAGTCAATTTAGTGAGTGTATTATTAGGATTTATATTTCTGTCTCCATTATATCAACGATACGGTATTCGTGGGTTTTGTATACAGGATAACCACGCTGTTTCTTTTGATAGTATTGCTTATGGAGTATTAGTACTGCTATTAAGTGCAGGTGGCTGTACGAGCTTTGAACTATTCCGCCGTTGGGTTGTCTCCGATAAAAAGATTCTTGAATTGGAGAAGGCGACTAAACAGACAGAATTGCAACAATTAAAGAAACAGATCAATCCGCATTTTCTTTTTAATATGCTGAATAATGCCAATATTTTGGTAAAGGATGCTCCGGATGAGGCTTCACAGATATTGGAGAAACTGGACAATCTAGTTCGCTACCAGTTGAATGACAGTACAAGAAGAGAAGTATTTCTTACTGCAGATATACAGTTTCTCACCAGCTTTCTTGAATTGGAGAAGGTGAGAAGGGATCATTTTGAATATACAATCTTTCAAGAGGGAAATATGGAGAATATCTGTATTCCTCCGTTATTGTTTATCCCTTTTGTAGAGAATGCGGTGAAACATAATTTGGATAGCGACAATTTATCTTATGTTCACTTGTATTTTTCTGTGCATAATAAACAGTTGACGTTTCGTTGCGAAAATTCTAAGCCCCGTGTTCCTGTTAAGCGGGAAGGGGGAATAGGGTTGGCCAATGTGAAACGCAGACTGGATTTACTTTATGAATCACGGTATACGCTACAGATAGAAGATAAAGAAACAACTTATAATGTCAACTTACATCTAAACTTATGAATTGTATTATTGTTGATGACGAGCCGGTAGCTCGCAAAGGTATGAAGTCATTGGTGGAGCAGATTCCACAACTGACATTGGTGGGTAGCTTTAATAATGCTATCGCAGCGTCTGCTTATATAAATGAATATACGGTTGATCTGATTTTCCTTGATATTCAGATGCCGGGAATTACCGGAATAGAATTTGCGCAAAGCATTCCCGTGAATACGTTGATTGTCTTTACAACGGCGTATGCGGAATATGCACTCGATAGTTATGAAGTAAGTGCCATTGATTATCTGGTGAAGCCCATTGAAATGAACCGTTTTCTGAAAGCAGTCAATAAGGCAATAGCATATCATAAACTGTTATTGTCGGAAACAGCCGAAAGAGTAGAGGAGATACAGGAAGAATATATCTTCATCAAATCGGAACGACGCTATATCAAGATAAACTTCAGTGATATTCTTTTTATTGAAGGACTAAAGGATTATTCCATTCTCCAATTGGAAGATCAGCGGGTGATTACTAAGATGAATCTGAAAAATATTCATGAGCAACTGCCCGCTAAACAGTTTCTCCGGATAAACAAGTCCTATATTGTCAATACCTCACGGATTGACTCTTTTGATACCAATGATATTTTTATTAAGTCTTATGAGATAGGAATAGGAGGTGGAAACTATAAGAAAACGTTTTTTGAGGAATTTGTAGCGAAGAATTTGCAGAAAGACTAATCCGGTAGTTTACATGGAATGGCTTGGTATAAAAAGAATAAGAACGTTAAGTATTGGCCTATTTTCATAAAAAAGATGTTTTGCAGAAAGAAAAAGGAGAGAATATAGTGCAATATCCCCAAATAATGCTTTCCTTTGTACCAACAACAATAAAGAGGTTTATTACGATTTGATTTTTTTACATGAATCTTCTCATTTATTTGAGCATATCCATCTCTAATTAAGATCTTCCTAAAACTTTCTTATTGAATTATTAATTTTTTATATTTGTATTTTATGAATTTGTACATTGGAAATCTTAGCTATAATGTTAAGGAATCAGATTTGAGACATGTAATGGAAGAGTATGGAACAGTTGCTTCAGTAAAGTTAATCACAGATCGTGAAACTAGAAGATCAAAAGGTTTTGCGTTTATCGAAATGCCGGATGATGCAGAAGCTGCTAAAGCTATCGAACAATTGAACGGTGCAGAATATGTAGGTCGTTCAATGGTAGTAAAAGAAGCATTGCCAAAGAATTAATACTGAATACATATACAGTAATAGAGAAAGGCGCACTAGGTAACTAGCGCGCCTTTCTTCTGTTAATCCTCATTGTTATCTTCTTCATCATCCACCATATTATTGAGTTCCAATTCCAGGTCTACCAGCTCTTGTTCCCATAATTTCAGGATATCCTTCGGTGTATCTTTTGCAGCTTTCTTTATTCTTTCTTGAGCAACAGATACTTCATGCTCTAATTGTCTACGTCTGCTCATAATTCTATTGTTTTGATTATAAAATGATAACAACTCGTGTGGGGAATAGTTCGACGGGATAAAATTAAAAGTAATGGGGTGAACTATTCACAAATAAAGGATGTTTTGTAATCTGAATCTTTAAAAAACATACAGCCATGCTCAATTTAATAGCCGTTTTCTTAGTATGTTCAGGTATCGGAATTGCAGTACATATTGCCATAGACCTGACACATCGTCCGCAATCAATGAAGATAATGAATGCAGTCTGGATATTATCTGCATTATGGGGAAGTTATTTAGCTTTATGGGCGTATAATAAGTTTGGACGGAGTAGTCCGATGAAAGCTGAGGATGATGGGATGAAAATGGATATGTCTGGCATGAAAGATATGTCTGATATGAAGGGAATGGATATGTCCGGTATGAAAGATAATATGGAGATGGATATGGCCATGCAGGGAGAAATGTCGATGCAAGGAATGCAACGTCCTTATTGGCAATCGGTAGCTTTGTCGGCGCTTCATTGTGGTGCAGGATGTACATTGGCAGATATCATAGGAGAGTGGTTTACAAACTATGTTCCTGTAACTGTGGCAGGAAGTCAGCTCTTTGGTAATTGGGTACTTGACTTTATTCTGGCTTTGATGATTGGTGTTTATTTCCAATTCTATGCTATTCGGGAGATGGAAAAAATATCGGTAGGTAATGCCTTGGCTCGTGCTTTCAAAGCGGATTTCTTTTCTCTTTTGTCCTGGCAGGTAGGAATGTATGGCTGGATGGCGATTGTCTATTTTGTATTGTTCATCAATGAACCGTTACCCAAAGACACATGGATATTCTGGTTTATGATGCAGTTGGCTATGCTTTTCGGCTTCTTCTGTGCATATCCTATGAATGCTCTTCTTATAAAATTAGGTATAAAGAAAGGTATGTAAAATAAATGCAGATTTACTCTAAACGATAAGTATGTAATTACTTATTTGAGGGAGTGAATCTGCATCTGTTATGATATGACTACTTTTGTCTTTTCTTTCTCTTTGGGAGTTTATCTTTTCAATAATTTCGGTATATCCGAAGGTTCTTGTGCTACCCGGATACCGGCAGCTTCTAAAGATTCAATCTTCTCTTTTGCCGAACCGGAACTCCCCGAAATGATAGCTCCTGCATGTCCCATCTGCTTCCCCGGAGGAGCTGATTGTCCTGCAATAAATGCCACTACAGGTTTGGTTACATTATTGCGGATATATTCAGCCGCTTGTTCTTCTGCGTTTCCTCCAATCTCTCCAATCAGGACGATCGCTTCTGTTTCCGGATCATTTTGAAACATCTCCAGCAGTTGACGGAAATGAAGACCTACAACAGGGTCACCCCCGATGCCGATAGCAGTGGATTGTCCCATGCCATTCGCCGTTAAGTGATACACAATTTCGTAAGTAAGTGTTCCGCTACGGCTGATAACTCCGACATTTCCTTCTAAAAAGACCTGTCCCGGTAAAATGCCTACCATGCTTTTTCCCGGAGAGATCAGTCCCGGACAGTTGGGGCCGATCAGCATAGCACCTTTTTGTTCGACAAACTGGTGCGCCTTAATTACATCCAGCGTGGGGATTCCTTCCGCAATACAGACAATTAACCGGATGCCCGCATCTGCTGCCTCCATAATGGTATCTGCCGCAAAACGTGCCGGAACAAAAATGATAGAAGTATTGGCTTTCGTTTGTTCAACCGCGTCATACATAGTATTGAATACGGGGATGCCGTCTACATCTGTTCCTCCTTTGCCCGGAGAAGTTCCTCCAACAACATGGGTTCCGTATTCTTTCATCTTCTTGGCGTGGAAAAGCCCGTCTCTCCCGGTGATTCCCTGTACAATCAGGCGGGTGGATTTATCTATTAATATGCTCATAATTGCTTTATTTATTAATGATTTGGGTACTTATTATGCTTTCAGAGCCATAAGAGCAGCTTCTTTCATCGTTGTGGCTATTTGGAAACGGCTGTAATTCCGTAACAGTTCCCGTCCGATATGCTCATTAGTGCCTGTAAGCCGTACGATAACAGGTATATTACTGTTTATCTGCTCGAATGCCTGAAGAAGCCCCATTGCTACATCATCACAGCGGGTGATTCCTCCAAAAATATTAATCAGGACCACTTTCACTTTTTCATCCTGCAATAAAAGTTTCATGGCTTCAATTACCTTGACAGGATTGGAACTACCACCAATGTCGAGAAAATTGGCTGGCTGACCTCCATAAAGTTTAATCATGTCCATAGTAGCCATAGCGAGTCCGGCACCATTTACCATACAACCGATGTTACCATCCATGTGGACATAACTGAATCCTTTATCTTTAGCGTCTGCTTCTATTCTTTCTTCCTCCGTCGGATCAAATAAAGCATGTACCTCCGGATGGCGATAGAGCGCATTGTCATCAAAAACAATCTTTGCGTCAATAGCCATCAACGTACCTTTCTTGGTTAGTGCCAGCGGATTTACTTCCACTAATGATGCATCATTTTCCATGAAGATCTTATAAAGTTCCTGAAGGATGGCCGCCATTTTACCCGCCTGCTCCATTTGAGGAAAGAGGGAGAAAGCAAAACGCCTTGCCAGATAGTCGGGAAGACCAATAAATGGATTGATTGAATATCGGATGATTTTCTCCGGTGTTTGACGGGCTACCTCTTCGATATCCATACCGCCGGATGCACTCATCATCAGAACGACAGAACGTGTATTTCGGTCGATGGTGTAACTGACATAATATTCGGCAGCAATATCTACCGCCTCACTAACCAGTACTTGATTGACCGGAAGTCCTTTAATACTCATTCCGAGAATATTTTTAGCTTCCTGATAAGCATCTTCCGTATTGTTTACCAGTTTCACTCCTCCGGCTTTTCCCCGGCCTCCGGTTAATACCTGTGCTTTTATAACCACCCTGTCTGTTCCCATCCTCCGGTAAGCGGCTATGACACCTGCGGCTGTACGGCATAAAGTGTGCCTCTCGACAGGTATTCCGTACTTGGAGAAAATCTCTTTCGCTTGATATTCATGTATTTTCATGGCTCATAAATTTGAGTAAATGATTCCTGTAATAAAAACAATAGCAAGATACGGAAAGTTTGCCGGAAAAGAAAAGTAATGGGGTGTTATACAACATGTTAATCCGTATGCTATGAATAGGCTTAATATAAAAAAGCGTGTTGGCAATAGTTACCAACACGCTTCATATATTTAAAGATAAAGTCTTTCTTACGGATGCTTATGCAATACCGTGAGCATTGACAGTACCGTCAATTTTCTTAATCAGTCCTTGAAGTACTGCACCCGGGCCACATTCTGTAAAATCAGTAGCACCGTCGGCAACCATATTCTTAACAGACTGTGTCCAGCGTACGGAAGCAGTCAGCTGGGCAACCAGGTTCTTTTTGATTTCTGCAGGGTCAGTGTGAGGAAGTGCATCCACATTCTGATATACCGGACATTTAGGAGTATGTATTTCTGTAGCTTTGATAGCAGCTTCCAGTTCTATTTTAGCAGGATCCATCAATGGAGAATGGAAAGCACCACCCACTTTCAGCGGAAGAGCACGTTTGGCTCCGGCAGCTTTCATCAGTTCGCAAGCCTTTTCGATACCCGGTACAGAGCCGGAGATAACGATTTGTCCCGGACAGTTGTAGTTGGCCGGTACGCAAACTTCACCTTCTGCATTTACTGCTGCGCAGATTTCTTCTACTTTCTCATCAGACAATGCGATAATAGCAGCCATGGTGGAAGGAGTAGCTTCGCAAGCTTTCTGCATAGCCATTGCACGTGCATAAACAAGTTTCAAACCATCTTCAAAACTCAATGCACCGGCAGCTACCAATGCAGAGAATTCGCCGAGTGAGTGGCCGGCAGTCATTTCCGGTTTGAAGTCATCACCCATGCAAAGAGCAGAGATAACAGAGTGAAGGAAAACGGCAGGTTGAGTAACCTTTGTCTGACGAAGATCTTCGTCTGTGCCGTCGAACATGATATCTGTAATGCGATATCCGAGGATATCATTTGCTTTTTCAAACAATTCTTTTGCTAAAGCTGAGTTTTCATACAGGTCTTTACCCATTCCTACAAATTGAGCGCCTTGACCGGGAAATACAAATGCTTTCATATTTTTATTATTTAATTGATTTTTAATTGCGGGTGCAAAGTTACGTATTTTTATGATACAACCGCACAAAAAGTACACATTTGTGCAACGGTGTCCGGAAAATGCCATAAAGGGCCGTTGCCATGGCCGATATTCAATTCTTTTCCTGCGATAATGGCTTGAGTGATATATGTTTTCGCATGCTGGATGGATTCTCGCATGGGATAGCCTTTGGCAAGATAGGTGGCAATAGCGGAAGAGAGGGTACATCCCGTTCCATGCAGATTATGGCTTTCTATTTTTTTCTCCTCATATATATGGTAGATAAATTCGGACGTATGCAAAAGGTCGCACATATTGTCTCCTTCCAGATGTCCGCCTTTTAGTAAGATATTAGTCTGATAATCATCCGTCAGCATTTTGGCAGCGGTCTGCATATCCTGAATGTTGTGAATACTTTTACCTGTAAGTACTTTTGCTTCATCAATATTAGGGGTGATTAATGTGACAAGCGGTAAAAGTTCTTTTTTGATTTCTTCTATCGCTTTATCTGTCATAAGTTTCCTTCCGCTGGTAGACACCATTACCGGATCGTAGACGACGTATGCAGGTGAATATTTTTGTAAACAGTCGGAAATCACACGAACAATTTGAATATCATTTACCATTCCTATTTTGATGGCAACCGGTTGCAGGTCGTCCATCACTGCTTCTATTTGTCCACGAACAATGTCAGGGGCGATAGATTGTACGGCACGTACTCCCAGTGTGTTTTGTATGGTGATGGCAGTAATAGCCGATGCCGCATAGCCACCTAAAGCGGAGATTGTTTTTATGTCTGCTTGAATACCTGCGCCTCCCGAACAATCGGAGCCGGCAATGGATAAAATGACTGGATGACGTTCCATTTTAGTTTTTTTAATATTTACCCGACAAAGATAAAATAAAAAACGATAAGGTACAAAATGGCATATCGTTTAAAATACAATAAGTACCTTTACCGCTATCTGCTGGAAATGATATGAAAAGTACTGATAATAAAGCGTCCATCTAGTTTTTGTACTTTATACAATTACTCACTCGCGGAAATACTAAAATACATATTGTAATTCGTAAGATAACACTAACTATTCATATTGTAGAATGTATGATATGTATTTATATGAAAAACAATGTTTTATAGCATGTTTCTTATTTTGTTTTGATGGTTTGTAGCCTCTATATTTGCATCGTCTTAAAGAAATGTATATGCAAAATTTACAGAAAAATACACCTTTAGCAAACAATCATATATCAGTAGACTGTGTAGTGATTGGTTTTGACGGAGAACAACTGAAAGTGTTGCTTGTAAAACGTGCAGGTGAGGATAATGGAGAAGTATATCATGATATGAAACTTCCCGGAAGTCTTATCTATATGGATGAAGCCTTGGATGAAGCTGCACAACGAGTTTTGTATGAACTGACAGGACTTAAAAATGTGAATCTGATGCAGTTTAAAGCATTTGGTTCTAAAAACAGAACGAGTAATCCGAAAGATGTACGTTGGTTGGAAAGAGCTATGCAGTCAAAAGTGGAGCGTATTGTTACCATTGCATATTTGTCGATGGTGAAGATAGACCGTACGTTGGATAAGAATCTGGACGATCACCAGGCTTGCTGGGTCGCTTTGAAAGACGTGAAAACACTGGCTTTCGACCATAATCTGATTATAAAGGAGGCAATGACTTATATTCGTCAGTTCGTAGAATTTAATCCTTCCATGTTGTTCGAACTGCTTCCGCGTAAATTTACAGCCGCACAATTAAGGACTCTTTTTGAATTAGTATATGACAAAGCCGTGGACGTGCGTAACTTCCATAAAAAAATAGCAATGATGGAATATGTAGTTCCTTTGGAAGAAAAACAACAAGGAGTGGCTCACCGTGCTGCCCGTTATTATAAATTTGATAAGAAGATATATAATAAGGTAAGGAGGTAAATCCTGTTCAAGTATTAAGTATCAAGTATTAGGCGTTGAATGTTAAAGCATTAATTGTCGGACATTGAGCGTAAATCGTAAATAGTAAATCGTTTAATCGTAAATAAAATTATGTTTCTATTAGGTTATGACATAGGTAGCTCGTCTGTAAAAGCGAGTTTGGTAAATGCGGAGACTGGTAAATGTGTATCCTCGGCATTTTTTCCGAAAACAGAAGCGAATATTATTGCAGTGAATCCCGGATGGGCGGAACAAGATCCTGAAAGTTGGTGGGAAAACTTAAAGTTGTCCACGCAGGCTATTATGACTGAATCCGGAGTTAGTGCCGCTGAAATTAAAGCCATCGGCATCTCTTATCAGATGCACGGATTGGTTTGTGTTGATAAGAATCAGCATGTATTGCGTCCTGCTATCATCTGGTGTGACTCCCGTGCGGTGCCATACGGTCAGAAAGCGTTTGAGACAATCGGGGAGGAGAGATGTCTTTCTCATTTGTTGAATTCGCCGGGAAATTTTACCGCTTCCAAGTTGGCGTGGATTAAAGAAAACGAACCTGCCATCTATGAGCAGATTTACAAGATAATGCTGCCGGGTGATTATATTGCCATGAAGTTGAGTGGAGAAATCTGTACAACTGTTTCCGGGCTTTCGGAAGGTATGTTCTGGGATTTCAAGAACAACCGGGTGGCTGATTTCTTAATGGATTATTACGGGTTTGATTCTTCTTTGATTGCAGATATTAAACCGACCTTTGCAGAGCAGGGACGTGTAAATGCAATAGCTGCCAAAGAGCTTGGACTGAAAGAAGGAACACCGATTACTTATCGTGCAGGCGACCAGCCTAACAATGCCCTTTCTTTGAATGTGTTTAATCCGGGAGAGATTGCTTCTACGGCAGGAACATCGGGAGTGGTTTATGGCGTGAACGGTGAAGTGAACTATGATCCGCAGTCACGCGTCAATACCTTTGCGCATGTCAATCATACCATAGATCAGACACGTTTGGGAGTATTGCTTTGCATCAACGGAACGGGTATTCTTAACTCATGGGTAAAACGCAACATTGCTCCCGAAGGAATATCTTATAATGAAATGAATGTATTGGCTTCCAAAGCTCCTATCGGCAGTGCGGGAATCAGTATTCTGCCCTTTGGTAACGGTGCCGAACGTATGCTGAACAATAAAGAAATCGGTTGCAGTATCCGTGGATTGGACTTCAATGCGCATGGCAAACATCATATTATTCGTGCCGCTCAAGAAGGTATTGTATTCTCTTTTAAATATGGCATTGATATCATGGAGCAAATGGGAATTCCTGTGAAGATGATCCATGCCGGACACGCTAATATGTTCTTGAGTTCTATCTTCCGCGATACTTTGGCGGGAGTCACAGGAGCTACTATCGAGCTTTATGATACAGACGGTTCCGTAGGAGCTGCGAAAGGTGCAGGTATCGGTGCAGGTATCTACAAGGATAACAATGAAGCATTTGCTACGCTTGACAAACTGGATGTGATTGAGCCTAATGTGGCAAAACGACAGGAATATGCTGACGCGTACGCAAAATGGAAATACCGTCTTGAAAAGTCGATGACCGGTAACATACCGGCTCCGGTTCTGTCTTCAGATAAATAATTAACAATTTAAATAATAACCATTTTAAAAATAAAAGAATTATGGCAACAAAAGAATTTTTCCCGGGAATTGAAAAGATTAAGTTCGAAGGTAAAGATAGTAAAAATCCGATGGCATTCCGTTACTACGATGCTGAAAAGGTTATCAACGGTAAGAAGATGAAAGATTGGTTGAGATTCGCTATGGCATGGTGGCATACTTTGTGTGCTGAAGGTGGCGACCAATTCGGTGGCGGAACAAAACAATTCCCTTGGAATAGTAATGCTGACGCTATACAAGCTGCAAAAGATAAAATGGATGCAGGTTTTGAATTCATGCAGAAAATGGGTATCGAATACTACTGTTTCCACGATGTAGACTTGGTTTCTGAAGGTGCAAGCATCGAAGAATACGAAGCTAACTTGAAAGCAATCGTAGCTTATGCAAAACAGAAACAAGCTGAAACTGGCATCAAACTGTTGTGGGGTACTGCCAACGTATTTGGCCATGCACGTTATATGAACGGTGCTGCTACTAACCCTGATTTTGACGTAGTAGCTCGTGCTGCTGTTCAGATCAAGAATGCAATAGATGCAACGATCGAACTGGGTGGTCAGAACTATGTATTCTGGGGTGGCCGTGAAGGCTATATGTCTCTTCTGAATACAGATCAGAAACGTGAAAAAGAACACCTGGCAAAAATGCTGACCATCGCTCGTGATTATGCTCGTGCCCGTGGTTTCAAAGGTACTTTCCTGATTGAACCGAAACCGATGGAACCGACAAAACATCAGTATGATGTAGATACAGAAACAGTAATCGGATTCCTGAAAGCTCATGGCTTGGATAAAGATTTCAAAGTGAACATTGAAGTAAACCACGCAACTTTGGCTGGTCACACTTTCGAACACGAATTGGCAGTAGCAGTAGACAACGGCATGTTGGGTTCTATCGACGCTAACCGTGGTGATTATCAGAATGGTTGGGATACAGACCAATTCCCGATTGACAACTACGAATTGACACAAGCTATGATGCAAATAATCCGCAACGGCGGCTTGGGTAACGGTGGAACAAATTTCGACGCTAAAACTCGTCGTAACTCTACTGACCTGGAAGATATCTTCATCGCTCACATCGCAGGTATGGATGCTATGGCTCGTGCATTGGAAAGTGCAGCTGCTTTGCTGAATGAATCTCCCTATAAGAAAATGTTGGCTGACCGTTACGCTTCATTCGATGGCGGTAAAGGTAAGGAGTTTGAAGATGGCAAGTTGACTTTGGAAGATGTAGTTGCTTATGCAAAAGCAAACGGTGAACCAAAACAGACTAGCGGTAAACAAGAACTTTATGAAGCAATTCTGAATATGTATTGCTAATTAACCCCACTACAGATTACACGGATTGTCACAGATTGATTTTCTTCTCTCTTATTTTGAATTTTATCTGTGTTAATCTGTGAAATCTGTGGTGATATAAATCCAACTACTACAACACTACTTTATCTACTTATAACCATGATTAATACAACGAACGAAGGTAGTAAACTCTACCTATATTCGATAACCTCTGTCGCCATTTTGGGAGGACTGCTTTTCGGATACGATACAGCGGTTATTTCCGGTGCAGAGAAAGGCTTGGAGGCTTTTTTCCTTTCGGCCTCTGATTTTCAATACAATAAAGTAATGCATGGAATCACATCTTCCAGTGCATTAATTGGCTGTGTACTGGGTGGTGCGATCTCCGGTATATTTGCTTCCCGTTTGGGACGTCGTAATTCTCTAAGGCTTGCTGCCGTACTCTTTTTCCTTTCAGCATTAGGTTCCTATTATCCGGAAGTCTTGTTTTTCGAATATGGAAAGCCGAACATGGATTTGCTGATTGCTTTTAATTTGTATCGTGTTTTGGGCGGTATCGGTGTTGGACTGGCTTCTGCAGTCTGTCCGATGTATATTGCTGAAATTGCTCCTTCTAATATTCGTGGAACGCTTGTATCGTGTAACCAGTTTGCTATCATCTTCGGTATGTTGGTAGTATACTTCGTGAATTTCCTGATTATGGGCGACCATCAAAATCCTATTATTTTGAAAGATGCAGCCGGTGTACTGTCTGTTAGTGCTGAATCTGATATGTGGACCGTTTATGAAGGATGGCGTTACATGTTCGGTTCGGAAGCTTTCCCTGCCGCTTTCTTCGGTCTGTTGTTGTTCTTTGTTCCCAAGACTCCTCGTTATCTTGTATTGATACAGCAGGATGAAAAGGCTTATTCGATCCTTGAAAAGATCAATGGTAAGACAAAAGCACAGGAAATTCTTAATGATATTAAAGCTACTGCTCATGAAAAGACAGAGAAAATCTTTACTTATGGAGTGGCAGTAATTGTGATCGGTATTTTGCTTTCTGTATTCCAACAGGCTATCGGTATTAATGCGGTACTTTATTATGCTCCTCGTATTTTCGAAAATGCAGGTGCAGAAGGAGGTGGCATGATGCAAACAGTTATTATGGGTATTGTAAACATTGTCTTTACATTGGTTGCAATCTTCACTGTAGACCGCTTTGGACGTAAACCGCTGTTGATAATCGGTTCTATCGGTATGGCTATAGGAGCCTTTGCAGTAGCAATGTGTGATAGCATGGCAATAAAGGGTATTCTACCGGTACTTTCAGTGATTGTGTATGCAGCATTCTTTATGATGTCTTGGGGACCGATTTGCTGGGTGTTGATCTCGGAAATATTCCCGAACACCATTCGTGGTAAAGCAGTGGCAATCGCTGTGGCTTTCCAATGGATATTCAATTACATTGTATCTTCTACTTTCCCGGCACTGTACGACTTCAGCCCGATGTTTGCATATAGTTTATATGGAATAATCTGTGTGGCTGCTGCCATCTTCGTTTGGCGTTGGGTACCTGAAACGAAAGGTAAGACACTGGAAGATATGAGCAAACTTTGGAAGAAAAATAAATAAATTAGGTTAGTGTAATTTCATCATGTCATTATGACTTCGGTTTCTTGGCATGGTTCTATTAAGATTATGACATCGTACCAATGGTATGGTGTCATAATTGTTTTTATTTGAAACTTTTGGGAACTACTATAAAGTTGAAAAAACATGAAAACATCTGCCACCTGCAACCAAACGCGTGTAATGCACTAGTTGATAAATAGTTGGAGCGTTGCAGATACTGTTGCAGATAGGTTGCAGATCAAAGTATCTGCAACACAGTATAAACCTTACATAAGCCAATTCTCCAGGAGGGCAAAAGTTTATTGTATACATTATGTAGTGTACTGAATAAGTTGACACTTCTCAAATTCGAAATTCACATGGAAGAATTAAAAAAGAAGTACACTCCTTACACAGAATCTGAACGAATGTCTTATATTCGTGAGTATTTATCGACTTCCGAAACGAAGTATCAGTTTGCCAAGCGTACGGGTATTTGCCGTCGTTTGCTGATTCTTTGGCTTGATAAGTATCATATAAATGATAAAGTTATGAGTACAGAACAACCCTCTTTAAGAAAAGACTCTGATGAGTCTCTCAATGAACTGGAGAAAGAACTCGCTGCATTGCGTGCCGAAAATCGCAAGCTTCAACGTGCTCTTCAGGAAGAAAGTCTTCGTCATGAAGCTTGTGAGGAATTGATTAATCTTGCGGAGTCAACCTATCACATCAAGGTTCGAAAAAACTCCGATGCCAAGTAATCGACACCTTGTCACAGGGGAACTCTGCCCTTCATATGCGCGGCAGTCTGCAGTTCCTCTGTGATTACTTCGGCATAACCAGACAAGGTTATTATAAGCATGTCAACAGAAAAATGGAAATAGACATCCTCACATCAAGCATTGTGTTGTATTGTAATGAGTTACGTAAACTTATGCCCAAGGCTGGTATGCGTGAACTCTATGCATGCTGCCTTCGCAAGTTTGGTGTCAGGATGGTCATTGGACGTGATCAATGCTATAATATTTTTCGTGCTAATGGCCTTTGTCAACGTGTCAGACGTGTGAGGCCAAAGACTACAAATTCCAATCATAATTATTACATTTATCCAGACCTGCTGAATGTCACTCCTAAATTTGTAGCTGACACATTCGGTTCAATGGTTGTAGCGGACATTACCTATGTTGCCACGTGCCAGGGATGGGCTTACCTGTCCCTTCTTACCGATGCGGGCAGTCGGGCCATAGTCGGATATGCCCTGTGCAAAACACTCGAAGCGGAAGGTCCTTTAAAGGCACTGAGGATGGCTATGGACTTTTACAACAGATACAATGTTGATTTGAATAATCTGATACACCATTCTGACCGGGGAGTGCAATACTGCTCAAACCTGTATGTAGGTATGCTCAAGAAACATCATATTAATATCAGTATGACTCAGTGTGGGGATCCGCTACATAATGCTCTGGCTGAACGGATGAATAACACGATCAAGAATGGGTGGCTTTTTGACTGTACAGATGACAGCTTTGAACAATTGGATAAACGTATAGCCGATGCCATATATGCATACAATTATGTTAGACCGCATCAAGGCATACAAATGAGAACTCCGATGGAATATATTCGTAAATGCAGTGGAAAGGTAGCTGAAGTCCCGCTCGTCGGGACGGGTGCTCCCGCCCCTTGCCGCTAGGCCGATCCCCGAGCGAAGAGTTTTTGTTATTTAATGAAAGTTTACAGCCCGAAGTCTTGCACTTATAAGAGAAGATACATAATTTTGCAAAATATCTAAAATGACAACTTATACAGGAATTACAAAGGGACAAGTAAACTTATTTAGGTTTTAAAAAATATTGAGTAAACTAACTTAGGTATAACAAGCGAAGTTGTCAACTAAATCCAGTACAGTACATTAACTTCCCGTTTCCAGGCGGGGAACTGTCGTTCCCGGCATTAGAAATTACAGTTTCCACGGCAGGAAACGAGAGTTTCTAAGGCGGGATACTACAGTTTCTACGTAAGGATACTATCGTTTCCCCGTAGAGACACCACCATTTCTCCATAGAGTCACCCCAATTATCCCATAACTTTGCACAAAGGAATCAAGGCTTTTTCTTTGATTATATAACGTGTTGCAGATACTTTATCTGCAACCTATCTGCCGCAGGTATCTGCCACGCTCCAACTATTTATTAACTAGTGTGTTACACGCGTTTGGTTGCAGGTGGCAGATGTTTTTATGTTTTTCAGGTTCTTCGTCAAATTTGGTGGTAATCTCTTTTTTATTTCGACGGTTTTCCTCTTCTTCTTTCTTAATCCTATAAAAAGTTGTAGATATGTTTGCTTTTTAGTAACTTTAAAGACACCACATCATTAAGAGTTACAATGCAACAAGCCATATCTACAACGTACAAATATACATCAAAAAAGAAAATACTCCTACAAATAGGGGATTATTTCATGATTTCAGATTCAGTCTTGGTTACGATAATCTGCAACAAGATGGTATCTCTGAAGCTGTTGGCTCATTGACGGTCTTTTTACATACGGCTGGCAAGGGGGCTTCCTGTCCTTATTGCGGACATTTCAGTCACCGGTTGCACAGTTACTACTCCCGTCATATTCAGGATCTTGAAGTTTACGGTCATACTTTGGAGTTAGTCATAAAGGTTGGCAAATATTATTGTGACAATGTTTCTTGTCCGCAAAAAATATTCTGCGAACCGTTGTCTTTTCTGGCTCGTCGGTATGGTAGACGGAGCTATCTTGTTGAGGAACGCATCAGATCGATAAGCTTGGAACTTACTTCCCGAAAGGCCTCTTCTCTTTTGCAGCTGTTCCATATAACGGCCAGTAGCTCTTCCTGCTTACGCATTCTACAACAGTACGGGCAACATAATCCTATGCATAATAAAAGTATTTATGTAGGTATTGATGATTTTGCCTATAAAAAAGGTAAGGATTATATGAGTGTGGTCGTAGACCAGATGACACACATGCCTATTGCTTTGTTAGAGGATAGAAGCGGAGAAGCACTTGATAACTGGCTCATCCGGAATCCTCAAATACAATATATAACGAGAGACCGTGGAAGATGTTTCACAGAGGCTATAAACAGAATAATCCCTGGTGTTACACAAATCTGCGACCGGTTCCATCTAACCAAGAATATGACGGACACGATGATACCGGAAATAGAGAAAATGATTCGTCAGACCAAGCAAAAGCTCAAATACGAATATCCTGACAGAGACACGGCTTCTTCGTTAATTCTTCAGGACATATTTAACATGGGAGATGTCCGACACAGAGAAAAATTGAAGATATACAGGGAAAGCCTGAACTTAAAAATGCAGGGGATGACCATTGAGCAGACAGCCGCACATTTGGGCAAGAAAAGTCGCTACATTTATAAGCTCATTCACAACAGGAGAATAGGGGCATACTTGAATGAGCAACAGAAGACAGCTCTTAAATATGTATCCGAACTGGCTACAATCATTAGTGCGGGCTGTATTACCCGAAATATATTGGCACAAAAAATGGGGAGTAAAATCAGTGGCGCACTTATTGGAAGGATAACATCCAGCTTGCGAAAAATGTATCAACAAAAGAGGAAGGAAGTCAAGGAGCATAATGAGAGCATTGAAAACGGAAGTAAAACACAGAGAGTTTCACAGAATCAGATACGCAAATACATTCTAAAGGGAGAATCGGATAATCCTAAACTGGCGGAACTATATAAGTCCTCACCACAGATAAAAGAACTCTTAAGCGTGTGTCAGGATTTCAGAGATATGATTAATGGGAACACTTATGATAAGGATATTAGAAAGTGGATTGAAAAAGCGAAGGCAACACGGAATATGGCACTGACGAACTTTGCATATGGTATTGAAAAAGACTGGGAGGCAGTACAGGCAGCTATTGATATCCCCTTCAGTAATGGATTACTGGAGGGGACAGTGAATAAAATTAAAGCGCTAAAAAGGCAGATGTACAATAGGGCAGGAAGTAAACTACTGAGAGCCAAGATTCTTTATTCACAATAGAAGAAGTACCACCAAATTTGACGAAGAACCACAACGATTTAGGCAACCACGGCCTTTCTCCGATGCTTCATCATTATACCAATGTATCCAACGGTATCGGGGTTGTGGGTGCTTGCCAAATCACAGAGACAGAATGGCTAAAAAATGTACATTAATAATAGCAATTGTTCTAATTCAAATCTTAAAAATTTATGAAGGTATTAAATTCACTTAGTAAACACGCCCATTTGGTGATGGCAGTATGCCTGGCATTAGGTATCGCTTCATGTAGTAATGAAGAGGAGATCGTATCTCAAAGCAATAACAATAGTTCCCCGGAGGTTGAAGTGTCCAGAATGAGTGACTGGTTGCCTGGCACAAGAAGCGCCTCCGATGGTTTGGCTGACATGCCGGTACTTCGTTTCCAAAATGAGCAGGTTTACAATCAGACGATTGAAAAACTTAGTAACATGACCAAAGAAAACCGCGACACTTATTTTGAAAAGTTAGGATTCGATGGTGCCTATACACTTTGGAACCGGGCTGACGAAGAGCTGGAGCAGATTTTCGATACGGAAGATACCCTGCGGATTGAGAAGCTGATTAACGATTACATGTTTAAATATGGCAATGTATTCTCGTTCAATACCATCGATTCCTACGATGTGACGCCTTACTTTACCTTTACTGACAATGAACTGTCACTTGTAGGTAATATAAAGGGGTATGTCGTTATCGGTAACACATTGAAAGCGCCTGAAGTCAATACACCAACCTATGAAGTTGACGAAGAGGCTGTATCAACAAGGGCATTGCGTCCGGGACCGATCCAGCCAGGTTATAAAGGTTTCAGAGATGCTTCTGTTACAATAAAGAACGGAAAGTACAGGAGTACAATGACCATCGGACGTATTGTAAATGGCAACTCTTTCGCCGTTGAGTTTAAAACCAAAAAGAAAGTGGTGTTCTGGAAGAAGAATGTCGCTGCGGGCTATTCTGCAGACTTGTCCATGCACAGCTCAAAATTCAACCATAGAAATAAAGTCTTTTGTCCTTACGGCAAAGAGATATCTATTTTGAACTTACGTATAGAAACCGTAGGCAATGTATTTGATGCCCATGTGGATAACTTTACAAGTTCACGTGGCAAAACAGTAGGAAGACAAGCTTTTAAAAACATAAAAATTATTTGATTATGAGAAAAATCGTATTTCTTTCTTTAGTCTTATTTTCTGTAAGCATAGGCAGCTATGCCCAGAATCTTAAAGTGGGTGTCACGGCTGGACTGAATATCAGTGCCCCAAGTGATTATGACTCTAAAACAGGATTTAATGTGGGGGTTAAAGGTGAATGGGGACTTCCCAATGTATCCAAAGGACTATATCTGGACTTTGGTGTGCTGCTCTCGTCACAGGGCTGGGAAAGTTCCGGATATTATGACACCCAGGAGAAACAGAGCATGCAGTGGAAGGGCAATCCTTATTTCCTGAATATCCCAATCCATATCGGATATAAATTCTCTCTGGGACACAATACGGCTCTGTTTGCCCACGTAGGACCTTACATTGGTATAGGGTTGTTCGGAAAAAACAAATTAGTTACCGAGACCGAAGCTGGTAAAAAAGCAACAACAACCCTGGCCGACAATGTATTCAGTGACAAGCAGGCCGAAAGGTTCGACTGGGGTATTGGAGGCAAGGTAGGTGTTGAATTTGCCAAGCATGTTCAGGTAGCCGTAGGATACGACTGGGGACTGAAGAACCTCAAAACTTCCAGCAATCCTGTTGACTTCAAAAATAAAGTGTTTAGCGTATCATGCGCTTATATGTTTTAGTTAACTGTTAAAAGGAAGGCTTGTAAAGCTCAGATTCTGGCAGTGTCGGATTTGAGTTTTACTATCCTCCGTAAACGAGAAGAAACAAAATGAATTATTTTCTTTATAACGCCCGAATGCCCGTTTACAGGAAATAGAATAAAGTAAGCAAACTAACATGTTGATTATGAATATACAATTCAGTGTTCATTACAACTCTTTATAAGGCATTACAAATAGTTCTTGGAAATTTTCCCGTAATCTTGCCAACGAATTCTGAAACAAAAAAATATGAGAAAAAAAATATCTTTATATACGATAGCATTTCTATCGTTTGGTTTATTAAGTTGCGAAAATGATGAGAATTTTGTGGATGTAAATCCAAAACCAATTGCTACCCAATCGGCAGAATCTACACAAGAGGGGTATTATGTACAAGCAATGGCCGAACTCCTGAATAAGGCAGTACAAAATCCAATCGTTTTTCAGAGCTTGTAGGAAGAAGCTGCCAAGCAAAAGGACGGAGATTACGACATCCTGCTCGCTCAGGTCCTTGAGGATGCAGGAAACGGAAATCATCTTTTAAATACGCTCACAAGTCGGTCAGTTACCATGTCTACATACAGTACAGAAAATGTTGCGGCACTGATTGATGGATTTAAGAAAAATGCTCCTTTGCTGAATATATATCTTCCTGATGGTCAGGAAATCGATGCAGCCAATGATTTTCTGACGGTCATACTGGACCCTTCTTTTAGTGATCAAGACGACCATGTAGTAAAAGCGTTCAATCGTCAGGGAGATATCATTGAAATTTCTGCAGATGAAGAGCCCGAATTACCTTATATGGTGGTTGGTATCAATGAACGTTATACATTGAAACAGGAAACGGCGTACACACGCTCCACTCAGGAAGCGATATTCTCGAATGAATATCATTCATACTATCTACCTGATTGTTTCAACCAGGAAAAGGTCGATGCATTCATTCCCCAGACAAGGGCAAATTCATATAGAAACAACAGAAGTGCATCCGACGTCATATCACGTGCAAGATTCAAATCAAGCAGTGCCATCAAGCAAGTGGAAAAATGGTTAAGGGGTGCTCCTGAGGTACATTTGACTGTCATCTATGCCGATTATTCACTACTCGATATTATCACGGGTCCCTTGCTGCACAATATGCAATATAATTTAGGAGACAACGGTTGGTATAAAGGAAAAAGAAGAAAGAAAAAACCGCGTGACAATTTCGGCAACTGGTATACCCTAAATTGGAATGGACTCCAGAAAAAGTATATGAAATATCATTTTCACGAAATGGATAACAGGTTTAAAGTAGCAATTAATGGATGGGAAATTGCATTCAGTGGCGGCGACCTGATCGGAGATTGTAAAGTAAACTATGCCGATCCACTTGGTACTACTTATCATATGGGTAACATGTTCGAAATTGACATAAGATAATCTTTTAAATAATCTATAGACCTGGGTACATAAACATTGTACCTTGGTCTATATAAATTAATCAATGGATATGAAACGATTAATATTACCTATTCTTTTTTTATTTGTATGCTCTTGCCTCTCATATGCTCAGAAAGGCTCCAACCAATTCGGGCTATCAGCCGGTTATGAGCACTTCCCGGAATTACATGAAGGAAAAGGGTACAACATTGGGATTGAGTTTAAACAGTATATACACAATCGTTTTTTCGTAGTAGCCAACTTTCATACGGGCATAAATGACGGAAGCAAACATGTAAACTATACGACTCAGAATACTCCTTATAACTTTGACCTCAATAACAGTGTCAGAGATTACATGATAGGATTCGGATTAGGCGCCGATTTGCTCCAAAAAGGACGGCACAATATCTATATACAAGGTACAGCCGGATTAGGCAGTTCCGAACGTACGAAAGATGGTATTGTAACAAGCCCGGGTGGCAATTATGATATGGTTAAGACTTTTGAGGAGAAATCAATACGTTTTGCCATTTCCGCTACAGCCGGATATGATTACAGAGTAAATAACTGGTTGAAAATCGGTATAAACTATACAGGATACCAGATTGGATATGAATACAACAATTCATTTAATGCCAAGCTAAGTTTTATATTCCGATAGAGATATTAACGTAGGCCGGATGCAATAGCTATGTAGGCATTGCTCTTCAATGAAGACGGAATATTATACTTCAAATGAATTTTGAAACTAAAGAAAGCCCCCCATAATATTAACTAAAATCTTATGTATAATGAAATTTGAATATCTGAATGTAATATTCATAAGTTTGCTTGTCATGTCTTCTCTTTCTGCATGTGATAAAGAAGAAACTACTAATAACCGTAAAGTCCCCAATCATCCTGAAGAACCGGATAAAGGAAGATTTGACGAAGCTCCTTTTGCATGGGACTACCTATTTTCTACGGTTACCGAAGATGAGCTATTCATTGGTGACCTATATCTATCGGTAGATAACAGATATATGGTAACCCCTCCACCTTTGTATCTCGGTGCTGCTTACAGTGAAAAGAATTTTGGAATCTCTTTTAAACCGGAGATCATAGCTTCCAGAAATCCCTTAGATGTCATCTTTGATTTTACCAAGCCCTTTACCGGCACAATTGACAAAAAACATGGTTCAGTAGGGTATAAAGAGTTGCTGGCCGATGCCTTGGAATCAAAACAATATAAAGAGTACATTACAAACAGGCTTTCTCCATTTGATATTAAGCTGGTAGAAGTCTACACTTACGAAGACATAGAAAAAGCCTTTCCCAACAACGCATCATTGGGAGAACTTTTATCCAAGGAGGCTCAAAAAACATCAAAGAAAAAAGACATCAAAAGCAGGACAGCGGGCGTCCTGGCTAACAGGAGTTTTTCTGTATACGTGGATACTCCTGTTCAAGGATTCTTTGAAGATAAAGCCATGAATGAAAACCCTGAAAATCCGGTTTATATTCGTTCTCTTACATATGGGAAGACGGCATATTTTGTCATCCAAAGCACGTATTCCTATAAAGAAGTAGAAGAAGCAGTAAAATCGAAACTGTCCTTAAGCAACACAGTTGGCAAAGGAGTTGAAATTTTAAAGAATTCTACAATCACTCTATTTGTTGTGTCTGATAGCCGGCAGACGGCCAATGTATATACCAATTTTCAGGATTTGGATAAATTTCTAGAAACACCATTCAACGAACACCAATATATTGTCAGGGAGTATACACAAAAGACAATGCACCTCTATTATTAATCCATAAATTACTGAAGAATGAATACTAAGAAAATAGCAATCTTAATCATTGGAACTTTATTTTTGCTTGTACCTATTGTTAAGGCTCAAAGTAAGTTTCACGTTATATTAGATTACCACTATAACCTTGGCTTAAGTGAAAAGTACTGGGGAAAGACATTTAATCGGAAAGAAAATAAAATGCATGGTAACTCATTGCATTTTACCGCATTGTATGATATTACACAAAGAATATCGGCTGGTGCCGGTATAGGGGCTGATAGATACGAAGAACCGGGTTATAATACCTTTCCCGTTTATGGAACTTTCCGCTACCGTCCATTACCCAAATTTCTGGATGGATATGTTTTTACGGACCTCGGATATGGTATTATCAAGAATGATAATGTGGCACAAGGCTGGATGTGGAATGTAGGGGTAGGTTACACTAAGATGTTCCGGAAGCATTTTGGCTTGAATTTCCAGTTGGGATATAACCTGAAGGAGTTTGGAGGAATACCGTCTTACGAGGTTGATTTTGTTAATGGAGAGTTTAATTATGTCGGGAAGAAAAGTAGTATCCGCCATTCTGTTTCATTCGGCATCGGATTGGTGTTTTAATAGTAAAAAAGACCGGGCTTCAATAAATGATGCCCGGTCTTTTCGGCTGTAAAAAATGAAAAGCGAGATGAAAAATGTAAAATTAATGTTTTATTTCAATAGTTGATTAAGATAGCTGATAATATAGTCGTCTGAAGGACGGGGAGCATTTACATTGATAATCGTTCCATCTTTGTCGAAAAGCATGAAACGGGGTATACCGTTGATTTTGTACTCTTTGCATAAGTCCGACTTAAAACCGTCCGGCACAATGAACTGCTGCCATTCCGGCTTGTCCGCTTCTAGTTTCTTTTTCCACTTATCCAGTTTTTCGTCTATGGAGATGCTGATGATTTCTATTTTTGAATTGCGCTGGGCCGCAAGACCAACCCAAGAAGAACCGAGCACCACTTCACCATAACTCGTATTGGGCATTGCAAGTACCGAATATGTACTATTCACAGAAGGATAACGATCTATGGTAATACTTTTTTGTAGAACACCATATTGAATAACACTGGTAAATGTATATTCCTTCCCTTCCATACCGGCCAAATCGATGAAAAATAACTCCATTTCTATAGGACTGTTCGGAGTATCGGTACATTGCTTCATTCCAGTAATTAGAGGAGTAGTCCACCTTTCTCTAGCAATCACCACTCCTCGATCTTTATCTGGATAATCAGGATCAAGCGTTGTATTATCCCTTAAAGAAGCATCACGGATAGTACGGTAAAAGTCTCCTATCGGATAATAATTTAAACTCCCACTGTTATATATTTTCCAAGACGAATTGGTGAATCCCAGCTGATAACCATTCTGTAGGTATGTTTCCCTGTAAGTCTTAGAAGTACCCGTGAAGTCCAAAATAGTAAATGCTTCCATATCATTCGAGAAGCCATTCATTTCCGCCTTCTCCGGTGAATCGGCACCTATTCCTGAAACTCTACGGATATCAAGTTTATAATAACTGTTACCGTCAATGGAAGTCAGCGGAGTTTTTACACCACTCCCGTCTACTGTATATAAGCGGAGTTTATAATATCCTGTCGTAGTGTTTCCGTCTTTTGCCGTATATTCTCCACCTACCAACACATGAAAACCTTTATGAGCATCCGTTCCTATATTCTGTATTCGATAAAGATAATCCGGAGATGATTCGGTAGACGAACCGCTCACCGACTTTGTGTCAGGACTTACATGACTTTTTTCAAGCAATAGAGGTGCTGATGTCGGGCAGTTCTTCCACTCTACATAATTCAGTTTAAAATTAGCAGCTGTCACCCCGACACTAAATTTTGCCACATTCCGTTTCAGATTAATTTTTCCGTCGACTCCACTACTACTCAAGGCATTGCTGATAGCAGTGGCATTAAGAGCGGAAAGTGTTATTTTTTGTGTAGCCATAACAAATAGGGGAGATACGGACGCTTCCTCACTTGTACTAACTTGATTTTCCAAGTCCTGCAATGTTTTTATGGTTCTCTTATCCATCGGATAGTTAGCAACCATATAGAGTGTATGCACACCGGAAGCTGAGGGAATACCCACCATCATCTTGTATTCTGTTCCTGTCCATTCTACAGCAGGCTGCTCGTGCACAACCACTTGTCCGGCAGCATTAAAAATGAAAAAGTCTATACTTCCTATTTTTTCCGTGTCATCAGGTTCAGTTACTGCACGGGTTCGTATTAACGATTCTTCTTGTACATTCAGTTTCAACACAACCTGTTCCAATTCACCGAACTTTCCTCCGGCCACCTCGGACGTGTCGTCCACACAAGCTAACAGACAAACGGAGAAGAATATCCAAATTAGCCCTATACATCTCATATTATACTTCATATCCTTAATAACGTGATTTTACACAACGCACTGTATGTGTCTGATTTCTTAACTCATCTGTTGTCTCGCTTCCATCCGGATCAGAGATGATAGCTACAATAAGTGTATCGTTTTCTTTACCCCAATAGCTGTCAGAAAAGAAATTGTTCGGCAGTCCGTTGGTTCCCGCATACTTAAACACATAGTCCGTTTCCTTTCTTGTAGGAAGCCTCCAACCACTTCCCATCGCAGTACAGACTTGTGGGGCTTCGTCTTTCGAAATATCCTTTATGTCTACATCCGAGACAATAAAATCTGAAAGTTCAGGCGGACGGACATCAAGTACACAATAGTATGGATAAGAGCTTCCTTTTGAGATACTCCCGAAATAGTTTGCCCCTGCTGTATAAGCATTTCTTGCATCAGCTTCTTCAATGCACCATAGAATTAGTCCACCACTCGCCTGATTCTCCGCAATCGTTGCAAGTCTCCAACATCCCTGTCCTCTAACCGGATCGTCTTTTGCGCCTACATAATAGGCATTGCATCCTGTGGGGTTAGCCTGCTTTCTATATAAGGCTGCATTATAAAGACCAACGTTAGTCGTATTGGCAGAGCCTGGATATCCCATGGCATACGCCCAATTAGTCTTACCTTGTTGCGAAGAAGAGATTTCTCTCTTAAAAAGTTTCAGATCCAACTTAACCGAAGCCATTCCCGACATTAGTGTAGCAGTGTATGTAATATCCTTACCGGTGTTCCAGTTCCCCTTTTTAAAACCTATCCGACCACTTTTCTTAGTTTCATCATCATACTCTATGGCCATGCTTAGCTGATTGCCAACCGTTACTCCATCTGGAAGCTTGACTACCACTTCATCACTACAAACAAAACGTGTATAAGTAAAGAAGCGGATAGACTTAACATCAATCTCATGCGTGCTCAATGCAATAAACCCCGATCCCGGTATTTCTATCGGCACGTTTATCTCCGACCAACCGGCAACTCTAGCACTGGCTTCAAGCAATTCTTCGCCATATCCGGTGATAGCTCCGATAGTCAACTTATAATGACGATTACGAGTAACGTTCCACTCTGTAGAACGAGAGTCAACAGAGTTCATCGCGTCACCGACAGGCAAAGTGTAGATATGAGTTATGCTGTTTGCCTTCCCCTTAATGCGAAGTATCGTTCTATAGTCATTATTCCCTAGCAAATGCTCCGGTAAATAGATTTCACTGGAAGACCACGTGAAATGATTCGGCATAGCACTTGTATTACTTAAAGTAAAACTAAGATTATCCAGATAGCCTTGATCCGAGTCATATTTCTGCGGGATTAAACCGATGGATTTAGGAATATAAGCTATCTCCATCGATTCAAAATCAAGATGAACACCTGTAGATGCCCCACCTTCCATGACCTCCGTGCTCAAATCGAAATTAACACTCAATTTTGCCATGACATGCTGTAGGTTTATCGCCAACTTCGATACGGACGAAGTTTCTCCATCAAGATATATTTCATCTTTACTTTTCACCCTCACATTGAGTAATTGCTTGTAGAGCACAGTAGTCGGACTACTTTCAGCGTTCATACGGATGGTTTTCAAATCGTCCGGTGACTTCACGCCCGAAAGATCCACAGGTTCGTTACCGATTACATAGATATCATTGTAACCCACATAAGTAATGGTCGTATAGTCTTTATTCACATCTACCAATTCGTTACTTATCAATACTTTGGGATCATAAGGCTTGGAGTTGCGTGTGGAAAAGATGATGACACGCAATTTCGATAACTGCGTGTCCTGCCCTACGGAAAGTTTAGGCAATATATTGATGGGAATCTCCGTTCCACTGTCCTGTCCCTTCTCATCCAAGGGGTGTCCCAAATCAGCGGTGCAAGCGGTCATCAACCACAACAGCAGCGGTATCAAGCCCGATTCCGATAAATACTTTATTTTCATGTTCTTCTATGTTAAATGTGATACTACATTCCGGTGTCCTGCAATATGATTTTCCATCCGGCTACCGTAATGGCTGCCTGCATAAATGTGTCCGTATTGCCGTCCAAGTCATCTACCAGTGAAAGTTCAATTTCATAATAATCGCGCCGGTCGAGGTCTTCTTGAATACGGGTATATGGATGCTCCCGAATCAGACTTACCAAGTTGGAACGATAGAGTTCCTTTACGCTTCCGTCTTCCATCGGACGTTCTACCAGTAAAGTCAGTTCTTCTCCCTCTATCAGACGCATCAATGAGAAATCCTCTGCCCGTTCATTGTGGTTGTCATTGATGATGGTTTGATGGGGATAATATATCAGTTCGTTGCCCGAAGCAACTACAGAATTGTCAAATTTATAAGTCGCCCCTTTAGGGTCAACCGCACGGATACGTACACCGTCCGCACAGGCATGAATACATGGTATTCCGCTTTGTTCAAACCATTTGACTGTCAGATTCAGCCGGTTTTCATTTTTCATAAGTGAAAGGATATCGGTCTTGTCAATAGACTCATCCACTGTTATTTCTTTGATTGCGTGAAAGACAGGGGTCAACTTTTTATCCACGCTTTGATTTTCAATAGCTTTTAGTGAAAGTAACCCTTCTTCAATGGTCGTTTTTCCACTCACAAAAGCAGGTTTTACTATTACTTCATCAGACAGGTTTCCCCAAGCTACCAGCGTATAGTTACCTTCAGGAAGTTCCGGTTCAATACGAAAGTCCTCTGTAAAAGGAGCTTCGCTATTGGTAATGCATTTCACAAAGTATCCGGTTGAATCGAACACATATAAATCAACTCTATGTACATCAGTACAGAAACGATTGGAATGTTCTGTGTCGGTATGATTTACATACTCAAATGCAATAGAGTAAGAACCTGTAGGGCAACCGGAAAAATCCTCTTTTACACATCCCGCAGCAAGCCATGACAACATCCATAGGAGTACGGCTATTCCGGCATACCGGTACAATATTGTAAATTTGAAATGCATCTTATTTCTTAATTTATGATTTTGAGAAAGTTCTTCTCCAGGCGTAACTCCGGAGAAGAGACTTCTTTAACATTCTATTATTAGTTCAAATCAGCTTCCTGATTCACTTCTTTCCATTCTTCAACAGTGATATGAGCCTGCATATGCGTTTGTTGGCTGATCGGAGTTTCCGGGTCCACTGTGACATCAGGTTCGTTCGGGTATCCAATACCTGAAATTGACTTCACATTCACTTTATACAGGTTGTTGCGGGTAACCGAATAACGTAAGTTATTATTTTCCAGGTATGAATTATCCTGTATGTTGATACGATAATGAGTTACCCCATTAACATATTGCAGATATTTCACTGTCTCTACGACGGTTTTATCATAACCGCTCTTGTCATCATTCTGAACATTTTTAGAGATAACACAGGTTTTATAAATACCGTCATCAGTACCGATAGCTATGCTATAATAAGTATTTTTACCTGTGTTAGGATCAAATAAAGGCGTTACAGCATCCTTACCAATATACTCTTTCAAGCCACTTTTAACTAAATAGGTCTTCAATGTCGTATTCATACCATGTTTCAGGCGGTCACTCTCTTCGGTAACAGACGACGGTACAGCATAAATTTCAGAACCCCAGGCAGGAGCATACATGAATATAGTAATCGCATCGGAAGTACCCTTAAATCCATACACATAATTGCCATCATCGTTCACATCCGTAATCACCAAGTCCCTGTTCGGCTCAAATATTCCCTTTACAAGTACATAAGAAGTATTCCCGATAACAGGTGTTGCATTGGCATTTTCCGGTATATATATACTGTTAGGTGTTGCAGCTTGTGCCACGACCTCAAGATCCGGTGTATTTACTTCGTCAAACACTTCAAAATCCGCCCACTTTGAAGTTATATTTGTCGAGCTATACAGTGGAGTCAGCAGTGGACTGTCCGTATTTCCATGCTGGAAGAGATATACCTGTTTCGGTAAATTGCGAACAGTGAATTTAGGTTCTTTCAGAGTACCGACTGTTACTTTCTTTGATAAATCATTGCCCTGCACTGCCTTATAAACCAATGCATCCGCATCTGTATAAGTCGTTTGCAACTTGGCTGTTGTACGATAAAGGGAAATATCAAAATGATTGAAATTGGCAGGATCTAAGCCATCATAATTGTTTCTTTCAGCATCAGCCTGGGAGATACCCGGTTGCAAGGTAAAGCTGGACTTGGACAACAGATTACTCATTAAAAAACCATTATCTGCCGGAACGTCCGTACCTTGCAGGTTCTTATATCCTTCACCTGCACGGGCAATAGCTGCCTCTCCATGAGCAAGACGTCCCGGAGTGGTATATAATTCCATTAACTGATTTTGAAATGCAGCAAGTGTTGTGCCTGCAGTCGGTGTCGGATACCAATCGTTACCTTTATTGGCAACTATCAGGATTGTTTTCTGACCGGAAGTCAGTTTCATCACTTCGCTGTGAAATACTCCATCACTATTAGCGGTGACACCACCATTAGGAGGAGTGGAAGTTTCAAAAACTCCATTAGCAAATACATACACATGGATATTCTTCACACCTTTCTCTTCGTCGGCAGTAGCACGTGTGTGCTTCACACCATCCATTTTGAAAGAGAAACGCGCATAAGTAGACACACCTTCCACTACTTCGGTGTTTCCATTATTACTACCCGGATTTTCTGTGGGTAATTCTTCGTTACTACAGGCGGTTAACACCAATGTTACCATTGTAAAGGCACCAACTAATAAATTGTTTTTTCTCATTTTTGTTACATTCAAAATTAAAGTAATTCTAATTATTTATCTATCTGATTCAGTTTATGTTATTGGGATTCTTTCTTGCGATAATATACCTTTATATACCCGGCACGACGTAGCTCTGGAAAAAAATGTTCTTTCATATACCGGTATGGTATTCCCTTATTCAGTTTCATCAAGTGTGTTTCACGTCCATGCAGAATCGGTATATCATCTATGATGCGTATAATTTCTTTTTTATCAGACATTTCTGATTTTTCGACCTGATAGCGCAGCTCATCCCATCCTTCGCCACCGTTTACCAGTTCAAAGCAACTGTCGGGAAGCGATATATGACTGAGAATGTATTGTTTCATTGCTTCGCAGCGAAGTCCTGCCAGTTTTACGTTATACACATAGCGTCCTTCAGGAGACGAAAGTCCCAGTAACACAATATGTACTATTTCCGCTTCCGGGTCATTATGTATTTGGCGGGTTACATCTATCACATGACGCAATACTTTTTCATTGTCCAAGTACTCACGATCTATCTCTGCTTTATCCCATTTAAAAAATATTATTTGAGCTTTTTCCTGTTCCCCTACTACTATTTTCTGTTGGGGGATATAGTTCTCTATAGATTCTACAAAGTTTTCGGTTTGTGCCAGACGTTCAGTGATACCCAAAGTGACCGGCGGTTGTTTCGGCGCTATGACAACCTGTGGTTTTTCCACGGGTAGCTCTCCTGCAAAAGAGCAGGTGTACAGTTCGCGAACCGACAATTCACGTTCCTTGCAACAGTTCCGGAGCCGACTGCGCATAACAAGAGTGGCAGCCTGCATCCAGGACTGATAAGCAAATGTAGAAGAATAAACTAACGTGTCTTTATTGTAAATTGAGACGTGAGTATCACCTGTTGCTTTATCAAGTATCTGTTTGCGACGGGCACTCAAAGCACTGACACGGCCATAGGCATATATGGGAGAAAGGGGATATTGTTCGTCTCCATCTCTCGTTATCAAAACCGGGGTCATTATCAATATATCATTTGCGCCAAGCGTCTTTGCAGGAACCGACAAGCTAAATTCCAGCAGGACTTGCCCGTTTTCGTCTTTAGTTGCGATGACTTTTTCAACAGCAACTTGTTCGTGTTGCCGCTGTGCTGAAATAGTACTTATGTTCAGACAGAGAATTAATATAATCAGATATTTCCTCATCTTTATATTATTTAATTATGTAAATGATAGAAACTGCGGCACGTGTAGGACCTAAATAGTTATGATTCTCTTTTCGGATGCGTTTACCACATTCTTTGCAGGGGTACACATCATAGTTAAGATGTGCATATCCTACACCCAACATTGCTTCTAAACTCCAGCGAGGCGAAAGAAGCCATTGATAACCATAACTCAATCCAGCTCCCACTACATTCCCCTGGCGTCGGTAATCGCTAAGTCCAAGATAACGAATACCCCCCATATTATATTCTCCGTAGAATGTATGCACACCGAAAAAATGTCCGTTAAAGGATTCGCATAGCCAATACCGGAGTTCAGGTTGAACCAGCCAGTGCTTCATTTTGCGGTTACTTACCCCATGCCCATTTTGACTCAATGGAAAAGGATTGTATGCTCCCCATAAATCAAGAGTCAGTTTGGGAGAAATACCCCATTCTACACCTACGTTTGGAGTCTGCATGACCCCACCATACAACAAGTTTGTTTTTATAGCTATGTCTTGCGCATTGACAAGGAAGCTTTTTGTAAGAAAGAGCACAAAGAAGAGTGTGCAGACTTTAATCTTTTTATATCTATCCATATATAGTGTTTTGTTTGAGGCTTTATTTTAATCTCTCTCTTTTAGAGAGTTACAGTTCTGAAATCAGATATGTTCCTAAAAAAACGCACCATAACCCTTGTTAAGTAAGGATTATGGTGCAAATTAAGATATTTTGTTTCTGTAAACTGCTATCTATATTGCTGTTTAAATTACCAATTTGACTACTATGAGCGAATTTTGGATATATAAGACTCTTCCTGCTTAGATATTATTTCATTCCGTAACGCAAGCGGAGTTTTTTCAAAATGCTTTTTGCATAAGCGGGTCAGATGCGAAAGAGAGGATAAATTAAATTCATCTACAATCTCATTTAGTTTGATATCCTTATCCGCAAGACGAGATTTAATATGTATCATTACTTGCTTTTGCATCCATGTATATGGAGGTACGCCAAATTCATTTAGAAATAACTTGTTAAACTGTTGGCGAGAATAGCCACACAATTTTGCAAGTTCTTGTGCGGTCCCTGCCAACTTATAAAAATCAAAAACCTTATTTCTGAAATTCAATGAGTTTCCTATAATTGAATGGAAAAGATTGGCTAATGTTTCTTTCTCATAATTGACACGCAGTATCCAAAACAACTCCTCCTGCTTTATTGTATGCAAGTGAATGCAATTTCCACCGGATTTTAAATACACTAACATTAAGTCTAAAAACATATTTAAGGTGAGACAAATAGATAAAGGTGCAAAAAAGTACTCTTTTTGAGCGTATTTATTTAAATCCATCAAAGTGGACTTGCCACATAAATGAACTATATGCGCATATTTATGAATGATGATTCTTGAATCCTCTAAAGCGCAAGAACTACAACACATATTTTTACTAATAAAGAAAAACTCTCCGGCGTTAATCGTTCTTGTATCGAAATGTTCGCAGGAGAATTCCAGTTTTCCTTTAAGGACAAACACTAAGTAATGGAATTGTGCTATTTCATTACTCAAGAATGCTTTTTGGGAGATTTCAAGATATTTAAATCCGGCTTGTCCATCATTTGCATAATGATAACAAGAAATAGGCTCTGCGATATAAAGTAATTCCATGTTTTTTTTAATAAATATATTTGTTTCTGCATTTTCTTTACCATGTTATTCATTTATAGATATTTTCGATATAGAAAGGTACAAAAAATATAATATGATTTTATACATCGACCTATAATGCTAATAACTATCTATTAGTTAGCTTTTTATATCACACGTAACTCTCTAAGAAGATATATATTGTTTTTCGATATAAAGATAATGAAAAAAAACAAAACATTTAAATTAATAACGCCAATCTACATGCTACAAATCAAATCATTTGCCTCATTAATAACTGACTGGTCTGATTCTTTTAAATAGATTAATGTTGTTGTTCCCGAAGTATGCCCTAATTCTTCGCTGATGGTTGCAATGGACACTCCTTTCTGTTTAGCTATAGTAGACCATGAAAGTTTTGCGACATAAGTCGTTAATCTTATATTCAGCGACAATCTTTCGGCAACCTTCTTTAGGTTACGGTTAATACGCGTATAAGCATTCTTATAAGATTTATTGTATTAAGAATAGTTATCAGATAATATAGTAAAATTATATTCTTAAGTAGACATTTTATAATCATTACATACATATTGTGAATATGCACGTGCTGTTAAGACATGTAGAGTGAGCTAAATTATATTACATAAATACAGAAGTAACGGTATGTTTTGTTTTGAAAAAAATAGAATATAACTCATAGCTTTGCCGAATGAACTATAAGGAAAAAGAATGGGTGGCATACAGCAAAGCATCGTTTAAGGGTGTGGGAAAAGTCATAGAGTGCTTGGGGGAGGTACTCACACAGGACAGCCATCAGTAATGGACCTATTTGTTTCTTTTCTTTTGTTGCTGTGAGGATTCAGACAATACTCCTCTTCATATATGTCTGTGTTCTGGGACAATGCACAAGGCATTTCAAACAGGTGCTACATCCCTGTATGTTAACGATTTCATCCCTTGAAACAGAGCAACTCCAAACCTTACCTTTAAGAACTTTTCTCTCGCAGATATTAACACAAGTAATGCAATTTCCGCATTTGGGATATAAAGGCTCATGCAATATCGTTTCCAGTGGGGCGTCAGTTAAAACCGTACCGAGACATTGTGCTGCGCCATATTCAGGAGTAATTAACAGGTTGTTTTTCCAAATCCACCCTAGTCCGCCAAGTAGTGCAACGGTTTTGTGAGGCAATACTGATTCTTTTGTTTCATAATTGAATACCCCATCAGCCACTAATCCTGTATCGGATTGCGATATGGCTTTATAGCCCTTCCCGCTAATGAACTTGGCTAATTCGTCTGCTATTTCTCCCGCCTTATGTTCGGTTTGCGAATATTCATCATCGTCGAAATTGTAATTATTCGCTATCCGTGCTTGTACGTAGTCGGGAATATTAAATACCGTTTTAACATATTCTGCGGTTAGCGGAAGTGCAAAAACAATGGCATTCGAGAGTTGTCTGTTTTGCTTTTCGTCTAAATGCGATATACCGACAAAGCGAATCAGTTCTGCTCCTTGATTTTTTAATTCGTTTTCTATCTCTTGGTTTAAGTATTTCATGTTTCTTTTTTTGTAATAGGGATATAAATATCTGTTATAAGCTCCGAAGCCGGAGTTTTTTGGGGAGTGTTGATGTAAGTCTCAAAGGTGAGCTGTTCCCGCAGGGTATAATCGCTTGTCGGCAACCAGTCAAGGTAAATATGGCGATACACCTTATTCAGTTCATGGTAAAACCCTTTGAAACGAAAGATTGCATATTCTCCCGCATGAATTTCATAAACGCCAAAGCCTTTCGGCGCTTCAAATGATTGCGGCAATGTTACCCCAATCATAAAACGGCATTGTTCTTCAGGCGTGATATACGGATAATCGAGAGTCAAGCTCACGTATTTACATCCTTTTGAAGATAATTCATATTTTTCGGAAAATTGTAGCAACTGTTTCCACAAAACAGAGTAGCTATGACTGACATTATTTGTTCTTTCCAATTTCAAGTATGCGATTCGGATACCAGATATTTTTTCAATACTTGGTTCAATTCGTATCGGATTTTTCCTTTCGGGATTGACGTTTGAATGCTTTTTGCGAAATTCCGGAATGGAACAATTGAAATAACTCTTGAATGCCCTCGAAAGTGTGTGTTTGTTCTGATAATTGATTTGATTGAGAAGTTCCGGGACACTTACATCAGTTGTTATTAGCTTAAATGCAATGTACTCTAATCTCAGTCGTTGAATGTACATTCCCATATTTTCGCCACAAACAGCCTTGAAAAGCCTGCGAAAATAATATTTGGATATACCTGCAACATGGGATAGCTTGTCGGAATCAAGGTCGTCAAACAAATGGCGGTTGATATACTCCTGAACTCTTATAATCAAATCATATTGTACATGAGCCGTATTAATCTTTTGTTTCCACCTCTTGATATTCGGAAGCCGTTTGGACATTTCCGCTCTCAATTCTTCCGAAGTGAGATTGACTCCTGTCTCTTTATAATATTCTTCGGGGAAAAGCCCCCAAAGATAAATGAGATAATCCATAGAAAAATCATAGAGTTTAACCCCGTTATGCAAACAATAGTCGCAATATTCCGTATTTTGGTTTGCCTCAAGATTTGTATAATCTATATCTAAGGGTATTCCACACGTCTGACAATATTTTGTTTCAGCATTGATTTTCATAAATTTCCTGTTATTTAAGTGCAAAGTTAAACATTAGATTACGCAAAAGGTTACCATATATAGCCTTCTTTTAATTTTAATAATTTAAAGGGTGCTCTTAACTATAAATCAGTATTATTTTTTCCCTTGCATGACTTAACTAAAGTTCTTCCTAATTTTGTGTCAGGAGATCATTAATGAAAAAAGGGAATTACTATATATGGCTTGCAAGAGATGCATGTTAGTAAAGTTACTTATATCGGAGATGGTATCAAGGCCGGATTTCCAAATCTTACGGCTTTATCATAAACTTATGATAATTGTGTCGGTGAAGGAAATCCCGCTTGAACCCCTTCATCGACATAAGGTAATAATTGCTCATTGGAAATGTCTATTTTGAATATTTTGAGCCAATTTTTCATATAAAAGCTATTTCAAAAGTAACAAATTAGATTGATATTTGATTGTTCTTTAGGTATTATTGTGTTTTAAAGCGAAGTATTGATGAATTCTTGTCTTTCGGTTTTCATGGGTTTACTTCATCTAATATGAAAAAGAAAATCGGAGTATTTTACTGCGGCTTTTGTATAGTAAATAGGATGCTTTTATAACGATTTAGTGCTTTTGGGATAGGATTACTACAGTCTCTATGAGCCAGTTTTCTAAATAACACTTAAATCTTCATGACAAGCAATATGCGCATACTTTGAATTTTACTATATTGCAACAAATTATGATGCTATAAAGTGATAATCTAAATTATTGAAATTGGAATACAACATAAGAAGTCTATATACTCCAGTTCAGCCAGCAGTAATGGGTACTGATGGCGAGGTCTCATATGTCGAGTTACCACCTGATGCACAACTACAAGATTTTATTTATTGTTATTGGAATCTGAAGACTATTAAGCCATTAGATGATATATACAATTATCGCGTAGTTTCCGATGGGTGTATTGATATCGTTTTTAACTGTACTAATCATGATGAAGCATATATTATGGGGTACTGCAATTCTTTTGTGAAGATTGGCATTGATAAAGAATTCAATTATTTCGGAATACGGTTTCTTCCGGGTATATTTCCGTCACTATTTAATATAGATGCGTCAGAATTAAGCAACCATTACGAACGTTTAAATACCGTGCAACCTCGTATATACAATGTAATTCAACAATCGAAAGATAGATGCTTATGCCTTCAGGATTTGTGCGATGAACTCAATATCTATTTTATTAAGCACATTAATAAAATAGATAAACCTTTTGATAATAGATTTTTCTGTGCATTAGAAACTATTTTAAAAAGCAAAGGATCGATTATTATTGAGAAAGATTTGAATGATGGAATAAGTAGTCGTCATTTACAACGACTTTTTAATTTTTACATAGGAGATACAGCCAAGTCTTTTTGCCGAATTGTTCGTTTTCAAAATCTTTTAAAGATTGACCCTTCAGTTAAATTAATAAAATCCGAAAAATCATATTATGATTTTGGTTACTATGACCAAACTCATTTCATAAAAGAGTTTAAATTATTTTACGGTAAAACGCCCTCAAAGATCGCTACTGAATAAAATGTCCGATTTTTCCTATTTTTGAAAAACTCTATGTTTTAACTTCGCGGCATGGAATTACATAGCATAAAGCAACTGTCAATACTTTATGTAATAGCCAGTAAAGATGAAGTTAAATATAAACAGTAATTTAATAAATCGCTAAGAATATAAAAGCAACTATTGAAAACAACTTAATAACAAGAGAATGAAATATTTAGATAAATATATTGTTGTGTGCAAATGGGTTGAAAGCTATGAAAATCCTATTATATTAAAGAAAGATGAAAAAGTTGTAGTCAATTTAGCTATAAAAGAAACTGATCCAGAATGGGTAAATTGGGTTTGGTGCATAGCGGGCAATGGAATGACAGGTTGGGTACCTATACAAATTTTGAACGTATGTGAGACCTTACCGAATGAACGGCAAATAGCTATTGCATTAGAAGACTATTCTGCTTATGAGTTACCAGTAAATCAAGACGAGATAGTAATCGGCTCAAGATGCCTAAATGGTTGGTTATGGTGTCGAAAAGAAAATTCAACCAAGGAAGGTTGGGTACCGATTAGATGTTTAAAGCGATCTATTGAATCATTGTAGAATAAGTATTGCCGAAATGATAAAATATTACCGAATTTGTAGAAAGAAGATATATATTACGTAATCCATAGTAAAAATGGAATCAAAAATAGACAACAATTTAAGAAATGCGAAGAACATAGGTGCAACTATCGAGAAATACCTTAATGAAATTGGTATATTCACTTTAGCCGATCTTGCAGAAACAACATCTGTCAAAGCTTTTATAAAGATACGTGAACAACATCCTGAAAAGACTATACCTGTGTGCTATTATCTCTATTCTTTAGAAGGAGCTCTATTAAACTTACATTGGAATGATATTCCATCAGAATTTAAAAAAGAACTAAAAGATAAAATTCAGGATTAACTATTAGAACAAATTTGATTAGTGATTAGGCTATTAAAAAAGAATTAGCAGATTGATTCATTTTTACACTTATTGATATGATATATGAGATTACCTTTGCAAAAAACAATAAGTACATTAAAATGATACGATTACAAAATATAAACCTAACTCCACCTGAGGATATACAGCAATTAGCAAATAATCACGCTATCGCTGTAAACTTAGGGGATACCTTTCCATATCCTTATAAGATTGAAGATGCTACTACATTTCTTGATTTAGCTACAAATGGATCATTAGGAAATGTTTTCGGGATATATGAGAATAATACATTCGTTGGTTGTTGCAGCCTAATACCACAGTATGACGTATATCGTATTAATGCAGAAATTGGATATTGGATTGGAGAACCTTATTGGGGCAAAGGATATGCCACCGAAGTGGTAAGGTTATTGATAAAATTTGCTTTTGAAGAACTTGACTTATTGAGGATTTATGCGAAAATTTACGAGTATAATATAGGCTCAATGGAAGTTTTGGAAAAAACAGGTTTTGAAAAGGAGGCCATTATTAAGTCCTCAGTTATAAAAGAGGGACAAATAGTTGATGAACATTTATATAGTATTAGGAAAAAATGAAAAAAGATATAGGCGATCACATTATTAGTAAATTAGATTTGCAGGATATAGTTAAAGTGTTGTCCGATGAATTAAGCGGGTCAGAACTGAACACTGTTTTACTGGACGTTTTTAACAAGCGTGTTCAGCAGGAAACTCCCTCGTCTTTACTAAGTAAATATGAGGGCAACAAGCTTGTTAAGCCCGCCTTATTAGAAGATGTTTTAGAATATAAAGAAAATGAATTACGGTGTTATAAATTAATAGCAGATAGAGGATTTGAACCCATAGAACTTTCCCCGGTCGCTCAGTTTGGGACAAATAGTGTTATAGCAACAGTAGATCAGAAAAAAGTCCTTACTTCTTTAAGAAACACAGAAGTACAGGCAGACCCGACGAATGCAATAGCATTACATTACGCATCGTTAAAGAAAAAAGGAGAATTAGATAACAAAACCTATAATTACAGCAACATTTCACGGGTAATAAGGACACAGGTATTTAATAATCCTAATTTCACTCCTCATTTTACTGTTCTCGCCCTTATTTCATGTGGTAGAGATACTGGTAGCTTTAATTTTGAGAAAGAAGAACTATTAAAACATTTAACTACATCGTATGAAATATGTAAAAGTTACGGTGTGGAGAAAATATATTATGAGATTATTCCATGCAAAGGTTATGACAGTCAAAGCCCGCTTATAATGGAATCAATATCGTATGTCCGGGAAAAGAATAGTAATCTTGAGGTCTTGGTTATAGCACCGGAACATAATAATAACTATTACCATGGTTTCAGAATAAAACAGCAAATAGTGATCGGCGGCAATACTATTGAAATTGCTGACGGTGGATTGCTTGATTGGACACAACAGCTATTAACCAACAAAAAAGAGCGAATGATGACATTCGGGCTTGGTATTCAGGTATTATATCACCTTACTAAATAAACATGGTAAAGAGTAAAGTCATATTTGAAGATGAAGAACAGGTAGAGATTAAATATCCTTGTTTTGAATTAAAGGATATTGTTGATTATTATTTTGAAATATGTACTCCTAACAATTCTATAACTCCATTTTCACTTGTGGCTTTGCCCAATGCTAATATCTTAGTTTCAATTTATATCTCCGATAGTAGTCAGACATTCAAAGTACATCGTAAACATGGTATAATTGATACATCGGGTGATAAGATATCTGGTAGCTTAACAAAAGCGATCACTGTAATACACGCTCCCGGAACCCATGAATTTTCAATAAAATTCAAGCCGGGAGTTTTGTACTCCTGTTTGTCTAAAGATATTTCAACTTTGGTGGATAATCATTTGTCTCTGCAAAAGTATCTAAATCAAAAAATAATAGACGAACTAAAATTGAAAAGCTCTTTTGCCGAGCGAGTTCAGTTTGTAGAGAATTGGCTTTTAAGTAATATGAAAATCTTTAGTTCTGATTTCAAACTCAATACTGTAATAAAAGCAATTTACTATATCAATAATAACCGTAATTACAAATTGAACACAGTAAGTAAGGAAGTTGGTGTGTCAAATCCTACACTCAATAGATATTTCAAAGAAGTATTAGGTATATCACCCAAACAATGCTTTAAAGCTTTACGCTTTAAAACTGCATTGAAGAACTATCGTGCAAATGGTAGTTATGATTTATACGACGAATTGGGATATACCGACTTTTCCCATTTTGTAAAAGAAGCTAAAAATTTGGCAAACACAACTCCATCAGAACTATAAGAAAAAGAGAAAGTAATAAAGACTATAAAAGCACATTAATAAAATATTATCTATGACAATGAATAAAAATATGAAACTTTGGAAATACAGTGGGACATTTCTTGTTATAACAGGAGCAATCCACACAGTATATGCACTATTACTTGGGAAAGAGGACTTTACGGACATGATAAAAGATGGATTAATAAACTCCACAGATGACAGTTACAGCCATGCTTTCGCCCTTTGGTTTTTAGTATGTGGGATTATACTTATTCTTTGGGGGCTAACACTCCAATGCTATATCAAAAAAGAGCAGAAACCTGCACCTCTGATTTTGGGATATTGTATTTTGGCGTTCGCTGTGGTTGGATGTATCATAGAGCCGATTTCCGGTTTTTGGCTGTTTTTGCCGCAAGCATTAGTTATAATTGCTGCAAATAGAAAAAGGAACTTATAATAGACAACATTATGAATATAATATCAGTAAGAGAACAACCTCAATACACCCAACAAATTATAGCGTATTTACAGCAATGTTGGAACAAAATGGTGCCAATTCTATATAGCGATTGTATAAGCCATTGTGTAGATGCTCTACATCCACTGCCTCAGTGGTACGTCCTGGAAAAAGAGGGCGAATTTATCGGATGTGCGGGACTTATTACCAATGACTTTATCAGCCGAATGGATTTATATCCGTGGCTCTGCGCCTTATTTATTGACGAAAATCATAGGGGTAATAACTATGCGCAAATGCTTATAGAAAAAGCCAAAGAGGATGCTCGGAAATTTGGATTCAGGGGTTTATATCTGAGCACCACTCATGTTGGATATTACGAGAAGTATGGTTTTCGATATATTGGAGATGGTTATCATCCATGGGAAGAGCAATCACGTATTTATGAAATAGAGTTGTAGAGTATGGGACAAATAACGAAGTAGCTACAGAGGTTGACTATATGAGAACCAGCTTTGATAAAAATTATATTTGCATGAGATATATTCCTAATATACTAAGTCTAATTAGAATTCCACTGTCATTGAGTCTATTACTATTTGTAAGTAACTACTATGGATTTATGATACTCTATTCCTTATGTGGACTTAGTGATATACTTGATGGTTATGTAGCACGTAGAATGAACCTGCAAAGTACTAGGGGAGCAAAACTAGACTCTCTTGCAGATCTTATTATGTATACGGTAGTAATCATTATGCTTTGTTTATGGGATTTTAACGCATTAGCCGACTTTATACCATTTTTGATGCCTGTAGCCTTACTTCGTGGAGCTAATATCGGGATTATGTACCGCAAGTTCTATCAACTTGGTGCAATTCATACTATCGGGAATAAAATTGTAGGCTTATTAATATACTGTATTCCTTTTATTTATATTTTTATGGGTAGCTTCTCTTTCCTATGGTTTATATTACCATTCTTGATTATCGTTCCTTTCGAAGAGACTTGTATTATTCTCCAAATGAAGAAATTGGATTTGAATCGGAAAGGATTATTCTTTGCCGAACATTCTGTCGATTGAAAATAAGAAATTTTGTAAATAATAAGCAATAGAATACAAATGAAACCATTGAGATTAATGCCATCGACACTGATATTCGTATCGGCAGCCATGCTTTTGGGGGTGATGACCCACTTGTGCCTTCCGTTTCTTTCGGAAGTTGCCGGATTGGAGTCCATTATCTTCTGGTTTATTTGCGGAGGGCTTGGAGTTTTCACTCCACTTATTATTGCCGGCGTGATGATGCTTCGCAAAGAAGGGGGCAAATTCACAAAAGAGACCTTTGTGGAGCGACTACGATTCAGACCTATGACTCGTAGAGATTGGCGTTATTCACTTCTGGCGTTGGTGGTAATCGGACTCTTGACAAGTGGAATTATGATTGCGATGCAAGTCCTTTTTTCGGATTTCAACCATACTCCGTCGTTTATGACTTTGGATCCGCTTTCACCGGGAAGATATTGGCTATTGCTTGCATGGTTGCCATATTGGTTGCTCAATATCGGAGGCGAAGAGTTCTTTTGGAGAGGTGTGTTGTTACCTCGGCAAGAAAAGACTTTCGAAGACAAAACGTGGATATTACATGGCACTGGTTGGGCAATTTTTCATATAGCGTTTGGTTGGCAACTACTTGTTATGTTATTACCGCTATTGTATATAGAGCCTTATGTGGTACAAAAGACACAGAACACATGGACAGGAGTATTTCTACATGGGGTAATCAATGGTCCTAGTTTTATCGCAATAGCACTGGGGATTATTTGATATAATACAACTGCTAAAAGAATAGATAATAAAGAATTATTGGGGGAACTAGAGCATTGTTTCGGAAGTGACTGGAGAGCGAAGGTATAAGAAGTAACAGAATATTAACTAATAACACTTGAAAAAATGACAAATAAAGAGATTAAAAAGTTATGTCGCTCGTTTGGAGCTGATCTGGTGGGAGTTGCCTCGGTCGAACGGTTTGTAAATGCTCCGAAAGGATATCACCCAACCGATGTTATGCCAACGGCTAAGTCGGTCATCTCTCTTGGAATGGTTTTACCCAAAGATATTCTCGAACAGGATATACGAACATATACGGATATACGCAATGAGGCAGTTAAAAAGATGGATAAGGTTGCTGCGGATGTAGCAGCCGAACTCAAAGGACTCAAATACAAAGCCGTGTCAATAGTCTCTCTTAGCGGTAAATTCGTAGATGGACATTTCCGCTCGCGTGTGTCACTTAAACATGCTGCCAAACTTGCCGGGCTTGGAGTTATAGCTCGCAACTACCTGCTTACCAATGATAAGTACGGGAATCTGCTTTGGTTTACGGCAGTAGTAACCTCGTTGGAATTAGAGCCCGATCCATTGGCGACATACCAGGTTTGCAACAACTGCAACCTATGCGTCGATCTTTGTCCTTCGGGAGCACTCACTGACGAAAACAATTTTAGTCAAAAAGGATGCCGGAAAGTTTGCTATATTACCGTAAAAGGTGTATTGGAACTTCGTTGCTGGCAATGCCGAAATGTCTGCCCGTATAAACATGGTATAAATGATTAAAATAAATTATCTAAAATACAACGAATAATGAAACAAGAGATTCTATTTGTACTACTCAAAGACTTTGCTGATTGGGAAGAATCAGATAATAAACTGATTAACTTCGCATTTAGGATTCCATTTATAAGCATAAATTAGAAATGACAAGTATGCTAATAACAATTATAAAATGAACAATATTAGAAAAATAAAACCAATTACCACACTCTTTATGTTGATGTCTGTTGATGGTAAAATCAGTACAGGTGCCGTAGATGAATTGGATGTTGACAGAGACTATCCTCGTATTGAAGGTGTGAAGGAAGGGTTATACCAATATTACGAAATAGAGAAAACCACTGACCTTTGGTCACTTAATTCTGGTCGTGTTCAGGAAAAAGTGGGTGTGAATCAATGCCCTTTACCGACAAAACGATCAATGGTCAGTTTTGTTCTTTTAGATAATAATCATCTGACTTTGCATGGGATTGAATACTTTGTCCAGTATTCTAAAAACTTTGTTCTTGTAACATCGAATAGTGAACATCCAGCTTTCTCAATGAATGCAGATAACTTGCATATTCTGTATTATGAGAATCTGGACTTGCATGAGATGATGAAAGATCTCTATCAAAAATTCGGATGCAATAGAATTACGATACAGACAGGTGGTACATTGAATGGAATGTTTCTTCGAGAAAAATTATTTGATTACGTTGATATTATTGTGGCTCCTATTCTTGTAGGAGGGGGTGATACGCCTACTCTTATTGATGGGGAATCCATCAGAACATCTGCCGACTTGTATAAACTAGGAGTGTTACAGTTGGAAAAGGCAGAAACACTAATGAACTCTTATATACGTTTGAGTTATAAAGTCATTAAGTAAAAGCATCTTTTATATATTATATTTCGTAATGGTGAATAATCGTCATTTTTTGTAGTCGAAATTGTTGTTGGGGTAAACGTGTAAATCAGAGTATTGAAAAGCCCGCTAAATCTTCTTGCTAACTGAACCAAAGTAACGGGATAGTAACGTAACTTTGGCTTCACTAGTTTTTTTATAGTTTTATCTGACCGTTTACTACTCAATCATTGCTTATCGCTTATTTATTACTTTATTTCTACATTTAGCATTCGGTCTCATTTTCATTTTCTATCTTTGTCATTTAGCAAACCGTTTTAATCACATAACGGCAATGAACAATTTATGAGAACTGTGATAGTTTTTCTTTGATAGATACTTATTTAGGCAATAGAGAATTATAAGCATATAAAATTGACACAACAAACTCTTATAATATGGAAATAAGATATAATAATTACCCAACTCTTCTTTTTACATCCTTTCTAAAAGATGGTGCCCTGTGATAGAACTACCTTTTGAAGTTGTATCTGAAGATGTAAGAAACTTCCTTGCAGGTTGCAAGGGGTTTTCTGATATGTTTGCTTTAATTGCGGTAATGAATACTGTGAAAAATAGTAATTCCGGACGATTTTCCAACTCCAATAAAGTCAAAATCCACATAGACTAAAACAACTACATATCAACAAGTTAATTGATTCGTCGGGTAACGGATTACTTCCGTTCCCACCCGAATACGGTGGATAGTTCTATTCTTATGTAGGCTCCCATGTAGGGAACCGGCAGGAATACATGAGCCACTAAAAAATTAACGATATGTATTGTTCGATCACATTCAAAGGTCGCAAAGGCCCCCAGGACCCCAAGATGGTCAAACTGGAAATGATTTTCTACAAGACCGGTTACACCCGCATTCCCCGGGTCGTCAGCATCACCGGAGCTTACAAATGCTGGAACAACGAAACCCAGAGTTTTGAATCCGCCTCCAGCGAGTACCTCAAGAAAAACCAGCTGTTGCTTGAACTCAAAGAGAAGTACATGTCCGTCGTCGAACGGTGGGAAAAGGAAGGCCGTAACTTCTCCGTGCTGCAATGGGCCGATTGCCTCAAACCCAAAGAAGAGGAAAAGGCAAAGCAGGAATCGAAAGTGCTGACCGTTCTCCAGCTCATCAACGCCAGAATTGAATACTTCGAGAACCACGAAAAATTCAAGAACGGCAAGCTCGTCAAGAGTGTCGGCACCGCCAGCATGTACAAGCAACTCCGTACTTCACTCTCGGCTTTCACCCAGAAGCAGTACAACAAAGACCTGTCCCGCTTTTACTTCACCGACATTACCCAGAAATTCCTTCTGGAATACATCGTCTATCTGGAGCGGCGCGGTATCGAAAACGGAAACCGTGCCGGCTTGCGCCAGCTCCTTCGCATCTTCCGTGCATTAGTAAACTACGCCAAAGACGAACTCCACATGTACGGAGCCAACCCCACAATCTTCGAGGCGGCTACGGAAAAGATGGCGTGGGGACAATTCGAGTCCAAAGCCGTCAATCCGAACATCATCCGCCGGATGGAGTTCATGGACCGCAGCCTCTTCTCCGAGCAGGAACAGCTCTGTCTCACCTTTTCCTATTCAGCTTTTACAGCGGTGGTATGGCTAACGTCGATGTCGTCAATCTGACATGGGACATGATTAACGAAAAGGAAGGCATGATTGTCTATGAGCGTACCAAATTCCCCAAGCTGGCCAAGCCCCTGCTTATCGACCGTCTCATCGTAATTCTGGAAAAATACAGAGGCAAGGGTGTCGGTGATTATGTTTTTCCGGTCTATACCGAGAAACACGTGACTGACAAACAGAAAATGGGACGTCGCAGCAGCTTCTCAACCCTCGTCAGCGAAACTCTGGACAAGGTTTGCGAGATTCTGGGAATCGACGAGAAAATGACATGGTACACGGCACGAGGTACATTTATTTCCAGCGAGCTTGATGCTGGCACACCGATCACCCACGTTGCTGAAATGGCTGGCAACAGTGCCCGAACCATCGAAAAGCACTACTACAAAAACACCAAGCAGGAGGAGCTGCGCCAGCGGATGAATGCCAGGTACGGGAGCTGGGGGCAACAGAGCATATAATTTTATTTGTTAATTCAAGAGTAAAGGATCGTTCGCAACCCAAGCCGGATTCATTTCGTATATTTCAATCTGCCGACCGCACAGTTGAATATCAATCGTCTTATTTATCCCTATATTCTTTGGGTGAAAACCCAGTCATTCTTTTGAAAAATTTCCCGAAGAATGACTGCGATGGGAAACCAAGTTCATGGCTTATTTGTTGCACGGTGAGGTTTGTGTTTTTTAATAAAGCACAAGCCTCTTTTGCTACAAAATCATCAATCCATTCCAATGGAGATTTTCCACTGACATTCTTAATTACAGTAGAAAGGTAACCGGTTGAAAAGTGTAAGCGGTCAGCATAGAACAACACCCTGCGTTGCGTGTGGTAGTGCTCTTTTACCTCGGTCATAAAACGTTTCATTATAAATTCTTCATTGGAGGGCGGCCTGCTTTCCGACATTTGGAAATAAGAACTGAAACCATAAAAGAATGCACAAGTCAGATGACGTAAGGTTTCCATTTGATATGGGCGTTCCTTGGCAAGTAACCTTTGTACCATCGAGCAGTAAGAAAGCATAGATTGGAGAATCGCCGGCTTTAGTTCCAATATCGGAGCATTACGAAGCATCCTATCCAGATAAAAGTTATAAGGAAGTCCGAGACTGCTGACAAATTCTCTGCTCATGGTGATGCCGATAGCCCGGAAATCTTTACTCATGGCGTATTGTTCCAACAATTGTCCCGGCACATTGACAGCCAAAGAAGAAGGCTTCAGACAGAACGGAGACAGGTCTATAGCACCTTTTGATTCACCTTCCAAACAAATATAACAGCTATACTCACTTATTTTGAACGGATATTCAAGCAGTGGATGATAAGAGATTTCGTATATGCAGAAGTCATCTCCGATATGATTCATGGCTCCTCCAGCCATCTTGTTTTGCTCTATTAAATTAAGGAGCTTGAAATTTTCCATATATGATACTTTGGCAACAAAGATAATGCTAAAAGGCAATAATCAGCAACAAAATATAAAAAATAGTCCAATACTCGCAAAGGGCAGACCTTGCATAATGAAACAGCACCTGTTATGTTTGCAACTTAAAAATTTGATTGAATAATATGTTTCTCGATACCATATTTACAGCCTCCATCTTTCATGGGATGTGTGTCCCTGATAAATTAAGATTAAAGAGTAGTATAACATTTCTCCTTTTGTTCTTTTGGGGAATAACCATACCTTGTAAAGCACAAACCGCAACCGATTCATTGGCAAATGACTTTCGTTCTGTTGTTGCCAAAAACTTTTCCCGCTACCGCACTGTCAATCTGTACTGGGAAATGAAAGGCAGCCACCATTATACCTTCGCTTCGGGAGGAACTGAAATGGAGAAAGCACGGAAAAGAGACCTGCATACTATCCGTTTTTCCACGATGATACCGGTAGTGAAGAAAAAACGGTTTTCATTGTATGGCAACCTGCAATATTCGAACTATCATTTTCAAATTCAGGGGGAACCGTCCGACATCTTCGGCCAGGACGATTACAGTCATTATCAAGGAGGATTAAGCGCGTCATACTTTGCCAGTTTGCTCGGTCGCCCGTTTCTTTTGTCGGCAGATGTGTCCGTAGACGGATGGAATGAAGGTTGGGGTAAATTGCAAGGGCGTTTTGTCGCCGCTATGATCTTCAAGAGAGGAAATAAAACAGGCATCAGTGTCGGACTTGCGGCCATGGCATTGGGGAAAATTCCGGTTATGCCGGTTTTCTCTTATTGGCATCGTTTCGACAATCCGGATTGGAGCGTGGATATAACTCTGCCAAGTCAACTGTATCTCCGTTACCAGATAAAAAATCAACGTATTTCAGTCGGCAGTTCGATGACAGGAGACAATTTTTACCTGCATACCGACTTATCTGAATTACCATCAGTCTGTTATTACAGCGAAGTCGTGATAAAGCCGGAGGTATTATATGAATACATCATCAACAAGCATTTTTATCTTTCGGCTCGAACCGGAATTTCCGTTCCTTTGAAAAGTGGACTTTATGCAAAAGGCAGGAAAGAAATAAAACTGACAGGAGAACATTTAGAACAAGACCGTTCGCTGATACCGTTCTTCCATGTGGGAATCTCGTATAGTTTATTTCGATAAATGCGGGTATGAATAAGAAAGAACTGATACGCGCCATATCCCGGGAACTCAATCCGCCCATGTCTCAGGATAAAATTACCTTGATACTCGACAAAGCCGTCGAGATTACCAAGCGTACCCTTGCGACAGGCGAACCTGTGAAATGGGCCGGATTTGGTTCTTTTGTATTGAAGGACGTTCCGCCTCGATACTATTATTCAACAAAACAAAAGAAATATACTACATCCAAAGGCTCGAAACGAATTACTTTCGTGCCATCAAGAGCAAAATAATCAAGTCGAAAATTCATTCAACTGTTCCCTGTATTGAGTTGCTTTCTATATCTGGATGGCGACATCCCTATTATACTTGTAAAGACTCGCACGAAATGCGGCAGGTCGTTGAAGCCTACAAGATAGCATATCTCAGACACAGATTTTTGCGAATGTTTCAGCAAATCGCAAGCCGTGTTCAAACGATATTGGGTGACGAATTGCGAAAATGTCATTCCCTTGCACCGCTTGAAATAAGAGCAGAACGCCGAACGGTTCATGCCCACTTCTGCCGCAATATCATCCAGCGCAATGGAATGAACGTAATGCTTCATCACGTATGCGCAGATTTGCTGCATCCGCCGCACGTCCCGCTCGATGCGCATCGGTTTTCCAGCAAACGTGCGGTCGGACGTAGTATAAATAACCGGTAGCAGTCGGAACATCGCACTCAAACGCCCTAATTCGTCCATTCCGTTCATTTCTGACAATACTTTACGAATCGTCCGAGAACTTTCCGGACCGAATTTCAAGGCATCGGTCGGAAACGAAACTCCGAATAGGCGATTGCGTAATTCGGGAAATACTTCCATGCACCGCTCCACCAAAGAATGGCTGAAAGCCACCATCAGATAACGGACACAACCGTCCTCGTCCGCACTGTCGGCTACGTATTCCCAGCGATGAAGCATCGACGGAGGAATCAACGCCACATCGCCCGCCGCAAAAGGCTGTAATGTGTCGCCCGCCATCCGGTTGCCCCGTCCATGAACAACGTAGTACAGCTCCCACGCATCGTGCCGATGGAGCTTGGCTTCGAGACTCGGCTCCACCCGCTGGTCGATGAAGAAAAACGAATGATTCTCCACTTCGGGCAATTCGTATGGTATGGCGGTATCCTCCATAAATAATTGCTTAAATTTATATGATTGCAAATTTACAACAATTATATAAAACAATAAAACAAATGTAGAACAATAAAGCGGCATAACTTTGCAATCGTAAACAAGAACATAACTTAAAAACGTATTAATATGAAATTCTACGAAGTATTGGAGAAACGCCGCACTCAAAAAAGCGGAAATCTTTCTCAAAGCGATGGCCTCCGAAATCGACAAAATCGAAGTGCTCCACTGGGACAATTCCCTTTGGGGCGAGACGCCCGCTGATTTCGGCGAGAAATAACAATTCAACCTCCGTGACTTATGGCAAGACTCAAAAAAGACCTTCACAAATACGTCGAGATTCGGGAAGAAGACTACCTCCAATTAGTTGAAAACACGATGATAGTTGAGGCCATGAAACTGGCCGGAGTAGAAAAACTTCCCCTATGGAAAGCCGTCCGCCGAATCTTGGACGACAGACGTATCGAGATACACGTCAAACCCGTCAATCGCTGATACGCCGATTGACCCCAAACAACCGGTTCCCTTCAAAAATGGACAGGTCCGTAAAACATCAAAAGCCCTCGAAAACAACGTTTTTTCGGGGGCTTTTATCGTCCATGTATCTTGTAATGAATTCGATACTCCTTTCACTTTTGTCGGAAAGTGAAAACCGACACAAAAATCTGACAATTAACGTCTTATATTGAATAACTCTGTATATTTTTGTACTCGGAACAAATTCTAATATTAATCGGCTCATGTACGGCTGTATGTTAGGAATAGCACACCTCCACACAATTAACATCTGATAAACAGTGAGTTGATATTAAAGTTGAATAGTCTAATAGATATTATTATTTGAATGATAGTCTGTTTAAGGATGTAGACAGTAATGACTATTTTAGGAATAGGTACGTATTTTGCTGACTTCTTCACTGAAAATATAAAGCCGAAACATGGAGTTATTTTATTCAAAGACTCTGGTCAATATGTTTATATGCTTTTGGGAGGACATGAAACGAAGAAGTTAAAGGGAGTAAACGGCAGATATATAGCGGTTGCATTATTTCGTGAGAATATCTTTATCGGTTTCGAGGAAGGGTATATAAAAGAAGACGGCATTCAAGTTGAGTCTACTGGAAATTACGGAAATGGTATGGATGTAGGAGGATACATTTCTTTTATATTAATAGCACTTAGTTATGCTGGAGATAAATCTCATCCATTAGTTGAAACTAATACTAAAGAAGATATCTATCTGCTATCTTAATAAATAAATTATCTGAATACACTAAATTACAGAGTTTTGCTGATTGCATTTTATCTCAAATAATGTATATTTGCGGCGTTTTACAAAAAATAAATAAAGATGAAAGAACTAGTAGCAAAAATTCAGGAGTCTTTTCAAGCATTTGAGAAAGATGCAAAAGCTCAGATTGAGAGTGGAAACAAAGCAGCCGGTACTCGTGCTCGTAAAGTTTCATTAGAAATAGAAAAAGCAATGAAAGAGTTTAGAAAAGCATCGCTTGAAGAAAGTAAGAAGTGATTTTCTTTTCTATTCCTAAAAACTAAGAAGCTATCCATTATGGGTAGCTTCTATTGTTAAAAAGGGGATTTTTCTCTATAAAACGCTATTGATATGGATATAAATAAGAAAGAGTATATTTACGTTGTACTTAAAAAAATAGGGATCAGCTATGAAAGGTCATCGCATGCTTCCATTATGACAGTGGTAGAAGGAACTGAAATTGCAAAAGAGTTAGATGTAACTCCATGTAATAATTTATTTTTAGTGAACAAGCAAAAAGAATACTTTCTATATCTACTTCTTGGTGACAAAAAATTATCTGCCAAATTGCTTGCAGAACAAGTGGATAGTTCACACTTATCATTTACATCCCGTGAAGAGAGGAGTAGCTACTTTTCACTCCTCCTGATGCAGTTGTGTTCTTGGATTGATCAATGATAAGGAAAACAACGTTCAATTAGTCATACCAACTTTAAGGTCATATGTAATAGAGTTATTGAGGCTTAGCAGATTATTATATCTCTTGCATGCTATAGGTGATATCACTATTTAGGTATAGTTGAGTAGAGTATGCTTTTGGGAGGCATGTATTTTGCTTTCAAACCCTTAGAAGTGGTATACAGTGTAGGAAAAATAAAGGAAAAAAGAAACCTCAGGAATTTGTAATTTGAAGAAAAATAATTAATTTTGTACAGCCAAAATGAAGAACTGTTTGGCAAAGCGATGATATTGAAAGGTTGCCGATTCAGGGTCTTTTTAAAACCCATTTTGTAAATAATTGATAATCAGATAGTTGTCCGGTTAGTTCGAGTCCCGTACGCACCGCATTAGGAAATAAAAAATCCTCTGATTTACTGAAAATCAGAGGATTTTTTATTTTGAAGATAGCGAATAATCGCTATCTCTTTTTTCCATCATATCCCCATTTCACATAGATGGCTCCCCATGCAAATCCTGCTCCAAATGCAGTAAGAATTAGGTTATCTCCTTTTTTGAATTTATCTTCAAAATCCCAGAGGCAGAGTGGGAGAGTGCCGGCACTAGTGTTACCGTATCGTTCGATGTTGACCATGACCTTTTCGACAGGAACTTCCAAACGTTGTGTTACGGCGGTGATAATACGTTGATTAGCCTGATGAGGAATTACCCAGTCGATGTTTTCTTTGCTTAGATGGTTTCTTGCAATGATAGATTCACAGGCATCAGCCATGTTGGATACTGCATATTTGAATACAGTACGTCCTTCCTGATAGATATAATGCATTTGATTATCCAATGTATAATAAGAAGGAGTACATATAGAGCCACCCGCTTTAATGTGCAAAAAAGGCAATCCTTTACCATCTGTTCTTAACACAGCATCCATAATGCCAAAATCTTCAGTAGTAGGTTCAAGCATGACAGCTGCTCCGCCATCACCGAAAATCGGACAAGTTGCCCGGTCGGCATAATTTATTATTGACGACATCTTTTCAGCGCCTACAACTACCACTTTCTTGTAATTTCCAGAACGGATAAAATTGGCTCCAGTCTCCAGTGCATATAAAAAACCGCTGCAAACAGCTTGCATGTCAAAAGCAAAAGCTCTTTTCAGTCCCAGTCTTTCACATAAAATAGAAGCCGTGGAAGGAAAGCGGTAGTCAGGGGTTGTTGTAGCTACAATTATCAGATCAATATCATCCGGATTTGTTCGGGTGCGTTTTATTAACTGTTTGACAGCTTTACGAGCTATGTAAGAAGTTCCCAGTCCTTCCTCTTTCAAAATACGTCTTTCCTTAATACCAATACGCCCCATAATCCATTCGTCGGTAGTATCTACCATTTTGGAAATCTCATCATTGGTCAAGATGTAATCGGGTACATATCCTCCGACTCCTGTAATTACTGCGTTTATTTTTTCCATTCGTTTTATCTAGTTTTGGTAAATTGAATAAGGAGGTTCATTCGAAAATCAAAAATGCGGGCGCAAATATATGGAAAAGAGACCGAATTCCAATAGTAGTTTGTGAAACTGTAGCCTTTTTAATTAATAAAAAGGAATATTTGACCAAATTTTGTCTAAATTTTTAGCAGGCAATTTTTGTTTAAATGAATGAGTTGTTGTAAATGATTGATTCATAGGTAATTGTGAATGTTGCTCCGGTATTGCTAACTACGAAGTTTGTCAAACAACTCGTCATTGTATAAAGATGACTTATTGGTTAGAGACTATTTAAATTTTATGCAAATCATATTTTCGCTTCCTTTCTTGTCTTGCAGGTTCAAGATTTTCTTGATGACTTGCAAATGTGTGTTCTTCTAAATCCATACTGCCATCGGTAATGTATGGTAATAGTCAGTTATTCATCGAGAAAAATATTGTATATGTGAAAATATACACAGCGATATGATAACCGGCAGAAGCTGCAGTACATGCCAGATGCAGTGCAAATGCTGTTTTACCTACCGCAGGACGGGCAGCAATAACGATATCCTCACCGGGTTGCCAGCCGCATGTCACCCGGTCAAGGTCGGCAAATCCAGTAGTCAGTCCTGTAGCACTGTTCTTGTTGCTGGCCATGCGGGCCTCTATCAACTTATAGTGTCCTCTATGAGTTGTGACGTGGAACGGAGATGTTCGGCAGTACCACATTCATTTTCCAATCGGTCGAGGAGGGTATGGGCATTTGCCAGCGTATCGTCTATATCAGTTATCCTGATAGTTTGGAAAATAAGCCACTGCCATCTCGGATAGTACGTGGCAACCGTGAAGCAGCCAGTCAAAAGATTGATTATCCATTGTTTAAAATATTTTAGTACGCCGCAAAATAATGACTCGTTTCATTGGATGAAAAAAACGTTTTTCTGATGCTGGTAATTTAAATGTAAAATAGGTATGAATATTTTTAAATAAAAATCTAATTATTTAAACAATCTTTTCTATATTTGCATTCGAGATTAGATTTTATATGGCAGTTTTGTCGATTAATAATCAGTAATATCAAACCATTTATATATAACTAAATTTTATAATGTTGAAAGGAATAGAAATAATAAAAGATCGTTTACAACGAAAGCGAAAACAGTACATCCATCAGGGAGAGAAAATAGAACAAATGAAGTGTACAATGCAAAACACCGGTGAGGAAATTGAGCAACTGGAATATGTGCTTAATGAGATGGAGCATATAGCGGATGTAAATCGTGCGCCACGAGTGATTCCAAATGCTAGGGTGGAGGAGGTGTTTGCATATCTCTGCCGGGTGTTTGAGTTTTTGCAGCACCGTTTAAAGCTGCATTTCAAATATAAATTGGCATGCGAAGTCATCTTTGCCTACTATCAGTTTAAAAGTCGGTTGCATACTCCTGGACGGGAATATTTAAGCTTTGCAACTATACTGACTTACTTTAAACGTGAAAGAGGAATGGCGTATGGGTGATTTCAAAAATATCGAAATATAGAGATAATAGTGTGAAAAACAAATGTTTTAGGAACAGAAATGACGAATTTGATATTTTTTCCTTATTTTTGTGTGTCCATTTTTGAATGATATGATACAGATAATACGATTAAAAGGAAAAGACAAACACTTATATCGGCTTTTAGCGCCGATGGTGATGGATCCCGAAGTGATACGCGCAAACAATAATTACCCTTTCAAGACGGGCGAAGAGTATGTGTGGTTCATTGCGATTGAAGATAAAGAAGTGGTGGGCTTCGTCCCCGTGGAACAGAAAAGCCGGAAGAAAGCTGTAATCAATAATTATTATGTGAAGGCAGAAGGCACCGTACGGGAGGAAATCCTGTCACATCTGTTGCCCGCTATCGTTGCGGAATTTAGGCCCGAGAGTTGGTTGCTCAATTCGGTCACACTGGTACAAGATAAAGAAACATTTGAAAAGTTTGAATTTGTATCGATGGACAAGAAATGGACACGGTATGTAAAAATGTATAGATAACTTATGACGAAAAAGAAAATAGCAGGCACAAAGAATGTATATGAATTAGCACAAGAACGACTGAAAGTTATATTTAATGAATTTGATAATATATATGTGTCATTCTCCGGAGGTAAAGACAGCGGGGTACTGCTGAATATGTGTATCGATTATATCCGGAAGAATAACCTGAAGGTACGTTTGGGAGTTTTTCACATGGATTATGAGATCCAGTATAAAATGACCATTGACTATGTAGACCGGATGCTGGAGGCCAATAAGGATATTTTGGATGTATACCGGGTATGCATCCCTTTCCGTGTGGCTACCTGCACCTCGATGTATCAATCTTTTTGGCGTCCGTGGGAAGACAGCAAAAAGAATATATGGGTTCGTTCCATGCCGAAAAAGGCAATGACCAAAGAAGATTTTCCTTTTTATAATACAACCATGTGGGATTATGAATTTCAGATGCGTTTTGCGCAATGGATACATAATAAAAATGATGCAGTGCGCACTTGTTGTCTGATCGGGATTCGTACACAGGAAAGTTTCAATCGGTGGAGATGTATCTATATGAGCCGTAAATTCCAGATGTATCATAAATATAAATGGACTTCAAAAGTAGGGAACGATATTTATAATGCCTACCCTATTTATGACTGGAAAACAACGGATGTATGGACTGCCAATGGAAAATTCCAGTGGGATTATAATGTTTTATACGATCTTTATTATCGTGCCGGAGTCAATCTGGAGCGTCAGCGTGTAGCAAGTCCCTTTATTAATGAGGCACAAGAGAGTTTGCAGCTTTACCGGGTGCTTGATCCTAATACCTGGGGTAAAATGGTGGGAAGGGTGAACGGTGTGAACTTTACCGGTATGTATGGTGGTACTCATGCAATGGGATGGCAATCGGTGAAACTTCCCGAAGGATATACATGGCGCGAGTTTATGTATTTTTTGTTGTCTACTCTGCCGGAGCGGGCGAGGAAGAATTATCTACGGAAACTTTCAGTGAGCGTGAATTTCTGGCGGACAAAAGGCGGATGCCTGAGTGATGCCACCATCCAAAAGCTGATTGATGCGAAAGTACCAATTATCGTAATGGACAACAGTAACTACAAAACGTTGAAAAAACCGGTACGTATGGAATATCAGGATGATATCGACATTCCGGAATTCAAAGAAATACCCACGTATAAGCGAATGTGCGTTTGTATTCTTAAGAATGACCATGCCTGCAAATATATGGGATTCTCACCTACAAAGGAGGAGATGAGTAAGAGAAGTCAAATTATGGAACAATATAGAATCATAGTATCATGAGTGTAGATAAAAGCCCTGTTTACGAGGTAAAAGCGGTGCCCGTAGAAAAAGTATATGCGAACGATTATAATCCGAATGTCGTTGCACCGCCTGAAATGAAGTTGCTGGAACTTTCTATTTGGGAAGATGGCTTTACGATGCCATGTGTATGTTACTACAATAAAGATGAAGACCGTTATATCCTGGTGGATGGTTACCATCGCTATACGGTATTGAAGACTTCCCAACGAATCTATAAGCGTGAAAACGGTTTGTTGCCGATTGTGGTGATAGACAAAGACTTGTCTAACCGTATGAGTTCAACAATCCGGCACAACCGTGCGCGTGGAATGCATAACATTGAATTGATGTGCAACATTGTTGCGGAGCTTGATAAGGCAGGTATGTCCGATCAATGGATAATGAAAAATATTGGTATGGATCGTGATGAATTGTTACGTCTGAAACAAATTTCAGGACTTGCTGATCTGTTTGCTAATCGCGAATTCAGTATTCCTGATGAGGTGGCACCTACGGAAACTGAGCGTAAAACCTTATAATCTGATAGTTATATATATACAGAAATTGAGTATTTTGTCATTTAGGCACAAATTATACAAGTTATTAGCTTATTTTGTTGTATAAAATAGTTAGTTCTTTTGTCTAATTTGTGCCTAAGTTGTGTCTAAATGACACGGAAAACTATAACTTCCCTCTATTGTCCAAGTTTTTATGAAAGAAACTTGGGAATTTTAAAATGTTCGCATATCGAAAGAAATGAGGATATTGAATATTTTTGTTGTGAATTTCGTAACCTTGTTGTTCGCTACCTACATAATTAGTCCCTTTATTCTAAATTGATTCTCTGTAACAGAAATGAATACAATTTTGTATCTCCTTTAATATTCCGAAATTTGCAATATGAGATTTGGACAAAAATATTGTCCTGAGAGAAAAGCAAAAAGAGAAATATATAAGAAGTAGAGGAAAGTATATTAGAGAATTAATGAGAGAAATAACAAAACTTACAATCAGTTTTTTATATTTGATTTTTTTATTATCTGTGGTGTGTGTGCAGGGGTCGAATGTGACCGGCACTCTCTTTCAATTAACACCGAAAGTGACAACTTGTGCGGATATATATGCCAAGTTGTTGATTATGCCGTTGAGCAATCCTTGGCTTGGCTCTCTCTCTTATAGTGACACTCAAGAATCAATCTCCATGAATTATATTATGTATGAGTCCGGCATTCAGAACAATACCTGTCTGCACATCAAGGGACTTGGTCTGGTAATAACATCGGTAACAGATGGGGGCTGACTGGTTGATGTAGTATGAAGAAGGACAAAGAGAAACAGGTGACAGGATGATGTGTATCTAACATTAAAAACAGGAAATTTGGAAAAAGAAGTTCATATTAGACAAAGGAAAGCTGTTCCTGCTGCGGGAAGTACGCTTCAGCTCATGCCTACTGAAAATTCAAATTCGGAGGTGCATGAAATCAATTATTTCTGCCTTACGGGCGAAGTGGATGAAAGTGCTAAAAATTGGATCCGTCTGTATTCTTCCGTAATGCCGAAGGAACATACAGGAGAAGAACGCATTATCGTTGAAGACGGTAAGATATATATTAAGGTATTGCCCAATATAGAGGCGGATTCCAGAAACGGAATCGTACATCTCACAACAATGGCGTCTTCCGTTAAAACGGGCATCAGTAATGTGCAACGCATAAAAATAGATGTTACTCAATTGGGGCAATAAATAACAGTAAATGTGATATAAATGAAGAAAGTTGTTATACCCATATTATTCATGCTCGGATGTGCTATTTCCGAGGGTTATGCCCAGAAGGTTGCGTTGAAAAGCAATCTGCTGTATGACGCTACCACTACCATGAATTTGGGGTTGGAGATCGGACTGGCGCGTAAATGGACGCTGGACATTCCGGTCAATTATAATCCGTGGAAACTTTCCGACGGCAAACGCCTCCGTCATTGGGGGATACAACCCGAAGTTCGTTACTGGTTTTGTGAGAGTTTTCGCCGTATGTTTATCGGAATGCACGGACATTATGCCGATTTCAATGTAGGAGGGTGGCCCGACTGGTCTTTTATCAGTGACAATATGCAGCATACGCGTTATCAGGGATATCTTTATGGCGGTGGCTTTTCCGTAGGATATTCGTGGATTCTGAAAAAACGCTGGAGTATAGAAACGTCTGTCGGAGTGGGATATGCGCACATTGTATATGACAAGTATCCTTGCGCTACCTGTGGTACGAGATTGAAGGAAAGCAGCAAAAATTATTTCGGACCTACCAAAGCAAGTGTGTCACTTATTTATGTAATTAAATAATGAGGAGTATGATGATAAGAAATATAGGTTTCCTTGTGTGTATGTTGGTGGTTTGCAGCCTGAATATAAACACAGCTATGGCTCAATCCCGCTCTTACGAAGGTGGCATTACCGTGAATCCGGTGCGGTTGGAACAGAAAGGTGATTTTATTCATGTCGATATAGATTTTGTTTTGAATAATGTGAAAGTGAAATCTGCCCGGGGAATGGATTTAATTCCGCGGCTGGTGACTTCCGGGCGCACTCTGAATCTTCCGAAAGTTTCTATTAAAGGTCGTGACGAGTATTTGGCGTATGAGCGTGAGCTTGCGTTGATGAGCGCCAAGGAGAAGAGAAGCTACGAGAAGCCATATATAGTGGAAAAAGCCGGAAAACTAAGAAATGATACGATTCGGTATCAATATCTGGTTCCGTTCGAATCATGGATGAAGAATGCGCGTCTGGACGTGCAGCATGACGAATGTGGTTGCGGCGAAATGGCATTAATGAACATCGAGGAATTTGGCAAAGTGACGTTGGAACGTGTATGGACGCCTTACGTAGTGGCTCCTCAGTTTGCTTATCTGCAACCGAAAGCGGAAGAAATCAAACAACGGGATGTTCAAGCGGAATGTTTTCTGGATTTCGAGGTGAATAAAGTCAATATTCGTCCCGAATACATGAATAACCCTCAGGAACTGGCTAAAATCCGCAAGATGATCGATGAGCTGAAGTCCGATCCGAATGTGAAAGTGAACCGTTTGGATATTATCGGTTATGCTTCTCCGGAAGGAACATTGGCAGCGAATAAACGTCTGTCTGAAGGACGTGCCATGGCGCTCCGGGATTATCTGGCATGCAGATACGATTTTCCGAGAAACCAATACTACATTGTCTTTGGAGGTGAAAACTGGGACGGACTGGAGAAGGCGCTTGAAACAATCGAATTGGAATATAAAGACGAAGTGCTGGATATTATCAGGAACATACCTATTGAAAAAGGAAGAGAAACAAAACTGATGCAACTTCACGGAGGGACACCTTACCGATACTTGTTGAAGTATATTTTCCCAAGTTTGCGTGTGGCTATCTGCAAAGTGAATTACGAAGTGAGGGATTTTAGTGTGGAGGAAGCAAAAGAGATTATCAAGACGCGTCCGCAGAATTTGAGCTTGAATGAAATGTTTTTGGTAGCTAATACCTATCCGACAGGCTCGCAAGAATTTATTGATGTGTTCGAAACGGCTGTCCAGATGTATCCGCAGAGTGAGATTGCAAATATAAATGCTGCTACTGCCGCTTTATCACGTAATGAATTGGTTTCGGCTGAACGTTATCTGGACATGGTGAATTCGAATAAGAATTTGCCGGAATATAATAATGCTATGGGAATATTAATGTTAATGAAGGGAGATTATGAATCATCGAAGAAGTATTTGAAGTTTGCAGAGCAGTCAGGTCTGGATGCAGCTAGGAGCAATCTGGAAGAATTAGTCAGGAAGAAGGCTAATGCTGCTAAAATGAAAAAGAATGGTAAGTAAAACTTACTGATTAAGTGGGAAATTATATAAGTATTAATTCTAATAATTTTTTGTATTATGCTAAAGATTAAATCAATTTTAGTTTCGTTGCTGGCTGTTGCGGCACTGGCAAGTTGTTCAAATGAGAATCTGGAGGAAAATCCGGAGGTTGAAGGGGGAGCAGGTTATGATGTAGCTTACGTATCAATTAGTCTGACTAATCCCAAAGTGCCTGGTTCACGTGCTTCTGGTGAACAGACGGCTTTAGAGGAGGAAAGCGCGATTAATGAGCTCTATTTGATTACGTTCAATGCGAGTAAGGTGGTGACTAAGGATGAAAAGGCAACTAAGTATGCCACGGTATTGGGATCAAGTTCTTTTGGAACAAATAATGGAGTTACGACCCCGAATACTCCGGTTAAAGTGGATCCGAATACTAAGTATTTGCTTGTTATAGCCAATCCGGGTTACCAATTAAAGGATCGCTTGGATAATCTTTCAGCGGGTGCAACCTATACTACCATCAATGGAATGATTACAGTTCCTGAAAACAATACTAAGCCCAACAATGCTTATCTGGTAGAGGAGGTTGTACATTCCAAAGGCTGTGCAATGATTAATGTTGGATTCTACGATGACTCCGATTCAGATCCATCCAATCATGCATGGGAGGATGAATGTCTGCTCGATGTATCGGATAAGATTGTTTTGGTCAGCGACTATAAATCGGAAGCGCAAGCTCAGAATGCAGCGAAAAGTAATCCGGCTACCCTTGAGATAGAACGCCTTGCTGCAAAGTTGGAGGTTATGATTGGCGGTTCATTAGAAGTAGGACCTTTTGAAGATGGAACAAATGCAAGTCTTGGACAGTTTGATTTTGGAAACTGGACTATAGACTATTATAACTCTCTGTTCTATCCTTTTGCAAAGAAGACTACCACAGCATCGTCTCATACTACCGGATTCTACAAAAGTAACTTCTATACAGTCGACCCGAACTTTACGACTGCGGGTGGAACCGAATATCTTACAGGCATTATTAAGAATACACTCGATGCTGCAACTCGCGAACCTAAGGTGGAATGGGTTGCTGAAAGTGCGACTGCAGGTGATAATTACAAATACTGTATCGAGAATACGATGGCCGCAGGATATCAGAAGTTCGGTGCGGCTACGCGTCTGGTACTTAAGGGACAGTATGCACCTTGGAAGTCTGGTGAATTTACTTTAGGAAATGACTGGTATCGTCTTCCTAATGGAACTAACTCTGTAAACTTCAAGAGTTTTGCCGACTTGCTGGCTGCTTATACGCCTGCCAAAGCTAAAGAAACAGCCTCAGACCCTATGACCGCCCAGGAGAAACTTTTAGTTTCGGCATGCGAACTGTTCTATACTCAGATAAAATCTGAACTTACCGCCAATGATCCGGGTGATTTTGCATCCCTTACGCAGGCTATTCTTGACGACAACAACATTCAGAATGGTGGTGAACTGTGTAAAAAAGAAGGTTGCATCTATTGGTATCCAAAGAGTCTCAACTATTACTACTATGAGATTCGTCATGACAATGCAGCCAATTCTTACATGGAGTATGGGAAATACGGTGTAGTACGTAATAACTATTATACGCTTACGCTGACAAAGGTGAATGGTAACGGTACACCGTGGTATCCTGGTGGTGGTCCCGAAGATCCGGATGAAGAAGAAGATATCGATAAGAAAGGTGCCTATCTCCATTTTGAGATTAAAGTTGCTCCGTGGATATACTGGACTACAAATTTCGAAATCTAAATAAATTCTTTACTTTCAAAGAAAACAGGGCAGTGCGGACTGCCTGCCCTGTACTTTTAAAATAGATATTCCGTACGGAACAGACCGCCGAAAAAAGTAAAAACAAGCCGGTGACAGGCTTCCCAAAAACAGCACTGAAATATACCGGCGCATCCGAGATGCAATGAAATGCAAAGCGCGCCCCAAAAAGAGGAAATAACCGGAGGTCACAAAATAGAGATCTCTGACAATATAAAATGGCAAACCGATAGGGTTGCCCCCTAAAAGAAAAGATATGTTCGGAAAAACTAAATCGCTGTTCCTTATCGTTGCTTCGATGCTATGTATGGCTTCGTGCGACAGTATACGCGAAGACCTGCCACGGTGCGAGCTTTGGTTGGAATTTGTATTCGACTACAATATGGAATATGCGGATGCATTTAATCCGCAGGTTAAATCGGTGGATGTACTTGTGTTCGATAGCGATGATAAATTGCTTTTCACCAAAAGTGTCAAGGTTGCTGCGCTGGTTGGTGGAAACCGAATGTCGTTGACCGACGAGCTCGATTTCGGAAGTTATAAAGTACTGACCGTCGGAAGTCTGTCTGACAGATTCCGGCTTTCGGACAATGCAGGTAATAAACTGGTGCCGGGAACAACCACCCTCCAACAAGTCATTGTATCCCTGAAGCGGGAGACGGGGGGGGGTAATTTCGAATTTCAGCATCTTTACTTCGGAGAAGTTGTGGAAGTGGACCACCTGCCATCCAATACCAACCACAAAATTTATCCGGTGAACCTGATACGTGACACCAATCGGTTTAATCTCGCGTTAATGGGATATGAGGAAAATAAAGTGGATGGCACACAATATACATTTGAAATTCAGGCACCGGAAAATGCGGTTTATTCCTGGGAAAACGAACCCACAGGACAAGGGCCAATTACTTATGTGCCTTACTATACAGGTCCGGGTGAAATATCCGATGTGGTTATGTTCGCACGCCTGAATACGATGCGTTTGCTCAACAGGAGCGGATGGGATTATAAGTTTATTATAAGGGATGCGAATACCGAAGCCGAAGTCTGGAGCTACAATCTGATGACACTATTGAGCATTGCCCGGCCGGTTTCCCGTTACGACGGAACGGAACTTCCCTTTCAGGAGTATCTTGACAGGCAGAGTGAATGGAACCTGGTATTTACAGTTGTTGAAAAAAACGGAGGAGGATTCCTTCAAATTGGTATTGTCGTGGGGACCTGGATTCATTGGCTCCACGGGATGGAAGTTTAAGAATGAGAAAAAAGCTATTACATATCATTTATCTGGCATCCACCATCCTTTTGTTCTCATGTAGTAGAGAAGCTGATGTGGCTTATGAGTTGCCTGCCCATACTACCCGGGCGCAACTTAGCATCGACTTGGTGAATAATGGGGATGTGGAACAACAGGAGAAGATAAACTCCATGCGGTTTATCGTATTCGGCAGCACGCCCGGTGGCGTGAGGCTGGATGTGAATGAACACATCCTGTTGAGCACTCCGGAGACAGCTACTGATATAGATGCGCAACTTCTCGAAGTGACTTCCAGCAATGATATCCTGGTCGTAGTTATTGCCAACGAACCGCAGAGTCTCACAAGCCAACTTGACGGTATAGCTAATCTTTTGACGTTGCAAGAGATGATTTACGACATCTCCAGCATACTGAATAGTGACGGGCAGATTATTTCGGCGACCGGAATGCCTATGACAGGAGTGATCCGGGATATATCCATAGCACCCGATGAAACCAAAACAGTGCAAATGGTAATCGAACGTGCCGTAGCCCGGGTAGATGTCTTTATCGAAGCTATAGACGGCGGGGCAGTGACCGGATATACTGCCGGAAGCACCAGTGTCACCTTGCATAATTTTTCCCACGATAGCTATTTCGTGATGGGAAATGTGGGCAACGGCACGCGTGATAACGCCGACTCTTCAAAAAACTACGGAAAGGTGAAGGAAGACGTGTCGGAAAGCAATTTATTAACGCATAGCTGGACGGCTGCGACTACAGAAACTTGGGCATATTCATCGGCTCCCGGAGCTGAAAACCGGAAGTTGCTTTGCTCGTTCTACACAGCCGAACGCCTATTCAAGTCGGATTATTCCGACCGACTGTCTATCAGTATGGCTAATGTCCCAAAAGGGCCTTCGGACGTCACCGGAATAACCGGGAAAGTAATTGAAAGCGTAACAAAGGTTGACGGCACAGGCAGTCCGACAGCGCAACCTTTTACAGAGATCCGTCGGAACAATGTGTATCAGGTAACGGCACGTGTAGGAAAAGTAGGTATTCAGATACTGACGATAAGCGTAGAAGATTGGGGTGAAAGACAAGACATTGATCTGGATATGAACTTGTAATATCTTTCGCTGATTGTTTTTAATTTCGGAAAAGAAGTAAGATGATAAAGACTATAAATAATATTAGGATGATTATGGCAATGGCTGTCCTTTCGGTTGTCCTCTTTTCGTGTGTCAGAGAAGAGATGACGTGTGATAAGGAATTAATTGTTGTGCAACGTATCGGAGAAGGCGGCTATGTCTACACTCGTGGTACGGTAATCTCTTCGAATACCGATCTGAAAGAAGAGACTTTCGGTCTTTACGGTTCACTGACTCCCAATGCTTCTGTTCCCCAACCATACTTCAACGCAAGTGCTACGGTTAACGCTGACCTGACAGCTACCATCTCGCCGTTGCAATATTGGCCCGGATTGTTGAATGCGAGCATGAAGTTCTTCTCCTGGTATCCGTACAGCGATGCGAATGCGCCTACTGCGAGTTTCACTGATCCCGGAGAAATGGTGCTGAATTATACAGCGAATGAATCCGCCGCCAATCATGTCGATGTATTGGCGGCTATATCGGGCCCTGTATGGGTTGAAGGTGTGAATATACACTTCTACCACACATTGACCAAGGTTACCTTTACATTCAAGAAAGTAGCTCCTGTACCGAATGAGGTGACTATCGAGAAAATAGAATTCCAGAATGTGGGAAAAAGTGGTGAACTTTCCATGGCTAAGATTCCAACCATCACGACGAAAAACGGCAAACCGAAGTTTGTCTGGAGCGATGTCGTCACCGGGAAGGTCGCTTCTACTCCCATCGGTAACAAAACGGTGACCGAAGATGCCACCTTGATAGGTGATACATTCCTCATGTTGCCGACTGACGCTTTCTCCGCAACCGCCAAAATCGTTGTTACCACCAACTTTGGCGATCGGGAATTCCTGTTCAGTGATATTCTCGCCAAGAATCCGCATTCTTGGGAATCGGGCGAGTACATCAACTACAATCTTACGATATCCAACGAAACCTATCAGCTTTCAGCTACCCCACTTGAATGGACGGAAAGCCCGGTGAATGTAATTTTCGATAAACAGTATTATCTCAAATTATCGCAGACCAAGGTACAGACGGCTGGTGATGGGGTCACTGTCAATATAGAAGTGAAAACGAATTATGATGCTAATCCAGATACAGGATTTCTGCCGGGGGCGTCATTAAACAAAAGTACCATGGATACGTGGCCGATAGTTAATATGACTCAGATATCCCTTTCGGAAGGAGTGTATACGTATAATATCCAGGTTGTGATGCCCAAATTTAATTCAGGAACCGGAACTAAGCGGGAAACAGGCTTTTATATCAATGCCGGTAATTTGCGGCACCATGTACTGTTGAGCCAGTGGAGAGAAGACGGAGAGTGGCTGACCTCGAACGTAGAGTTGGACAGCAACGATAATGGAACCGGAAATATGCGACGTCGCAAGATTGTTTTTACTTCGGGCAATCCGGGAATATGGGAGTGGAAGATAACCCAGATACAGGATCCGGATAAAATTCTGCTTAACAGTGAGACAATGCTCGAAACAAGTGGCGTGAGTGGTGATGCGGTTTACTTCTACTTTAGAGCCGATGCTGTGTCCGGTGATACGGCTAGACTCACACTAACCAATACGAATGGTGATAATCTGCCAATAACGGTGACATTGACCGCACCATAATGACGAATATGCAATATCAAAGTTTAAGGAAAGGAAATAGAAATATGCAATATGGGTTTTCAATAAAAAGAAAGTGCTATCTTTTGTCTGTTCTGTTGATGACGGTATGGCTTACCGGATGCGTACAGGAAGAATTTGAGTCGACGCCTTCTCCGGCAGGAAACGGTATTCGCTTTACATTAACGGTTCCCGATGTAAACCTCCCGTCCGTATCTTCGCGTACGATGACCGGAACGGGAACAGCAAAGAAAGAAGACGAAATAGAAACGGTGGATATTCTTGTTTTTGATATGTCAAAAATGCCGGCAGTATTTCTGGAATGGGCCAGCGCTACAGAAGTTACGCAGGATTTGGCTGACAATTCCACTGTGAGTTTCTCTGCCGTACTTTCTCCCACTACCGCATCTACCTGCATCGTGGTCGTAGCAAATAAGGAACTTGATGGTATTGTGTCGGGCTTCACGAAGGGAGTGACCACCAAGGTTCGGGCAATGGAAGAGATGCTTCACACCCAAACCGGCAAATGGCTGGCAGACGGCTCGACAACCGGTGGGTATACGCGGATTCCGATGTACGGGGAGAAGGTAATAAGCAAAATCACTCCTTCGATGAATCCGATAACCGACATTAATATGAAACGTATGCTAGCGCGTATCGATATCCGTAATAACAGTGTCACTTCAAATTTCACGGTCGAAGAGGTTTACCTGGCCAATTATAATACCACCGGATACATTGCTCCGGCATGGAACACAAACGGACAGGTTACTGAACCGGCTCCGGATACTCCTGTTCTCCCCACGGGCAGTGGTAAAATGACGGAGGAAGGGAATGCAATCCTTTATTCCGTAAATGGTAACACACCCTACGATGGGGAGATTTATACATTTGAGTCCCTGGCGGCAGGGGATGCCGGTGGTGCGGGACAAGACGGAGAAGCGAGCCGTAAAGATGCTACTTGCCTGATTGTGAAAGGAAAGATCGGTACGGGTGAATCGACATTTTACCGGGTGGATTTTACCAAAAACGGAAATACAGGAGAGCAGGTGGAATATTTGCCCTTGAAGCGAAACCATAAATACATCATTACCATTACTAAGGCGTTGGGTACCGGTTATAAAAGTTTTAGCGAGGCGTTGGCATCTTATACAGTCATGTCCAACCTTAAAATCCGGTTGATACACTATGACCGTGACAAAGTCAAAGATGTAGTCTACAATGGGCAATATATGCTCGGAGTGGGTGAATCGGAGGTCGCTGTAACTCAATACCAGAATAACAGTTATGCCATAGACGTTTTTACTGACAGTCCCGGCGGCTGGAAGGCCACCGTTACTGCAGGGAGCGACTGGCTCAAATTTGAAGGTGGAGCTGATGCGGCATCGGGCGTTGCGAACGATGATACCCAACTCAAATTGAAAATTCCATATTTTAATAATGAAAATATTGGCGTTGGGCGTAAGGCTACTGTTACGTTGACGGCAGGGCGCCTGACTCACAATATTGAAGTGACACAGTATACAATAGATCCGGGAATTATCAAATTTGTCGATGCATACGGAAATGTGTTGGAGAGAGGTCTTTTTTTTCCAATTCGAAATCCTGATGGCGACGAACTCCCTCTCGAACCGCAGACGGTGTATGTCATGTTTTCTGTGGATAGGATAGAAGGTAAGCTTTATGGCACTGGCGGTGTCAATATGGTCCAATATAATGCCGGCGGTTTGATTCCGCAATTAGACAGGACGAATGCGATACCGTTCAGTGAAAGGGTGCAGGCGTTTACTATACAGCCTAATCCGCGAAGAGCAGGCGATGGTACTGTTGAAGATGGTGCAGGCTGGTGGTGGCGTTGGGACTTTATGCTGTTCGACCTGTACGATAAGGAAGGATACCTTACTCAAGTACAATTCCCCATCAACCAGGGGGAGCTGGAGTTTTCACTCCGATATCTTTCCACTACAGTCAATAGTCGTACTTATAAAGTCAATCTGGGTGCGGAACAATACTTGCAATTGTTTGTCAATAACAATTGGGAAATTATGGATATTGAGGAATTGAATATAACGAACGATGATGGCACCGGACTGATTCGGACCGATTCGGATAATGATGTAATTATAGGTAGAAAGAATGCGGACGACAAGATGTATCTTGAGTCTATCATAGGCTATGATGACGGCAAGGGAAATGATGTGGTTGGTCATGGATACGATTTCAGGCTGAAGCTTCACCCCGGCAAGTGGAAAGAAGGAAAAAGCGGAACGATAAGAATCACGTTCAGAAATGTAATGCATACCGTGGCAGATGAAGAATTCCCGTTTTATCGTACGATTGACCTTCAGATGGTGTCCGAAACCAAATCTTACACAACTGCCGGGGAACCTCTTTTCTATCTTTATCCGCTTCGGTTTGATAATAGGAGATATTATAACGGAACTAACCAAAGTGTGGGGCGATTGGAAAATGTAGCCGATGCGGAGGATATCTGTAGGAATATAGGCGATGGTTGGCGTCTGCCTACTGCTAGTGAACTGTTGCTGTCATTTGTCTATGAAAATGCTTTGGGTGGTAATGCGATTAACAGTAATTATCATGACGGTCAGAATATATATGGGTGGTATCAAAACTGGACAGGTAACTACTGGTCTTCATCATACTATGAGGCTAAAGGCTCTACAACACGTTTTGGGATGGAAATGTCGGCAGGTTATCCGGATTCCGCACCTGTTAGTAATAATAATTATTTTCGTTGCGTAAGGGATAATACAAATAGCGGAAAGAAGTACCCTTATTTGATGGTAGAATCCTCGGGGGTCACTATTGTCTCTCGCGATGCCAGTGGAGGAACAGATCCTTCGGTGTTATTTGCTTCAGGTGAAACTCCGGATACAAGTGTCGCAATGAATAAGGTTGCTCCTAAGTTTCAGATTGAAAATTCCAGTAGTAATGGTAAAACTTGGGCGGAAGCAAAAGCGGCATGCGAAAGCAAAGGGAGTGGCTGGCGTCTACCTACTCAGCGTGAGATGTATTTAGTACTTAGTATGGGAGGGGCTGTAACCAATATCGAAAACCAAGGTTTCGGTGACTCGACTACTTGGACAGGGAACGGATTCGAGAAGATTAGTACTGTGCACTGGACATTGACTTCACGCGATAGCAACTATTGGCTGGTCGGACATAATAATGGTGAATTCGGCGCATGGGCTACGGTAGAGTCCACAACTTGGGCTTGGTATCGTTGTGTGCGCACAATAGAATAAAAGCTAAAAGAACTGTATCAGAATGTTGTTTGTCTTCATTCTGATACAGCTCGTCTATTAAATCCTTTTCTTTTTATTCCTAGAATCCACAATGTTTAGTGTGTTTCCCTTTGTTTACAACGTATTGATAACTTCCAACTGCTTTTGCAAGAAAGCAATACGCTGTGCTTCTCCACTTTCCGAAACCAGAATAGAGTGGCGCTTCAACGATTGAATCCAATTGCGTTGCATCTGGCAGATATATGAGCTTTGCGAATCCATCGAGTTGATAGAATATACCCGCAGCAGACTGACTTGGTAATCATGTTTCTCGATATAGCTGTAAGTGGCTTCGAAACTGATATTGGACAGATAGAAAGACACTTTCTTGTTTTCGCTGAACTCTCCCTTTATGGACAGATGTTCTACCACGCCAAGTAACTGAAGAAGTTCTTCTTTCAAATGCATGACATCGTCCTTGTTTATCAGATTCAGGCTGGCAAAGTACTTGATCTCTTTCACAAAAGAATAAAAGATATTTGTGTCCCAGATGAAAAACGTTTTTGGACACTGTCTTATACTTTCACTCAGCTTCTTATGCACATTGACGATCCGTTCATCCACAGACATGTCTTCCAAAGAATGTGGCGTCTTTATATCTCCATTCTGATACATCCATCGGCAAAGACGGAATTTAGACAAATTCTCATAGGAAGAATAAAGTGTAAAGGGAAGGGAATTGGATGCAGTATACACCTCCGTCGTATTATCTGTTTTCACATAGTCGAAAATTTGCAGATAACGGTTGATTATTTCGTAATAACTTTCCAGCGCACTAGTGGCATGAAGTAAGTTCAGGTCGAAAGTAACTTTATTAGATACGTGGCTACCGACAATCTGGTCGATAGAAATACCGAGTTTTTGAGAAAGCAGCGCTACTTCGTCTATTGTAAAAGACACCTCACCTCTCAATCTGCGATAGACAGCTTCCTTTCCCATGCATAAAATGTCAGCCAAAGTATTGGCCAGATTCATATCTTGAGGAATTCGCTCCTTCATTGTAGATATTAATTCGTTTAGAATACCATTTTTCATTGTTTGTTCCTTTAATTTTAATGTTAATAATCTTTGTGATACATTCTATGCAAAATTACGTCTTGTGTTTGAAAGATTTGTGTGGAAAAACAGAGATGAATGTATGTGTCTTTTTCTGATTGGGAATCAAACGGAAGCGGTGAGGACAGGGAATGAAAAAAAGTAGATAAGAATCTTATCTACTTTCATTTATTGGAACTGATTTTTTTTTGAAGTTCTAATCTGCGAAAATAAAATTAAAGAGCGTCAATAATTTCTCGCTGTTGCTTGAAGAATTGAATACGCTGCATTTCACCGCTTTCGGATATCAAAGTGGAGAACTTTTTCAGAGATTGAATCCATTCTTTCAAGGTACAGAAAATTTCGTTGTCCATCGTGGTAATGGAATTGATGGAATAAATACGTATGAGGCTCATTTGCAGGTTATTGGTGTCTACATAGCTATATGTTGCCTCGAAGTTGATATTCGACACATAGATGCGTACACGATTGCCATCGGCTGTCTTGCCATTGATAGCCAGTTCTTCCAGTTCGTCCGCCAATAAGAATAATTCATTTTTGATTTCTTCTTTTGTTTCGTCGGAAATGAGATGGATGCTGGCGAAGTATTGGATATCGTTGATAAGGTGTTGGAAAATCATATTATCCCATATATAGTCTATGGAGTGGATATGACGTGTCATTGCTACATAGTCTTTCTGGATATTGACCAGTTTCGGTGGAATATCCAATTCTTCGAAACTCTTGCAATCAATATATTTATTCTGGTACATCCATTTGAATAAACGGAATTTTGCCAGAAGTTCATGTTTCAGATAGAGAGTCTGGGGAATAATGTTGGCAGAAGTTCCCATTACAGAATTCGGGTCATCCGGCATCGTATTGATTAGCGAGACATATTTTTCAAGGATATTGTAGTAACTCTCGAACGGGTCGTCATAATCTACAATGTTTATATTAAACATGGCGTTCGATTTGAAACTTAGTCCTATAATCTTGTCTAGCGATATACCCAGTTTTCTTGAAATAAGAGCCGACTCTTGTAAGGTGAAAGGTACTTCACCGCGCAATCTTCTGTATACTGCCTCTTTTCCTATGTATAGCGTGTCCATTAACATATCTGCCAGTTGTCCTTTGAGCGGAAGCTTTTCCTTCATCGCTTCTATGAGGTTTGCATTTGGATTATTTGTCATCATAATAGTTCTAATAAATAATACTTTTCTATTATAAACATTTGTCAGTGGCAAGTTGTTTCGGAAATTGAAACTATTTAAATCTGCTTTTTTTTAAAATATCCTCTCCGAAAATTGTTTATTTTAAGCAAATCGGTTACATTTGTGACCATAAACAAAACGAAGAGACAGCGTCTCTTTAGTAAACAATAGAAATATTTAGAATGAAAAGAATATTGGTAAGTGGCGGAGCCGGTTTTATAGGCTCTCATCTCTGTACTCGGCTTATAAACGAAGGTCACGACGTGATATGCCTGGATAATTTTTTTACGGGTTCGAAAGATAATATCATTCACTTGATGGATAATCATCATTTTGAGGTGGTGAGGCATGATGTCACTTATCCTTATTCGGCTGAAGTAGATGAAATTTATAATTTGGCTTGTCCGGCATCTCCCATTCATTATCAACATGACCCGATTCAAACTGCCAAAACATCTGTGATGGGAGCCATTAATATGCTGGGATTGGCAATGAGACTGGATGCCAAGATTCTGCAAGCTTCTACGAGTGAGGTATATGGAGATCCAATCGTTCATCCGCAACCGGAAAGCTATTGGGGAAATGTGAATCCGGTAGGTTACCGGTCTTGCTATGATGAGGGAAAGCGTTGCGCAGAAACATTATTTATGGATTATCACCGTCAGAATAATGTGCGTGTGAAGATTATCCGTATTTTTAATACGTATGGTCCGCGAATGTTGCCGAATGACGGACGGGTTGTTTCTAATTTTATTCTTCAAGCGTTGAATAATGAAGATATAACAATATATGGTGATGGGAAGCAGACACGCAGCTTCCAGTATATTGATGATTTGATTGAAGGAATGATAAGAATGATGAATACGGAGGACGAGTTTACAGGTCCTATAAACCTGGGGAATCCGAATGAATTTCCGGTATTGGAATTGGCGGAAAGGATCATTAGTATGACCGGTTCATCTTCGAAGATTGTATTTAAGTCTTTACCGGATGATGATCCGAAGCAACGCCAACCGGATATTACATTGGCTAAAGAGAAATTGGGCTGGCAGCCTACTGTTGAACTTGAAGAGGGGCTGAAGCGTATGATTGAATATTTTAAAAATGTCTGAAGCATAAAAAAAGAAAATTATGAATATGGAAATTAATCCTTCTGAATATAAAGTCCTTATTGTGGACGATGTAATATCAAACGTCCTTTTATTAAAGGTACTTTTGACCAACGAGAAATTCAAAATTGTGACTGCCGGTAATGGAACACAGGCGTTGGAACAAGTGAAGAAGGAAAATCCGGATCTTGTATTACTGGATGTAATGATGCCGGATATCAGTGGCTTTGAGGTAGCTCAACAAATGAAAGCAGACCCCGAAATGGCTGAAATTCCCATTATCTTCCTGACTGCTCTAAATAGTACGGCGGATATCGTAAAAGGATTTCAGGTGGGTGGTAATGACTTTATTTCAAAGCCATTCAATAAAGAAGAATTGATTATTCGTGTGACGCACCAGATTTCGTTGGTTGCAGCGAAAAGAATCATTGTTGCACAAACGGAAGAGTTGCGTAAGACGATCATGGGACGCGACAAACTCTATTCTGTGATTGCACATGACTTGCGTTCACCAATGGGATCTATCAAGATGGTGCTGAATATGCTGATTCTGAATCTGCCAAGCGAAACAATTGGTGATGAGATGTATGAATTGCTGACAATGGCTAATCAGACAACAGAAGATGTATTCTCATTGCTTGATAATCTGCTGAAATGGACGAAGAGCCAGATTGGTAAACTGAAAGTGGTTTATCAGGATATTAATATGGTGGAAGTCGTAGAGGGCGTAAGTGAAATCTTTACGATGGTGGCCAGTCTGAAAAATATTAAGATTGTACAGGATGTGCCTGTAGAGAATGTGGCTGTTCGTGCTGATATTGACATGATTAAGACGGTGATTCGTAATTTAATCAGTAATGCGATTAAGTTTAGCAATGAAGGTTCGGAAGTAGTGGTGTCACTGGCAGAAGAAGACGGTATGGCAATCGTAAGTGTGAAAGACAGTGGTTGCGGTATTGATGACGAAAATCAGAAGAAGTTGCTGCATACCGATACTCATTTCAGTACCTTTGGTACAAACAATGAAGAAGGTTCGGGACTCGGATTGTTATTGTGTCAGGACTTTGTTGTCAAAAATGGCGGTAAACTTTGGTTTACTTCAAAGAAGGGAGACGGGTCTACATTTAGTTTCTCAATTCCATTGTTGGAGAAATAAGATAACTATAGATAATACGACTAGAAATAATAAGGGCACGGTTTGCATGAATATGTAAATCGTGCCCTTATTTAATTGGTATATTCTATTTTCGGTTTATCGTTTGCAGATAGCCTTAAAATCGCAATACGAACATTTTTTAGTATCTTCTGTCTGCGTAAAAGGCTCTTCTTCGCTGAATATTTCTTCTAATAATGTTTGCAGGCGTTCACGGAATTCATCTTCAAAGAAAGCGAAGTTGTTTACCGGTATTTTCGGTTTACGAGGTTCTCCCATTTCAATAACAGGCGAATAGTTTTCCGATGCTGCCCGGTGGATGTAGAGCAGAGCAGGAGCTACCATTAACGATTGTTGCCGGCTCATGATAGCAGCATACAGAAAAGTCTGGAAGATATAGTTCGGGCGTGTTTCCGATGGGGTGAACAGTTGCTCGATATTAGCAGGTATTTTAGGGCTTCCTCCTGTTTTGTAGTCAACAATCCGCAGGGTACTTTCTTTTGCATCCATACGGTCGATTGTGCCACCCAGACGGAGAGTGAACGGTCCTTGTCCTGTTTGTATAGTAATCTCTTCTGAAACTTTCTTTTCCATAGCGACCATTTCGAAAGGAGTATATTGAAGGTCGTTACGCAGCAATTGTTTCAGATAGGAAACAATTACTTTGGAGTTGATAAGTTGTATGCCGTTATATTCCGGTTTTTCTTCGGGAGAAACTTTGAATAATTCTTTTTTGAAGGCTTGGTCAACGTAGCTTTGTAGCTTCACGTCATTGCGTAATAAGCGTTCAAGATCTTCTTTCTGTATCGTTTTTCCGGTTGCAGTCAGGTCGGTGTATGCTAATTGGGCGGAGAGGTGGAAAATGGTTCCGAATAGAGCGGAATCAATTTCAGCACTCACTTCGTCCGGTGTTTTCAAGCCCGCTACATAGCGGTAGTAGAATCTCAACCGGCAATCCAGATAAGCATTAAGGGCGGAAGGAGAGAGAACCAGTGAATTTGGATGAGTGCTATCGTAAGCACGATAGATTCGTCTTAGTACTTCAGGTGTTTTTTCTACTCGTATCTCTTGGGTACTTTGCGGAGATTGTCCGGCTTCCAGATACTCGCGAGTGATATCATGTGGACCTTCTACAAGTAATTGCAGCATGAAGCGGGATTCTTCTCCACGGTTGAGACCGTCCGAAGAAGTATTGTAGAGTAGCGTGATATTCTCTGCCCGTTGTATCAGTCGATAAAAGTAGTAGGCATACACTGCATTTTTGTGTTCGATAGTGGTCATGCCGAATGCTTTCCGGAGATTATAGGGAATAAAAGAGGAATCTCCTCCGGATTTTGGAAGTTGTCCTTCGTTGAGAGACAATATAATGAGATTCCGGAAGTCCAGATTACGTGTTTCCAATACTCCCATGACTTGCATTCCGATAGCAGGTTCTCCGTGGAAAGGAATGTTAGAAGATGTCAGTACTTTGGTAATCAGTCGTTTCAGAGTATCGGTGCGTATATTTAGTTCTCCGCTTTCAATCAAACTGTAGAGACGGTTGATTTTGGTATGGCTTTGAAAGAGCGATTCTCTATATAGTTGATTGAAGATATCATTGTATTCTCCTTCTTTCCGATAAATGGTTGAAATGTTTTTGATTAATTCGATCAGATAATCGCATAGTTCTTTTATACCATTACGGGGAGTGAAGAGGGTAGTTAGAAAATCATCCTGTTTAAGTTCTGACGGAAGTGGATAAAAACGGTTTGTTTGGGTCAGTTCACGTTCCAGGGGACCGGCATGGGATGAGATTTGCTGGGTATAGGGATGCTTCAATATGGCGGATACTGCCTCGTAAGTGAATCGGCCGGTATCGGAGCGGTAACCATTGGTTTGCAGTTCCATTACGGCATTGATAAAGCTATAAACAGGAGTTTGAGCCAATGGGAATCCCATGGTGATATTGACATTCTTCACTTCCTGCGGAATGGAATGAAGTACGGGAAGCAACAGAGCTTCATTACAAAGCACTACAGCATTTTCTTTTTCCTTTTCTACGGTAATTTGTGAATGATCGTTTGTTATCGCCTTAATCCATCCGGGAAGGAAACGTGCTTGGGCATTCTCGGTAGAAGCGGAAATATAACGTATTTTCTTCGGTTCTTTAAAGGTGTTGAAAAAGCTTTCCGGGAGTTCGTTCGGAAATTCCTCGAGATTACGTTTCAGGAATTCTCCGGCCTCATGTTTTTTGATTTGTTGGGTGTAGAAGATATCATAGTCCCAATAGAAGAGTGCCTTGCCCGCATCTTTCAGTTTTCTGAAAAAGTCACTTTCTACTTTGTTCAAAACATTGAACCCGACAAATATGTATTTGTCGTATTTGAGTTGGTCGGTATCGAGTTGTTCGATCACGTTCCGGTAGAGCATGCCTTCGTAAGCAATGCCTAACTCTGTCAGGTTCGCACGGTAACGATGGTAGATAGTACCTAGCTTGTCCCAAAGAAAAATAAATTTTTCTTTTAGTTCGGTCCGTTTTTCAATGGAGAAATTCTGAAAAAACTGTTGTATGGCTTCTTCCTGCTCTTTGTCAAGGAATTCATAGTCATCCATCAGATTTTTCAAATCTTGTAGATTGCTGAATAATTTGTCGGCATCGACCATATTCTTATCTACATCATCAAAATCACTAATCAACAATTCGCCCCAGAAGTAGAAATCGTCCAATGTTTCCTGACTCCGTGTTTCCTCTTTGAACACTTTATAAAGTTCGCAGACCAATCGAATAGGATCGCCGCTTTTCTGTACGGATAGTTTCTGAAACAGGTCGCTGATACTCATGGCAGCTGGTGACCAGATCGGTTTATCGGATTCTCCTGCTAAATATTCATTGAAGAACAAGTTAGCACGTTTATTAGGGAAAACGAGTACCGTACGTGACAGGTCGTTTCCTATCTTGGTATATAAATCATGAGCGACTAGTTGGAGAAATGATTGCATATTGATTAAACTATTTTCTGATTCTTGTATTTATTGTAATCGGAACATAACAGGTACGGTGAAATAAACAGCAACTTTAGTACCATCTTCCAGTTCTCCCGGTTTCCATTTAGGCATTTGATTAATGACGCGTAAAGCTTCTTTATCCAGATAAGGATCTACGCCACGTAAAACTTTTGGTTTGACTATATTTCCTTCTTTATCAACGATGAACTGAATAATAGTACGCCCCTGTACACCATTACCTTCTGTTCCTGTATTAGGGTATTGAATCTTTTTTGCAAGAAATTCCATGAGAGCTTGCTGGCCTTCAGGAAAATCGGGCATAACAGGTACTTTCTCGTAAACGTCAGGATAGTTTATACGAGTATAAGTGATTCTCAATTCCGGGCCATACATCGCACTGAATGAAAGCATCAGATTGTATGTCACTTGTACTGTCTCATTTGCCAACATGCCGGGTGTCCAACGAGGAATGAGAGACATGACCCTTAATATTTCAGCTTCAACTTTGGGGTGTATCTTGCGGGTAATCTTAGGGTTGATAACTTGTCCGTCATAATCTATAGTGAATTTTACATCAGTGTATGTATTATTAGCAATACTATCTATTTCTGAATAACGAAGATTTTCTTTCAGAAATTCTATAAATTTTTCTGTTCCTCCGGGAAATTCCGGTAGCTTCTCCGGACCATAAAAGAGAGCTTCTCCTTTCATGTCTTTTTCTTGTATCAGACTGTCAGCAGTAATGGTCCAATTCATTTTAGGGCATTGTAATGTTTCTGCGTTCAATGAAGTAGGAGGTATTATTGTAAGTATGCCAGTTGATAGTCCAAACAGAGTGATGGCCTTACCTACACGGCGTTTTCGTTCAAGCTGTTGCTCCAAATATCGAACTTCTGCTTCGCATTTGGGGCAAGTGCCCAGACAATCTCCCAGATATTGACATTCAGAGGTGATGAATTCAATATCATTCGCTTCGGCTATCTGCCGACGAATCTCTTTTAAGATTTTACAGGTTTGTTTTCCTCGTGCCATGGCATTAATCATTAGGGGTTTTATAGGTGAATCGGTCGAATCGGGTGATTCCCATTTCTTCCAAAAGCTCTATGCTGTAGCCTACATCTTTCTCCGTATTATAAGAAGGAATGAGCGGTGTTCGAATGATAATTTTTCCGGCTTTGCCTTCTCCGATTAAATACCGGAGATTGCATAAAACCCTTTCATTACCTTTTCCGGTATATCGCTGATAAATGTCATTATTCATGTCTTTGATGTCGACGATATAATTATCTACAATAGAAATCAACTCTTCTACATTCTGTAGTGGAACATTGAGAGACGTTTCGACAGTGATTCTCCATTCCGGTCCGCAAAGTTGGCGAAACTGCCGGATGAACTCGTTTTGCAATAATGGTTCTCCACCTCCAAATGTGACTCCTCCGCAGCTCGCCAGAAAGTAAAGTTCGTCTTTGCGTACTTCCTCGTAGAGTTGGTTACAATCGTATCTCTCCCAAACGCCATCAGGCTGTAGAGAAGTTGGATTGAGACAATATTTGCAACGCAACGGACAGCCATGGAAAGCAACTAATGTTGTAACTCCTTCACCGTCAATCGTTAGTCGATGGCGGGCAATGCCGATGAGAGGAACAGCTTTCATACTTTTTCTATTTTTTCTTCATCCACATACCACAAGTAGCCGGTGATATTTTTATATCCCATCTTGGTAAGAAGTTGCATATATCCTTTCACTTGTTTGTTATATTTAGGATTTTCCTTACCAAACTTGAAATCGACTACAACAACCTGATCGTCTTTCATCATTACACGATCCGGACGACGGGTTTGCAAAACTTCTTTTTCTTTATAGATAATAGCACATTCATTAAAGAGTGTCCATTTTCCGGAATACCAATCTTGAATTTCAGGAGAAGAAAAAGCTTTCTTTGCAACTTCACGAGCCACTTTTTCTTTCTCGTCATTTCTGATAACTCCTTCAAAAATAAGCCGTTCGATGGCTGGATCGATATCTTCTGTTGTTTCGATGACAGAAAATAAAGTATGTAACATACGTCCGCGGTTGATAAAGCGGTCGTCCGAATCTTCTTCTTCAATGCCCTGAATGAAGTCAGCAGAGCGGTTGGACTGACGAAATTCAATATCATGCCGCATGGATTCCATCCGAATAGGGAGTTTCTCTGGTTTCTGGGTTAGCTTGTTTGTGGATGTCTTGATTCTTTCTTTTTCGGAAGGGCATAGTTGTCCTTGCTCGTAACAGTCTTCTTCCCAGTCAATCCCTTCTTCTTGGGCTACTATCGGTAGGGTGTTTGCCAATAGTTCGGACATGGTGCCTTTTTGTTTTTTTCTGCTCCAGATAATAAGGTTTTTCCCTGCGCGGGTAAAAGCAACGTATAGTAGATTGAGGTTATCCACCCAAAGTTGAAGACGTTCTTGCAGGTAGTCGTTACCATAAATCGATTCAGCCATTTGGGTGGAATAGTTAATAGGAAGAATATCCAATGCATTGAATGGTGCTGTTTGCGGGGCACACCATACAAGCTGATTATTGGTTTCATTCTCCAGCTTCCAGTCGCAGAAAGGAAGGAGTACGGTATGGAATTCCAATCCTTTGGATTTGTGTATGGAGAAAATCCGGATACCTTCTACTTCTCCACTCGGAATTGTTTTACTGCATAATGTTTCGTCCCAATACCGGATGAATCCGTCTAGCTCGGAAGAGTTGCTTTGCAGATAATCGGTCACCGCATCAAAGAAAGCAAATAAATAGGCATCCTGATCTTTGATAAGATTCATCTCGAATATGCTGAAAAGTTCTTCTAAAAGCTCATAAAGAGGCATTAGCCTTAGTTCCTTTGTCTTTTCAAGAAAAGCGGCGGGAAGATAATTCTCGGCAGGGAGGAGTAGGAGAGTATTCCAATCCAGTCCTTTCTGTAAAACCTCGTTTTGATAGGCTACGGCCAGTTGGGCACGTGCTATTTTATTATTTTCATCGGAAAGGAATCGCAGTGCATCCAGCATCATACAAATGGCAAGAGAGGCGTCAAGGCGGAAGGCTTCGTCTGATACCACTTTATAGTGTAGCTCCTTATCGAAGTAGTCGGCGATTCGGGGAATACTTTTATTTTTTCGTACCAGGATGGCTATATCATTCAGTCGTACTCCGGAGGTGAGGAGATGTTGCACTTCTTCTCCCAGACTGATTAATGTCTGTTCGGTATAATCATGTTCTTCGTCGGGTTCGAGAAAAGAGACTTTTACATATCCTTTTTCTGTACTTCGGGGAGATTCCTGCACAACGTCGGCATAGGCTTTCTGCAGATCCTCACAATCCTTGCCTAACTGTTGCTTATATACTCCGTTCAGATAGTTGGCGGCAGCTGTGAAGATTTGGTTATTAAACCGGATAACATTGGTTTCACTTCTCCGGTTGGTAGCTAATGTCTTGACGCGGATCGGGAAATGTTCGATGTGATTATTCAGGCTGTTGAGAATTCCCCAATCGCCATTTCGCCAACGATAAATGGATTGTTTAACGTCTCCTACAATCAAACTGTCTGCTCCTTGAGACAATCCTTCCAGTAAGAGCAATTTGAAATTTCCCCATTGCATCCGGCTGGTATCCTGAAACTCATCTATCATGACGTTATGGATATTCGTTCCTATCTTTTCGAATACAAAAGAGGAGTCACCGTCTTTCACCAGTTGATGGAGCAGGGCATTCGTATCTGATAATAGAAAACGATTGTTGTCGTGATTCAACTGACGTACTTCTTCATCGATATTGGCGAGGAGTTGCACTTTGTTGAGATGTTGCAGGGATAATCGGCAACTATTCAGTAACAAATTATTCTTGGAACGTAACTTTTCAGCATCTTCCAGAATTTGCATGAGACTAGAGTTGGCTAAATTAATGATGTCCGCGTAGCGGGGAGAAGTCTTGGTTGCCCAGTTCTTTGCGTCTTCCAGACATTTTTCTACTGTAGCATTACGGATATCTTTGCCTAAAATACCATTATTAAGTTTACGAAAATAACTTCCGATTCCGCGTGAACCGTTTTTCAGATCATCAGCAGTCAGTGCGTGTCCATCCAGTTCTCCTTCGAATTGGTCGTAGAATCCTTTCATTTGCTCCAGAATTTCCGTTTCCAGCGCTTTCAGTTGCTTGCGATACTCTTTGATGGTATCAGGGTTTCGTAACCGTTGCCGGAGTCCTTCTCCCTTTTCAATATAACCTTCATCGAAAATATTGCGTCCGAAACTTTTTACTTCGTCCGACACGTTCCAACGTTTATCGTCGGCAATTCGTTCGTTGATATAATCGAGTAACCATGCGAGAACGGGAGAAGTGGGTCCTAGTTTCTCAATCATGCTATCTACAGCGTCACTAAGAACTTCGGTGTTATTTAACTCAATATTCAGATTCGGGCTAAGTTCCAGTTCCCGTGCGAGATTGCGCATGACAGATTGAAAAAATGAGTCGATAGTCTCTACCCTGAACCGGCTGTAATCATGCAGCATATAGCTAAGGGCGACGCCTGCCGCTTCCCGTATCTCCTGTTCGGTTTTTCCTGTCTCTTCTTTAATTCGGTTGAGGTAGGCTTCGGAATCTTTATCGCCTATCTGTATGCCGTAAAGCTGACTAAGAATGCGTTCTTTCATTTCTGCAGTTGCCTTATTGGTAAAGGTGACAGCGAGAATTTGCCGGTAGGCGCGGGGATTGAGAATTAACAGTTTGATATATTCCACTGCCAGGGTAAATGTCTTACCCGAACCTGCGGAGGCTTTATAGACTAAAAGTTCACTCATGTTTCTGTTTATGGGATATATTCGATTTTAGCAACAATGACCCGTATGTCCTCCGGTTCTTTCCCTGCCTTTACCAATGCCTGATGAAAGTTTTTGGGGAAGAACATGAAGAATGTATCCGGAGTGGAATCTACATATTTTATTTTCTTGGCTTTGTAGAAAGTAACATCCGGTTTGTATTCAGTGATAGGCTCTGCATATTCTGCTGAAGTAATTCCGAAACGTTCGGTGCCTTTCACTACATATTGCAGATCAATACCATGGCGGTGTGCTTCGATTTTACGTTTACTGACATCTTGTGTTGTTGCATCCTGTACATTGATGTAACAATGTTCGCCATCCACTTCATATCGTCCGGCAGGCATATTCGCAAGGTCGTGGGTAGCTAGCCATTGGAAAGTCTTGTCCCACACTTTCTGGTTCTTATGATATTGTGACGCAAATTCCTGATAATCGGTTGTTTTATGAGGCATTGCCTTCAGTCCGTTTGCCCATTCTTGTTTTTGTGTCCATTGACGGGCTTGTTTAAGAGTCCAGTTATCAGCGGATTCTTGTGAACACACGTTTTCAGTGAAGAAGAAAAGAAAAAGTCCGATAAACAGGCTTGAACTACTAAATACAAATTTTGATTTCATGATTGTTCGAAAAAATTAGGTCCGAAAATAAGTATGAATAAAGGTAGATAGTCTTTTAAAGCTACTCGCAATAACTTTAAGGCTTGTCCAATCCTGTAATTAATCGTTTGTGGAGATACATTCAGCTTCTCGGCAATTTCTTTATGCGTCAGATGTTGATTGCGGTTCAACTCGTAAGCTTCGAGATATTCTTTCGGAAGTTTTTTTAGTGCTTCTTCATATAAACGGAAAAGCTCATCACTCAAATAGAAGTCCGGGTTATTGAACTCACTATCATATTTATCAACGATTTCCTGATGAACTTTTCGTTTGATCTCAAAATGGGAAAGACGGTTGAGAGCTTTGTTCTTGACAATCGTAAAAAGAAGTGTTTTGAGTGTCAACTCTTCCATAAGAGTGCAACGATTTTCCCACAGCCACATCATCGTTTCTTGTACAATCTCCTCTATTTCTTCCTGCTCACCTACATACTGGGAACAAAAAGCACATAGCCTACGGAAATAATGTCTGTAGACGACGTCAAAAACTTTTTCTTCTCCTGCTTTTAGGGCAGTGATAACGGACTTATTATTATTAATATCCAAATATATCGGAGATTGTGACATTCTCTTTTAATTTATGTAAGACAAAAATAATGAAAGAAGTAGATAAATGAAATAAAAATGCGAGAAAAAATATTTTTTTCTTTTTCTCTTTAGTATATTTGTGCTCACAACTGTATTACTACAAAGGTATTATAGTTTTTTTGTAAAAAGATAAAAGAGCATGGATGAAACTATCTTGGTGAATTACCTGCAAGGTGAATGTAATGATGAAGAAGCTGCTCGGGTGGAAGCTTGGTGCGAGGAAGGGCCGGAAAACCGGAAAACTTTGGAGCAACTTTATTACACTCTCTTTGTAGGTGAGCGTATAGCGGTGATGAATACTGTAGATACAGAGGCGTCATTGGATCAATTTAAATCAGCTATCAGAGAAAAGGAGAAAAAGGCTAAGCGGAAAAGTATTTCAATCCGTTGGGGACGTTATGCTACTGTGGCGGCTGCTTTTCTTACCGGACTCGTTTTTGCCGGTGGAATTGTCTGGGGATTACTTTCTAATAAGCTTTCGGATTATGAGGTGATAACTGCTGCCGGACAGAGAGCGCAGACTGTGTTGCCGGATGGTAGTAAGGTATGGCTGAATGCATCTTCAAAAATAGTTTATCATAATTCTTTATGGAGTTCGGATCGTCAAATCGATTTGTCGGGTGAAGCCTATTTTGAAGTGTCTCATGATAAACATGCTCCATTTATAGTAAATAGTAAGCAAATCAAGACTTGTGTGCTTGGTACGAAATTTAATGTGCGTGCACGCCAAGATGAGAATAGGGTAGTGACTACCTTGCTTCAAGGACTGGTACGGGTAGATTCTCCGCGAACGGAAGAGAATGGTTATTTGTTGAAACCGGGACAGACATTGAATGTAAATACGGATACTTATCAAGCAGAGTTAATTGAATATAACCAACCTACAGATGTGCTTCTCTGGATTAATGGCAAGTTGGAATTTAAGCAACAGTCTTTATTGGAAATAACCAATATTATGGAGAAGTTGTACGACATCAAATTTATCTATAAGGATGAAGCATTGAAATCAGAACGGTTTACCGGTGAATTCTCTACTGATAGCACTGCTGATGAGATACTGAATGTATTAATGCATACCAATCATTTCTCTTATAAGAAAGACGGACGGATTGTCCGAGTGATGAAGAAATAAGAGATAGGTTAGTGTTTCTAAAAGGCTGTCTAATTAGATCTTGACAGATTAAGGTTTGTTCGTTATATAAAGATGTGAAGTGCTCCCAAAAGTTAGATACATAACTTTCTGGGGGCATTTCACATATATGTAGTGGCAAACTGATTGGAATGGGATTTGATTAGATAGTCTTTAACACGAGAAATCACCCTCACTACATGACTGAACTGCACTCCTTAAGTTTTGTGTTCAACTTTTGGGGTGCAGTTCATTGTAATGAGGGTGATTTTATGAACTTAAGGCCTGTTTGATAGCCTCTATTCTATATTTTTATAGTTATCTATTCATAAATACTTACTCATTTTTGGGTTCGTAAACATTAAATTCTGTAACATCCGTACGACCGTTTGTAGAGATAGTAATAATCTGATATTTCAGATATCGCGTAGTAATAGGAGAAATGAACGTAAATATTCTGTGTACCACCGGAGATTGCTAATGAACTCAATGATTTCCATGTCGTACCATTTTCAGACTGTAATATTTCCACTTCTCTAGGAGCATATGCATTGGCCCAATGATTCGTTTTGATACCTGTTAAAACCTTAGCTTCTCCTAAATCAACAGTAAACCAGAATCCTTTATTATTTAGAGCAACGTCAGTTCCAGTCTTGCCATCGATTAAATTATTGGGTGCGCCTTCTACTCCTTCTTCTACATTAATAATCCAGCCGGCACGATTACTGATAAGTTGGCTATTACTAGGAATACCGCTTTTTAGATTACAATAGGCAGCTTTATTAATAATGACAGGCAATGTACTTAAACTACTGCTAATAACAGTGTTCTTATCATTGGCAGTTACATTACTGATTGAGACACTGAAAGAGAAACTTGTTTTTTCCATGATACTGGCAAATATCGTCGGATCAACCGTCGCAGTGATTTCTTCAGAAGTCATCTGTCCTTCTTTGAGAGTAACCTGTGAGGAACTTAAAACGATCTGGCTTGCATCAAGCCCTTCTGTTTCACTTTTTGCACTTAATGCGATAACCATATCTGTAGAGACTGCTTTCTGTGTTTTTACAGTAAAAGCCATCTTAATTTCATCTCCTCCGATTCCATCCGCATCATGAGTCAGATTGAACTTTTTTACATTCCCCGATAAATAGTCATTTCTCTGTAGAGACACATACGTAGCATTCCACTCGTTAAAAACTTCTTCATCATCGCTACAGGACGAAATGAACGGGACAAACAAGCCGAGTAGGGCTGCTATTGATAGTGATTGAAATATATTTTTCATATGTACATACGATTAAATTATTACTATTTCCATTCGGTAGATTTATCTGTAGATAAAATACCGTCAATCCAGGTAGGAGTAGCAGAAGTAGTCAAAGTATGACCTTTGCCGGTTGCATCTTCGAATACATTGCCTTGTCCTTCATTGAATCGCCAATAGGCTTCCAAACCCACAGATTTTGGGCTAACTTGAGTCATGTTATTTTGAATTTGAGAAGCGGAACGAACTACAGACCAGATACGTGCTTCACTCATCAAAATTTTACAGTTTCCCCATCTACTATAAGAATCATCACCTAAGCAGAACCAATTTACATCAGAGAAAGTTGTTGCTCCTGTTGGTATACTCAACACACCCGAATCAACTCCGTTTATGTAAAGTCGATAGTTGGAACCATCACAGACCAATGCTAAATGTTGCCATTCGTTTGGCTTGAAAGAATTACTTGGATTCAAATAAAGCCGGTTACGTCCTACAATCTGTACTAATGAATGTGCCTTATAATTTTCATTGTCACTTTGAGGATCCTCAAAACGTAAAAGGATGAAGTTTGCATCATCTCCTCCGTTCTTAAATACTGCACGGTCACGGTCAGCTGTGTTGGCTACCTGAAAACGAACCTCTATCGTATATTGTGAATACGTTTCGGGAGATTCTGTGAATTTATTAGCTTTTAAACTAGGAGCGCCAACAAACATTGGAGCTGAAAATTCGATAATACTTTCTGCCAAAATAACAAAGGTTCCGGTATTTTCCATCGGTGAAATACTTCCATCTTGCAATACTAGTTTTACAGGCAGTGCATATGATTCTCCCGATTTCATCATTTCCTGACTGAAAGCTTTCAAAGCGATGGAGAGGGCATCGGCTGCATATTGTCCTGCTTTTACAGTAATCGTTTCCGGCAACGTATAATAATCTTTGGGCAACATTATATATCCGGTTCCATTAATATGGTTATAAGTGTCCAGTACTGATTGATCTGTAACCAATTTATAATGATTGTCTGTAGAAGAAAGATTACTAAGATGCACATTTAGGGTAGTAAAACTTTCTCCAGTAGCCTGTACGGTCACTTTTTGACTTGTACTGGAAAGAGCTTCTTCAATATAAGCATGTGTATCTAAAGTATCGTATTTTGCATCTCCACAACTTACTATACTTCCTAAGCCTGTTATGACTGCGGAGAAGCATAAAATTTTTATATAATTCATACGTTTCATAGTTTACATTAATTTTTAAGTAATGAATGTGATGACGGGTTCATAATTTGAATAGCACGGCGTATATTTTTATATTCTGGTGAAGTTCCATACTCTGCTTCCATATGATAGGTTCCTGCACCACCTTTACGGAATCTGTTACTTGGTTGCCAGCGTGCCATTCCTTCGAGAGATTTCATTTTGTTACCATAACGATCAGTGTAATCATATCCACCGTCCATAGCAGCATCAGTAGCCTCGAAATTCTCGGTCATGATGGTCATCTTCGTGATTTGTTCTTCAGACATGACACTGCTATACGTCTGAACAAGTCCTGCACCTGCTACGCCGCCTGTGATAAGACGTTTATCGAGTTTAGAATCACTGCCAGGACTACTATTATTGTAAGCCTGAATGATAAAATAGTCAAAATATAACCCGACTTCAGGTCTACCTGTTATGCTCTGTGGTTCGCCATCGATAACTAATAATTTACCTGTTCCTGATTTCGGACCGAAATATTTGCCTAGTTCATCAACAAATGCAAACATTCTATCGTCTTCGTCTACGATATTACCGGGGTTGCCGAAATTAGGTTCATAATCGATATCAAAGCCGTCGTAACCATATTTGTTTACTGTATCGGCAATGGCGCTTGCATATTTGCGAATGGATGCTTCTATTGCTTCCTTATTTGATTCATCGGAAGGCCATCCCCAAAAATCATTCACAGCTTCTTTTTCGGATGAAAATCCCATATTTTCCCAATTTTCACGAATATTCTGCGGAGTAATTTGATCGCCTACACTTCTGATAATAAAACACATGGTAAAACGAGTTCCTTTAACTTGTTGGCAAAATTGCAGATCTTTTTTTTGAGCTTCTGTAATGTTCGACCAATTTCCCCAAATAGAAACAATATCTACACTATCAGGAATACCGGCTAAAGAGCTTTTCATATAGGCACCTTCACCACTCCAGCCACCAAACCAGCCAAAGGCAACTTGGTGATCTGTCTGCTTATAGGCACGCAAGGCCGCATAATATTCATCCGATACGATCGATTCGGGAAAAGTTTTTGCTTCCGACTCCGTCCAGTCACTGCAACCGATCAATGAGGTCGTTGCCAGTGATATGAGTACAATGTATAATAAATAAATTTTCTTCATAAAAGTCCTTTTTATGCATTATATAAATTAGTTCTTCTTAGCCCACTTTAAGTCAGTAGCTTCGTTATCAGCACCGCCTAGTTCTGCTACTCCCAGATCATAATTGGCTTTATTGTTTTGTGCCTCTGTATAAGGGAAGCTTAGACGACGCATACCGCGTTGGCTACTCACTCCACAATCTGATAGATTGTCGATACAAGGATAAAGTTCCGGATAACCTGTACGGCGATATTCAGCCCATGCTTCCAATCCTAATGGATAATTGGCGATCCATTTTTGAGTAATGACGCGTTGGAAATTCTTTCCATTTACGTTATCAGCCTCGCTGTCATCCCACATCACACTCACTGTATTGGTAATTGTAGCAGTAGCATTTTGTACAGCATCACTTTCATGTGATACAACAGGAGCCTCGTCAATCTTCAAGTATTCAGTGGCTGAAACCTGATATTGTTCCATTGACAAATTAATACCATCTTCATAATAGGCTTTTGCTGTTTTAGAACCGACATTCCAACCACGCAATTTTCCTTCTGCACGTAAAAACGCTGTTTCTGCAGCACAGAAAACCATTAATTTAGAAGTTGCCGTATATGCAGGAATAGAGAATCCTGCTGCATCTGCCTTTTTAAAATCAGCATCTCCAGTACGCATACCTACATACTTATCTGTTTTCCCGGCAAGGGTAGACTTATTAAAGAACTTCGGCATACGTGGATCATCATATGCATTCATATAGTCTACAATATTTGCATTCACACGCAGATCACCCCAACTTACAGCTGCCAGTTGATATGGATTGCTCTGTGTACCACAAGAAAGCATAGCATTGTCCGAGTTACTTTCAATCAATCCGGCTTTATGTGTTACTGCTGCTTCAGCTGCCTCTTGAGCAATGCCAGGCCATGTTCCGCTGATTCGCATTGCAACACGTAAACGCATTGAATTGGCTAACTTAGCCCAACCAGAATAATTTCCATCGAAAACGGGGTCATTGGCTCCCAATGGTGCGTTACCGTTTGTTTCTACATAATAGTTGTACAAAACATCAGCTGCATTGGCCAAATCATTTAATATACTGGTATAGACCTGTTCTTGGGTATCATAAGATACATAGAAATTTCCCTTCTTTACTTGACTGTAAGGCATTGGTCCGTAGCAATCTGCTACACGAAGCATCGTTATTGCACGTATCATACACGCAAAAGCATAATAATGTCCCGTAGAATTAGTTGCTTCCTGTATTTGGAAAAAGTTTCCATATATTTTTTCAAACGGAGTGTTCCAAGGGGTAGCATTCCAGGCATCACTCTGATTGAATGTGCTGAAGTTTGTACCACTCCATGTGTTAGAACAGCATAAATAGCCACCTAACTGTCCCACCATCTGATCCTGCATTTGAGAGTCATTCTGCTGAATATTCACAATTGTTTCAATCATAGACTTCATCAAAGTCGCAGGGTCTGCATCATGAATTTGATATTGATTCGTATTATACTCCTCAAATTTATCGGTACAACTTCCTGCCAGTAACAACAGAGCGGCACCGACTGTGATATTTCTTAAATATTTTCTCATAACATTAGCTTTTTCTTTTAGAATTGAACTTTCACATTAAAACCGAAGTTACGCAAGCTAGGTTGCATAAAGTAGTCTACATTCATATAATAGTTACTGGAGGTAGAGGCAGACAATTCCGGGTCAAATGGGGCTTTACAATAAATCATCCATAAATTACGTCCTACAATACCCAAAGTAACATTCGCTACATTTTTAAACCATCTTTTAGGAAGTGTATAGTTTAGACTCAATTCCTGCAAACGTACATTGGTTGCACTATATAGATAATAACGACCGTAGCCACCTTCACCCGTACCAATAGTCTGGTAATACTTTTGGGCGTTAACTTTGCCGTTATTAATAGGTATACCACCATTATCACGAGCTGTTGCAGACGTTTCGGATACTCCATAATAATCTAAAATACCTTGAGTAGCCGAATAAGCTAATCCGCCTACACGGGCTGATAATACAACTCCTAAATCAATTCCTTTATAAGTGAAATGATTGGTCCATCCGAGGTTGAAATCAGCATCCAGATTACCTACTTTTACCGGAGTGTTTGATGAAGTGATACCCAGATTACCATTCTGATCGACTTTTATATTACCGTTATTGTCTTTTGTCAGTTGGTTGTATACATAGATATCAGTCATGGAGCCTCCTTCTGTCAGGATGACGCGAGGAGCTACATTCTCTTTACCTAACCAACCCACATTCATTTCATCCATTTGGATAGCTTCTCCTGTCACGGGATTCACGCTGCCGCTTGCCAGTCGTTTCACCTTGTTACGGTTTAGAGTGAAGGTTGCATTAGAAGACCATCCGAATCCTGCCCATTTATCGTTGAACCCTAAAGCCAATTCAAGACCTTGGTTTTGCACGTTACCAGCTTGTACAATCGCTTGTTTATATCCGGAAGAAGAGGGAATATCTACCTTAAATGTTTGGTTCAGTGTGTTAGAACGATAGTAAGTTGCGTCTAAATTGAAACGGTTTCCCCAGAATTTCAAGTTCAAACCGATTTCCCAGGACTTAGTCTTTTCAGGTTTCATGTTGTCCATCGGGTAAACGGTCGGATTCGCCCAGTTATGTGTCTGGCTGTTGTATTCGTAACCCGGATTAGTAAGGAAACGATCGAAAGAAGAGGCTACCACTGTATATGAACCGCGTATTTTAGCATAAGAGATCACCTCGGGCAGTTTAACCATTTCTGATAATAAAGCCGATAAACCGACTGACGGATAAAAGAAAGATTTCTGTTTGGAGAATGCAAGTTTTGAATCCCAGTCATTACGTCCGGTTACGGTTAGATACAGTTGATTTTTCCAACTTAATTCAGCACTGGCAAAAATACTTTGAATTTCATCTTCATATCCGGTAGGGTCCGGTTTATAGTTGGCGGAGAAATTAATATTGTTGATCTGGAAGAAGTTAGGAATAACCAGGTCACCTGCAATATATAACTGATCCATTGAAGTATGATATATGGAAGCACCAACATTGGCTGTTAAATGAAAATCACCAAATGTTTTATCTATATTAGCCAGGAAATCGGCATATAAAGAACGTTCCTGACGCATGGCATCTTCAAAACCACCGCTTACACCACAGAATGTTGTTAATGTAGAAGCAGATTTTTCGTTTTTATTCCGGTAGTCGGAGTTGTCCAGATTGACACGACCGACAACATTGAGCCAATCTGCAGCCTGCCATTTCAAAGAAGCGTTCATCATATAACGTTTCTTGTTGGAAGTACGGTTGATGCGATTTTGTATCCAATATGGATTTTGTAATGACAAACTTGCATCACCATAAGGCCAATATTGTTCCATATAGCCGTAGTTAGTATTATAACGCTCATACAGACGAATTTCGTCAAAGTTGTCTCCACGAGGGAATAGATACAGTGATGGGAGAGGGTTATAATACTGTCCTTGAGAAACCATGTTTTTGTTGTTCTGAACGATATATTGTGCGCCGATATCCAGAGTGAGTTTATCATTCAGGAAATGGGTGGTATTACGTGCCGTAAAATTATAACGGTTATAGGAGTTATTCGGAAGAATTCCACCGGAGTTAGTTGTAGAAGCAGAAAGATAGGTCTGGTTTTTGGTATTTCCTGTAGATAATGCTACCGAATTGATAACATTGGAGCCTGTTTCAAAGAAGTCAGATGGGTTATATCGACGGTTTGTCAATTCTCCCCAGCTGAATAATCCGGAACTTGTACCATAACGGTTCTGCATATCCGGCATAATATATGCTTTAGAGAAAGTAGTACTGTTGGATACTGTTATGGTAGTTTTCTCTGTTTGGCCTTTTTTAGTAGTAATTAAAACAACACCGTTTGCCGCAGCAGAACCATATAATGCTGCCGCAGAAGGACCGGTCATCATACTAATACTAGCAATATCGTCCGGATTTAAGTCAGCAACAGCATCTGATCCTCCCATCTCTCCAAATAATCCTTCGCCACCGCTTTTTCCTGTATTAAAAATAGGTACACCGTCAATTACATACAATGCATTGTTATCTTTAGTCAGAGATTTCATACCACGCATAACAACACGTGTGGCACCACCAGCACCGGTTGCACCACTATTAATCTGAACACCGGCAACCTTTCCTGATAGTGAATTCATAAAATTGGCGTCCTTTACAGCTGTCAATTCGTCACCTTTTACCTCTTGTACATTATAACTTAACGCCTTAGTTGCACGCTTGATACCCAATGCAGTAACAACTACTTCGTCCAATACTTGCGTATCTTCTCCTAAGGTTACTTTTATAGGTTGTGCGTTGGCAAGCGTGATTGTTTGGGAGAAAATCAGTTTCATATACTTTCTCTAGATCCAATGCTTGTTAGATAAATAGATTAAATGTTCTATTTTTAAGATATCAGGCTAAATACAATTGAGCAAAATCAATGAATGAAAGAAAAAGTTAGTATGATTGCACATGAATATGCAGTAATTAAATTGTTTTTATTCATATATGCGGTATGAATATTCGATAAAAGACGTTTTTTCAGGAATGTTCCACACCGAGAATCACTTCGTTTCTCGGTGTGGAACATTTTGATTCTTTAAATGGAACCTAACAAATCATTTAAAGAATAATAATAACTTGCTTTATAGTAGTTGTTTTCTTCTAGTTAGTGCAGATAATACAAAGAACGGAATCTTTTCATTTGATTAATATTATCAATATTAGATATTATTCTATCACTACGCGGGCGATAAAAAGAATAAATTGCAATAATATCATCCTTTTTTTATTTGAATTACGTTTGGCTAAAGTGGAAATCCCTGCGGTTTTCGAAACACTCCTGATAACAAGATGCATATTCTAAATTATAGGTAATCTGAATATGCGTTTTTTAATATTATACTCACTTTTATCCTATATCAATTATTGGTCCATTTTTCATTGTACATACAATTTGCATGCAAATGTGTTAATCTAGAGATTAAAGTTAGTCAATAATTGAGCATTCCTTATTCTTTCCTCTTTTTCAAAGTATGCTAAATAGTGCTCGGTTACAGATAAGTTAGAGTGTCCCAAGCTTTCAGAAATATATGAGGTTTTCGCACCTCCACGTTTTAATACTGTAGCAAAAGAATGCCTTGCCGTGTAAGTCGTCAACTGAAAAATTCCAATGTCTTGGGCTATTTTTTTAAGTCTTCTGTTACATTTGGTTATAATACGCCGTACCAATCTAATCTTTTCAAAGGCATCTTCAGTTCCTCTAGCATATTTAAAAATATACGTTTGCGGGCTTAATCTTGGATTACCCCATTTTTGAATAATATTCCACATTTCAGGAGTAATGATTGCATGTATCTCTTTGTTATGTTTGGTAGTTCGAGATGTCTTAGAGCGTACAAAGCATATTTCTCCATCCATAATATTTGAATACTGAAGAAATAATAAATCCATAAAATTAATGCCATTACATAAATAAGAAAACACCCAGAGATCCCTAAATTCTTCTATATCTTTTGTTTCACATTGATAGGACATTACTTTTTTTATTTCAGAAAGAGTAAGTGCTAATTTACGTCCACACCCTTCAGGAATTTCATATTTATTCTTTCCAAAAGGAAAAGATGATTCTTTTATAATACCATCATGTACAGCACGATTTAAGACACACTTTAAAGCTCGGAAATAAATACTTATGCTTGAATAGCTTTTACCTTCTGATATCCAAAATTTTTCACAACGTTTAAGCCAATCAATTGTAATGTTTTCCAAAGGTATAGTGGAACCTCCGAAATCTTCTAAACTTTTTAAAGCACTTTGATAATTTAGGTAAGTGTTTGCTTGTTCATAGGCTTCCAGTTCTTTCATTTTTAAGCGAAAAGCACTGCGCAAAGTCATATCATTCATCTGCCTTCCTAACCTGACGCTTAATGTTTCAATACTAAATTCTCCTTTTGTTATCAGTTCATTAACTTGTTGCTTAATAGTTGAAAAACTACTCTCTATATCTGATCGAATTTCTGCCAATAACCGGCTTTTTACCTTTAATAACCTTGCCCAATCTTCTTTTGACACTTCCTTCCCAGTTGAGTAATATTTTTGCTTTCTTCTATATACTACTTGAACTTTAACAGGAAACTGTCCACTCTTTTTTGCTCTTCTGGTATCTAATATGGTTAAAACCGAAATTCCATCTTTTGAATATTTGAACATAAAATGAATATTTATATCTATACAATAGGTAAAGCATACATATATTGTATGCAAAATGTATGCAAATGTAATAAATCAGCCTGATTTTAATAAGTACATAAGATTCTATTTATCAAATATTTGAGTATTTATTTTTCAATTAGGAATCTTTCTATTCTATTTTTTTCGAAAAAAATCTTATCTTCGTTTAGTAAGGTTACAACATAAAATGTATTACTATTGAATAAGCGCTTATGGAATTTATTTTAAGTATAACCTTTAAATTTATTAATTATGAGAAACAGAGATACATGAAACCTTTGTGTGAAAACGGTAATCTCATTTACCGCCTCTAATTACAAATTCTCTAAAAACTATTTCTAATTAAAAAGAATAAGATGAAAGAAATTATAAAACACAAGTTTTCATACTTGTTATTCTTCCTTTTGTTGGTTTCGTGTTTTGCTTCAGCTTATGGGCAAGAACGAACGATCACTCTTAATCTATCGAAAGTACCCTTGAACACTGCTTTGAAAGAAATTGAGAAACAAACTTCAATGTCAGTAGTCTATAACACAAATGATGTCGATATAAATCGTGTCATATCTATCAAGGTAACAAAAGAATCTTTGAATAATGTAATGAATCAGTTATTCAGAGGAGTAAATGTCAGTTTTTCAATAGTAGATAATCATATTGTACTTTCTGCAAAGAGTAATAAAGAAGAGCAGCAGAAAAAAACACCAATTACTGCAAGTGGTACTGTTACTGATTCAAAAGGAGAACCATTGATTGGAGTTAGTATTTTGATAAAAGGAACTTCAAATGGTACTATCACTGATATGGATGGAAATTTCAAAATACAAGCAGCTAAAGGTGATGTACTTGAAGTATCCTATATCGGTTATGCCTCCCAAGCAATCACGCTTACTAGTGCACAACCCTTGAAGGTTACTTTAGGAGAAGATACGCAGGTGTTGGATGAAGTAGTTGTTACTGCATTAGGTATCAAGCGCGCAACTAAAGCATTAAGCTATAATGTGCAAGAAGTAAAAGGTGATGAATTGACAACTGTAAAAAGTGCCAATTTTATGAACTCACTGGCTGGAAAGGTGGCTGGTGTTAATATCAATGCATCTTCATCCGGTGTTGGAGGGGCTACACGTGTAATTATGCGTGGTACCAAATCTATATCTTCAGACAATAATGCTTTATATGTAATTGATGGTGTTCCTATTTTTAATACAAATAAAGGTGACACTAACGGACAATATTCAGCCCAACCGAGAGGAGAGGGCATATCTGATATCAATCCGGAAGATATTGAAAGCATGTCTGTATTAAGTGGACCTGCTGCTGCGGCCTTGTATGGCTCTAATGCAGCGTCTGGTGTAATTTTAATTACTACAAAGAAGGGAAAAGAAGGTAAGGCACGAATTATTATTTCTAATAATTCTACTTTTTCCAATCCTTTTATAATGCCTGAATTCCAAAATTCTTATATAAACCGCGCAGGTTCCTTTGCTTCATGGGGAGATAAAGCGTCTTCTCTTTTCGGAACTTATGAGCCAAAAGATTTTTTCAATACTGGTACTAATATCCAGAATAACGTTTCTTTATCTGTTGGTAATGAAAAGAATCAAACTTATCTGTCTGTAGGTACTACTAATGCAACTGGTATCATTCAAAATAGCAAATATGACCGTTACAATTTTACCTTCAGAAATACAACAAAATTCCTGAAGGATAAAATGACATTAGATGTGGGTTTTAGCTATATTATTCAAGAAGATCTTAATCTAATGGCACAAGGTGAATATTTCAATCCACTACCAGCCGTATATCTGTTCCCGCGTGGCGAAAACTTTGAAGCTGTGAGGATGTATAAAACATATGACACAACTCGTAAGATAGATGTACAGAACTGGGGATGGGGGGACCCTGGATACAGTATGAAAAATAATCCATATTGGGTGGCTAATGAGATGAACCATGGCATGAAAAAACAACGTTACATGGCTAATGCTAGTTTAAAATATGAAATTTTGGATTGGCTTGATGTGACAGGGCGCGTTCGCATTGATAATGCAACCAATGATTATTCAGATAAAAGAAATGCTTCTACTGACCTTTACTTTACTAATAGTTCTATTTATGGATTCTATAAGTACTATAAAGCTGACGATAGACAGGCTTATGCAGATGTGATGGCTAATATTAATAAACGCTTTGGTGACTTAAGTTTAAGTGCTAATATTGGCGGTAGTTTTACTCAAACTTATTATGACGAAAGAGGATTCCAAGGTGGTTTGAAAGATATGTCTAATGTTTTTAGTCTATATAATATGACTACAACTTTGGATAAAGATACTTATCCTATAGAAAGTGGATACAAACAACGCACCAACTCTATTTTTGCTAGTGCGGAAATTGGTTGGAAGAGCATGTTGTATATGACTTTAACCGGACGTAATGATTGGGATTCAGCATTGATTAATACAGAACAATCATCTTTCTTTTATCCATCAATAGGGCTTTCAGGAGTTATTTCCGAAATGGTAAAATTACCCAAAGCTATTACTTATTTGAAAGTACGCGGCTCATTTGCTTCAGTAGGTGCTCCTATTCCTAAGAATCTTTCTTCCAACAAAACGTATGAGTGGGACCCTGCGACTAGTCAATGGAAATTACAAACTTATCGTCCTTTGCCTAAACTTTATCCTGAACGTACTAATTCTTGGGAAGCTGGTTTGAATGCCAAATTCTTTAATAATAGTTTAAGTTTGGAAGTTACCTGGTATAAGGCTAATACTCGCAAACAAACATTCCAAGTTCCTTTATCAGGAACCGCTGTATATGCGACTATGTATGCGCAGTCTGGTAATATTGAGAATAAAGGTATGGAATTTTCTTTAGGGTACAATAAATCATGGGGAGATTTCTCGTGGAATTCAAATTTGACTTTTAGTTTTAATAAAAATAAGATTGTAGAACTCTTGGATGATGCAGTGGATGATGAAGGTAATCACTATAGTTTGAGTGAGATAGATAAAGGTGGCATTGGATCGGCTAAAGTTATTCTTCGTAAAGGAGGAAGCATGGGAGACATGTATGTCACTAATCGTTTGAAACGTGATAATGAAGGAAATGTATATATTGATAAAGCGAGCCAGAATGTGAAGAAAGAGGATATAAAGAATTCGGATGAATTTATTCATATTGGCTCTGTATTGCCTAAGAGCAATTTAGGCTTTAGAAATGATTTCTCTTATAAAGGCATTAGCTTGGGATTCATGCTTGCTGCCCGCTTTGGAGGTATTGTTATCTCACCAACACAAGCTGTAATGGATCAGTTCGGAGTATCTAAGGTCACAGCTTTAGCACGTGATAATGAAGGTGTTCCTGTAAATAATGGAAAGGTGGATCCCCAGACTTATTATACAGAAGTGGGTGGAATAAGTGGATTGATGTCTAACTATGTATATAGTGCTACTAATGTTCGTTTACAAGAGTTATCGGTGGGCTACTCACTTCCAGCCAAATGGTTTAATAACAAATGTAATCTTAGTTTGTCAATAACAGGTCACAACTTGTGGATGATTTATAATAAAGCACCATTTGATCCGGAAGCTACCGCTTCTACTGGTACTTATTATCAAGGTGTTGATTACTTTATGCAACCAAGTTTGAGAAGTTGGGGATTTAATGTAAAAATACAGTTTTAACGATAAAAGAATAACCAAATGAAAATATATAAATTCATAACGCAGATTTCTATTGCAGGCTGTATGCTTGTTGGAACTCCAATGTTACAAGGATGCATGGATAATAGCTTGAATGATCCGCTGGGAAAAGTTTCGGAAGAAGAACTTGGACGAGATGGATTTGCTGCCAATGCTTTCTTCTTGACTTTATGTGATTATGCATATCCCATAGCTACTGAAAACATTTATAATACCAATGAATCCTTGATTGGTGACTGCTATGGACGTTATCAAGTAATGGCAACAGATAAGTTTAAAGGGGCAAATTTTGCTACATATAATGCACCCGAGAACTGGTTAAACTGGCAGTTTGCAGATGATAATGTAATGGTATTGACGTATGGTGCATGGAATAAAATAAAGAATGTAACCCAAGGGACAGGGGTTAACTTTGCATGGGCACAGATCCTAAGAATTGCGACAATGCATCGTATGCTTGATATGTATGGGGCACTTCCTTATTCCCAAATTTCAAGTGATAAACTTTCGGCTCCTTACGATACAATGGAGGAAGCATATCATGCAATGTTTACTGATCTGACTGATGCAATTAATGTAATGACTGTTTATGTGACCGAAAATCCAAACAACAGAACGATGGCTAAGTATGATAAAGTTTATGACGGTGATTTTGAGAAATGGGTGAAATTTGCAAATTCACTGAAACTACGTATGGCCATTCGTATTCGTTTTGCAGATCGTGAATATGCCAGACAGATGGCGGAGGAAGCTATTAACCATTCTATTGGGGTAATTACTTCCAATGAAGATAACGCAACTTCTTTAGGTACTAAAAATCAATTGTATACGGTATTGGTACAATGGCCTGACCAATGTGTCTCTGCGGATATTACATCTTATATGAAAGGATACAACGATCCACGTATGTCGAAATATTTTAAAAAGAAAACGAGCGATAAAGGAGATGATGATTATGTGGGTATGCGCGCAGGTTTGTCTTATGGTAATGATATTACCGGACCGACTTTCTCTAGAATAAATGTTGGAGAGATGGATCGTACTTTATGGATGAGTGCAGCTGAAACAGCTTTTAATAAAGCTGAAGCGGCAATGTTAGGATGGGATGTAAAAGGAGAAACGGTGAAAGATTTGTATGAATCAGCTATCAGACTTTCTTTTGCACAATGGGGAGTATCGGATGGTATTGACCAATACCTGAATGATGAATCAAGTACTCAGGCTGATTATGTAGATCCTAATGAGAATAAGGGGAATGAAAGTGCTATTAGTTCTATAACTATCAAATGGAAAGATGATGCTGGTGAGGAAGAAAAACTGGAAAGATTAATAACCCAAAAATGGATTGCAATGTGGCCTTTGGGACAAGAGGCATGGAGCGAGTATCGTCGTACTGGGTATCCGCGTTTTTTCCCGTTATTGAATGGAAATGTAACCAATCTTCCTTCCGCTAATCGTATTCCGTTCCCACCGTCGGAATATATTCGTAATGCTGCTAATGTAAATGCTGCTGTAAGTAAATTGGGTGGCGCTGATAATTATCAGACTAAGGTTTGGTGGCAGCGTAGGGATAAGTGAATAATAGTATAATCTATATTAATATAAATAGTATGAGAAAGATATTCTATTTTATAATGTTGTTATTTGGCATAACGGTTGCGAATACAGCGTGTGATGATTGGACAGACATGGAACCAAAATTCCAGGAAGATATGACTCAGTCGTCACTTCCGGAAGAATACTATGCCCAGCTTCGCGCTTATAAGAAAACAGATCATCCGGTTGCTTTCGGATGGTTTGGTAATTGGACCGGAAATGGAGCTACTTTAGAAAAATGTTTAGCCGGACTTCCTGATAGTGTGGATTTTGTTTCTATTTGGGGTAACTGGAGAAATTTGACAGAAGCGCAAACAAAAGATTTGCGTTATGTACAAAATGTAAAAGGGACTAAAGCTTTGATGTGTTTTATTGTTCAAAATATCGGTGACCAATTGACTCCCGAGGAATATAAAGATAATTATCTGGAATTCTGGGGATGGAATGAGAATAAGGAAGAAGCTATAAAGAAATATGCCCATGCAATATGTGATAGTATTGATAAATATGGATATGATGGCTTTGATATTGACTATGAGCCTAATTTTGGTCATCGAGGTAACATGAGTGGAAGTGATGAGAATATGTTGTTGTTCATTCAGACCTTGGGAGAAAGAATCGGACCAAAATCGGGTACAGACAGGCTATTAGTAATTGACGGTGAGCCACAAAGTATTGTATCGGAGTCAGGTCCTTATTTTAATTATTTTATAGTGCAGGCTTATGATTCTCCAGGAGATAATACTGGACGTGACAATTTGGATAGCCGTTTAAACTCTACAATAAGAAACTTCGATGGGCATTTGACTGCAGAAGAAGTTGCTAAGAAATATATTGTAACTGAAAATTTTGAAAAATGGGCTTTGTCTGGTGGTGCTGATTTCACAGATCGATATGGAAATAAAATGAAGTCTTTGGAAGGTATGGCACGTTGGACGCCTATTATTGACGGGAAAAAATGTGTAAAAGGAGGGGTCGGAACTTATCATATGGAGTATGAATATACAATTGATGGTACAGAAGAATCTTATCCTTATTTGCGTAATGCTATCCGCATTATGAATCCACCGGTAAAATAATAAATTTAAAGATATAATAATTATGAGATATCTGGTAAAAAATAAAAATACAATAATGTTCGCCTTTGCCATATTGCTTTGTGCAATTATAGCAAGTTGTGAAGATGCAAAGTATGATACTATCGGCAGTAGAATTTATTTAGCTGAATCCAGTAGTTTGTCTTATGAATCTAAAAAAGTAACAGTAGCTGAAGAGGGTAGTGTTGTCACTGTGACTCCTCGGTCGGGACAAATTGCAACAGAAGATATAGAAGTTACTTTGGGACTAAGTCCGAAATCGTTGGAAGTATATAATACAAAAAGTGGTACGAACTATAAATCTATGCCGGAAGGTTCATATTCTTTTGATCAAAAGACAGTGGTTATAAAAAAAGGAGAATTAGTGGCTCCTACTGTTAAAGTATCAATTGATCCGTTGACAAAGGAAATGCTTGATTCTGGTGATAAATTTGCACTACCGGTTGCTATTACTGCTGTATCAGGTGGGCAACAAACTTTGGAAGGTGCAGATGTGATGATTTATATCATGGATCAGGTTATTATAACCTCTGCACCAGTGTTGACGGGTACAAAACCAATTACTATGGAAATGCGTCAGGATTATACAGTAACTCAATGGTCACTTGAAATGCGTATTAATATGAGCGAACTTGGGGATGGGGTGACTCCTGGAGTTGGTTATCCTGGTCCTCCTAGCTATCAGAATCAAGCAATATTTTCTGCAGGTCCAGGTAATGGTATCGCAGAAGATGGTGAAATTTATATCCGTTTTGGTGATGGCCCGATTCCTGGTAATATTTTGCAGATAAAAACACAAGGTACTCAAGTAAATGCTGCTACTAAGTTTAAAAATAATCAATGGTATCATTTAGCATTTGTTTGTGATGGAGTGAAATTGACTATTTATGTAAATGGAAATATTGATGCAACATTAGATCTTCCAAGAAAACCTTTGCGTCTTGTTAAGAATAGTTTTGGTATATGCAATGGTGATTGGATGGTTACAGATGCTATAGTTAGCGAAGTACGTTTTTGGACTACTGCTATTTCACAGTCGCAGATTCAGAATAATATGTTTGCGATAAATCCGGGTACGGATGGCTTGGAGGCTTATTGGAAATTGAATGAAGGGGCAGGAACCGAGTTTAAAGACGCAACTGGTCATGGAAATAAAGCCACGGCGCCTAATGGAGTTGTCAGATGGGTAGATGGCATTAGATCAGATGGTAAATAATATAATATTCAAATGATGTAATTATGAGATTGAAAAATATAATATGGAAAACAGTAGTGATGTCATTAATGGCATCACCACTGTGCATCTCTTGTGACGATGATGACGAAGTTACTGTAAATTCTAAGTTTTATCTTTCTACGAAAGTTTTTCCGGTAGATTCTTATGAAGCATCGTTGTCAGTGGTTTTGAAAGATAATTCAGTGGTCGTAAATGAGTTACAACCTAATTATCGGTTTGTTGCATGTGTCACGGAGAGATTATCGAAAGATGTGAAAATAACAGCCGATAGTGATGATAATCTAGTAAGTGCTTACAATAAGGCTAATGATACGGAATATAACATATTACCTGCTGAAAATTATTCTTTCACCAATAAAACTGTTACTATTGAAAATGGAGAAAGTGTATCTGGAGATTCTATAAAAATAGAGCTATTAAATGTAGGATCGTTGACTACAGAAGGGGGATATCTGTTGCCAGTTACCATATCTTCTATAGAAGGTAATAACTTAGATGCACTTAGCTCTAACAGAGGAGTAGTTTATGTGAAAATTCAAAATATTCATGTCAATGTAGAATCCGGACAACCAGCTGAAGGTACTTTGATTGCCGATCGTTCTGGCTGGACTGTAAAAGTTGCCCCGACGACTCGTGGAGATGCTAAAAATCTAATTGATGGAACAAATTCTGATGTAGCTCGTGATGGAGGAGCAGAATATTGGCTAACTGTAGATATAGGTAAGGTGCAAACATTAACAGGAATAAGAAATAAGTGTTATGCTAGTAGTTATTCACCAACTGCAGTAGAAGTATTTACTTCAGGTGATGGAATAAAATGGAAATCTATCGGAACTGTAACTATTTCAAGAAGTGGCACACAATATATTAAGTTTTCGAAAGCTATTGAAACGCGTTATTTAAAGTATTATGTGAAACAAGGTCCCAATACGGTCAGCCTTACGGAATTTGACCTATATGCGAAATAATTAATAGGTTATTGAAAATTTTTAAGTCCCACTTTTTCGTATTTTCGGATAAAGTGGGACTTATTATATAAGTTAATAAATAAAAAAAGAAAAAGATTGATTGTTTAATAGTATCATATTGATTGTATTACTATTATATAATAACTTTTAATAGCAAGAAAAACATGAAATTATCTATTATTCTACGGTTCTGTTTATGGTTTATGGGAATTAGTATGGCGTTTCCGTCTCTCTCTCAAACTATGTTAGTAACTAATGGGAATACAAGTTCTAGGATCATTTTGAAAGAGAATAATCAAATATCGTGGACAGCTGCAAATTTGTTACAAACATTTATTCAAAAAGTAACCAGTTGTAAGCTGCCTGTTGTTATAAGTCAAACTCCTCGAAAAGGAGATATTCTCATTGGTGGTCAATCTTCGGCAGAAGTAACAAAGGACGGATTCTCTATTTCTACTCAAGATGGTATTCTAAAAATATCTGGTAAAGAAAACGGTGTTGTATATGGAGTTGTTACTTTATTAGAGCAATATTTGGGTATCGATTATTGGGGAGAGAATGAATATTCTCTTACCCCTTCAAAAACAGTGAACTTACCCTTAATTAATAAAGTCGAGAATCCGGGCTTTCGTTACCGTCAGACACAATGCTATGCTATTCATGCAGACTCTATTTATAAGTGGTGGAATCGTTTAGAGGAACCGAATGAAGTGTTTGCTGCCGGTTATTGGGTGCATACTTTTGATAAGCTTCTGCCTTCATCCATTTATGGGAAAGAACATCCGGAATATTATTCTTACTTCAAAGGAAAACGCCACCCGGGAAAGGCCAGTCAGTGGTGTTTGAGTAATCCGGAGGTTTTTGAGATTGTTGCTCAACGTGTTGATTCTATTTTCAAAGCAAATCCAGACAAACATATCATGTCTGTAAGTCAGAATGATGGTAATTATACAAATTGTACGTGTGATGCTTGTAAGGCAATTGATGATTATGAAGGAGCATTATCAGGAAGCATCATCACTTTTCTGAATAAGTTGGCTGCCCGTTTCCCGGATAAAGAATTTTCCACATTGGCTTATCTATATACAATGAATCCTCCGAAGCATGTGAAACCTTTGCCGAATGTGAATATTATGTTGTGTGATATTGACTGTGACCGTGAAGTAACTTTGACGGAGAATGCTTCGGGAAAAGAGTTTGTGAAAGCCATGAAAGGATGGTCTAAGATTACCAATAATATTTTCGTGTGGGATTACGGTATTAACTTTGATAATTATCTGGCTCCATTTCCTAATTTCCATATTTTACAGGACAATATCCGTCTTTTCAAAAAGAATCATGCCACCATGCATTTCTCTCAAATAGCAGGGAGCAGGGGAGGAGATTTTGCAGAACTTCGCGCTTATTTAGTGTCAAAGTTAATGTGGAATCCAGAAGTTAATGTAGACTCATTGATGCAACATTTTCTGCATGGATATTATGGGGAAGCAGCGCCATATCTTTATCAGTACATAAAGATAATGGAAGGAGCATTAATTGGTAGTGGACAGCGGTTGTGGATATATGATTCACCCGTATCACATAAGTATGGCATGCTAAAGCCTGCTTTGATGCGTCGTTATAATCATTTATTTGATTTGGCTGAAAAGGCTGTTGCAGCAGAACCAGATTTCTTAAAACGAGTTCAACGGGCACGCCTGCCAATTCAGTATTCAGAACTGGAAATAGCACGAACGGAGACAGAAAAAGATTTGGTAGATATCAATAAAAAGTTAGACCTTTTTGAGGAACGCGTGAAAGAGTTTCAAGTTCCTACATTGAATGAACGTTCCAATTCACCGGTAGACTATTGCAAATTGTATAGGGAACGTTACATGCCGCAAAAAGAAAAAAGTTTGGCTTTGGGCGCAAAAGTTACTTATCTAATTCCTCCTACGGGAAAATATGCGGCATTAGGAAAAAACGCATTGGTTGACGGTTTGTTTGGTGGAGCAACCTTTGTTGATAGCTGGATTGGTTGGGAAGGAACCGATGGTGCATTCGTTATAGATTTGGGCGAAGCGAAAGAGATACATAGTGTGGAAACAGATTTTCTTCATCAAATAGGGGCCTGGATTCTTTTTCCTCTAAAGGTGGTTTATTCATACGCTGAAGACGGTGAACATTATACACATTGGAAAACGATTGATTTACCGGAAGAACGTACCGGTGAGGTAAAATTCCGTGGAGTCAAGGCTGAATCAGCCGAACCGATAAAAACTCGTTATGTGAAAGTAGAAGTCACCGGAACGAAAGAATGTCCGACTTGGCATTATGGTGTAGGTCATCCTTCGTGGTTCTTTATAGACGAAGTGATAATAAAATAAAAAAAGTAGGGGGGAGACGTTAGTAGTTTCCCCCTTTTAGTTGTATTATATATAGATGGGTCAGAAAAACGTTTTTTTTCATCTATATACTATGATTTATGCAACAGAATAAAACTGCTTCTCAACGAAAAACTATTAACCCGGCTTGCTGGGTACCTACTGCTTATTTTGCAATGGGACTTCCCTTTATTGCTATTAATCTGGTTTCTGTTTTCATGTTTAAGGATCTTGGAATTTCGGATACGCAAATTGCATTCTGGACTTCTCTGATTATGATGCCTTGGACACTGAAATTTTTGTGGAGTCCTTTTCTTGAAATGTATCGTACGAAAAAATTCTTCGTATTGATTACAGAATTATTGAGTGGTGTATTGTTTGGAGTAGTAGCCCTTTCTTTGTTTTTCGATTACTTTTTCGCCATAAGTATCTCTACGATGGCAGTGATTGCCTTTAGTGGAGCAACGCATGATATTGCTTGTGATGGTGTATATATGGCTGAATTGAACAAGGAAGATCAGGCTAAATATATCGGAGTTCAAGGTGCTTTTTATAATGTAGCCAAATTGGTTGCTAATGGAGGATTAGTTGCTATGGCAGGAGCATTGGCAGAGCACTTTGGAGCAATAGAAGGTGCTTCGATAGATGCTAACAAAGGAGCGTATTCATCTGCATGGATGATTATTTTCGGCGTAATTGCGGCAATAATGGTACTGATCGGTATTTATCATATAAAAATGTTACCTTCTACACAGGTTCCGTCAACAACAAAGAAAACTGCATCGGAGGTTGGACACGAATTGGTAGCAGTAATTGCTAACTTCTTTACTAAAAAGCATATTCTTTATTACATCTGTTTTATTATTTTATATCGTTTGGCAGAAGGCTTTATCATGAAAATAGCTCCGCTGTTTTTACGTGCTTCAAGGGATGTAGGCGGCTTAGGACTGTCGTTAACAGAGATCGGCACGCTAAATGGTATCTTTGGTTCCGCTGCTTTCGTTTTAGGCTCATTGTTAGCAGGTATTTATGTCTCTAAGTTCGGATTGAAAAAGACACTGTTCACTCTCTGTTGTATTTTTAATCTTCCGTTTGTTGCCTATACTTTTTTGGCAGTTGCACAGCCTACTAATGTATATCTGATCGGAACTTGTATAACAATGGAATATTTTGGTTATGGCTTTGGTTTTGTCGGATTGACGTTGTTTATGATGCAACAGATTGCTCCAGGCAAACATCAAATGTCACATTACGCATTTGCTTCAGGAATCATGAATCTGGGAGTGATGCTTCCGGGAATGGTTAGTGGTTATCTTAGTGACTTATTAGGATATCGTAATTTCTTTATCTATGTGTTAATCGCAACTATTCCAGCTTTTCTGATTACTTATTTCATACCTTTCACGTATGATGACTCAAAAAATAAATAATATAAAATCAACGATTATGAATAAAATTCAAATTCCTTGGGAAGATCGTCCTGTCGGATGTACGGACGTTATGTGGCGTTACTCACAAAATCCAGTTATCGGACGTTATCATATTCCTTCATCTAATAGTATTTTCAATAGTGCTGTTGTTCCTTTTGAGGATGGTTTTGCAGGCGTATTCCGTTGTGATAACAAAGCTGTACAGATGAATATCTTTGCAGGTTTTAGTAAGGACGGAATTCATTGGGATATCAATCATGAACCTATTCAGTTTAAAGCAGGTAACACGGAAATGATCGAGTCGGAATATAAATACGACCCTCGTGTTACATGGATTGAAGACCGCTATTGGGTGACTTGGTGTAATGGTTATCATGGCCCTACGATTGGTATTGCCTATACTTTTGACTTTAAGGAGTTTTTCCAGTGCGAAAATGCTTTCTTGCCTTTCAATCGTAATGGTGTACTTTTCCCGCAGAAGATCGATGGCAAGTATGCGATGTTGAGTCGTCCCAGTGATAATGGACATACTCCGTTTGGCGATATATACATCAGCTATAGCCCGGATATGAAATATTGGGGTGAACACCGCTGTGTAATGAAAGTGACTCCTTTCCCGGAAAGCGCTTGGCAGTGTACAAAGATTGGTGCAGGTTCAGTTCCTTTCCTTACAGATGAAGGCTGGTTGCTGTTCTATCACGGTGTAATCACTACTTGTAATGGTTTCCGTTACGCTATGGGATCTGCCATATTGGATAAAGATCATCCGGAAAAAGTCCTCTACCGTACACGTGAATATCTGCTTGGTCCGGCTGCTCCTTACGAACTTCAGGGTGACGTTCCTAATGTAGTATTCCCCTGTGCTGCTTTGCAAGATGGTGAACGTGTTGCTGTTTATTATGGTGCGGCAGATACTGTGGTAGGTATGGCCTTCGGATATATAAAAGAGATTATCGATTTTACGAAACGAACGAGTATCATTTAATAAAGATATGAAACGTATTATATTAACTTACACACTTGCTTTTTCCCTTCTTTCCGCCTATGCGGGGGAAGGGGGGAGCCCTCCCCTTAAAAATACGGATAAAAGTCTTTTGATAGATTATGTGGATCCTTTTATCGGAACTACAAATTTCGGAACGACTAATCCCGGAGCGATTTGCCCCAATGGTATGATGTCTGTGGTTCCTTTCAATGTGATGGGATCTTCCGAAAACACATACGATAAAGATGCCCGATGGTGGTCTACGCCTTATGAATATACAAATTGTTTCTTTACCGGATATGCTCATGTGAATTTGAGTGGAGTCGGTTGTCCGGAATTAGGTTCTTTATTATTGATGCCTACTACCGGAGAACTGAATGTGGATTATAAAGAATATGGTAGTAAGTATAAGGATGAACAGGCCTCACCGGGCTATTATTCTAATTATCTGACTAAATATAATGTAAAAACAGAAGTTTCGGCTACTCCGCGTAGCGGTATTGCCCGATTTACTTTCCCGAAAGGGAAAAGCCATATCCTGCTGAATCTGGGGGAGGGATTAACGAATGAGAGTGGCGCTATGCTTCGTCGTGTAAGCGATTGTGAAGTGGAAGGAGTCAAACTACTTGGTACATTTTGTTATAATCCTCAAGCTGTATTCCCCATTTACTTTGTATTGCGGGTTAAGAAGAATCCTTCTGCAACAGGGTATTGGAAGAAACAACGTCCGATGATGGGTGTTGAGGCTGAATGGGATAAGGATCAGGGAAAGTATAAACTTTATACTCGTTACGGAAAAGAAATAGCAGGAGATGACATTGGTACTTATTTCTCCTTCGATACAGAAGAAGGTGAACAGGTAGAAGTGCAAATGGGAGTTTCTTTTGTAAGCGTAGAAAATGCCCGTTTGAATCTGGATCGTGAACAGGCTGGAAAGGATTTTGAGAAGATCCATGCGGAAGCACGTTCCAAATGGAATGATGACTTGTCACGCATAACAGTGGAAGGTGGTACAGATGCCCAAAAGACTGTGTTTTATACAGCGCTTTATCATTTGCTGATTCATCCTAATATTTTGCAGGATGTGAACGGAGAATATCCGGCCATGGAAAGTGATAAGATCCTGACAACCAAAGGTGATCGCTATACCGTATTTTCTCTTTGGGATACTTACCGTAATGTTCATCAATTGCTAACCTTGGTTTATCCGGAACGTCAGATGGAAATGGTACGTACAATGCTTGATATGTATCGTGAACATGGATGGTTGCCTAAGTGGGAATTATATGGCAGAGAAACATTGACAATGGAAGGTGATCCGAGTATTCCGGTAATTGTAGATACCTGGATGAAAGGTTTGCGTGACTTTGATGTTGATTTGGCTTATGAGGCAATGTACAAATCTGCTACATTACCGGGGGCAGAAAACTTGATGCGTCCTGATAATGATGATTATATGTCTAAAGGATATGTACCCCTTCGTGAACAGTATGACAATTCCGTCTCTCATGCATTGGAATATTATATTGCTGATTTTGCACTGTCTCGTTTTGCAGATGCTTTAGGTAAAAAGAAAGATGCGGAGATGTTCTATAAACGTTCTTTAGGATACAAACATTATTATAGTAAAGAATTTGGTACTTTCCGTCCGATTCTCCCCGATGGGACGTTTTATAGCCCGTTTAATCCGAGACAAGGAGAGAACTTTGAACCGAATCCCGGTTTTCATGAAGGTAATTCCTGGAATTATACGTTCTATGTACCACATGATGTATATGGCTTGGCGAAATTAATGGGTGGAAAGAAACCTTTTATCGATAAACTACAAATGGTTTTTGATGAAGGACTTTACGACCCGGCAAATGAACCGGATATTGCTTATGCTCATTTATTCTCATACTTTAAAGGTGAAGAATGGCGTACACAGAAAGAGACGCAGCGTTTATTAGATAAGTACTTTACAACAAAACCTGATGGTATTCCAGGAAATGATGATACGGGAACGATGTCTTCCTGGGCTATTTTCAATATGATCGGTTTTTATCCGGATTGTCCCGGACTGCCCGAATATACATTGACGACTCCGGTCTTTAATAAGGTAACGATCCGGTTAGATCCGAAATGGTATAAAGAGAACGAATTGGTGATTGAAACCAATCGTACTCAACCAGGAACTTTATATATTGATAAGGTACTATTGGATGGCAAGAAGTTCAATAAATATCATATCACACATGATGAACTTGTTCACGGCAAATATTTAAAGTTTGATTTGAAATAACACACAGTGTTTCATAGGTATCGTTTTTGGGTTGACAGGGCTGTCGGACTTTTTATAGTCCGGCAGCCCATTTTTTTACATTTACTTCTGTTATTACTTCTTCGAAAATAGTGACGGTATATGCCCGGGATAGTGACGGTATCGGACCAAGATAGCGTCACTATTTGTCTTGGATACCGTCACTATCTTACTTTTATTAAATTATACTCCGTAGTATTTTTAGTTATTCTCTGTTTTATAGGTGATTACAAAAATCTATTCCATACGTCTACTATGTAAATCGTATGCAATAAAATAAAAAATGAGAAGAAATTTATTTAAACATATCCTTTGGATATTGATACTTGCAGAGTGTTTTCCTCTATTGGCAATTGCCGGATCGCAGCAAAAGGAACAACGTTATAAAATAGCCGTATGTGACTGGATGATTCTGAAACGTCAGAAAATCGGTTCATTCCAATTGGTACATGAATTGAATGGTGACGGTGTAGAATTGGATATGGGTGGTCTTGGCAAGAGGGAAATGTTTGATAATAAATTGCGTGAGCCCCATTTCCAGCAGTTATTTCGTGAAACTGCTCAAAAATATCAATTAGAAGTTTCTTCTATTGCTATGTCCGGTTTCTATGGACAGTCTTTTCTGGAGCGGGCTAACTATAAAGATTTAGTTCAGGATTGCCTTCATGCCATGAAAGTGATGAATGCCAAAGTAGCCTTTCTTCCTTTGGGAGGAATCAAAGCCGGATGGGAAAAGATTCCGGCACTACGGACAGAAGTTGTAAAACGCTTGAAGGAGGTAGGAGATATGGCAGCTTCTGAAGGAGTGGTGATTGGTATTGAAACTCAACTGGATGCAAAAGGAGATGTGAAACTACTGAAAGAAATTAATTCTCCCGGAATCAAGATCTATTTTAAATTTCAAAATGCATTGGAGAATGGAAGGGATTTGTGCAAGGAGCTGAAAATTCTGGGGAAAAAGAGGATTTGCCAGATTCACTGTACGGACACAGATGGAGTGACTTTACCTTATAATGAACGATTGGACATGAATAAGGTGAAAAAGACGCTGGATAAGATGGGATGGATTGGATGGCTGGTAGTAGAACGTTCGCGCGATAAGGATGACGTGCGGAACGTGAAAAAGAATTATAGTACGAATATTAAGTATTTGAAAGAGGTGTTTCAACAGAGATAGGAGGATATTATGATATAGTTAATATTACAAAGAGAGAGAAAAAAATGCAAAATCTATTTTTTTTATTCTTTTAAGTGATTACATATTTTTTGATTGTACGTCTTTCCTTAAAAGATCTTTTAGATTTTGAAGATATAATATATTATTTTTGTTTAAATTAAAATTTAATCTATGAAGAGTAAAATGAAGATTAAAATGAAGATTGCCGGAAAGTTATGGGGCTTGTCAGCAATTCTTTTATTCGTTTCTTGTGCTAAAGGTTTTGATGATAATGAAACCTTTTCTGGAGGTGTGACAAATGCACAGTTGGAATCGCCGGTTATCGACGATAATAGCTTTTCAACCTTAACAAACTCTGATGGTACAGAAAGTGTAAAGATAACGTGGCCGGTAGTTATGGGAGCTGGAGGATATTTGCTTAATGTAGATCTTATAGAAGATCCGGCAGACCCTACAGTTACTACAGAGAATCCTGTTGTTGTGATGCAAGATAGTGTTGTAGATGGTTCATCTGTTGTATTTACGAAAACAGAAGATGCTACCTATAAAATAAAAATAAAGACACTTGGCAATGAAAAACTGAACAATAAGGAAGCACAAGAGAGTACTGATTTTAAATATGTTGCATTGGTGCCTGCTACAACAATTCCTGTAGGTGAAGATATAGCTGAATATATTAATAATCAATTGAAAGATAGTGATAAAGAACAAGCTTTTGCTTTGGAAGCAGGTAAGTCTTATGTTCTGAATGGTATTGTTGATTTTAGATTGAATGTGATTACACTTCGTAGTACTGATAAAGATAATCGTCCAACGGTAAAAGTTGGAGCTAGCGGAGGATTTATGACGCAAGCTGGATTGAAAATTAAATTCATTAATTTTGATTGTTCAGAAATGACTGGTGCTGGTTTTTTAACTCTAAGTGGAGAACCTAGTGAAACAATATCAATAAAGAGTTTAGGCTATGATAAAGATGAAGCTAATCAAGATGGTTATATCATCAATAAGCCTGTAATTATTCAGGAATGTAATATCAAAAATCTGCAGAATAGCTTGCTTTATGGTAATAAAAAACCATGGACTTTACGTGATTTCCGTATTACAGATTGCATCGTACAGATGAATAATGCTGGCTCTAATGGGGTTATTAATTTATATGGTGCTACGGGTACAATTAAAGATATGACTATTAAGAATAGTACATTTTATAATTTAGTGAAAAATAGTTCTGCTTATTTTATTCGTTATCAAAATAACTCACAACCTTGGAAATATTTTGGCAAGAGTGATAATACTTCAACTCACATTATATCCAATAACACATTCTGTAAGACTTTTTCAAATAAAGACTTTGGCAATAATATACCTAATGATAAGACCTCAATGACACAAAAAGTTGAATACAATATATTCTATGATGTATATCGTTTATATCAGTATCTTCAAAGTAATAATAAGAAATCAACTGTTGGCAATACTATTTGGGGAGTTGATGGTGGAACTCCTAATGGCAATGATACAGGAGGACGAAAAGATGATAATGGTAATCCGTTTGCTACACTTGAAGACCCTGCGTTCGTAGGTCCTTTCTTGCAGGAACTTGACTTATTAAAAACTAACGGTGGTGTTGATTTTGAACCTAAAGGTGCAGAAGCTGTAAAAAATAAAGGTGGTGACCCTCGTTGGTATAAATAAATATAAAGTATAAATTATAATGCTATAATAATGAAACATAATAATATAATTAAATTGTGCCTTGGCATATTTCTGGCTTTCACAATGGCTTTGCCTGCTATTGCCCAGAAAACACAGACATTCAAAGGTGTAGTGGTAGATACGACGGGGGAACCTATTATTGGTGCTTCTGTGAAGGTGGTAGGTACAACTACTGGGACTATAACTGATTTGGATGGTAAATTTATGGTTGTTGTTCCATCTGGAAAACAGGTTGAAATATCTTATATAGGGTATATAACACAGGTATTATCAGATTTTAAGCAGACTAAGATTGAACTGAAAGAAGATACGCAGCAGTTAGATGAGGTTGTAGTGGTAGGTTATGGTACGCAGAAAAAAGCGCATCTAACAGGAGCTATTGCTACTGTACCTATGGATGATATTCAGGATCTTGCTTCCGGTAACCTGGCAAGTACGTTGAGTGGTATGGTAAATGGACTTAGCGTTAGTGGTGGAGATGCACGACCAGGTGAGAATGCTCGGATTAATATTCGTCAAAATGATGTTTTATCAGATATTGGTGGTACTGCTTCAGAACCATTATATGTTATTGATGGGTATATTTATCCTGTAGAAGTGAAAATTGGTGATGTTACAGAAAACTTAGGAGCAACTGCATTTAATAATTTGGATCCGTCTGTAATTGAAAGTATTTCGGTTTTGAAAGATGCTGCGGCTGCTGTATACGGTGCTCGTGCTGCCAATGGTGTTATATTGGTTACTACCAAGAGAGGTAAACAAGGTGCGCCTAAGATCTCATATAGTGGAACTTTTGGCGTTGTGGATGAGGTTTCGCGTGCTAAGATGTTGAATGCTTACCAATATGGTCAACTTTGGAATGCAGTACGTGCGGCTGATCCGACTGACGTATCTATTAATCTGCAAAATGATTTGTTCCAGGCCGACGAGTTGAATGCAATGAAAGGTTTGAATTATGACTTGTTGGACAAATACTGGAAAGCTGCATTGACACAAAAACATAGTATCAATATGACCGGTGGTTCAGAAAGAGCTAATTATTTTGGAGGAATATCTTATTTTGACCAAGATGGTAATCTTGGTAATTTGGATTATAACCGTTGGAACTATCGTGCTGGTGTTGATGTGAAGATTAGTAAATGGTTAAAAGCAAGTCTTCAGGTTTCAGGTGACTATGGAAAGAAAAACAAACCGAATGTGAAGGTTGGAGGTAGTAATGACGAGAAAGACTATAATCTTCTGTTAGTTCGTCCATATTATATTCCTGAAGAAGTGAATGGTATTCCAATCGTGCCTTATGGTATTAGCAATTCACAGGTAAGTTCTTCGCAAAACTATTCATTTTCTCTGCTTCAAAACGCAGGGGATTATAATAGAACAGAAACATCGAATATGAACATTAATGCGGGACTGGAATATGATTTTGGATGGAATAAATGGTTGAAAGGGTTAAAACTAAAATTCTCTTATTCAAAGAGTATCAATTCTACAAAAAACAATCAATATGGTTCGTCATATGAACTTTATTATATGTCCAAACGTGCTGGAAGTGGAAATCACTTGTATACACCTATCCAAGGGCAGGAATCTCTTTATGAAGAGTTGCTGGCAGAAAACAATTTCTTACTAGCTAATAATGGTTCTGCTATAAACAATGCCAGTGGGGATCCTTATTTGTCTCGTACAATGAGCCGTGCTGATAATTATCAGATGAACTTCACTGCAACTTATAACCGTGATTTTGGTAGTCATCATATAGGTGCTTTGTTTTCTATTGAAAAATCAGAGGCTGAAAGTGAATATTTAGTGGGACAGGTTACTAATCCTTATGAATTTACCAATGGACAATCGAATCTAGTTCAATATAATAGTGCGTCTACTACAGAATTTAAACGTGCAGAGTCTGGTACATTATCATATATTGGTCGTGTGAACTATGCATATGCTGATAAGTACTTGTTTGAGTTCCTGCTTCGCTCGGATGCATCAACCAAGTTTGCTCCTGAAAATTATTGGGGAGTTTTTCCTTCAGTTTCTGCTGGTTGGATTATATCACAAGAAGAATGGTTTAAAAAGAGTGTGAAATGGGTTGATTATTTGAAAGTACGAGCTTCATTTGGTTTAACAGGTCGGGATAATACGAAAGCATGGCAATGGATGCAGAACTATGCGGTTGATAAAGATAAAGGACCTATATTTGGTGTTAATACATCAACAAACGCTGGTAATCATATAACTATTAATAAAGAAATATCCGCTGTAAACCGTGATGCACACTGGGATAAGTCATATAAAGCAAACTTTGGTTTGGATTTCAATGTGTTGAATAACCGTTTATCATTCAATATTGATGGTTATTATGAGTGGAATCGCGAAATGTTACTCCCATATTCAGCTTCTATTCCAGGTACAGTAGGAACACAGTCTGCGAATTTTAATTATGGAGAGTTGGACACATATGGTATGGAGTTATCTGTGACTTGGAGAGATAAAATAGGAAAAGATTTTAAATATAAAGTGTCTGTGAATACCGGGTATACGGATAATAAGGTACTTATGATGGACTGGGAAACCAATCAACGTTATATGAAGATTCATGAAGGCAGTCGTACCGATATGGGAACATGGGGAATGCAGTGTCTTGGTATGTTCCGTAGTTATCAAGATATAGATGAATATTTCACCAAATATAATATTACATCATATATGGGTATGACTAAGGATAATGTAAAACCTGGTATGTTAATATATAAAGATATTCGTGGTGCAGAACAGACCGACGGAACTTATGCTGGACCAGATGGAGTTGTAAGTTATGAAAATGATCAAGTTCGTTTGTCAAACCGAAGTAATCCTTATGGTTTCACTACAAATTTGAGTGCAGAATGGAAAGGTATTTCTTTGTCTGCACAGATAAGCGCAAGTTGGGGAGGATATAGTTTTGTCCCAACATCGGCACTTAAGATCGGTAATATGGTTGGTTCAGGATCGGGTTCGTATACAGACTTGGAATATACCAATATGCCATCCTTCTGGAATACAGATAATATGTTTGTTTATAATGATGTAGTTGATGCGTCAGGTAATGTGGTTGTAAAAGCTAATCGCAATGCAAAATATCCTAACTTAAGATGGGGTAGTGTTAATAGTGTGAATTCAACATTTTGGAGAGTGAGTGGAACTCGCGTTAGCATGAATCGCTTAACATTAGCATATGCCATACCATCGAAGTTTACAAGATTGATAGGTATCGAAAGTTGTCGTTTTAATGTAACAGGACAAAACTTATTTAGTTTCTATAATCCTTATCCTGATAATTTTATAGATCCTATGACTTCTTATGGTAGTTATCCTACTTTGCGTAAGTTTACTATTGGTGTAAATGTGACATTCTAAAAAGAAATAACGATGAAAAGAAAAAATATAATAGCTTTCAGTGTTGCTTTAATGGCGATAGGTGCTTTCACTTCATGTAGTGACGAGTTTCTGCAAGATAAAAAAAATTACGACTATGTTGACGCAAGTACATATAATACATTCAGTGGCGCAAAAGCACGTGTAGATGATATATATGCTTGGTGCTTGCCTAATACGAGTTCCGAACCAAGTTGGAAATACAATAGTACCGGAGCAGCCGATTTACAGTCTAAGTCTACAGAAGAGTATAGTGGATTCGGATCATTCGTAGATCCTGACGCTCCGATGACCAGTCAGAGTGGAAACAATACGGTTCCTGATTATTTTCATAATAGTGGTAATAATATTCAGGCAAGTGTTTGGGGACGTATTCGTAATTGCAATGATGTTATTTACGGTATAGAGAATAGTACTCTTTCAGAAGAAGAAAAGAATGAGTTACTCGGACAGGTTTATTTCTTTCGTGCATGGTGTTACTACAACTTAGTGAAATGGTATGGTGGAGTGCCTATAATTACGGAAGTACAGGAACCTGTGGCAGGGGCTATCACTCCTCGTTCTACAACAAAAGCGTGTGTTGATTTTATTTGTGAGGATTTAGAGCGTTCAGCGCAGTTACTTGCTCCGTTTACCGAAAATGGAGGATGGCCTTCAAGTGATTTTGGACGTGTTACTTCCGGTACAGCACTGGCATTGAAAGGACGGACTCTTTTGTTATATGCAAGTCCGTTGTTTAACCGTAAAAATGATGTAGAACGTTGGAGGAAGGCTTATAATGAAATCACTGCTGATTTACCCAGAATAAATGCTTGTGGATATGGTTTAGCTAATGAAAGTAATGCCGGAGCTAATGCTTCAGGTTGGGCGAATGTTTTTTCAATGGTTGATGGCAATACAGAAGCTGTATTCGTAACGCTATATAATGATATAGCCACTGGTGGAGTACCTGATTTTAGTAAAAACAACTCATGGGAACATGGCATTCGGCCATCAAATGCCATGGGAGGTGGTGGCAAAACTCCTTCTGCTATGATGGTTGATATGTTTCCTATGGCTGATGGAAAAAGACCTTCTACGTGCAATACTTATACTACACTAGAGCAATCTTCTGTTGCTTATGATAAAAATGTTCCATTTGCTAATCGTGATCCTCGTTTTTATCGGACGTTTGCTTTCCCTGGAGTACGTTGGGCTTTCAGTGGTGATCCTAAGAACGCAAGCAATAATAATCCTTATACAGGGGATAAGTATAATTTGTGGAATTATGTTTGGTATGCTAATGAGAGTGATAGAGATAATGAAGAGGCTAGTAGCTCTAATACTTATGGTGCGGATAACTTGTTGACAAATGCTAAAGGTTTCTATATACGTAAACGTTCGGATGATTTAGATGTGAATTCGAATGCCAGATATAAATTTAGTCAAGCAAATGGTTTTAAATTTAGTGGCAGCCCATATTTGGAGATTCGTTATGCTGAAGTGTTGTTGAATTATGCAGAAGCTGCATGTGGTGCTGGTGAAATGGGAGTAGCTGTTGAACAATTGAAGAAGATACGTGCTCGTGTAGGATATACATCTGCAAATAATTTCGGTTTACAGACCAACTTGTCAGGTGACCAAGCTGCATGTTTTGCTGCCATCTTGTACGAACGTCAGATTGAATTGGCTTATGAAGGAAAACGTTTTGATGACTTACGCCGTTGGATGTTGTTTGATGGTGGTGCAGAAAGAGCAGAAGGTGCTCCTGATACATGGGTTCCGTCTGGTTGGAATGGAAACACTTGCACTTATTTAGGTTTTAAACAACTCAATGGGCAACGCCGTGATAATCTTGAATTCCGTGTTAGTAGTACTCATGAGAGTAAAGGGCTTGGTGGTACATCGTGGGAAATAAATGGAGTAAATCCAGATCCTCTAAAAGATGTAACACGTCCGGATGCATTAGATTTGAGACAAGCGGATATTTCCAGTCAACAGAATAAATTAGTTGAGTTTTATAATACTTATTTGACGCGTAAAATGAAGAAAGGTGATGCATATACTACTGATCATACACCTAAATATATGAATTTTCTTCCTAGATATTATTTCCTAGGTTTTGCGGAAGGAGCTCAAAAGGCTAATCAGACATTGCCACAGACTATTGGTTGGGCAGATTATAATAATGGTGGTGCTAACGGTACTTTCGATCCATTAGCAGAATAAATTTATAATATCTGATTTATCTTGATAACGTCTCTAATATCTCTTGAATGAGAGGATTGGAGACGTTATTTTTTTGATAGGAATATGGGTTCTGAGGGAAAAAACATATTTAGGATAATAAATTCTGTTCTACTGATTACAAATCTTTTCTTCTTTCGTCTTATTATTGTATTTTTGAATTAACAACTTCACAAAACCAAATAAAAATGAAGAAGAAACAGGTACTTTTAGCAGTTTTTGCTGCAACAATGTTGACTCCGACCGTTGCATGGGCGCAATACCCACAAATATCTGGCGAAGCCAAAGAAAACTATACAAAAATGATGACTGAAGAGCGGAAACGCTCTGATGAAGCATGGGCAAAAGCGTTGCCGATAGTACAAAAAGAAGCTAGAGAAGGACGTCCATATATTCCTTGGGCTGGTCGTCCGTACGATTTGCCACAGGCTGATATCCCTTCATTCCCAGGTGCTGAAGGTGGTGGTATGTACAGTTTCGGTGGTCGTGGAGGTAAAGTGATAACTGTCACAAATCTGAATGATCGTGGACCGGGTTCTTTCCGTGAAGCATGTGAAACTGGTGGTGCACGTATTATTGTATTCAATGTTGCTGGTATCATCCGTCTGGAATCTCCGATTATCGTCCGTGCTCCTTACGTAACTATTGCTGGACAAACAGCTCCGGGAGATGGTGTTTGTATTGCTGGAGAATCATTTTGGGTAGATACACATGATGTGGTGGTACGTCATATGCGTTTCCGCCGTGGAGAAACGAAAGTATGGCATCGTGATGACTCTTTCGGAGGTAACCCTGTTGGTAATATAATGATCGACCACTGCTCCTGTACGTGGGGATTGGATGAAAACATTTCTTTCTATCGCCACATGTACGACCCGAGTGAAGGACAATATGAAAGCAAAGACTTGAAACTTCCTACTGTAAACGTAACTATTCAAAATACTATCTCGGCAAAAGCGTTAGATACATACAATCATGCGTTTGGTAGTACGTTAGGTGGTGAGAACTGTGCATTTGCCCGTAACCTTTGGGCTAGTAACTCCGGACGTAATCCTTCTATCGGCTGGAATGGCATATTCAATTTCGTTAATAATGTAGTATTCAATTGGGTGCACCGTTCTTCTGATGGTGGTGATTATACCGCGATGTTCAATATGATTAACAACTACTACAAACCGGGACCTGCTACTCCTAAGGATTCCAATGTAGGACATCGTATCTTGAAACCGGAAGCAGGACGTAGTAAGCTGGATCATAAAGAATATGGGCGAGTATATGCCGACGGAAATATAATGGAAGGCTATCCTGAAATAACTAAAGACAACTGGAATGGCGGTATTCAGATTGAAACTCAACCGAACACTGACGGATATACTGAATACATGCGTAGCTATCAGCCGTTCGAGATGCCGTATATCAATATTATGGGGGCTAAAGATGCTTATGACTATGTATTGAAACATGTAGGTGCGAATATTCCTTGTCGTGATATTGTTGACGAACGTGTGATTGAAGAAGTAAGAACAGGTATTCCTTATTATGAAAAAAAACTTCCTAAAGACGCTTATGGTGACTTGACAGGTTTGTCTCCTAAGTCAATGGGGGAAGACGGACAGTTCAAGTATCGTCGTTTGCCGAAAGATTCTTATAAGCAGGGTATTATTACTGATATTCGCCAGATGGGTGGTTATCCTGAATACAAAGGTACTCCTTATGTTGATACAGACAAAGATGGTATGCCGGACGAATGGGAAATTGCTAACGGATTAAATCCGAATGACCCGAGTGATGCCAATAAGGACTGTACTGGTGACGGATATACTAATATTGAAAAATATATCAACGGTATTAGTACAAAGCATAAAGTAGATTGGAGAGATATGAAGAACAACTACGATACATTGGCTGAAAAAGGAAAATTAATGTAATTATGAAAAAGATACTGATACTATCATTGCTTTTTATTTCCGGTTGGATGTCTGCGCAGGCAGTCGACTTAAATAAAGAGAATCGTGATCCTGAATATGTAAAGTCTATTGTCAGCCGGTCACAAAAGATCGTTGATAAACTCGGACTTACAGATGCGAAAATAGCCGAAGATGTTCTCAATGTCATAGCCAATCGTTACTTCGAATTAAATGATATTTATGAGGTGCGGGATGCGAAAGTCAAGAAAGTAAAAGAATCCGGGTTGACTGGTGAGGCTAAAAATGAAGCTTTGAAAGCTGCGGAAAATGAAAAAGATGCGGCACTATATCGTTCACATTTCGCTTTTCCAGCCAATTTATCTCTCTTTCTTGATGAAAAGCAAATAGAAGCTGTTAAAGATGGCATGACTTATGGAGTAGTAAAAGTGACTTATGACTCACATCTGGACATGATTCCTACTTTGAAAGAAGAAGAAAAAGCTCAAATCTATGCTTGGTTGATAGAGGCTCGTGAATTTGCGTTGGATGCAGAAAATTCGAATAAGAAACATGCTGCTTTCGGAAAATACAAAGGACGTATCAACAACTATCTGGCTAAACGTGGATATGACCTGAAGAAAGAACGAGAGGAATGGTATAAACGTATAAAAGCCCGTGGAGGTTCTATATAATTAAAAAATAAGATACTATAAAAAGAAGTGAAATTCTTTCCCATTGTAAATGGTTAGTTTGTTTGATGGTGGAAAGGGTGGCTCGGAGAGTCGCCCTTTTATCGTATATAAATTTTGAATCTACTGATTCTTCTAGTATATTTGAGTACAAATGGCGCTTTCCATCGTCTCCTCTGTATAAAAGATACAAATATAGAATATACAAATGAAAAAGTTAAGAAATACATTAGCCGCAATAAGTCTTCTGTTTCTGGCTTCTTGTGGGGGGAACAAAGACTACTACATGTTCACTTCGTTTCATGAACCGGCTGATGAGGGGTTGAGATACTTATACAGTGAGGACGGAATTCACTGGGACAGTATTCCGGGAGTTTGGCTAAAGCCGGAACTGGGACAGCACCAGCTCATGCGGGACCCCTCGATGGTACGTACTCCGGATGGAACCTATCATTTGGTCTGGACTACAAGTTGGAAAGGTGATTTAGGGTTTGGCTACGCACATTCCAAAGATCTGATCCATTGGTCGGAACAACAGATGATTCCTGTAATGGCAGACGAACCGACTACCATTAATGTATGGGCTCCGGAAATTTTCTATGACGACGAGAACGATCAGTTTATGGTCGTATGGGCTTCCTGTGTCCCCGGACGTTTCGAAAAGGGGATAGAAGAAGAGAACAATAATCATCGTTTATACTATATCATTACAAAAGATTTTAAAACCGTTTCGAAAGCAAAACTTTTGTATGATCCGGGATTCAGCACTATTGATGCCGTTATCGTGAAACGGGCAAAGAATGACTATGTAATGGTACTCAAGGATAACACCCGTCCGGAACGTAATCTGAAAATTGCTTTTTCCGATTCTATGACCGGTCCTTATTCGCCCGCATCCCAGCCTTTCACAGAATCCTTTGTAGAAGGACCGTCTGTAGAGAAAGTGGGAGACGATTATCTAATCTACTTTGATGTATATAAGAAAAAAATATATGGCGCTATGCGTACGAAGGATTTCCGGAACTTTACAGATGTAACAGAAGAGGTAAGCATCCCTGTAGGGCATAAGCATGGGACCATATTTACGGCTCCGGAATCAGTCGTAAAAGCATTACTCGAAGAAAAGAAATAAACCCGGAAACAATTTTAAATCAGAATAAATCATGAACAACTCTGCTAAAATTCTTTTTGTACTGGCTGCCGGTTGGCTGACTACTACAGCTTTTGCACAAGATAGAATTCATTATACAGGAAAAGAATTATCGAACCCTGCTTGTCACGACGGACAACTGTCTCCGGTAGTCGGAGTACATAACATTCAGTTGGTGCGTGCCAATCGTGAACATCCCGATGCTTCGAACGGTAATGGATGGACGTATAATCATCAGCCGATGCTGGCTTATTGGAATGGGCAGTTTTTCTATCAATACCTGGCAGACCCTTCTGACGAACACGTACCGCCTTCACAGACTTTTCTGATGACTTCGAAGGATGGATATCGCTGGACAAATCCGGAAATAGTGTTTCCTCCTTATAAAGTTCCCGATGGATACACCAAAGAATCTCGTCCGGGTGTACAGGCCAAAGATCTGATTGCCATTATGCACCAGCGTGTCGGATTCTATGTCTCTAAATCCGGCAAGCTGATTACAATGGGAAATTACGGAGTTGCTTTGGATAAAAAGGATGATCCCAATGATGGAAACGGTATTGGTCGGGTGGTTCGTGAAATAAAGAAAGACGGTTCTTACGGACCGATCTATTTCATTTATTATAATCATGGATTTAATGAAAAGAATACTGATTATCCTTATTTTAAGAAAAGCAAGGATCGTGAGTTTGTGAAGGCCTGCCAGGAAATTCTCGACAATCCGCTGTATATGATGCAGTGGGTGGAAGAAGCCGACCGTGCAGATCCTATTCTCCCGCTGAAGAAAGGATACAAAGCATTCAATTGTTATACATTGCCGGATGGACGTATTGCCAGTCTTTGGAAACATGCGCTTACCTCTATCAGTGAGGATGGCGGACATACTTGGGCAGAGCCTGTGCTTCGTGCAAAAGGTTTCGTCAATAGCAACGCGAAAATTTGGGGACAGCGTTTAAGTGATGATACATACGCTACTGTATATAATCCGTCGGAATTTCGTTGGCCGCTGGCTATATCTTTGAGTAAAGATGGATTGGAATATACGACATTAAATTTGGTACATGGCGAAATCACTCCCATGCGTTATGGAGGAAATTATAAATCATACGGTCCTCAATATCCGCGTGGTATTCAGGAAGGCAATGGAGTGCCTGCTGATGGTGATTTGTGGGTTTCTTACAGTGTGAACAAGGAAGATATGTGGATTTCCCGTATTCCTGTCCCGGTGGAAATAAATGCTTCAGCACATGCGGATGATGATTTCTCAAAAAATAAATCAATTGCGGAACTGACTGACTGGAATATTTATTCTCCGGTTTGGGCTCCTGTTTCTTTGGAGGATCAATGGTTGAAGTTGCAGGATAAAGATCCGTTTGATTATGCCAAAGTGGAACGTAAAATTCCGGCTTCTAAAGAATTGAAAGTATCATTTGATTTGAAAGCCGGCCAGAATAATAAAGGCACACTCCAGATTGAATTTCTGGATGAGAATGGAATAGCCTGTTCTCGTATGGAACTTACTGATGATGGCATATTCCGATTGAAAGGCGGCTCCCGGTTTGCAAATATGATGAAATATGAAGCAGGAAAGGTTTATCATGTAGAAGCAGTCCTTTCTACTGTTGATCGTAATATTCAAGTATATGTAGATGGTAAGAGAGTAGGGTTGCGTATGTTCTATGCGCCCGTGGCTGCTGTGGAACGAATCGTATTCCGTACTGGCGTACCTCGTACATTTCCGACTGTAGATACTCCTGCCGATCAGACGTATGATCTGCCAAATGCAGGTGCGCAAGATCCATTGGCTGAATATGGCATTGCCAATGTGAAAACATCTTCTACAGATAAGGATGCGTCTTCTGCTTTTTTAAAGTATGCTGACTTCAGTCATTATGCAGACTATTTCAACGGTATGGAAGACGAAAATATTGTTCAGGCAATTCCCAATGCAAAGGCTTCGGAATGGATGGAGGAAAATATTCCTTTGTTCGAGTGTCCGCAACATAACTTTGAAGAAATGTATTATTATCGTTGGTGGTCAATCCGTAAGCATATCAAGGAGACTCCTGTAGGCTATGGCATGACCGAGTTTCTCGTTCAGCGTTCTTATTCAGATAAATATAATTTGATTGCTTGTGCAATTGGACATCACATTTATGAAAGCCGTTGGTTGCGTGATCCGAAATATTTGGATCAGATTATTCATACATGGTATCGTGGCAATGATGGCGGTCCGATGAAGAAAATGGATAAGTTCAGCTCATGGAATGCAGATGCTGTTTTGGCTCGTTACATGGTAGATGGTGATAAGGACTATCTGCTGGATATGAAGAAAGATCTGGAAACCGAATATCAGCGTTGGGAACGTACGAACCGTTTGAAGAACGGATTGTATTGGCAGGGTGACGTACAGGATGGTATGGAAGAATCAATCAGTGGCGGACGGAAGAAGAAATATGCCCGGCCGACAATCAATAGCTATATGTATGGCAATGCCAAAGCACTTTCATGTATAGGAATTCTTTCCGGTGATGAGGGGATGGCTATGAAATATGGCATGAGAGCGGATACTTTGAAAAATCTGGTAGAAAATGAATTGTGGAATACACGTCATCAGTTTTTTGAAACGATGCGTACGGACTCTTCTGCGAATGTGCGTGAAGCAATCGGATATATTCCCTGGTATTTCAACCTGCCGGATACCACCCAAAAGTATGAAATTGCCTGGAAAGAAATTATGGATGAAAAAGGCTTTTCTGCTCCTTATGGACTGACAACTGCAGAACGTCGTCATCCGGAATTCCGTACACGCGGAGTAGGCAAGTGTGAGTGGGACGGGGCTATCTGGCCGTTTGCTTCCGCACAGACATTGACAGCAATGGCTAACTTTATGAATAATTATCCGCAGACTGTATTGTCTGACAGTGTATATTTCCGTCAGATGGAATTGTATGTGGAATCACAGTACCATCGTGGTCGTCCCTATATTGGTGAATATTTGGATGAGGTGACCGGTTATTGGCTGAAAGGAGATCAGGAACGTAGCCGTTATTATAATCATTCCACTTTCAACGACTTGATAATTACAGGACTGATCGGACTTCGTCCGCGTTTGGATAATACTATTGAAGTGAACCCCTTAATTCCTGCCGACAAGTGGGATTGGTTCTGCCTGGATAATGTACTATATCACGGCCATAATCTGACGATTCTTTGGGATAAGAATGGTGATCGTTATCATTGCGGAAAAGGATTACGCATTTTTGTAGATGGTAAGGAAGTAGGGCAGGCGGATACCTTGACAAAAATCGTTTGTGAAAATGCACTCAAATGATAATTTAGAGTTCACCACAGATTACACAGATTCACACAGATTATTTTCATTTTCGTTGAATCCCCATAGTGAATTAGGGTATTGATATACATATTTATTTAATCTGTGTGAATCTGTGTAATCCGTGGTGCCTCTTAAATTCGAACAAATAAAAGATACTTGAAAAATGAAATTCAAAAAGATTCTTCTTTCATTGCTAATTTGTTTGTCTTGTTTTGTACAGGCAAAGAATATAACCATCAGTCGTCTTACCTGTGAGATGCAGGAGGGACTGGTAGTGGTCGAAGGTTCACCCCGTTTGGGCTGGGTGATGGAATCGCCGGAGAATGGGACACGACAATCTGCCTATGAGATTGATATTCGGGAAGCTTTTACAGGGCGTTCCGTTTGGAATAGTGGGAAGGTTTATTCTTCGCAGAGCCAGTTAGTTTCTACAAAGGGGGCAGATATACGTCCTGATAACTCATTTAATTATAGTTGGCGCGTTCGTGTTTGGGATGAGACAGATACACCTTCCGAGTGGAGCAGTGAAGCGAAATTCCGGGCAGTACCCGAAAGGTTATCTTCTGGGCAGTGGATTGGAGCTATTACCCGACAAAATGCTCATTTACCGGAAGGGCGTAAGTTCCACGGTGGAGAGTTGAAGAAACCGGAAGTGAAAGCAGCTTGGGAAGCAGTGGACACTTTGGCAAAGAAAAGTATTTGTTTGAGAAGAACATTCCAGGTAGGAGATGCGACAGAAGGGGGTACAAATCGTAAACCGGGCAAGAAAATAGTGGAGGCAACCGCATACGTTTGTGGTCTGGGATTCTATGAATTTTCTTTGAATGGTCAAAAGGTAGGTAACAGTGAGTTTGCTCCATTGTGGAGTGATTATGATAAAACTGTTTACTATAACACATACGATGTGACGGAACAATTGCGGCGTGGTGAAAATGTCGTAGGAATCTTATTGGGGAATGGATTCTATAATGTGCAGGGGGGGCGTTATCGCAAATTACAGATCAGCTTTGGTCCTCCCACACTTTTATTTGAGCTGGTTATTAACTACGAAGATGGAACATGTACAACGGTTCATTCTGATAATGAATGGAAATATGATTTCAGTCCGGTAATCTTCAATTGTATATATGGAGGGGAAGATTATGATGCGCGTCGTGAACAGAAAGGATGGAATCAGATTGGCTTTGATGACAGTCATTGGCGTCCGGTAGTCATACAGGAAGCTCCTAAAGGAATACTTCGTCCACAGATGGCGGCTCCGGTGAAAATCATGGAACGGTATGATATTCAAAAGGTAACCAAACTAAATGCGGAACAAATAGCATCGGCTTCCATATCGACCAAAAGAACAGTCGATCCTTCTGCTTTTGTATTGGATATGGGACAGAATCTGGCTGGCTTTCCGGAAATAACAGTACGTGGTAAACGTGGACAGAAAGTGACTTTGATTGTAGCCGAAGCATTAACGGATGAAGGTGCTTGCAATCAGCGTCAAACGGGGCGTCAGCACTATTACGAATACACTCTGAAAGGGGAAGGTGATGAAACCTGGCACCCTCGTTTCTCTTATTACGGTTTTAGATATATCCAGGTAGAGGGTGCTGTCTTAAAAGGACAGAAGAATCCGCAGAAATTGCCTGTATTGAAAAATATTCAATCCTGTTTCGTCTATAATTCAGCTAGAAAAGTTTCCACTTTCGAATCATCCAACCGGATATTTAATGCTGCCCATCGATTGATCGAGAAAGCGGTTCGCAGCAATATGCAATCTGTGTTTACGGATTGTCCGCATCGTGAGAAACTTGGGTGGCTGGAACAGGTACATCTGAATGGTCCGGGTTTGTTGTATAACTATGATTTGACAGCTTACGCTCCGCAGATTATGCAGAATATGGCAGATGCACAACATTCCAACGGGGCTATGCCGACAACTGCTCCGGAATACGTGGTTTTTGAAGGTCCGGGTATGGATGCTTTTGCCGAATCTCCGGAGTGGGGTGGTTCTCTGGTTATTTTCCCTTTTATGTACTATGAGACTTATGGAGACGACTCGCTGATTAAGAAATATTATCCGAATATGCGTCGTTACGTGGATTATCTCAAGACTCGTGCAGATAAGGGTATTCTGTCTTTCGGATTGGGAGACTGGTATGATTACGGAGATTTTCGTGCGGGATTCTCACGGAATACACCCGTTCCTTTGGTGGCTACTGCGCATTATTACATGACAGTCATGTATTTGGTAAAAGCTGCGAAAATGGTAGGTAATGACTTTGACACTCGTTATTATACTTCGTTGGCACAGGATATAATGGCTGCATTTAATAAATGTTTTCTTCATAAAGATACTGCACAATATGGTACAGGAAGCCAATGCAGTAATGCGCTTCCGTTGTTCCTCCAAATGACGCAGAATGCAGATGAACAAGGTAACTACCAATCGGATGCAGATTTGCATGAGAAAGTATTCACGAATCTGATAAAAGATGTGGAAGCACATGGCAACCGTTTGACTACCGGTGATGTGGGAAACCGTTATCTGATTCAGACATTGGCGCGTAATGGAGAACATGAACTTATTTATAAAATGTTCAATCATGAAGAAGCTCCCGGATATGGTTTCCAGTTAAAATTCGGCGCTACAACTTTGACCGAGCAGTGGGACCCCCGTCAAGGTTCTTCCTGGAATCACTTTATGATGGGACAGATTGATGAATGGTTCTTTAATTCACTGGTCGGTATTCGTCCTTCTACCACTCCAAAACAAGGTTATCAGAAGTTCATCATCGCTCCCCAACCTGTGGGAGATTTGAAATACGTCAAAGCGTCGTATGAAACTTTATATGGTACCATTAATGTGGACTGGACTTGTGAGAATGGGACTTTCACTTTAAACGTGTCTGTTCCGGTGAATACTACCGCTGTTGTTTACCTCCCGGGCGAAAAAGAACCGAAAGAAATACAGAGCGGAACATATCAATTGGTTTGTGCAAAATGAAAGAGACATTTTATATATATTTGTAGAATGAAAAACAATGTATTCATATAAAAAATCATGCAGCATCTTTATTTTAATCATGTAGCATGTTTGAAAAAAACATCTCAATGATTGTTTTCAAACATTGGGAAGAAAAAAAGATTCTATTAGCATGATTTTTTAGAAGGAAACGATGAAATATACTTTAATAATATCGATTATGAATTTACGAACAACTCTTATTGTCTTTCTTTGCTTCTGTGCAACCACAGTTCTTCGCGCCGAGCGTGTAGATATGCTGAAGGCCGGTGCAAAAGCAAATGGCAAGACTCTTAATACAAAGCTAATCAATTCAACGATTGACCGTCTGAACCGTGGCGGCGGAGGTACTCTTTTCTTTCCTGCCGGGACTTATCTGACGGGGAGTATCCATCTGAAAAGTAATATTACACTGGAATTGGAAGCCGGAGCTACCTTGCTCTTTTCTGACAACTTTGAAGACTATCTTCCTTTTGTCGAGGTTCGCCACGAAGGAGTGATGATGAAAAGTTTCCAGCCTTTGATTTATGCGGTAGATGCCGAGAATATTACGATCAAAGGAGAAGGAACTTTAAACGGACAAGGAAAGAAATGGTGGATGGAGTTCTTTCGTGTCATGATTGATTTGAAAGACAATGGCATGCGTGATGTGAATAAATATCAGCCAATGTGGGATGCAGCAAACGATACGACAGCAATTTATGCTGAAACGAACAAGGATTATGTAAATACATTGCAACGTCGCTTTTTCCGTCCTCCGTTCATTCAGCCCGTTCGTTGTAAGAAAGTAAAGATTGAAGGAGTGAAAATCATAAATTCTCCCTTCTGGACGGTCAATCCGGAATTTTGCGACAATGTAACCATAAAGGGGATCACCATAGATAATGCGCCCTCACCAAATACGGACGGAGTGAATCCGGAATCCTGCCGCAATGTACATATCAGCGACTGCCATATATCAGTAGGAGACGATTGCATCACAATCAAGTCGGGAAGAGATGCGCAGGCCCGTCGTTTGGGAGTACCTTGCGAGAATATCACTATCACCAACTGCACCATGCTTTCCGGTCATGGAGGCGTTGTTATCGGCAGCGAGATGAGTGGGAGTGTGCGTAAAGTTACTATTTCCAATTGCGTGTTTGACGGAACAGATCGTGGAATCCGTATTAAGTCGACCCGTGGAAGGGGAGGAGTCGTTGAAGATATTCGTGTCAGCAACGTCGTAATGAGCAACATTAAACAGGAAGCTGTTGTATTGAATTTGAAATACAGTAAAATGCCTGCCGAACCTAAGAGTGAACGCACTCCGATATTCCGTAACGTACATATCAGTGGAATGACTGTGACAAACGTAAAGACTCCGATCAAAATAGTGGGCTTGGAAGAAGCGCCAATATCTGACATCGTTTTGCGTGATATTCATATTCAGGGAGGGAAACAGAAATGTATCTTCGAAAATTGTGAACGTATCATGATGGATGACGTAATCGTCAATGGTGAAGTAATTAAAAGCACCACAGATACCACAGATTAACACAGATTTTTAATTCGACTAAATTATAAAAATAATAAATCTGTGAAAATCTGTGTAATCTGTGGTGAAAAAACAACTTACATAAATTAAAAATAAATGAAACGAATCCTTTTTACTATGCTTCTTGCCGCATCTCTTTCGGCCGAAGCCCAGACGCAAACATACGAGACGGAATTTGCCCGTCCCTTGAACGAAGTACTGACGGATATACAGAACCGTTTCGGAGTCCGTTTGAAATATGACATTGATACGGTGGGAAAAGTGCTGTCTTATGCCGATTTCCGTATTCGTCCTTATTCCGTGGAAGAATCCTTGACGAATGTATTGGCACCTTTCGATTATAAATTTGTTAAGCAGAAAGGAAATATGTATAAGCTGAAAGCATACGAGTATCCACGTCGTACAGATGCAGACGGAGAGAAGATGTTGGCTTATCTGAATACACTCTATACAGACCGACAGTCTTTTCAACTTCGTGCCGATTCTCTGAAAAAAGAGGTACGTCAGCGTTTAGGTATCGATACTTTGCTGGCTCAATGTGTCAAATCCAAACCTATTCTTTCAAAGATACGTAAGTTTGATGGCTATACCGTGCAGAATTTCGCGCTTGAAACACTTCCCGGGTTATACGTTTGTGGTTCTATCTATACGCCCCAATCGAAAGGAAAACATGCGTTGATAATCTGCCCTAACGGACATTTTGGTGGCGGACGTTATCGGGAAGACCAACAACAACGTATGGGAACTTTGGCACGTATGGGAGCTGTTTGTGTAGACTATGATTTGTTTGGATGGGGAGAGTCGGCTTTGCAAGTTGGCAGTGCGGCACACCGTAGCAGTGCGGCGCACACTATTCAGGCAATGAACGGCTTATTGATTCTTGACTACATGCTTGCTTTCCGTAAGGATATTGATACCAGCCGTATCGGTACGAATGGTGGTTCGGGTGGAGGTACCCATGCTGTATTGTTGAGCGTATTGGATGATCGTTTCACCGCTTCAGCTCCGGTGGTGAGCCTGGCTTCTCACTTCGACGGTGGCTGTCCCTGCGAAAGCGGAATGCCTATTCAATTATCTGCAGGAGGAACCTGTAATGCGGAATTAGCCGCAACTTTTGCTCCTCGTCCACAACTGATCGTATCGGATGGTGGCGACTGGACGGCCAGTGTTCCTACTCTTGAATTTCCTTATCTGCAACGAATCTATGGATTCTACCAGGCAAAAGATAAAGTAACGAATGTACATCTTCCCAAAGAGAAACATGACTTTGGCCCGAATAAGCGGAACGCCGTTTATGACTTCTTCGCAGAAGTATTCAAGTTGGATAAAAATATGTTGGATGAAAGCAAGGTCACCATTGAACCGGAATCCGCTATGTATAGTTTTGGCGAAAAAGGAGCTTTGCTTCCTGAAGGCGCCATCCGTTCTTTTGACAAGGTAGCTGCCTATTTTGACAAGCAGGCTTATGCTAATTTAAAATCAGATGCTTCTCTCGAAAAGAAAGCCATTGACTGGGTAGCTTCTTTAGAGTTGAACGATGATAAAAAGGCAGGTTTTGCAGTAACTGCCATTTATAATCATCTTCGTAAAGTGCGTGACTGGCACAATGAGCACCCTTATACAACAATCCCCGAAGGTATCAATCCTCTGACAGGCAAACCGCTTTCCAAGCTCGACCGTGAAATGATTGCAGATTCCGCTATGCCGAAAGAAGTACATGAAAGGCTAATGAAAGATTTACGCAGAGTATTGACGGAAGAACAGATTGAACAAATTCTGGATAAATACACGGTAGGTAAAGTTGCTTTTACCTTGAAAGGTTATCAGGCCATTGTGCCCAATATGACGGAGGAGGAAACAGCTTTCGTTCTGGAACAGTTGAAATTGGCTCGCGAACAAGCTATTGACTACAAGAATATGAAGCAGATTTCTGCTATCTTTGAAATTTATAAAACCAAATGCGAACAGTATTTCAATGAGCATGGTCGCAACTGGCGTCAGATGTTCAAAGAGTATGTGAATAAGCGAAACGCAGAAAAGAAGGCTCAAGGAAAGAAATAAATGAAGGTATACCCTTAACCTTCTGCATAACCGGAATATCTCCGGGATAATAGAAGAATATAATAGAGCTATGCTTTGCAACTGACAAAGCATAGCTTTATCATATCTAAAGCTATGCTTTAGTTCCCCTAAAACACTGCTATAATTTATTTCTTCACGATTACTAAACATCTTTTTCGCAGAAAATGTGTTATTTTGTAGATGGCTAACAGAAATGTATATGATATGGATAAGCAAAAAGTAGCATTAGTCCTTTCCATGGGGGGAGCACGTGGAATAGCACATATAGGAGTAATTGAAGAATTACTTCGTCACAACTTTGAGATTACTTCCATTGCAGGAAGTTCTATGGGAGCAATGGTGGGAGCAATGTATGCTTCAGGAAAAATGGAAGAATGTAAAGAATGGCTGTATAGTTGGGATAAACGCAAAATGTGGGAATTGGCGGATCTTACCTTAAGCCGGGATGGATTAGTGAAAGGTGACCGTTTTATTAAAGAACTGAAACAAATTATTCCGGACATGAATATCGAAGACCTGCCTGTCCCTTATGTAGCGATGGCTACGGATATTGTCCGCGATCAGGAAGTCAGGTTTGACAGAGGGAGCTTACATGAAGCTATCCGTGCGTCTATTTCTATCCCTATGCTTTTCCGTCCATTAAGAAAAGACGGTATGGTATTGATTGATGGAGGTATTCTGAATCCTCTTCCATTGAGTCATGTGCAACGCACTGAAGGAGACATTCTGATAGCTGTCGATGTGAATGCCCCCATTGATACCGGAAAGAAAAAGAAAGTATCTCCTTATAATCTGTTGACAGAATCTTCCAGGATGATGATGCAGCAAATCACCCGTTATCAGATAGAACGTTGTCAGCCGGATATCTTAATTCAAATTTCCGGCGATACGTATGATATGTTGGAGTTCCATCATGCTGCTTCGATAGTGAAAACTGGAGTGGAAGTTGCTCGAAGAATATTAATGCAATAAATAGTATTCATTAAAGTGATAGATTTTTATTCAATATAAATCATCTTTTTCGTCATTCCCCCGTCAATCGTGATGTTTTCTCCATTGATGAAATCATTGTTTTCCTCGCAGAGAAACAGGCACATGCGGGCAATATCTTCCGGTTTACCTACCCGGCGGGAAGGATGCTGTGAATGGTCTTCCGGTTGGAGTTGAGCATAATCATGAGTTTGTATCCATCCCGGAGCAATGGAATTTACGGTGATATTCCATTCAGATAAAGACAAAGCCAATGCATGAGTCAAAGAATAGATACCACCTTTCGAAGCTGCATACCCTTCAGTTCCCGGTTCACTCATCAGATAACGTGTAGAGCAGATATTTATAATTCGGCCGTATGGGTTGGGAGAGGGCTGCTTTTTACGATGGATGGCAAGCAGCCGGGAAGTGATGAATACTGGACGCAGGTTAATAGAAAGAATTTTGTCGAAATCTTCTACACTTGTTTCTGTGATAGAAGAAAATTTGCTGATACCGACGTTGTTGACAATAATATCAATATCGTTCCATTCGGCAAGAATGGTTTGCATACAACTTTCAAGCGCGTTTTTATCACTTACGTCGACTTTATGGAATATAGCCCCGGTTGCCTTCGCAGTTTCCTGTCCTGATATTTCGTTTATATCACAAAAGGCAACTTGATTTCCAGCCAGGCGAAAAGCTTCTACTATTGCTTTGCCTATTCCTTCCGCTCCGCCTGTTATAAATACTCTTCTTTTTGAGTCCTCCGGTTTTGAAACCGTTGAAGTGTGAGACTTCGATTCAGCCGGACGTACTGCTGTTAGTTTCTTCTTACCATATTTCTGTGCTTGTTTCCAAGCAGCCTTTCTGGCTTCATATTGTTCCTGTTGCCTTTCTATGTAATTATCTGCCATCGTTATTTTTTATTTATTGGCAAATGTAAAGTATAAAATGGATAAATACAAGAATCGACCGCTCTTTTGCGGACAAAGGAGCAGTCGATTTCATTCAGATGGTCGTTCAAAATTTAAAACTTTGTCAGATCTATCTCTGCATATTTAATTCGTTGACGGCGCCAAGTGTAAATGGCATGCAGTTTCCCGTCTTTTCCCTGGATAATACTGGGATAAGAGTACTGGCTGATCGGACTGTCTTCCAATGTAAGAACAGGCTTCCAGTTGATGCCATCTTCTGATATGGCCACACAAAGCGGAGTACGCGGACCTTTCGGAGTTCCGGGTAATGTAGAGAAATTATTGTAGATAAGTATATGTCTACCGTCTTTCATTGTCACAGCATCCGTTCCGGAATTATTATTCGGAACATCCAGTAGCGTTACTTTACTCCACGTATCACCATTATCGCTGCTCCACGCAGTTGCTACCTGTGCGTTACGTGTGCGGCAGAGTATCTGTAATCTTCCATCCTTATGCTTCAAAATACTGGGTTGTATTGCATAAACAGGTTTGGCTCCTTCTCCTTTGATAGCTTCTCCGCCTTCCTGGTCATCCACATTCATATCCCCCTTTTTGCGGTTTTGGGTGGGGACGGATAACTCGGCATCCAGTGGTCCGACCATCTTCCAGGTCTTGCCTTTATCATCGGAAATCTCGAAATGAACTCTCCATCCGTTACTTCCTTCTGTACTGGAAGGGCAGATGATACGCCCATTGATATATTCCGGCTTATTCTTAATAGGTCCAAGAAAACCTTCCGGAAGCGGTTCGCGTTTGCTCCAGGTCTTTCCTCCGTCGCGTGAACGAACTAACCATCCTGTCCAGTCACTCACTTTCAGACCTATTTTATAGAATAAAATCAAGTCACCTCCGGGAATCAGGAAAAGAACCGGATTCCAACAAGCTTTTCTGCGGGCAATAAGTTTTCCTTGTTCATCTTTCACAGGGGTACAAGTTGAATCGATTCCAGCCAATGCAGCTTGTGAATCTTTGAGCGAGAACACACCGTCAGCGGCAAGCTTAGGGGCAGTCCATTCTTTGGAACCTTTCGGCTTACGACATACCCAAATGCAACAATCCGGATTGCGTTCTTTGGTTCCTCCGAAGAAAGAGGCTACGAGATCGCCGTTCTTCAGTTCTACAATCGTAGCTCCGTGACATTCGGGGAAAGAAGCTTTTTTGTACAGGAATTCATCACTTAGAATAGCTGTATTCCGGGTGGGTATGTCTACACTGAAGTGATATTTTCCCGATCCGATCTTTTCCTTCCGTCCATCCGGTAGGTGCACTTCACCTGTTGTGTTGGCAGGAAGCTCGATGTCCCATTCCAGATGAGTAGGAGTCTTTGCCCACCGGCTGATTATTTTCCCATAGATACTCATGTATGAGGCATCCACATTGCTCAATTCCTGGATTTCAAAAGCCGGTTGGAAAACGATATGTTTGTAACCGGACTTCCAGCGGTCTGCACGAATACCTGCCAAATTATTGAAACACCAGGGTAATAAATCGCCTAAAAGCATCACGTGATTACCGCTGTTCATTTCAGGATTGGCCGTATCACCGTTCCATAACTCCCAAATAGTGGTAGCACCTTTTTCAACCATATATCCCCAAGATGGATATGTTTTATTGGTAGCCAACAGGTAGGCTACATCGGCATGGCCACGACGGCTCAATTCGCGCAATAGCCATTGCACACCGATTACTCCGGTACTTATATGTCCCTTGTTGGTGGTGATAATAGAAGTGACGGCATTTTTAGCTACCTCATGGATGTAGTTCTTAGGTACCAGTCCAAAAGCAAGTGGCAGGATATTGGCAGTAACTGTGTTGTTGCCATAGAAAATGCTGTCGGGATATAAAGTATGTCCCGGTACGGGAGAAGTACCTTCTTTTATGTGCAGAAAACGGGCATTGAATGCATCTTTCATACGATGTTCCAAATCTTCCCATTCTTCTGCGTCAGCTTTCAGCCCTTGCAGGCTTGCAAAGCGGTGCATCAGTTGTAATACCTTTAGATAATAAGCGGTGGCAATCAAAGCTCCGTCGGTCTTGCGGGAAGGGTCCTTACTATGAATTAACTCCAGTGATTCGGGTGGAACACACCAGTCACCATATTTATCTTTGGTGATGATAAAATCCTCTGTCATGTAGTATTCACGGATATGAGATACCCACTTCTTGATAGCCGGATAATTCTCTTCGATCGGACGTTTATCTCCAAAGTTCGTGAAAAGCATGTCGCAGGCCATAGGTAAAGCGGCAGGCCAGGTCACATTGTCCGAGTAGTAGTTCCAGTATGCCGGGGCTACATCAGGAATACAGCCGTCTTCCCGTTGTGCTTCACGAATGTCACGCGCCCATTTGGTATACATGGCGTAATTATCGAAAAGCATGCTTTCTCCCCAACAGCCCATGGTACGGTCACCCAACCATGGTTGGCGTTCATTCCGTTGCGGACAGTCTACCGGCATCCCTTTATAGTTGCTTCGGATTCCCCAAAATGCATTGCGGACAATCTTATTCAGGGTTTCGTCAGAACAGTTGAAAGTACCGGTATGCTCCATTTCATCTTCTACTATTTCGGCAACGAAATCTTCTGCTTTGGCGTCCGGATAACCGCTGACTTCTACATAACGGAATCCATGATAAATAAAGCGAGGCGCCCAGGTAGCATCTTTTGTTTCGCGTCCGTTGGCAACATATACATCTGTAGAACGGGCATCCCTGAAGTTTCTTGTATAAAGTTCACCATTATCTTGCAGGCTTTCTGCAAAACGGAGACGGATGCTGTCACCGGCTTGCCCTTTTATCCGGAAACGTACCCATCCCGCCATATTCTGACCGATATCCAGAATATATTTGCTACCGAGCTTTTTAATAGAAACGGGTTTCAAGGTTTCTGTGACTTTCATGCCCGGCATCATTTGTGCACGCAATGTTCCCGAAGGAATACTGACGCGTTGGGCCTGCATCCAGTCCTTGTCATCATATCCGGTTTGAGTCCAGTCTCCTAACTCTTTACGGGCATCGTATTCTTCGCCGTCATATTCATTGTTGCTACGGATAGGACCTTCAGTAGTTAATTTCCATGAAGTGTTTGTAGCAATTGTTTCTTTGCTGCCGTCTGCATATTCAACAATCAGATTCAACCGAAGCTTAGGATAACCGAAAGTCGGTATCTTATACGGTTTATAGTTCTGACGCATCGTATAGAAGCGGCCATTTCCGAGAGTTACCCCCATAGCATTTTCTGCCTGAAGCAGTGAAGTCACATCGTATGTGTTGTACAGAATCGTTTTCCGGTAGTCGGTAGGAGCAGGTGCCAGTACTTGATTGCCGATGCGTTGCCCGTTGATAAACAGCTCATATAATCCCATTCCGGCGATATGTACTGTGGCACGTTTCACGCCTTTCTTTAACGCAAACTCTTTTCGAAGATAACGGGCTGCCAAACGGCTCCATTGTGTTTCGCTGTCTCCGGGAGCGGCCCGATCCAAGCCGATCCATTGTCCTTGCCAGTCCGCTTCATTAAATAGTCCTGTGGTCCAAAAAGCCGGAGCACTCCAATTCGTTGCACCTTTGTTGGTGTCGATTTTCACTTTCCAATAGTAGGAAGCATTACGTTTTAATGTTTTTCCCTGATAAGTGATCCATTGGGAAGCGTCAGATTCAATCTTTCCTGAATCCCATATATCTCCTTTTCCTTGTTCCAATAGCTCCGGGGAAGATGCGACAAGAATGTGATACGCAGTCTGTATCACATTCTGTTCATCCGATTCGATGCGCCAACTCAATCGGGGCTGGCGCACGTCGATACCTTCCGGACTTTTCAGCAGTTCCGTTCGCAGATCAGTGATATCTATGGCTGCGTATATGGACCCGGTAAAGAGCAGAAGAAAGAAGAATGATACTATCCTTTTATTCATAAGTATGTTTTCATCATTCGTTTATATAAGATTATTTATTCCATTTTTGTTGTGCGTCCGGTAACTCTGTCCAGTCTTTCCCTATATAGTTCTTACTACTGTCCACTACAATCAGGATATGGTCGTTCCCGCTGCAATAACCGCTATCGTGCTGGAATTTATGCACACCATTATCAAATTCTCCGATGTATTCCAATTTACCATCTTTCGTAGTGTACCACCAGGCATTCTTTTTCGCACCGCTAATCTTGCTGAAATCAACTTCCATCGGACGTCCGGTATAGTTGTATACCATCAGATAATCATTACCACGTGTAGCGATAGCGCGGTCGTAACGTTCTCCATTCTGTCCTGCAATGATAGACTGATCGGGTATGCGTTCGAAGAACGGGAAAGTCAGCATTAGGTTTTTCAGATACTTCATCTGATTGTAGCCCGGATCATTCAAAGCATCATACCAGGGCTTTTTTGCACCGTAAGCACCACCTACACCCGGTTTGATAAATTGCATGATGGAATTATGACCGTAAGTATGTCCGAAAGCTCCGGCAAATACAGACCAGTAAGCATAACGGCGTACGTCATAATCCTTCCACAACAGTTCATTCTCATCGTGCAGGCCATGAGGAATTTCTTCGTAGATCGGTTCGCCGTCAATCACAGGTTTCATGGGTTCCATGGCCATGCTGCGTTCTACAAAACGCCAGTTATCTTCTTCCGTATTTTCTTCGATAGGATAGTCACCATCTCCGAAACGTTGTCCGTAGCGGCGGTGTCCGCTTTGGAACATGTTGAAATCCAACCAGGGAGCATTATTGAACCAAGTTGCGGAGGTTGTCCTTCCGCGTGGATGGAATGTCATCAGGTGATTTTTGTCGATAGCCTTGATAGAGGTTGCTAATGCTTCCCATTCGGCTGTTTTCACGTCTCCGCGAATATCCCCACCGATAAACCAGATAATATTGGGTTCGTCCTTATAACGCTCCGCTAAAAACTTGCCGTATGCTTTTGCCTGTTCTACAGTCATTTCGCCCCGATTTACCGGGCTTCCCCAAATACAGACCATGCCGATATATTGTCCCTTCTTTGCTGCTGTACGGATGATGTAATCCATGTGATCCCAATAACCGTATACGCCTTTTTGATTGATGTTTTTGAAGTTGTATCCGTCAATCATCGAATATTGTCCGTAGATATTCATAGACGGAACATTGTTCAACGTTTGAACCTGAATCACGTTATATCCGCGACGTTTACATTGTTCCAGGTAATATTCGGCTTCATCCCGGTTCAAGCGTTCGGGCAATAGCCAACCGGTTTCTCCCAACCAAAAGAAAGGAGTGCCATTTTCGTGTTTCAGATAACGTCCCTCTTCGGAAACTACGAGCTTGCCATTGTTCCAGGGGATATACGTCTTTTGTGTTTTCTTCTGTGCTGCGACCGAAGTTGCCATTGTCAATAGCAGCAACAAAAGAGGAAGAATTTTGAATTTTCTCATTGTACTTTATCGTTTTTAGTTTATTTCTTTGTCATTTTCTCATACTCAATAGCAGCCAGAATAAATGAACCTACCGATTTCGGATCATTTTCTATGATCGGTTCACTGATATAATATTCAAATGAGCCGTCACGGTATCTTTTTGAATCTCCACCCAATCCTGCAACAGCACAGCAATTGGTGATTGTATAACTGCCATCTTCTTCCAAACGGGTAAATGTCTTTACCATTCCGTCAAAGGCTTTTTGTGTCGGTTCGATATATTCGTTGTCAATATATCCTTTATTAATAGCTTTGGCAAGCGTATAGATAAACAGGGCAGTGGCAGATGATTCCAAATAATTACCTTCACGCGCTCCCTGATCGGTTACCTGATACCAGGTTCCGGATGAAGGATCCTGATATTTCACAATCGCTTTAGCCAATCCCTGCAGAATCTGTATAATGCTGTCGCGTCCGGCAGTTTCCTGTGGCAGGAAGTCCAGTACATCCACAATAGCTGCCCCATACCATCCGATGCTGCGACTCCAAAAATTAGGAGAGCAACCCGTTTCAGGATTGGACCATTTCTGTTCGTGACTTTCATCCCATCCGTGATAATAAAGCCCTGTTGCGGGATCATAAGTCTTGCTCTTTATCAAAAGAATTTGTTTCGTTGCTTCGTCAAATAAAGCAGGTTCATCAAAAGTAGCACCATATTGAACCAGATAAGGAGAAGCCATAAAAATTCCGTCCAACCACATTTGATGAGGATATCTCAATTTATGCCAAAATCCTCCCTCACTGGTACGGGGTTGCTCCGCCATTTGCTTGCGTAAAGTATCCATAGCTATTTTGTAGCGTTCGTCTCCGGTCTGTGCATAAAGATCGAAAAGGATCTTTCCGCCGTTGACATTATCAATATTGAATGAAAGATACTTCATGGTTTTGATATGCCCGTCAGCATCTATCAGGCTATCCGCATAAATCTTGGCATACTCATAATATGTACTGTCCCCGGTATGTTTCCATTCTTCCAACATGGATTTCACTACAAGTCCGTGGGTATATCCCCAACGTGGTTTTTTCGCTTTTTCAATCATCCAGGGTTCGGGAAAACGTTGCATTTCGGAGCGTGCCATGCGTTCACTCCATTTTTCCGTTTCTGCTTTTTGAGGTGCTGTGCAAGCCAGAAAACAAGCAGTTCCATGGACGGCAATCAGTTTTAATAAGTTCTTGTTCATTATCGGTCGAGTTATTATTTTCCAATCAGTACATATTCTTTTCCTGCTTTGGTAGGCAGATCATAGAGGTAAGTCTCTGCAATTTCCACTTTGTTCAAGTTTGCTTTTTCGTTAATCAACGGTTTCGGAATGCTAGGGACTATATAAAGGGAATTCGGGTTTTCGCCTTTGGCACGCTTCAACCCCTTGCCTGTTAATGGGTTGAGCGAACGTAAACGACAATTTCCTCCCTTATGAGATTTGACAACCAGCCGGCTAACTTTTCCGTTTTTCCAACTCAAATCAAGTTCAAAACCTCCACGGGCAATGATTCCCTTGATAGAACCTTCATTCCAAACGGCAGGCAATGCAGGAAGTAAATATATAAAACCGTCGTAACTTTGCATCAACATCTCTGCAATACCTGCGGCACAACCAAAGTTCCCATCAATTTGAAATGGCGGATGCGCATCGAACAGATTAGGGTAGGTGCCTCCTTTTTTCTTTTCGTTGCGTACGAGAGTCAACTGGTCAGTTATCAGCTTGTAGGCGTGGTCGCCATCAAGCAGGCGTGCCCAGAGACAGACTTTCCATCCCATGCTCCACCCGGTCGACGGGTCGCCACGATGAATCAGAGAGGTACGTGCCGCATCGAATAGTTCGGGGGTACGGTAAGGGGAAATCTGATTGCTGGGGAAAAGTCCGTACAAATGAGAAATATGGCGGTGCACATCCTTCGGATCATCCCAGTCGAACATCCACTCCTGTAATTGTCCCCAATGTCCTACCTGCATGGGAGCCATTTCTTTGAGACGTTGTGTCAGATGAGAGGCAAACTCCCGGTCTGTATCCAGTATTTGAGAGGCAGATATAATTGCTGTCCAAAGATCGAACACCAATTGGTTGTCCATGGTGCATCCGGCAGCTGTAGTGGCTTTTCCATTACTTCCCGAATGTACATTCTCCGGTGAATTACTGGGGCAGACTACCAACCAGTTGTGTACGGGTTCTTTCACCATTATTTCATCAAAGAAACGTCCGGACTCTTTCAGTATCGGATAGACGGAACGCAGAAATTCCACATCCCCGGTGTATAGGTAACGCTCCCAAAGATGTCGGCAAAGCCATGCGCCACCACTGGGCCACATACCCGAAGGAGCTTTGTCTACTGCTCCTGTAATACGCCATATATCCGTGTTATGATGCAACACCCATCCGTTGGCTCCATACATAATCTTGGCCGTCTCTTTTCCTGTGTCACTCACTTCTTTTATCAGACGGAATAACGGTTCATTCAGTTCACTTAGATTCGTTACTTCCGAAGGCCAGTAATTCATTTCCAAATTGATATTACAAGTATATTTACTATCCCAGGAAGGAACTAGTTTATCATTCCAAATTCCTTGTAAATTGGCGGGTTGTCCTCCCGGTTGGGAAGAACAGATCAACAGATAACGTCCGAATTGAAAATAAGTAGCAACCAGATGTGCGTCATTGGTGTTTTTGAAATTCTCCACACGCTTATCGGTTGTCACATTTGCATATTGGTCTTCTCCTAAATCAAGAGAAACACGTGTCAGATATTGTCGGTAGAAATCAACGTGATTCTTCTTCGATTCAATGAACGGATGAACCATTGCCTTTGTCAAATAGTTTTTTGCCCGTTCTATCTGATTACCGGTGATGTCTTGATAGTTATTGAAATTAGTTGCAATAGATACATAGATGATCGCTTCGTCGGCTTTCTCTACAGAAAGTATTCCATCGGCGCAAGCTATTTCTCCACCTTTATTTTTAGCAGTCAATCTGCCTTGAAATTCTATTTTTCCTTTCAATCCTTCATGCAAGGAAGAGACTCCCGAGAGTGTTACACAGTTTCCCTCTTCAGAAGCGATCATAACATCCTGGTGAGGGGAGGTAAGCTGTGCATTGAAAGTAATTTGGCCGGGGCGATTGGCAGTCAGTCGTACCATTACTACCTGATCGGTAAATGAAGTAATCGTTTCGCGTTGATACTGCACCCCGTCTACTTCATAACGTACGATTGCACGTGCGGAATCCAGACTTAATTCCCGGTAATAGTTAGAATAACGTGTATGTCCGGGAAAAGCGATTCGTAAATCACCGAAACTTTGATATGGCATTCCTGAATTCGTCTTTGCCATCACCTTTTCTGTAGCGAGAGTTTGTGCTTCCAGATATTTTCCGGCAAAAACAAGTTCACGCACTTTGGGAATATACTCCAGTGCATTCGGATTAGCGTTATTATTGGGACGTCCCGCCCAAATGGTTTCTTCGTTTAGTTGTATTTGTTCTGTGCCCGGTGTTCCATATACCATGGCCCCCAAACGACCATTTCCAAGGGGTAATGCCTCGGTCCATACCTGCGCGGGACAGTCATACCATAGCTTGTATTCGGGTACAGATAACTTTTTCTCCTGTGCATGAATACAACCTACAGATACTATTACCAACAGATATCCGATTAATCTCTTTTTATTCATTTCTTTCTATTGCTTTTATTCTTATATAAACCTGTTGTTTACATACTTTTATAAAAGAGACGATTGAAAGTTCTTTTTGTACCCATTGCACAAGCAATAAGAAATAGGAATAATTAAAAGTTATCGGGTATAAAAAAAACGAACTTCAATATCCGGCTAAAAAGAACTTACTTTGCATCTGTAAAAATACTCCTGAAAAGTATAATTTCAGATATAGACTTATGTATTTACTATTAAACAGGTATATGAATATGTATAATTTAATCATTAGGCCGTTATTATTTTGCATTGATCCGGAAAAAGTGCACCGGATGCTTTTAAGCTGGTTGAAGTTTTATCGCTATTTGTTTCCGGTCCGAGCTTGCGTGAGAGGCTACAGCAGAGTTTCTGATCCATTTTCGTATGGGCATTTGCAATTTAAGAACCGAATTGGACTGTCTGCCGGGTTTGATAAGAATGCAGAGGCTTTTGATGAGTTGGCAGACTTTGGTTTCGGCTTTCTGGAAGTAGGTACAGTAACTCCTGACAGCCAATCAGGAAATCCTTCCCCACGTATTTTCAGATTGGTGGATGATGAATCGTTGATTTCACGTACGGGCTTCAATAATTGTGGAGTAGATGCTGTCCGGCAACATATCAGGAAATATAGAAAGCATTCTTATGTATTAGGAGTAAATATTAATAAGAATCCGCTTTCTACAGGAGATCAAATTGTCAAAGATTTTGAGTCGACTTTCATCCATTTATATGATTGTGTGGATTATTTTACCCTAAACTGGGGTAGTATAGATAACGACCTATTTGCTATGGTTTTAGAAAAGCTCACAATATTTCGTCAGGCGGCGAACAAAAGATGTAATATTTTCATTAAACTTCCGGCAGATATAGATGAAAAAGCACTGGATACAGTCATTTCGCTTGCATATAAATACTCTATAGAGGGCTTTATAGCCACGGGACCTACAATGGATCGTTCAGGATTGCATCAGGCAGAAACAAAACAATTGGAGAAGATTGGCAACGGCGGGGTGAGTGGCCGGGGTATTGGAAAGAAATCGCAGGAAGTAGTGCGTTATTTATCCGAACATACCGATCGGCACTTTCTGATTATCGGAGCAGGAGGAATCATGACAGCCGAAGATGCAGCCGGAATGATTTCTCAAGGGGCTGACATGATACAAATCTATTCGGCTTTCATCTATTCCGGTCCGTCTATTGTTCATAAGTTAGGAAATAAACTTAAAAACGAATTGAAATGAAGAATTTAATTTGTGTAAGCCTGTACGATAATTTATCGATGAAGGTATATAACTTGTCGGAAGTGAATAATAAAGAGCTGATGGGGATAGTGGAAAATGCTCCTGAAGGAACTTTATTTGTTTTTACCAGTGAAAAATCAAATGGTAGCAGTGTTATTATGTGTCCCGGCGGCGGCTTCTTAAAGACCAATTTGGAACATGAAGGTCTTGATTTCGCCGAATGGTTCACCCAAAAGGGCATGACTTATGTGCTTTTCAAATATAGAATGCCTCATGAAAATCCTGATATTCCTAGACAGGACATCCGGTTGGCATTAGCAGTTATACGAGAAAAATTCCCGGAATTTAGCAAACGGGTAGGAGTAATGGGAGCTTCTATTGGTGGATATTTGGCCACTTGTTCGGCTACGATATTATCTGATAAGGAAAAGCCTGATTTTCAGATATTGATGTACCCGGTAGTTAGTATTGATGATCGTTTAACGCATCTTCCCTGCCGTGAACGGATGTTTGGTCACTCTTATTCACCGGATAAGATGGTACAATATTCACCGATTGAACATGTCACTTCAAGTACACCCGTCGCTTTTATAGTGGCTGCCTCAGATGACAGTGTGGTCAGTCCCCAGAATGGAATACAATTTGCTGCCCAATTACAGAAATCTGGTGTTCCTATATCCTTGCATATATATCCTACAGGAGGGCATGGATTTGGTTACAATGATAGCTTTGTGTACAAACAGGAATGGCTTCAGGAACTCGATGTATGGTTGGAGAAATTAATTTATTAATTCTTTTAGTTGCCATACTTTGAAATATACTTCTTATATTTGTCAGTAGAATATTTAATAATAAGAAGTTATGAAAAATTTTAATGTTACATCTATGCTAGTAATGCTGATGTTCATGTGTATTACAAGTATGCAGGCGCAGAGTATTACTCCCAGTAAGAAGTATATCACGAAAGAACTGAATAATGTGAGTAATTTCAGTTCAATCAGGGTCCTGGGTAGCCCCGACGTTGAGTATCGTCAGAGTAGTGATTCTAAAACAACAGTTTCTATATATGGTTCGGATAACCTGGTTGACCTGTTGGAAGTATCTACGGTAAATGGAGTGCTGCAGGTAAATATAAAGAAAGGCGTTAAGATTCTTAGTGGAGAACGCCGGTTGAAAGTGATTGCCTCTTCTCCTTCATTAGATGATGTAGATATTAAAGGCTCGGCCGATGTATATCTGAAAGGTACCCTCAAAGGAGCTGATTTAAATCTGAATATAACAGGTTCCGGAGATATTGAAGCCGAGAATTTACAATACACCAATCTATCTGCTTTTATAAAAGGTAGTGGAGATATTGATGTGAAGAATGTGAAGGCCACTACTGTAAAAACGATAGTTAGCGGTTCTGGTGACGTGAAGATGAAAGGTTCCACTCAAACGGCTATGTTGACTGTGAATGGTTCCGGCGATATCAGTGCCGACAAATTGACGGCTACTAATGTAGTTGCTACAGTTTCGGGTTCCGGTGATATATCTTGTTACGCTTCCAAACAGTTGGACGCAAAAGCCAGTGGTAGTGGAGATATTGAATATAAAGGAAGTCCTTCTATTGTAAATAAGCAAGGCAAGAAAGACTCAATTTCCGGCAAGTAAAAAATTAGATCCCTTACAGGAAGCGGGTAAATATGTAACATAGTACATATTTACCCGCTTTTGCTATAAACAAACATAATACATGATAATTGGGGGCATACATTTCTGGGAGAAAGGTGAAAACGAGTAGAAAAATAAGTAAGCAAACGTAAATACGGTTTTAAAGCTATTAAAATAGATGAATTCCGGCAACAAACAGATATACTGATTGTTGTGTCAATGAATCATTCGTTTTTTTTATTCACCTGAAAAAATACAGACTATGGCAAAGAATTCTCCCGATGAAGGAAAAAGTACAAAGATGGTAGAAAAGCAGGTAGATCCCTCTTTTAACAACCTCAAAGAGTACCGGGCAAAAAGACAATTCAGTGAGACTCCGGAACCGATGGCGGATACCGTGGAGACTCCAAGCCGGATACCTGTTTTTGTTGTCCAAAAGCATGAAGCCAGTCATTTTCATTTCGATTTTCGTCTGGAAGTGGATGGAGTGTTGAAAAGTTGGGTGGTACCTAAAGGCCCTTCCATGAATCCGAAAGATAAAAGACTGGCTATACAGGCAGAAGATCATCCTTTGAGTTATGCACACTTTGAGGGAGTTATACCCGAAGGCAACTATGGAGCAGGTACAGTGGAAATATGGGATAGCGGAACCTATGCTTACGTCGGTAATAATCGTAACATATCCGCTGCCATTAAAAACGGAATACTTGAATTCAAATTACATGGTCATAAGCTCAAAGGCCTGTTTACTCTTATCCATACTAATATGGACGACCAGGACAGAGACTGGTTACTAATCAAGAAAGATGATGTCTTTGCAGTCACTCATGTCTACGATGCGAAGAAAATTCCATTGTATGATGAGGTATTTCTATGATATATATGTTTCTTATGATTAAACGATACTCACTTGCATATATAATTTTCTAATTATATATGTAGCTTTATAATTCAATATACTCACTATGACGAAAAATCATGTCTTAAATCTGATTCGTAATGAGAATAGTGCAATCAGCAAGAACTATGAGATAGCACAATCGACGCCTGTTTACGAAGATAATCTGATAGAAAATCTGGAGAAGAAAGAATTGATGGCCTCTTTTTATAAAGCGGTAGATATGCTTCCACCGCAGAAACGCAGTATTTGTTTGATGAAAGTGAAAGAGGAACTAACGAATCAGGAAATAGCCGAACGGATGAATCTGTCAGTTAATACAGTCAAAACGCATTATACGGAAGCATTGAAAATGCTACGTATTCATTTAAGTAAAATGCTAATAATTGTTACTTTTGTCACACTAATGACATATTTAAGTGTCCACTATTTAAGATAAAAAGAGAATGAATCGACCCACTGATAAACAAATAGAAGAAGTGCTTGCCGGAGTTGCTACACCGGAGGATGCAAAATTTGTGGCGGAATGGTTTGCCACAGAAGAAGGGAACACTTACCTGGATGCTGTGATGACTCGGGAGGCAGAACATTTAAAAGCCGAAACGGCAGAAATATATGTGAACCATACTATACCTTCAGAAAAGATGTACCATCAGATCCAAAAGAACATATCACGCAAACAGATCAAACGTATCTGCTTCCGTGTGGCTGCAATCTTAATTCCCGTCATTTTCCTGATAGGTCTTTATTTACAGATCAATTCCCGGGTGGATTTATTCGGCACTACGGAGTATGAGGAAATTCGTGTAGCCAAAGGAGAGCGGATACAGATGATGTTTCAAGACGGGACGCGAGTTTATATCAATTCAGATTCATGGTTGAAGTATCCTAAAAAGTTCGGATTGAGTAAGCGGGAAGTTTTCCTGATGGGAGAAGCCTATTTCGTGGTAGCCAAGAATAAAAAACGTCCGTTTATTGTTAATCTGAACGGACCTTCCGTTCATGTATTGGGTACTTCTTTCGATGTACAAGCCTATCCGGAAAATAAAGATATTGTGATCTGCCTGGATGAAGGACATGTAAATCTGACTCTCTCCTCTGCAAAAGAATACCCGTTACTGCCGGGTGAAAAACTGATATATAATAAAGAAAGTGACCGGTGCCGGATAATCAAAAACGATCATTCAAAACAAGTCTCAATGTGGAAAGATAATGTGATTTCTTTTAAAGATACTCCGCTGACAGAAGTAGTCAAGGTTTTGAACCGCTGGTATAATGTAAACTTTAAGATAGAGGATGAGCAGGCATCGAAATATGTATATACGTTGACCTCGGATAATACGATACTGGAGAAAGTGCTTCAGGATTTGGAAAAGATTGCGCCGGTAAAATTTGAATATGATGAAGTCCGGAAAGAAGTGACAGTCCGAATGAAACAGGACGGAAAGAAGTAAGATATACTGGATAGGATAATAGAATGAGGACAGGCTGTGTATATACGCAGCCTTTACTGTTTTAGAATAAGAATGTTATGAAATAAATTAGGCTTATGCAAAAAACTCTTTTTTCTCTCACCCGCTTTTTTGACTTGTGTGTCTACTAAGCATAAATGAGATTTTAAATCTAAGTTTAACTTTAATCAAAGCAAGTAGTATGAAACACAAAGTTCTGCTCGTATTGTTGCTGGGGATAATCATAAGCGTTTCCGCTTCTGCCCAAAAGGTGACAATGAATCTTAAACAAGTAAAGTTGGAGAAAGTATTCTCTGCTATTACACAGCAAACTGGTCTTACGGTGGCTTATAGCCGTACGATCGTCAATCCGGATCGAATAGTGACGGTAGAAGCAAAGAATCAGGAACTATCTAAAGTTCTGAATGATTTGTTTCTCGGTACTAACGTAAACTATGAGATCGGAAAAACAAAAATTTATTTGAAGGAGAAAGTTACGGATTCTGAACAACAGACCAGTAATGCGAACAAAAGAAATATATCCGGTCGGGTAGTCGATGAGAAAGGAGAGCCGATTATTGGCGCCAGTGTGATGGTGCAAGGCAGCTCTTTGGGTACAATAACGAATGTAGACGGACGTTATACTTTGGCTAATGTTCCCGAAAGCAGTACGATTACAGTCTCATATATCGGATATATTACAGTTAATTACGCTGCTACCAGCAGAAATCTGTCTCAAGTAGTTCTCCGCGAAGATAGTAAGACACTGGAAGAAGTGGTAGTGGTGGGATATGGTACGCAAAAGAAAGTAAACCTGACTGGTGCCGTTGCTATCGTTTCGGGTGATGAACTGACGACCCGTTCTGCTGCCAACTTATCACAGCTTCTGCAAGGTTCTGTACCGAATATGAACGTAAACTTTAGTTCGGGACGTCCCGGACAAGGGGGAAGCTTCAATATCCGTGGAGTCAACTCCATTAGTGCGGATGCAGCACCTCTGACTATCATTGATGGAATCGAGGGAGATATAAATAAGGTAAACCCCAATGACGTAGAATCCATCAGTGTTTTAAAGGATGCTTCGGCTGCTGCCGTATATGGTGCCCGTGCTGCTTATGGAGTTATTTTGGTTACAACCAAGAATGGAAAGGTAGGCAAGACCAATGTCAGCTATAACGGTCGTTTCAGTTTTGGTGAAACGACAACTTCTACGGATTTTGAGACGCGTGGTTATTATTCGGCCGGTATCAATGATATGTTCTACAAAACATACCAGGGCGTCCCTTATACACATTATACCCAAGAAGATTACCATGAATTATGGATTCGCCGTAATGATAAAGTGGAAGATCCTTCCCGTCCATGGGTGGTAGAAAAAAACGGAGAGTATAAATATTACGGCAACTTTGACTGGTATAATTGTTTGTTTGATAATACCCGCCCTACTTGGGAGCATAACTTGACGGTTTCGGGAGGAACCGAAAAAGTGAAGTACATGCTATCAGGCAACTACTATAATCAGAAAGGAATTATCAGAATAGATCCGGACCATTTTAAGAAATATACTTTTCGTTCGAAAATCATTGCCAATATCACTTCCTGGTTTGAATTGAGTAACAATACTTCCTATTACCATTCTGAATATACCTATCCGGGACTATCAGGAGTGAATGACGTTTTCACCAGAGCCGGGCGGCATGCTTTGGCAAGTATTGTGCCGATGCATCCGGATGGAACTCTGGTTTACAGAACAGGTTTGACAGACACAGGAGAAGTGGCAGATGGTGTTAGTGCCGTATTATTGAATGGCGGCCACCATAACCGGGATCGTGAATATGAGTTTGTAACTACGTTCGAGGCCGTATTGAAACCCATCAAACATTTTGAGGTTCGTGCAAACTACAGCTGGGCGCATTACAACCAGCAGAATTTGAATCGTTCCGTAGATGTATTATACTCCAGAAATCCGGGAGAAACAATCACAATGGATAACGGACGTACCAGAGGCAATTATTTGTCGGAAATACAAAACAACCAGATACGCCAAACTTTCAACTTATACGGGACGTATGACAATACCTTCGCAAATGCACATTCTGTAAAGGTCATTGTGGGAGGTAACTATGATTATAAGTATTTCAAGAAACTGGGAATGAAACGTAACGGGTTACTCTCTGAATCTCTCGATGATTTTAACCTGGCAAAAGGTGATGATATATCCATAACCGGAGGACAAGAGGAATATGCGATTCTTGGTTTTTTCTATCGTTTGAATTATGGATATAAAGACCGCTATCTATTTGAAGCCAGCGGACGTTATGACGGTAGTTCCCGTTTCCGTCGAGGACATCGTTTCGGTTTCTTCCCGTCGTTCTCTGCCGGATGGCGTGTCAGTGAAGAAGCCTTCTTTACACAAGCCAAAAACTATGTAAGTAATCTGAAACTAAGACTGTCTTACGGATCATTGGGAAATCAGAAAACAGTAGGCTATTATGACTATCTGCAACTGATTAATACCGGAGCGGTAATGAACTATGCTTTCGGAGATACTACGAAAGGCGATTATGCCTATGAGTCAGCTCCGAACTCTACCGATTTGACTTGGGAAACTGTAATCACAAAAAATATAGGTTTGGACTTGGGTTTTCTTAATAACCGTTTGAATGTATCTTTTGATGCATATATTCGTGATACCAAAGATATGTTGATGGCAGGAAAGACTTTGCCTGGCGTATATGGTGCCTCTTCTCCCAGAATGAATGTGGCAGATTTGCGTACGAAAGGGTGGGAAGCATCTATTACTTGGGGAGATAGTTTTACTTTGGCAAGCAAGCCTTTCAACTACCGGATAATGGCTGGTATTGGAGATAACACCTCCAAAGTGACAAAATATGATAATCCCAACCGAACGCTGACTGATCCTTACGAAGGACAGCAGTTGGGCGAAATATGGGGATACGTAGTGGATGGATATTTTAAAACGGATGAAGAAGCAAGGAATTATAAAGTGGACCAATCGTTCGTTAACCAAATGATTAATGCAAGCGCTTTGGATAATGGACTTCATGCCGGTGACCTCAAATTTGTCGATTTGGATGGTAACAACAAGATTGAGCAGACAACATCGGCTAATGACCGGAAAGACATGAAAGTGATCGGTAACTCATTGCCGCGCTATAATTATAATTTCGGAATCTCTGCAGATTGGTATGGAATTGATTTTTCAGTTCTTTTTCAGGGCATTGGCAAACAAAATTGGTATCCTGGTGCTGAAACGTCCATGTTTTGGGGACCTTATTCCCGACCATACGCTAGTTTTATTCCTTCCGACTTTATGAGCCAGGTATGGAGTGAAGAAAATACAAATGCTTATTTCCCACGTCCCAGAGGATATGTGGCTCTCGGTAGTAATCGTGAATTGGCAGTGGTTAATACTAAATATTTGCAGAATCTGGCTTATTGTCGGTTGAAGAATCTTTCTATTGGTTACACATTGCCGGATAAATGGCTTTCTAAAATAGGTTTCGAGAAAATACGTGTTTACTTTAGTGGTGAGAACTTGCTGACATTCACTAAGCTACATTCCGATTATATTGATCCGGAACAAGCATCGGCAAGTAACAGCTGGAAAACAAGTAAAAGTGACGCAAATATTTATCCCTGGGCAAAGACATACTCTTTTGGTGTAGATATAACGTTCTGATAATAATGAATATAAAGGAATATAGTATGAAAATAATGAAATATACATTGTGGGCGACTGTTGGTCTGTCGTTGTTATTTGCTTCTTGTGAAAGCATATTGGATATAAATCCGAAAGATCGCTTGACGACTAAGGATTATTTTACGAATGAAGAGCAATTACGATTATACAGTAATCAATTCTATTCGAATAACTTCCCGGGTGATGGCGATATTTACAAGGATAATGCTGATGTGTTGATCGTATCACCTTTGGACGATGAAGTGAGCGGACAACGTGTCATTCCGGAAACGGGTGGAGGATGGAGTTGGAGTGCACTGCGATCAATTAATTTTTTATTGGATAATCTGGGAAACTGTAAAGACCAGAAAGTGCGCGACAAATATGAAGCCCTGGCACGCTTCTTCCGTGCTTATTTTTATTTTGAAAAGGTGAAACGTTTTGGAGATGTACCTTGGTACGATAAAGTACTCGGCTCGGATGATGCTGATTTATACAAAGCCAGGGATTCACGCGAATTTGTGATGGGAAAGATAATGGAAGATCTTAATTTTGCCATAGAGGTTTTTAAAGAAACCAACCGGACAAAAGAACTTTATCGTGTAACCTGGTGGACTGCCCAGGCATTAAAGTCACGTGTAGGATTATTTGAAGGTACTTATCGTAAATATCATGGATTGGGTGATTATGAGAAATACTTGAATGACTGTGTAAGTGCCTCTAATGAAATCATGACTGCTTCCGGAGGATATTCATTGTATCAATCCGGCTCACAGTCCTATCGTAATCTCTTTAAATCCGAGAATGCGATTGATGCGGAAATCATATTGGCAAGGGATTATAATAATGATTTGAGTCTGGTTCATAAAGTACAAGCTTTTGAGAATTCTCCGACATTAGGCCGCCCCGGACTTTCGAAAAAACTGGTCAATTATTATTTAATGAAGAACGGCAACCGTTTCACCGACCAGCCCAATTATGCAACAATGGAATTCAAGGATGAAATAGTCAATCGTGATCCGCGTTTAGCGCAAACAATCCGTACTTCAAATATAAATATGAATGTCACGATGACCGGATACCACTTGCTGAAATATGCAAATGATAATATGAGCTATACAGGTGATTCAAGCAATGACCTTCCTCTGTTCAGATTGGCAGAAGTTTATTTGAACTATGCCGAAGCAAAGGCAGAATTAGGCACACTGACGCAAACTGATATCGACAATACGATAAACAAATTGCGGACACGTGCAGGAGTCACGGGAAAACTGAATATGAACGCAGCAAACCTTTCTCCGGACCCTTATATGTGTGCTCCGGAAACCGGTTATGTGAATGTCACAGGAGATAATAAAGGGGTGATTCTGGAAATCCGCCGGGAACGTGCGATAGAGCTGGTCATGGAAGGCTTCCGTTATTATGATTTGATGCGCTGGAAAGAGGGGCAATGTATGGCCCAATCCTTTAAAGGATTTTATCTTCCTGCTACAGCTATCAATAAAGCGTATGATATTGATGGAGACGGAACAAATGATGTCTGTTTCTACACCACATCTTCGCAACCCAATGTTGGAAGTGTGACGTATGTAAAATTGGCTTCCGATGGAAGTGGCACCTCATTGTCAGAAGGTAATTATGGCAATTTGTTGTGCTATAGCTGGATCGACCGTACTTGGAATGAGAACCGTGATTATCTGTATCCGGTACCAAGACAGGAAATAACACTATCTGACGGTGTTGTAACCCAAAATCCGGGATGGAATGAATAACAAGTATAAAAGATATAAATAATAGATTTATGAAAAAGATAGTAATATATACATTGATTTCCTTCATATTCTCTGTTTTTGCCAGCAGTTGTGAAGATAATAAAGACAATTCATTGTACTATCCTGATTTCACGTGGGATACAGGAGATGGAGAGGAAGACGAAGACCCCGTAACTGAAACGTCCATGCGTGTAGCAACTTATAACTTACAGGTGGAGACTGGTACAGGATGGACTAACCGACGGGAACGTGTGGCACAATTAATCAAAGACTACGATTTTGAGATTTGTGGATTCGAAGAAGCCAGTTGGGAACAACGTTCCTACTTAGGAACCCAACTTGCGAATGATTATCAGATTCTCGCTTATGGTCGTGACACTGGAAATGACGATAACAAGGCAGGAGAGATGAGTGGCATTTTATATAAGAAGAGCCGCTACACATTACTGGATGCCGGACGTTTCTGGTTTTCCGAAACTCCGGACATTCCTTCCAACGGATGGGATGAAACAAATTTCAAACGTTTCTGTGTATGGGGAAAATTCAAGGATAGCAAGACTCAAAAAGAATTTTATCTTTTTGAAACTCACATGCCTTTGGCTGATAATGCTAGAAAACACGCATGCCAAATGCTGGTGGATGCAGTTTCCGATAAAGCAAAAGACAATACTCCCGCATTTTGTACCGGCGACTTTAATGCTACTCCTGATGCTCCCGAAATAGCCACTACGATTTGCCAAAGTGGTATATTAAAAGATGCATATCGGGAAGCGGCCGTTCAGCATGGAGCTCTCTTTACATTTCCTTCTAAAAAGACCAGAATTGATTTTATTTTTGTGAAACATGCTACGGTGCTTTCTACCCGCACTATTGTCAGTTCTTTATCCGATCATTATCCTATGGTGATCGTAGTAGAAATCTAAAATAAAAATGAAGATTATGAAAAACAAATTCTATCATATAAGTACATATTCGGTAATGAGATATTGGACCATTTTATGGATGGCTATTTTATCTTTCTCATGCTCTGATTTTAATCCGATGGATTCCTATAGCCGTATTCCGCCGGATAGAAACACAGACATAGATGACGGAGACGAGGGTGACGGAGCAGGCGGGCTTTTTGAAAAAGGTTATGGAACAGTGAACAAGCCCTATCTCGTTATGGATGTGATACAGATTCAGAATATGAGTGAGGCTTTGGTGAAAGGAAAGATGATTTATTTCCAATTGGGAGCTGATATTGATATGAAGTCTATATCTAATTGGGATCCATTGAACCCAACCGGTGACTATTATATCTATTTTGATGGAAATAATCATATTATAAAGAATTTCACCTGTACGGATAAAGCGTATGCCAGTTTTTTCGGTATTTTGACCGGGACTTGTAAAAATGTCGGTTTCTATAATGCCCATGTAGAAGCAGCTACTAATAGTGGGGCAGGGGTTATCGGCGGTTATATCGGAGTGAAAGCTCCGAACGCTGTAGAGAAGACAGGGCAGGTGGAAAACTGTTACGTCTCCGGAAAAGTGAAAGGAAAGTATGCTGGTGGAATAGCTTCCCGTATGGGTAGACCGTATGGAGGACAGATTTGTTATATCAAAAACTGTTATTCCACAGCAGAGGTTATATCTACAGGAGATGAATGTGGAGGTATTGTAGGTTCTATGTATGAAAACAGTGAAGTGTCGTATTGCTATTCTACAGGTGTATTAATTGGAGCCAATTCAGTGGGAGGTATTGCTGCACTTCCTTCCGAAGGAGCTAAAATTACGTCCTGTGTTGCTTGGAACTGGAAAATAACAGGTCCTGCTGCCAGATCTGGACGTATCAGTGGAGTTTTGTCTCAAGGTGAAAATGGACATCAGGCGGATCCCGTCGCATCTGAATGTTATGCATGGGAGGATATGATTTGTACAGGATTTACTCCGGAGGATAATGCAGGTTCCGTTTCGACAGGAAAATATGATGGAGTGAGTGAAAGTGCTCTGACTTTGCAGAATAGCATTGCTAATTGGGGGACCCCATGGCATAATGTTGGGAATATAGATATGGGATTCCCTATTTTAGAGTGGCAATTGGATAGAGAAGATTATGCTAGTTATGGAGGACATGACAACGAACCGGAAGGAGATTTTGCCAATGGAGACGGAACTCAAAATAATCCTTATGTGATTGCTAATGCTATCCATATTCAGAATATGAGCAAAGCCCTCATTGAAAAACAAACGACTTATTTTGTCTTGAGTGCGGATATTGATATGCAGGGGATCAAGTGGGCACCTCTAAATGATGCTAATGGTTACCATAAATGGATTGATTTCGATGGACGCAATCATGTAATTAAAAACCTTACTTGTGAGTCAGGCACATATAGAAGCTTCTTCGGGGTATTGTGTGGAGAATGTAGAAATGTGGGATTTGTGGATGCAAATATCTCATCTCCGAATACTGGTATTGGCATCATAGCCGGTTATGTAGGATTGGCTGCCGGTGCAGAGAATTATACTGGAAAGATAACAAACTGCTATACTACCGGAGTACTGAAGGGGTCGGGAGCAGCAGGTGGAATTGGCGGTGTACTTGGTGGTTCGGGATATATCAAAAATTGCTATTCCAGTGCTACTGTTATTGATCAAATTGCTAACAATGCAGGTAAAGCCGGTGGAATCATCGGAAGGGTGAATGGCAATGCCAGTGGAAGCAGTATTGAAAACTGTTATACTAGTGGTGATATCAATGCCATAGGTGGAGGAAATGCCGGAGGTATAGTCGGCAAAGTGGATGGCGGTAAACTAGTCATAAAAAATTGTATTGCTTGGAATAGTATGTTGGTTAGTACCGATAAAGCAAAGGTGGGACGTATAGTCGGAGGTACTGCCAATGCTACTTATGAAAACTGCTATGCTTATGACGGTATGATTTTGAAAGCAGGAGAGGCTACATTTACCGTTTCAGATGAGACATCACCGTCCGGTAGTAGTTTCCAGGGAGTAGCTAAATCTGCTAACGAGCTGAAAAACACTGTCATAAACTGGGATTCTTCTCTTTGGAAAGAAGGAGGCAACGGCTACCCGGTATTTAAATGGAGTAAATAAATTGATATTTAATGATTTGTAATATGAAGTGTTCTATAAATAAGAAATATTATTTTCTACTTTTGATTTTACTTTTTGCCGGAGGTCTTCCGGCAAAATCTTCCAACTTAGACAAAACGAAACCGGAAGATATTATTCGCCTTGCATCTTATAACATCCGTACCAAAGGAGACAAGGGGGATAAGGCTTGGGAAGTCCGTCTGAACGCATTGGTAGATGTTGTGCGGCGGAATAAGTTCGATATGTTTGCCATACAGGAAGGACGTACCTCTCAATTAAAAGATATGATGATTCTGAACGAATATTCTTATATCGGTCGTGATCGTGACGGGGATAATAAAGGAGAACATTGTGCCATTTACTATAAAAAAGATCGCTTTAAGGTGTTGAAACATGGTGATTTCTGGTATTCGGAAACTCCGGATATACCTTCTTATGGTTGGGGAGCACGTTGTCGCCGGATTTGCACTTGGGGATATTTTAAAGACCTCCGGTCCGGGAAGAAATTCTATGTATTTAATTCGCATACGGATCATGAAGCAACAGAAGCAAGACGGCAATCTTCGTTCATGTTGTTGGAACAGGTAAGGAAAATCGCTAAAGGCAGACCAACCTTTTGCACCGGTGATTTTAATGCCACTCCGGACGAAGAACCGGTACAACTTCTCCTGAAAGATAGTTTATTACTGGATTCATATAAATGTACTTTGACGCCTCCTAAAGGACCGTCCGGTAGTTTTTATGCCTATGACAAAACTGGAAAAACAGCTAAGCGCATAGATTTTATTTTTGTGACTCCAAAAATAAAAATACTTTCTTATCACACCATTGATGATGATATAAAGTATAATAAGTACTCTTCAGATCATTTTCCTGTAATGGTGGAAGCGCTACTGAAATGAGAAAAGGAATAAACATTTGAATAGTTATAAAAAACAAGTTGTAAAGGTCGTTCATTACTATAAGTGTATAGATATATTTGTATATATCGCATTGGTGTTGTTTCGGCCTTTACACTGTTTTCTTTTTCTCATACAAGATGCTAATAAACTCATAGAACGTTTATAATAAAAAGTGAAATAGTTTATTATAAACGTCTCTTGTATTTATTATAAACGACATTCATAGAAATTCGTCAAACGGCACTGAATATATTAAACAAAACGGGGTGAAATTAGCAAAAATTTCACCCCGTTTTTACTCTTTCAGACATGTATTTATGTATCTGAAAAACTACTTTATGTATCTATTTTTGTATATATCATTTTGATGTTAGCTAATTGGTTATTGCAAATATACAAAATAAAAAGGGCAAAGTCAATAGTTCTATTCATTTAGAATCCACAAACTGCCCGAATATATTGATCATATTAATATTGAGAAACCAAACATGCGGACAACTCTTTTTATAGTCAGTCTAGTCAGCAGCATGGTACGGATGTGTAAACCAGAAGCAGGAACCTATTCCTTCGGTCGAATCCACGCCAATTTCTCCTCCCATTTGGGAAACAATGCTTTTGCAGATAGAAAGTCCAAGTCCTGTACCCTGAACAAAGGTATTGAGCTTCACAAAACGTTCAAATACGCTCTTTTGCTTTTCTTCCGGTATTCCCATTCCGGTGTCGCGCACATAGAATTTTATTTTCTGATGGGATACTTGTTCATATCCCAGGGTGATACTGCCTTGCTGGGTGAACTTTAACGCGTTATTTATAAAGTTACTGATTACTTGGGTGAATCTGTTTTTATCCGTATAGATATAACATTCCGGGAATGGTTCCTCAAAAATCAATTCAACACCTTTACTCACTTTCATACTCATTGATTTGATGATTTCAGCACACGTCTCATTTACATCCACATTGGTATATACAAAATTAAATGTTCCCGCTTCGATTTTCGAAAGATCGAGAATGTCCGATATCAGTTGCAAGAGAAGTTCATTATTCTCTTGCACAATCTTGATATATTCCTGCCGTTCGTTTCTGCTGTCCGTTTCTGCCAGAAGACTGGAAAAACCGACAATAGCATTGAGAGGAGTACGGATCTCATGACTCATGTTAGCTAGGAAAGCCGACTTCAGACGATCCAGTTCTTCCGCTTTATCGCGGGCAATAATCAATTTCTGTTCAGTTTCTTTCAAAGGCGTGATGTCATAATTGATACACAACATCTCAATAATGCCGTCTTGCGGACGATAATCTCTGACCATTACGTTAATGCTGGTCCATGTATATTTGCCATTCTCCCTGCATACACGAACTTCTTTACGCAAACTGGTTGCCTTTCCCGTTTTCACTTCACCTACAAAGTTTTTCAGAACAGCCTGATCTTCAGGAACCACATGTGCATATACTCCGATAACCTGTGGCATGGGAATACCTTCTTTCTCTCCCAAATTCCTGTACCATGTATCTTGGGCATATCCGTCTCTTGTCAATACATTGAAATGAGCAAATCCTACCTTGGCGTAATCACCAATTAGAAGAAACAGATTCTCAAATTCCTGTATCTTGGTGTATGCATTGGTCGTTTCCGTCGTATCTATGTTGATAAACAGATAGTTGATAAACTGATTTTGAGAATCATAGAGAGCAGTAACCTTTGTAGTAAGATTGATAATCCCATTTCTCCGGGTGTTCACATACTGGCTTATTTTTGAGAAATCATAATCAATGGAGAAATCGACATCTTCTTTCGCTCTTAATTTCTCTTTTACTTCTGAAGGAATATTGGGATTATCGAACAAATTAACTCTTAATGCTTCATTCTTGTCAGACAAGCCGAATATTTCAAGCTCTTTATCATTAATATCTACCAGATAACCGTCTTTGTCATAAAGTTCGACGCCAGCCGGAAGATTCTTATAGATGTTTCTCAATATCTTTTCGCTGTTGTCCAAAGCTAGACGATCTTCTTTGGCTTGTAATTCCGACTTTCGCAATTCGATGCAAATACTGATAATATTAGCAAGAGAGGAGAAGCATTGATAATCCACATTGCTCCAGCTACGCTGCGTTCTTACCATATCAATTCCCATATAGCCCCATACCTCTTCTTTAGAGATTAGCGGAACTACCATCAGCGACTTGATATCTTGTATCTCCAACGTCTGACGATATTCCGCAGCTTCTTCGGGCATGTCGTCCAGCGTGTTCAGAATGATAGCCCTTCTTTCGGCTATCTGATGATTCCACCAGGTAGAAGGGTCCCAGGGAATATTGCTCAAGAATTCCTGTTCCTTGGATATTCCTTCGGCGGTAACCTCATAAGTGCAATCCTGGCGTTGTTCTTTTCGGTTTATTTCGAAGATATAGATACGATCGCCCAAAAACTGGTTGAGGAGATCTCCTAATGTCTTGTTAACCACTTGAGTGACATCATCACATTGCAGAAAAGCAAGCAATGAATATGAAATATTAGTTTGTTGGTAAAGCAGATTGCTCACTTGAAAGAAATCAATGTTTTCATTCGTAGTATCGATCGGTCTGTCAATATATTGCAGAAAGCCCGTCATATTCCTATATCCCTCTTTATCGGGCTTTTGGAAATTAATCTTAGAGTACACCCATATTTCCCCGTCTTTTGCCCGGATTGGGAACATTTGTTCGTATGTCTCCAGATAAGAAAGAGACATATATTCATTTTTAAGACGCAACCGGTGATCTTCACGTATTCTTTGGTGAAATTCGGTGAAACTGATGCGGTTACTTTCAAGGCCGAGTAAGTCAACAATAAAGTCAGAGCAGATATATTCTTTATTTTTCAAATCTGACTCCCACCATCCCATTTTGGCCATTTGTGCTATCTGAACGTATTTTTCATAGTCATAATTTGTTTGTTCTTTCATATTGTTTGCTCTTGTTTTCTGTTTTATATTATAAGCTAGCCGGCAAAGATAAGCATAACTTTTAAATAATGAGGAATTTGCATATCACAGCAGGGTGAAAGTGGGAGTTTGGTGCTGAAAAGTGGAAAAAGAGACAAATGAGTACAAACAGAGGATTATTTCGTCTTTCTCTTAGTGAAGAAGTGAATTATATAATCTATAATATATATCAGAAGAATGAAAAATACCAGATTATTCATGTTTGCGGCATGCACACTTTTTTTGGCAGCGTGTGGCAGGCAAACCGTGAAGATTATGACTCCGCCAGATGCGTCAAATCGTGTTTTGTTTGGTGCGGAGCAGTTACAAACTACCTTGGATAAAGCCGGTTATCAGGTAATGATGCAACAGGGAGACACGACATTCTCCGATCCTGAAATCAAAACGATTCTGTTGACGGAAGTAAATGACACGACACTCAAGAAAGAAGGTTTTCATATTTCGACGACGGGCAATCTGACCAGAGTGTCCGGCAGGGATGGGAGTGGTGTCATTTACGGATGCCGTGAACTGATTGACCGTGTGAATGATTCGGATGGTAAGGTGAACTTCCCGGAGGAACTGAAAGACGGTCCTGAAATGGTATTGCGTGGTGCATGTGTAGGATTACAGAAGATGACCTACCTGCCGGGACATGGTGTATACGAATATCCGTATACGCCGGAAAGTTTCCCCTGGTTTTATGATAAAGAACAATGGATTAAATACTTGGATATGCTGGTTGCCAACCGCATGAATTCACTGTACCTTTGGAACGGTCATCCGTTTGCGTCATTGGTGAAACTGGAAGATTATCCGTTTGCATTGGAAGTAGATGAAGAAACTTTCAAAATGAACGAAGAAATGTTCTCTTTCCTCACAGAAGAAGCGGACAAACGCGGTATCTTTGTCATACAGATGTTTTATAATATCATTCTTTCCAAACCTTTTGCTGAACATTACGGACTGAAAACACAGGATCGTAACCGTCCTATTACTCCTCTGATTGCCGATTATACACGCAAGAGTATTGCCGCTTTCATTGAAAAATATCCCAATGTAGGATTACTGGTTTGTCTGGGTGAAGCGATGTGTACAGTGGAGGACGATGTGGAATGGTTTACCAAAACAATAATTCCGGGAGTGAAAGACGGATTACAGGCATTGGGACGTACGGATGAACCGCCTTTTTTGTTGCGTGCGCACGACACGGACTGCAAACTGGTGATGGACGCTGCCTTGCCGCTCTATAAGAATCTTTATACGATGCATAAGTACAATGGTGAATCGTTGACTACCTACGAACCTCGTGGGCCTTGGTCGAAAATTCATACGGATTTGAGTTCGTTGGGTTCCATTCATATCAGTAACGTGCATATTCTGGCAAATTTGGAACCGTTCCGCTGGGGTTCTCCGGATTTCGTACAAAAGGCGGTCACTGCCATGCACAATGTACACGGTGCCAATGCGTTGCACCTTTATCCGCAGGCCTCATATTGGGACTGGCCTTATACGGCGGACAAATTACCAAACAATGAACGTGAATTCCAGTTGGATCGCGATTGGATCTGGTATCAGACCTGGGGACGCTATGCGTGGAACTGCCATCGCGACCGTACAGATGAAATGGGTTACTGGGACCATCAGTTGGGCAAGTTCTACGGAACCTCTGACGAAAATGCAAGTAATATCCGTGTAGCATACGAAGAAAGCGGAGAGATTGCTCCGAAGTTGTTACGTCGTTTCGGTATTACAGAGGGAAATCGCCAAACGTTATTACTGGGTATGTTTATGAGTCAGCTTGTCAATCCGTACAAATATACGATCTATCCGGGATTCTATGAAAGCTGCGGACCGGAAGGAGAGAAGCTGATAGAGTATGTAGAAAAAGAATGGAAAAAGCAACCTCATATAGGTGAAATGCCTTTGGATATTGTTGCTCAAGTAATAGAACATGGAGATAAAGCAGTAGCGGCTATTAATAAAGCAGCAGGTTCCGTCTCTTCAAATAAGGATGAATTCGCACGTTTGCAGAATGATATGCATTGTTATCGTGAATTTGCGTATGCGTTCAACCTGAAAGTGAAAGCTGCCAAACTGGTATTGGATTATCAATGGGGAAAAGAGATTAAGAATCTTGAAGAAGCTATTCCTTTGATGGAACAAAGCCTGGAGCACTATCGCAAATTGGTGGAACTGACGAACGAACATTACTTGTATGCCAACAGTATGCAGACTGCCCAACGTCGTATTCCTATTGGTGGAGATGATGGAAAGAATAAGACTTGGAAAGAATTGCTGGTACACTATGAGAAGGAATTGGAAAATTTCAAAGCCAACCTCGCTTTGTTGAAAGAAAAACAGAATGGAAATGCGGTGACTGAAACTGTCGAGATTGCTGCCTGGACTCCTGCAAACGTGAAACTGATCTCTAATTATCCGACAGTGAAAGTGGATGAGGGTATTTCTTTATTTGTGGATGTCCCAGGTAAGATAGAAGCAGTAGCTCCGGAATTGAAAGGAATGAAGGCGCTCCGCTTCAATGGAAATGAGCAGAGAGAGAAAGGCACAAGCATCACTTTCGAAACGGATGCTCCGGTGAAATTGTTAGTCGCTTATTTCAAAGACGACCAGAAAAAGTATGCAAAAGCTCCGAAACTGGAAATTGATGCATCAGCCAATGATTACGGTCAGGCGGAACCCGTGTTGACGAATGCTGTCCGTATCAACGGAATGCCTTTGGCAAATGTGCATGCATATAGTTTTCCGGCTGGAAAGCATACATTGATGTTACCCAAAGGTTATCTGCAAGTGTTAGGATTCACGGCTGCGGAAACGAAAGTGCGTAATGCTGGGCTTGCCGGGGATGAAGAAACGATGGATTGGTTGTTTTATTAATGAGAATTTATATTTCACCACAGAGGACACGGAGGACACAGAGTTCTTCTCTCTCTTTTCCGCAAGTAAAACAGAGCGATACATACGATTATAAATACGTAAGACTCTTTGTTACTCTATAGTGGATAAAAATAATAAACCTCTGCGTCCTCCGTGTCCTCTGTGGTGAAATATTAAGTATTAAACGATTAGAAAAAGTATCATGAAGAAGTTATTGCTGGCAGTTTTTAGTATAGCCACTACTTTCTCTCTATATGCGCAACGGGAAGTTCCGCAGGAACGAATGGAGCAGATTTACGAGGAAGTAAAGACACCATACAAGTACGGGCTCGCAGTTGCCCCGGCAGACAACTATCATAAGATTGATTGTCCTACCGTTTTTCGTCAGGGAGACAAGTGGCTGATGACTTATGTGGTTTACAACGGCAAAGGTGGAACCGATGGTCGTGGTTATGAAACCTGGATAGCAGAAAGTGATAATTTGCTCGAATGGCGCACTTTGGGACGGGTTCTTTCTTATCGGGATGGAAAATGGGACTGCAATCAGCGTGGCGGATTTCCTGCATTGCCGGATATGGAATGGGGTGGAAGCTATGAGCTTCAGACTTATAAAGGTCGCCATTGGATGACTTATATCGGTGGTGAAGGAACGGGCTACGAAGCTGTAAAAGCTCCGCTTTATGTCGGACTGGCATGGACGAAAGGAGATATTTCTACGGCACATGAATGGGAATCTCTGGACAAACCGATTTTGAGCATCCATGATAAAGATGCCCAATGGTGGGAAAAACTGACTCAATATAAGAGTACCGTTTATTGGGATAAAGATAAAACATTGGGAGCTCCGTTTGTGATGTATTACAACGCGGGCGGGCATCATCCGGAAACGAATTTAAAGGGCGAACGTGTCGGCATTGCGCTTTCCAAAGATATGAAAACATGGAAACGCTACTCCGGAAATCCGGTCTTTGCGCATGAAGCTGATGGAACCATTACAGGAGATGCGCATATCCAAAAGATGGGAGATGTGTATGTGATGTTTTATTTCTCTGCTTTTGAACCTTCGCGTAAATATAAAGCATTCAATACATTTGCCGCCAGCTATGATTTAGTGAACTGGACCGACTGGAAAGGGGCCGACCTGATTATCCCCTCCAAGAACTACGATGAACTGTTTGCTCATAAGAGCTATGTGGTGAAACATGACGGAGTGGTTTATCATTTCTATTGTGCAGTAAACAACGCAGAGCAACGTGGCATTGCCATTGCTACCAGTAAGCCAATGGGACGTTCGGCTGTCCGTTTCCCGGTTCCGGAGAGTAAGAATCGCCGGCAAATCATGACATTGAATGAGGGTTGGAAAACCTGGATTACAGAGGCAACTCACTTGAAAGGTAATTTTATGATGCCTGCAAAAACGGTGAATATTCCTCATAATTGGGACGATTATTATGGATACCGTCAGTTGACACATGGAAACCTGCATGGAACAGCTATGTATGTGAAAGATTTCACGGCAGATGTAAAATCCGGGAAACGGTATTTCCTTCGTTTTGACGGAGTGGGTACATACGCCACCATTACAGTGAACGGAAAGAATTTCGGTCGCCACCCCATAGGACGCACCACATTGACTTTGGATGTCACAGATGAATTGAAACAGGGAGTAAATCGCTTGGAAGTGAAAGCCGAGCATCCTGAAATGATCGCCGATATGCCTTGGGTATGCGGGGGATGTTCGTCGGAATGGGGATTCAGTGAAGGTTCCCAGCCGTTAGGTATCTTCCGTCCTGTGGTATTGGAAGTAACAGATGAGATTCGCATAGAACCTTTCGGTGTACATATTTGGAATGACGAAAAAGCTGCTAACGTATTTGTTGAAACAGAGATAAAAAATTATAGTAAAACAACAGAAACGGTAGAGTTAGTCAATAAACTAAGCAATGCCGATGGAAAACAAGTTTTCCGTTTGGTTGAGAAAGTTACTTTAGCTCCGGGAGAAATGAAAGTGATTCGCCAGCAGGCTCCTGTTGAGAATCCTGTCTTGTGGAATACGGAAAATCCGTATCTCTATAAATTGGCTAGCATGATTAAGCGTGATACGAAGACGACGGATGAAATTTCGACACCCTTCGGTATTCGTACCATTAGCTGGCCGGTAAAACGAAACGATGGAGACGGACGTTTTTACCTGAATGGGAAGCCCGTGTTTATCAATGGAGTATGCGAGTATGAGCATCAGTTCGGACAAAGCCATGCGTTCAGTAATGAACAGGTTGCCGCAAGGGTAAAACAGATACGTGCAGCCGGTTTCAATGCGTTCCGGGATGCTCATCAGCCCCATCATCTCGATTATCAGAAGTACTGGGATGAAGAGGGGATCTTGTTTTGGACACAATTTTCCGCCCACGTGTGGTATGACACTCCGGAGTTTCGTGAGAACTTTAAAAAGTTGCTTCGCCAATGGGTGAAAGAACGTCGTAATTCTCCGTCAGTGGTGATGTGGGGATTGCAGAATGAAAGCACTTTGCCTCGTGAGTTTGCACAGGAGTGCAGTGATATTATCCGGGAGATGGATCCGACTGCAAAGACAATGCGTGTCATAACAACCTGTAATGGCGGTGAAGGTACAGACTGGAATGTAATTCAAAATTGGAGTGGTACGTATGGAGGAGATGTGACGAAATACGGCCGTGAACTCTCTCAAGCGAATCAATTATTGAATGGGGAATATGGAGCGTGGAGAAGCATCGGTCTGCATACGGAACCAGGGGATTTTCAAGTGAACGGAGTGTGGAGTGAAGACCGCATGTGTCAGTTGATGGAAACTAAAATTCGTTTGGCAGAACAGGCAAAAGATAGTGTTTGCGGACAATTCCAGTGGATATACAGCAGTCATGATAATCCCGGACGTCGTCAGCCAGATGAAGCGTATCGCAAAATAGATAAAGTAGGTCCATTCAATTATAAAGGATTGGTTACTCCATGGGAAGAACCGTTGGATGTATATTATATGTATCGTGCCAACTATGTTCCGGCTGCAAAAGATCCGATGGTTTACCTGGTATCACATACATGGGCCAACCGTTTTGAAAAAGGACGTCGCCGTGCCACTATCGAGGCTTACAGCAATTGTGATTCTGTATTGCTATATAATGATCTGACAAATGAAAAGGCAACCTTCCTCGGACGTAAAAAGAACAACGGAACAGGCACTCATTTTATGTGGGAAAACCGGGATATTCGTTATAATGTGCTTCGTGCTGTAGGATATTATAAAGGTAAACCGGTAGCAGAAGACCTGATCCTATTGAATGGTCTGGAGCAAGCCCCTAACTTCGAACTTCTTTATCAGGATGATAAAAAGATATTGAAAGGAGAGGTAGGATATAATTATCTGTATCGTCTCAACTGTGGAGGGGATGATTATACAGATAGTTTCGGACAGCTCTGGTTGCAGGACAATACGAATTATTCCCGTTCATGGGCGGAGAATTTCAAGGATCTGAATCCTTATCTTGCCAGTCAACGTACCACCAATGATCCGATTCATGGCACTCGTGACTGGACGTTATTCCAACATTTCCGCTTCGGACGTCACCAACTGGAATATCGTTTCCCTGTGGCAGACGGAACATATCGTATTGAACTGTATTTCACAGAGCCTTGGCATGGTACGGGCGGAAGCGCTTCTACCGACTGTGAAGGACTGCGCATATTTGATGTTGCCGTGAATGATTCTGTTGTATTAGATGACTTGGATATTTGGGCTGAAAGCGGTCACGATGGAGTTTGTAAGAAAGTGGTATATGCCACAGTGAAAGGTGGAATGTTGAAAATTCATTTCCCGGAAGTGAAAGCAGGACAAGCCTTGATTTCAGGCATTGCTATTGCCAGCACAGATCAGGAACTGAAACCGAAGATATTCCCTGCATCCGGTTGGAGCTGGGAAAAGGCGGATAAAGAAGTGATGGAAAAGACTCCGAAAGAGTTGCTTCCGGAAGATAAAAATGCTCGTGTCAGTATATCATACGAAGCGGAAATGGCTGTACTGAAAGGCAAATTCCAAAAGAAAGAACATCGAAAACAGATCGGAGTGTTTTTTGGTAAAGGAAAAGGCTACAGCATTGAATGGAATGTTTCTACCGGGTTGGCACAAGTGTACGCGCTTCGCTTTAAATATATGAACACTACCGGAAAGCCAATACCTGTCTTGATGAAATTCATTGATTCAAAAGGAGTGGTATTGAAAGAGGACATATTGAACTTCCCGGAAACACCGGATAAATGGAAGATGATGAGCACCACTACCGGAACCTTTATCAATGCCGGACATTACAAAGTATTACTTTCGGCAGAAAATATGGACGGTCTGGCATTCGATGCATTGGATGTTCAATAAGTTTTTTAGAAAAACACACATATAAACAGAAAAATAGAAGCGGGACATTAAGAAGTTTGAATATACTTCCGGTGTCCTGCTTTTCATATTCTGATACTTTCTTATAAATAAAATATAGATGTTATTTTTTTAAGATTCGATGTTCTGATTTTAATTATTCGAGGGAGAAACTTCAAATAATCCCTATATTTGAAATCAAAAACAAAATAACACAATGGAGAGCGATTTACCTAATTTTGATTTGCCGTCTGATTATATTGTTGGAGAAGGGTATGGGATAAATTTATTAAAAAGGTATAAAAACTTTCCTTGCAGGGTAAAAGCCGGTTTTTTCATTCTTTGTGTAAAAGGGATAATGCAAACGACAATCAATGGGAATCTTCAAAATATTGGTGAAAATGATTTGATAACCTTACCGCCCGGATATTTTATGGAAATTCTTGATTTTTCACCGGATATTCATATCTATTATGCCGGGTTCTCATCCGAATTCATAGAGGGTATAAATCTAATGAAGTCTACAGAACATCTTCTCCCTATAATTATGGAAAATCCGATAATAAGATTATCTCCATTGCAGGCTTGCAGTTATAAAATGTTCTATGAATCGTCAATTCTTTCGTATGCTTCTCCAAAAACATTGGCAAACAAGGAAATAGTAAAGGCGGTTCTTACCATGTTCCTTCAGGGAGCCACTGAAATTTATAAAATGCAAAATAACTTGTATTTATCTTCCCAGTCAAGAAAGTACGAAATTTATCAGGATTTTTTGCAATTGGTCATGAAATATTATACTATTCATCACGGAACCTCTTTTTATGCCGAACATCTAGGACTTAGCTTGCCGCATTTCTGTTCAACAATAAAAAAGGTTGCAGGAAACACTCCTTTAGAAGTCATAGCTTCCATCATTCTGATGGATGCCAAATCCCGGCTGAAGTCAACCAATGAACCGGTGAAGAATATAGCCTTATCTTTGGGATTTAATAATATCTCTTTCTTCAATAAGTTTTTTAAGCAACATACGGGTGTTACCCCACAGGAATACAGGGGGCATTAAACTTCCACCAGCTGTTTTTCGAGCGGTAATGTAACGGTAAAACGGCTGCCTCTTCCTACTTCCGATACAACATAAATACTCCCTTGCAGATGTTCTACAATCGTTTTGCAGATAGAGAGTCCCAACCCCGTACCCTGCTTGAAAGTATTGACTTTATAGAAACGGTCGAATATTTCTTTCTGGCATTCTTGGGGAATACCTTCCCCCGTGTCCTCCACAAACAGACAAACTGAATCGTCATTTTCCGGATTAACCATAAAACCGAAATGAATATATCCTTCTTCTGTAAATTTCCGGGCATTATTTATGAAATTGCATATTACTTGTTTCAAGCGTGTAGCGTCAGTAGTTATGTAAATATCATCATCCGGCAAGATTGCTTTTATTTCGATTTCCGGCACATTTTTCACGACCTGCTCTTTCTCTATATCCTTCATTATGGATTTGAGGGAATAATTGGAATAAGTAAACTTGATAGTGTTTGATTCAATCTTGGACAAATCAAGTATATCGTCAATCAATCGTACTAAATGTTCGCTATTGATGCTGATTAGTCGCACGAAATCGGCACGTTCCTCTTCACTTAACTCATCATAAGTAGAACCTATAACATCAGAAAAGCCGACTATTGCATTCAGCGGCGTACGGATTTCATGACTCATATTGGCTAAAAATGCCATTTTAAGACGATCGCTTTCTTCTGCTTTTTTACGTGCCTCGATTAAGGTGTTTTCTATGTCTTTATATTCCTGAATACTCAAGCAGATTCCCACTAACCGATAGGGATGACCGGATATGTTTGCAATATAAGTTGACTGCCCTTCAAACCATTCCCAAGTACCATCCCCCCGGCGCAAACGGAATGGAACTGTTTTGTCAAAAGTTGTATTACCACTAAGTTGTACAACAAAGGCGTCAGCCATAGTTTGCCGATCGTCCGGATGAATCATATTCACATATTCCTCCATTGTCAAAGTATTATTCTCTCCGGCTGGAATACCTAAATGTTCAAAATAACGATCGTCAAGAGTAAATTCACTCCGGCTTATATCATAATACCATGGATAGATTCTGGTTCTTTGCAAAGCAGTATTCAGAATATATTCCTGTGTAAGTTCTACTGTAATATTGCGGAAAAAGAACAAGATGTTTTTTTCGCCCTCTTCATTTTCCATTGTAGCAAATTCTCCTCTTATCGGGAATTGTGTATAGTCAACTTGTTCCTGCATAAATGTATGTTCAGGCAGCGAGTATACTTTTTTGCCCTGACGGATTTCTTCCAAAATGGTCGAGAGTATATCTTCTTTCTTATTTAACAGCTTGAATATCTTGTTGGTCGGAAGAGGCATCATCGCATTGACTGACGAATGTACATGAAGTTCCGTAAAAGCTTGCTGATTCAGTTGTATGACTTCTCTATTTATATCCAATATGATAACTCCGTCAGGTAGGATATTCAGCAAATCATCATTGTAGAGTGTTTGTCCGTTCGCTTCCATATTTTGTTATTTTTCGTTCAATGTACAAGATAATAATTAAATTCATAACAAAGAAAGCCATTTTACTGAAGAAAACATTATTTCAACAAACCTTTTGTACCTGTTTATATAGCTATTTTAATTTGCAACACATTGAATGTTAATACGATATTCCTTTTTTAAGATTCGATACTCATTTATTAAGCCTCACTCTGTTTATTTGCCAGTCATTTTTTTCTGTTCCTTCAGTGAAATTGAATGATTGCACAGAAGAAGATAACGGTTCGAATGTGAGTGAAAATTCTGCTTCGCCGCTTTCAGGCAAATAAAAGTGCTCACCGGGTTTAATCCCATCTGCTTTCTTTAAGGTATACGTTTCACCTTTCTCATCTACCAATCTACAATTCGGGCTGACTCGTATCCAGTATTTGGGAATATAATAAGCGTTGAAATGTACGATGGTAGCGGTGTCTGTCAGTACCACTTGCTTGACTTCAAGAATATCGGTATTGGTTGATTCCGACACCGGATAGTTAACGACTTTTGTATTTCCTTGCCATGTAATACTCATTTCATGTTTGACAGCATCCAGATACCTGCGCATTTTTAGTTTCAAACTACCTTTGCCATAACCCGACCACATTTTCATGATTTTGCCTTCGGGAGAGATAAGGACATAGTTGGGAATACCTCGAACTCCATATTTAGCGTATAATCCGGCTGTTTGTTTTAAGTCACTTAAATTCTGCCAGGTCATTTCATGTTTTGCCGAAGCTGCCTTCCACCTGCTTTTCGTATCGGAGCTTAGACTAATGATAGTAAGACGCTCTTTATATTGTTCTTGAATCTCTTTCATCTCTGGTAAAGCCATAATGCAAGGACCGCAACCGCTACTCCAGAAATCAAGCAATATATATTTTCCATTGAAATCAGTCAGATGATGAATCTTTCCATCCAAATCGAAAAGTTCGGTATCTGCCATTTTATCTCCCTCTTTCACAACTGTAGGTGGGAAAAGATTAACTGTAATTTCCTGTCCTGTTATAGAAGTTTTTTGTGCTTCATTCATTCTATTATACAAAGCCAGTGTTTCATCTTTATAAGAGAAATTTGGATTGTACTTCACCGACATGCTCAATTTATATAGCCTGTCCATCCAAATGTTTGATACAGGAAGTTCCTGCATCAGTTTCATTTCACGTTTGCTGATTAAAGCTGAAATACTGTCTTCTTTCGCACGTAGAGCCTTCCGTTCGGCTTCCGGGGCAGAACGCAGACTTCTTGCTTTGATAGACAAACGTTGATACTCATCCCATAAATCGTGTGAATCTTCAATAAACCTATTATATTCTATTTGTTCCTTTACAGGGCTGTCTACTGTCCACGTATGTATCAAGGTATTCGTTCCGGTTACTTTGATTCTTGCATTAGGAGTTGCATAAATCTCCAGCGACATGGAAGGAAAATCATCATTACGGGTACACATTAGAGATAATTTGTCTAAACCATCTTCTCCGGCATTTCGTTTGAAGAAGAAAGTACCGTTTTGTATGGTATCCATGGCTACTGTACTTCCTACATTTCCGTCAAGTAGAAAAAGAGAAACAAGAGTTCCATCCTTTACACCTTCCACTTTACCTTCAATCGTATACTCGTGTTGTGCTTGTGAAACGAGACTGCCTAATAAAAAGAGGCTGCTAAATAGTAGTTTTTTCATCATCATAATATTAGAAGTAATTATACGCCACAAGGTAAAGCTTTTCTTTATAGAGTGTTACTCCTTTTATTGTTCTTTAATATTTCTGTAAAAGAAAGGGGTACAAAATGCCCTTTCGTTCGTCTACTTGATATGAAGAAAAAAGAACGAATGAAAATATATACTTTACTGCTTGGCGCATTGTTTGTAAGTCCTACACAGGCACAAACAATGCATGATTGGGAGAATCATCATGTTCTCCAGATCAACCGTGAACCGGCAAGAGCTACTTTTACCCCTTTCTCTGTACAGAAAGGAGACGGCTCAATCTCTTTAGACGGAACCTGGAAATTCCGTTGGACTCCCGTTCCCAATGAAAGAGTCGTGAACTTCTATCAGATAAATTTTGATGATAAAGATTGGACGGATTTTCCTGTTCCCGCCAACTGGGAAGTGAACGGATATGGCACGCCTATCTATGTTTCAGCAGGCTATCCGTTTAAAATAGATCCTCCACGGGTGATGGGAGAACCGAAAACTGACTATACCACGTATAAAGAAAGAAACCCGGTAGGGCAATATCGCCGCACTTTTGTATTGCCGACCGGATGGGAAGTGAATGGACAGACTTTTCTACGGTTTGAGGGCGTAATGAGCGCCTTTTATGTTTGGATCAACGGTGAGCGGGTAGGGTATAGCCAAGGCAGTATGGAACCGAGCGAATTTAATGTCACGAAGTATCTGAAATCCGGAGAAAATCAGATTTCACTGGAAGTCTACCGATATAGTGACGGTTCTTATCTGGAAGATCAGGATTTCTGGCGTTTTGGTGGTATTCATCGTAGTATTCATCTGATACATACACCGGATATTCATGTCCGTGATTATGCGGTACGCACTCTTCCCGCATCTGTGGGTGATTATAAAGACTTTATTTTGCAGATTGATCCGCAATTCAGTGTATATCGAGGGATGACCGGAAAAGGGTATGTCTTACAGGGAGTATTAAAGGATGCTTCAGGCAAAGAAGTTGCCACATTGAAAGGCGATGTGGAAGATATTCTTGATTTGGAGCATAAAGCAAGCCGGATGAATGAATGGTATCCGCAGCGTGGCCCGCGTAAGATGGGACGCTTGTCAGCTATTATAAAATCACCGGAAAGATGGACGGCAGAAACGCCCTATCTCTATAAATTACACTTAACTCTCCAAAATGAAGAAAGAAGAGTCGTAGAACAGATAGAACAGGCCGTGGGCTTCCGCTCTGTAGAAATCAAAAAAGGACAACTGTTAGTGAATGGTAATCCGGTTCGTTTTCGTGGAGTGAACCGTCACGAACATGATCCACGGACGGCACGTGTCATGAGCGAAGAACGGATGCTTCAGGATATTCTTTTAATGAAACAGGCGAATATAAATGCCGTACGCACCAGCCATTACCCCAATGTCAGTCGTTGGTACGAGCTATGCGACAGCTTGGGATTGTACGTGATGGACGAAGCGGATATAGAAGAACACGGATTGCGTGGCACACTCGCAAGTACCCCCGACTGGCATGCGGCATTTATGGACCGTGCGGTCCGTATGGCGGAACGTGATAAGAATTATCCATGTATTGTAATGTGGAGCATGGGAAACGAAAGCGGTTACGGACCGAACTTCGCTGCTATTTCGGCATGGCTGCATGATTTCGATCCCACTCGCCCTGTACACTATGAGGGGGCACAGGGAGTGGACGGAAATCCTGACCCGAAGACGGTAGATGTTATCAGCCGCTTTTATACCCGGGTGAAACAGGAATATTTAAATCCCGGTATTGCAGAAGGAGAGGATAAAGAACGCGCTGAAAATGCACGTTGGGAACGGTTGCTGGAGATTGCGGAGCGTACCAATGACGACCGTCCGGTGATGACGAGTGAATATGCACATTCCATGGGGAATGCATTAGGAAATTTCAAGGAATATTGGGATGAGATATATAGTAATCCCCGTATGCTGGGTGGTTTTATATGGGATTGGGTAGATCAGGGAATCTACAAGACATTACCCGATGGCCGTACCATGGTGGCTTACGGCGGTGACTTTGGCGATAAGCCGAATTTAAAAGCTTTCTGCTTTAATGGATTGCTGATGAGTGACCGTGAAACTACACCTAAATATTGGGAGGTAAAGAAGGTATATGCACCGGTTGAGTTGAGAGTTGAGAATGGAGAGTTGAGAGTAACCAACCGGAATCATCATATTGATTTATCACTTTATCGTTGCCTGTGGACATTATCAGTGGATGGTAAGGAGAAAGAACGGGGAGAAATAACATTGCCGGAAATAACTCCAGGCGAAAGTAAAACGATTGATTTGCCGGCTTTCCGATCATTAAAAGATATTTATTCTCTTTCCGATTGCCAACTGAAAGTAAGCATTGTTTTGAAATCGGATGCTCTTTGGGCAAAGGCAGGACATGAAGTAACTTGGGAACAATTCTGTTTGCAGAAAGGAGATTTAGCTTCTGCTGATTTAATTAATAAAGGAACGCTTCAAGTGGAAGAGGATGATAAATCTTTATTGATTAGCGGACGCAGTTTTTCTGTTCAGTGGGAAAAGAAAGTGAACGGAAGTATGACCTCCCTTATATATAAGGGCAAAGAAATGCTGGCTCACTCCGATGATTTTCCGGTTCAGCCTGTCACTCAAGTTTTCCGTGCTCCGACAGATAATGACAAGAGCTTCGGAAACTGGTTGGCTAAAGACTGGAAATTGCATGGAATGGATCATCCGCAGATAAATCTGGAATCTTTCCACCATGAAAAACGTGCAGACGGGGCGGCCATTGTCCGGATTCAAACAAGTAATTTATATAAAGAAGGAAAAGTGGTGACTACTTCTGTCTATACGGTCTTTTCAGATGGAACGATTGATCTGGAAACAACTTTCTTGCCACAAGGAGTTCTTCCTGAAATTCCCCGTTTAGGAATCGCATTCTGTCTGGCGCCTGCTTATGATACATTTACCTGGTATGGCAGAGGGCCACAGGATAACTATCCAGACCGCAAAACATCTGCTATGATAGGGCTTTGGAAAGGAAGCGTTGCAGAACAGTACGTATATTATCCACGTCCGCAGGATAGTGGGAACAAAGAGGAAGTGCATTATCTGACCCTGACCGACAAACAGAATAAAGGTATTCGTGTTGACGCGGTAGAAAACGTATTTTCTGCATCTGCCCTGCATTACACCGTACAAGACATCTATGAAGAAACTCACGATTGTAATTTAAAACCACGTGCAGAAGTTATTCTTAGCATGGATGCTGCCGTACTTGGATTAGGAAACAGTAGTTGCGGACCGGGTGTATTGAAGAAATATGCCATAGAGAAAAAAGAACATACGCTGCATATCCGTATCAGTAGTAAACAATGATAGCAATAAATAACTAACACAATTATAAAAGTAACAATGAAAAAAGTAACCACTTTATTATCGACCTTGGCGTTGGCAACTACCCTGGCTGCTCAAAACCTTCCACAAACGGAAAGGCAATATCTTTCCGGTCACGGATGCGACGATATGGTTGAATGGGACTTCTTTTGTACCGACGGGCGCAATTCCGGCAAATGGACGAAAATCGGTGTACCTTCCTGTTGGGAGCTGCAAGGATTCGGCACCTATCAGTATGGAATCACTTTCTATGGTAAACCATTCCCTGAAGGCGTTGCCAATGAAAAAGGTATGTATAAGTACGAGTTTGAAGTTCCGGAAAAGTTTCGCGGCAAACAGGTCAATCTTGTATTCGAAGCTTCAATGACAGATACGGAAGTAAAAGTGAACGGACGCAAAGTGGGTTCCAAACATCAGGGAGCCTTCTATCGTTTTTCATACAACGTCACGGATTTCCTGAAATATGGCAAAAAGAATTTGCTGGAAGTCACTGTTGCCAAAGAGAGTGAAAATGCTAGTGTGAACCTTGCCGAACGTCGTGCTGATTATTGGAATTTTGGCGGTATCTTCCGTCCGGTGTTCCTGGAGGTGAAACCAGCCGTAAACCTGCGGCACATTGCCATTGACGCAAAGATGGATGGAACTTTCCGTGCCAACTGCTACACAAATATCTCTAATGACGGAATGAGCATCCGTACACAGATTTTAGATAAAAAAGGGAAAAAGATAACGGAAACCACCGTACCCGTAAAAGCTGGAGGCGACTGGACTTCCCTGCAACTGAATGTATCTAATCCCGCATTATGGACAGCGGAAACTCCGAATCTTTATAAAGCGCAATTCTCTCTATTGGATAAGGCTGGTAAGGTTTTGCATAGTGAAACGGAAAATTTTGGTTTCCGCACGATTGAAGTACGCGAAAGCGACGGACTTTATATAAACGGAGTACGTATCAATGTACGTGGTGTCAATCGCCATAGTTTCCGTCCTGAAAGTGGCCGTACGTTGAGTAAAGAGAAGAATATAGAAGATGTTCTTTTGATGAAAAGCATGAATATGAATTCTGTCCGTTTGAGCCATTATCCGGCTGACCCGGAATTTTTGGAAGCCTGTGATTCTCTCGGACTTTATGTGATGGACGAATTGGGAGGCTGGCATGGCAAGTATGATACCCCCACCGGAGTACGTCTGATTGAAGGCATGATAGAACGTGACGTGAATCATCCGTCTATTATTTGGTGGAGTAATGGTAATGAAAAAGGATGGAATACCGAATTGGATGGAGAGTTTCATAAATACGATCCCCAGAAACGTCCGGTTATTCACCCGCAAGGTAATTTCTCCGGTTTTGAAACTATGCATTACCGTTCTTACGGAGAAAGCCAGAACTACATGCGCTTACCGGAAATCTTTATGCCTACGGAATTCTTGCATGGTTTGTACGATGGCGGCCATGGTGCCGGATTATACGATTATTGGGAAATGATGCGCAAGCATCCCCGTTGTATCGGTGGCTTCCTTTGGGTATTGGCAGACGAAGGCGTGAAGCGTGTGGATATGGATGGCTTCATCGATAACCAGGGAAATTTTGGAGCAGACGGTATTGTAGGACCACATCACGAAAAGGAGGGTAGCTACTACACTATCAAGCAGTTATGGAGTCCGGTGCAAATCATGAATACTTCTATCGACAAGCAATTTGATGGCAAATTCTCCGTAGAAAACCGTTACGATTATCTGAATCTGAATACTTGCCGTTTCCTTTGGAAGCAAGTAAAATTCCCGCTGGCAACAGATGCTTCCAATGCTACTATTCAAGTGTTGAAAGAGGGTGAAGTGCAAGGCAGTGACGTGGTTGCTCACTCGGCAGGCATTTTGGATATAAAAACAAATATCCTCCCCAATGCAGACGCCCTCTTCCTGACAGCAATCGATCCATACGGCCATGAACTTTGGCGCTGGACTTTCCCGGTCAACAAACTGAATCAGCAGACAGAACAGCTTTCTCCCTTGTCCAGTCGTCCTACTTATACAGAGACAGAAAATGATCTTACTGTGAAAGCGAATAAGCGTACATTCATCTTCTCAAAGAAAGACGGACAACTGAAAGGGGTATCTGTAGATAACCGTAAGATTAGTTTCGCCAATGGCCCCCGTTTCATTGGAGCCCGTCGTGCAGACCGCTCATTGGATCAGTTCTATAACCATGATGATGAGAAAGCAAAAGAAAAAGACCGTACATACAGCGAATTCCCGGATGCTGCCGTATTTACGAAACTGGATGTGAAAGAAGACGGAGGTAATCTGGTTGTTACCGCCAATTATAAACTGGGCAATCTGGATAAAGCTCAATGGACAATTAACCCGAGTGGGGATTTGGCTTTGGATTACACCTACAATTTCTCCGGTGTCGTAGACTTGATGGGTATTCGTTTCGACTATCCTGAAGATCAGGTAATCAGCAAACGCTGGCTGGGTGCCGGACCTTACCGTGTATGGCAAAACCGTATTCACGGAACGCAATACGATGTATGGGAAAACGACTATAACGATCCTATTCCGGGGGAGACCTTCACATATCCCGAATTCAAAGGATACTTTGGTGATGTTTCCTGGATGAATATCCAAACGAAAGAAGGCACTATCAGTCTGACAAACGAAACTCCCGACGCGTATATCGGAGTATATCAGCCTCGTGATGGCCGCGACCGTTTGCTTTATACTCTCCCCGAAAGCGGAATCTCTGTCCTGAACGTGATTCCTCCGGTACGTAATAAAGTAAACTCCACCGATTTGTGTGGTCCCTCTTCACAACCGAAATGGGTAAATGGTCCACAAACCGGACGAGTCATTTTCCGGTTTATGTAAATGAATCATATAAAGGTATCCACATTGCGTTGGGTACCTTTTTTATTTGGCCTTCTCACCGATTTTTCAAGGAAAAAGGCTATAAGTGGGGAATAATCATTATTTTTGTTTCGTTTTATACATTCAGATTAATGAATTCTTTCCTATGTACACAATACTAATTATAGAAGATGAACCCCGGGTTGCAAGTTTGCTGATGAACGGACTGGAGGAAAATGGCTATCAGACAATGGTGGCTTATGACGGACTAATGGGGTTACGGTTTTTCCAGACGCACACATTCGATCTGGTCATATCCGACATTGTTTTGCCTAAGATGGACGGATTTGAACTGGCGAAAGAAATTCGCAGAACCAATCCCAATATCCCTATATTGATGTTGACGGCATTAGGATCAACAAACGATAAACTGGACGGTTTCGATGCCGGTGCAGACGATTACATGGTGAAACCTTTTGATTTCAGAGAGTTAAATGCCAGAATCAAAGTGCTGTTGAAACGTGTGGCGGGTAATGCACAGGAATTGCCGCAGGAACTTGTCTATGCAGATTTGCGTATTGACCTTCAACGTAAAGACGTAGAACGAAACAGCATATCCATTAAACTTTCTCCTAAAGAATACAACTTACTGTTATATATGGTAGAAAATGCCGAAAGAGTATTGAGCAGGGTTGAAATAGCAGAGAAAGTATGGAACACCCATTTTGATACAGGAACGAATTTCATAGATGTATATATCAACTATCTCCGCAAAAAGATAGACAGGGACTTTGAACCGAAACTTATTCATACCAAAGCCGGAATGGGTTTCATACTGACTGATAAATTATGAAGATCAGGACAACGTTGACTCTACAATATGCAGGGCTTACAGCTGCGGTATTCTTTGTTTTTGTGATGGCTGTCTACTATGTAAGTGAACACTCGCGTAGTAATGCTTTCTTTCGTAATCTTCAAAGTGAAGCTATAACCAAAGCGCATTTATTCCTTAAAAATCAAGTAGATGCCAAAACCATGCAGTCCATATACCTGAATAATCAGAAGTTTATTGATGAAGTAGAGGTTGCCGTCTATACAACAGATTTTAAAATATTATATCATGATGCTTTGCAAAACGATATTGTCAAAGAAACACCGGAGATGATAAAGCGTATTTTACAGCGGAAGAACATCAATTTCTATGTAGATGAATATCAGGCTATAGGACTGGTGTATCCGTTTGAGGGCAAAGACTATGTGGTTACTGCCGCAGCCTATGATGGTTACGGATACGCTAACCGGGATGCGTTAAGAAATATGCTCATTCTCTTATTTATCGGTGGATTGAGCGTATTGGTGGTTGTGGGGTATATCCTTTCGCGAAGCACTTTAAAACCGATACGTAACATCGTGAAAGAAGCGGAGAAAATCACGGCATCGCATATTGATAAAAGATTGCCCGTAAAGAATGAACAGGATGAACTGGGAGAATTGAGTACGACATTCAATGCATTGTTGGAGCGCCTGGAAAAGTCTTTCAATTCACAAAAGATGTTCGTCAGTAATGTATCTCATGAATTACGTACTCCGATGGCAGCCCTTACAGCTGAACTGGATTTAGCTTTATTGAAAGAACGGAGTTCCGAACAATATCAGATGGCTATCGGCAATGCATTGCAGGATTCTCTTAGGATTGTAAACCTGATCGACGGATTGTTGAACTTGGCAAAAGCCGACTATCAATCGGAACAGATCACAATGGATGAAGTCCGTTTGGACGAGTTGTTGCTGGATGCCAGAGAACTGGTATTAAAAGCCCATCCGGATTATCACATCGAATTAGTATTTGAGCAAGAAGCCGAAGAAGATAATGTGCTGACAGTAATTGGAAACAGTTATTTACTGACTACCGCTTTTGTGAATTTAATAGAGAATAACTGCAAATATTCTTCCAACCGAACTTCGTCAGTCTTGATAGCCTATTGGGAGCAATGGGCAATCATCCGCCTGTCAGATACCGGTGTAGGCATGTCTGATACGGATAAAGAAAACCTGTTTACACTGTTTTATCGCGGAGAAAACAAGAATATTGCTCCCGGAAATGGTATAGGTATGGCCTTGACACAAAAGATCATCCACCTTCACAAAGGCGAACTTACCGTATCTTCCCATAAGGATGAGGGCACTACCTTTGTGGTGAAGCTCCCGCATATCTAAGAAACTCTAATCGTTTTCTAATACCACTCTAATCATTCTCTAACAGCTTCCCGGTGAAGTCCTCCTTACTTTTGCATCGAATTAATAAATGCAGTTAGTAACTAAAAAAAAATAGAGATTATGGTATGGAAGAAAAAACTGCGTTCACCACAGTACACATTCAATTCAGAGAAAGTATTTTTGGTTGCCACACAACCCGGTAAGTCAATCTATTCATACTTGCAGACAACCAAGCTTGGATTAACACAGGGAGAAGTGCAGGAGCGACAATCCATTTATGGAAGAAACGAAGTGGTACATGAACAGAAAAAGAATCCGTTTATCCTGTTTATCAAAACGTTTATCAATCCTTTCATTGGCGTTCTGACCGGGCTCGCCATAATATCCTTATTTTTGGATGTATTGATGGCTGATCCTGGAGAGCAGGAATGGACGGGAGTCATTATCATCTCATCCATGGTGCTGTTCAGTGCTATCCTGCGTTTTTGGCAGGAATGGCGAGCAAGTGAGGCTACGGATTCTTTAATGAAAATGGTAAAAAACACATGTCTTGCCAAACGTGCCGGTGAACAGGAAGAAGAGATCGAGATTACGGAACTCGTCCCGGGGGATATCGTGTATTTGGCAGCTGGGGACATGGTTCCCGCTGATATTCGGATCATCGATTCGAAAGACCTGTTCATCAGTCAGGCTTCATTGACAGGAGAGTCCGAACCGATAGAAAAGTTTCCGGAGGTACGGGGACAGCAGTTCCGAAAAGGAAGTGTCATTGAATTGGACAATATTTGCTATATGGGTTCCAATGTGATAAGTGGTGCGGCAAAAGGAATCGTTTTTGAAACGGGGAACAAAACCTATCTGGGTACTATTGCAAAGAGCCTGGTCGGACATCGTGCCACTACAGCTTTTGACAAAGGCATTAGTAAAGTTAGCTTTTTGTTGATTCGCTTCATGCTGGTTATGGTTCCATTTGTATTTTTCGTAAATGGCTTTACGAAAGGGGATTGGTTTGAAGCTTTCATATTCGCCATATCCGTTGCGGTTGGCCTTACTCCGGAAATGTTACCGATGATTGTGACTGCCAACCTTTCCAAAGGAGCGATAGCCATGTCCAAAAAGAAAACAATCGTAAAGAATCTCAATGCCATTCAGAATTTTGGAGCGATGGACATACTCTGTACTGACAAAACCGGTACATTGACCTGCGATAAAATCGTATTGGAGAAATATATCAATGCAGATGGCAGTGACGACAACAGTAAACGTATTCTTCGTCATGCTTACTTCAACAGTTATTTCCAAACCGGTTTAAGGAACCTGATGGATAAAGCGATTCTTTCCCATGTAAGAGATTTGAGCCTGGAACATCTGAAGGATGACTATACCAAAGTGGACGAAATACCTTTCGACTTTACGCGCAGAAGAATGTCTGTTGTAATAGAAGACAGGCAGGGAAAGCGGCAAATCATCACCAAAGGAGCGGTAGAAGAGGTTCTCGATGTCTGTTCCTATGCCGAGTTCAACGGGCAGATTCATCCCTTGACTGATGCCTTGAAAATCAAAGCACAGATGATTAGTGAAGAAATGAATCAGCAGGGGATGAGGGTATTGGCAGTCTCCCAAAAAAGTTTTATCGAGAAAGATTGTAATTTCGCCATCGAAGATGAAAAAGAAATGGTACTGATCGGGTATCTTGCTTTTCTTGATCCTCCGAAACCTTCTGCTGCCGAAGCCATCGAACAATTATATGCACATGGAGTAGCAGTTAAAATTCTATCGGGAGACAATGATATTGTAGTGAAAGCTATTGCACGACAGGTAGGAATTGACACCAGTCATTTTCTTACGGGGATAGAAATAGAAAATATGGACGAAACGGCATTGAAAGAAGCGGTAAAGGATACCACTCTATTTTCAAAACTGACTCCATTACAGAAGACGCAAATCATCTCTCTGTTGCAGGAACAAGGCAATACGGTAGGGTTCTTGGGAGATGGAATCAATGATGCAGGTGCATTACGTCAGTCGGACATTGGTATATCAGTCGATTCTGCTGTGGATATAGCCAAAGAAAGCGCAGATATTATCTTGTTGGAAAAAGATTTGATGGTATTGGAAGACGGAGTGCTTGAAGGAAGAAAGACATTCGGCAATATCAATAAGTATATCAAGATGACTGCCAGTTCCAATTTTGGTAATATGTTCAGTGTGATGTTTGCCAGTGCATTCCTGCCGTTTCTGCCCATGATGCCGATACATCTATTGATCCAGAACTTATTGTATGACATATCACAGACAACCATTCCATTTGACCGTATGGACCCGGAGTTCCTGAAGAAACCCCGTAAATGGGATGCGTCCGATCTAAGTCGTTTTATGATTTATGTAGGTCCCATCAGTTCTATCTTTGATATTATCACGTATCTGGTCATGTGGTACGTATTTAGCTGCAACAGCCCCGAACATCAGACACTGTTTCAGACCGGATGGTTTGTGGAAGGTTTGTTATCACAGACATTGATTGTCCACATGATACGTACCCGCAAGATACCGTTCATACAAAGCCGTGCCACATGGCCTGTGATGGGACTGACCTTCTTAATCATGGCAATAGGTATTCTTATTCCTTTCACCGCTTTCGGCCGTTCCATCGGATTGACAGCTCTTCCTTTGAGCTATTTCCCCTGGCTGATTGGAATTTTACTCTCTTATTGCATTTTGACGCAGATCGTGAAGAACTGGTATATCAGGAAGTTTGTGCGCTGGTTATAGCTTTGTCTGTTTATCTCGCAAATTAAATGTATATATTGTAAAAGATTTAAAATTGAGACGAATTGTCTGTCAAGAGTTTTTGCCCCTAAAATTAATTTCATATATTTAGGAGCAAGAACTCTTATTTATTTAGATTTGCGAACTTTCTAATATTCAGGCACGATGAAACACTATTATTCCTTTCTGATAATAACCTCTTTGTTATTAACCGGATGCGGGCAAAAAGACCGGGCAAAATCTCAATTCGAATCATCTGTACAGACAGAAGACAGTTATCCATTAGCGAAAGAATATATTAAAGAAGCTGTTATCACAGGAAAAGTGTTGAACCGGGATTTTTATCCTCAAGAAAAGGAATTAACTCTCATCATTCCATTTTTTTGGAAAATGGAAAATCAATATCGTACCCCCATACAAGAAGATGGTTCATTTTCATTCCGCTTTCCGGTTTATGCAAAATTAAGAGAAGTTTCCATTCGCAATTATGCGGAACATTTGTATATCCACCCGGGAGATAGCATACACGTGGAAATAGACTTCAAAGATCTTTTTCATCCCAAAGTAACAGGTGATGCAGAAAAACTGAATCAAGAAATACTGGCATTTACAGAAAGCGCCTACTATTACATACAAAATTATAGTATAAACCCGAATTTGAATATTAAGGATTTTGAGGCTGAATTAAAAAAGGAATATGACTTTCGTTTGGAGCGGAGAAACGAGTATCTGACGAAGTATAAGCCAATGGAAGATGTTGCGTTATTTACTGAAGAGTTACTGAAACAGGACTATTATTACGCTTTGTTATCCTATGGTAACCAATGCCAGTTTAAAACGAGAAAAGAAATGGACCGATATCATAAACTTCTGCCTGCAATCAATAAGCTTTATAATAAAGGGATTCTTTCGGCACGTTTATATGATATTGCCGATGAGGTAGAACGTTATATAGCTTATGGGATAACATACAAAGATAAAAAAAATCCATCTGTAGAAGAGATTATGTCGGCAGTAGGAGAGAATGAACTGAACCAGTATATATATACCAAAATGACAGTTGGCTCTTTGAATGCGAATGATACACTTGCTTTAACAACGAGGCACACGCAGTTTGATTCGATCGTAAAAATGCCGCATTTGCGTGCACAAGTGATGCAGATATATAATCAGACTAAATCTTACCTGGAAAATCCGCAACCAGTTTCCAATAATTTATTATATGGTGAGTTCCACGAAAACTCAAAACTAAAAACATCTATGCCTTACATGGAACCCGTCTATAATATACTTGAGAAGAATCACGGAAAAGTGATCTATTTCGATTTTTGGGCTAGGTGGTGTCCACCATGCCTGGCAGAAATGGAACCTTTGAAACAATTGCGGAGTAAGTATTCCACCAAAGACCTGGTCATATATTCCATATGTGTAAGTGAACCCAAGGAAGAATGGGAAGAATGTCTGAATGAGTATTCATTGAAGAACCGGGGAATTGAATGTATTTATGCATCTGATTATTTTGGAAAAGATAACTTACAGAAAATTCGCAAACAATGGAAAATAGATAGAATGCCCTATTATCTGTTAATTAATAGAAAAGGGCAAATTGTAGATTTCGGAACTACAGCACGTCCCAGCAATCCGCAATTTGTATCTCGAATTGAGGAAGCTGTAAAGGACAGCAAATAATGTTGTGAGAGAAATAAGACAAATAAGAAAAGGTTAAGCAACCCACACAAAAAATATCAAATGTTTGAAAACAGGATTCAAGTATAAAACTCGAATCCTCTAGTTTTCTATTTACACAAAATCGTGGACAGTGCCTTTCCGATTTATATTATAGGAACTTATTCAACTCTTTTACCAACAAATGAACAGTAGTAGAAGATTCTTGTTGTGCTGGATTATTCCCATTAAATTGTCTCATGATAGTTTTAGCGTGACTAATGGCTTGTTCATGTTTAGAAAACAAAGTATTAAACAACATTGGTATTTACAACCGATTATTACTCAATATTTTACAGGTAATAAGTCAGAAATATGGTCTTAAGGTTTAAAGGTGCATTCTAAAGGACGAAGATTTAACACTTTTATTAATTCTTAACTCCATAGGAGTGTCTATATGGACTGTTCTTTATTTTTTTCGATGCAATTGATTTCCGATATTCCACTTCTATTTTGGCTTATTATCTAAACTACTACAAAGTTTGCACTGAAATGCAAGAAAAGTACTAACTGGATTCTTGGAAACCTCTATTGATTCATTCTGTTATGACTATGTGATTTTATAATATTATGAAGCCCTCTTTCTGTAGAGATTATTATCCTTTACAGAAAGGGGGCTTGACAATAAGGCTATAGTAAAAGTGTACAATCTGATTGTTCCGATGCGTCAAATATCATAATGCAGACCATTCAGCCACTCCACTTTCTCGGGGTCATGGTGCGAATAGAACATACTTTTGTTGAGGTCAAGTGTCTTTATCGTCTCCATTTCCTCGTCTGACAATTGAAATGTGAACACGTCCATATTTTGAGCCATACGTTCTTTGTGGATTGTTTTGGGTATGCAGACAATGCTTCTTTGGATAAGCCAGCGGAGAGCTACTTGAGCAACAGACACATGATGATTGTTGGCTATGGCAAGCAGCACTTCATTCTGGAAGAAACCGTTACGGCCTTCTACGAATGTTCCCCACGATTCCAACTGCACCCCCCTTTTGCTGCATGAGTTTCTGGTAGCCGTTGTGTTGCCAGAACACGTGTGTTTCCATCTGATTGACCATCGGTGTAATCCTTGCATTGCATGTCAGGTCGACTAATCGGTCGGGATAGAAATTGCATACTCCGATGGCATGTACCGCTCTCTTTTCGTAAAGTTCCTCCAATGCCCGCCATGCACCGTAATAGTCACCCAGAGGCTTATAAAGGAGATAAAGGTCTATGTAATCGGTCTGCAAGCGTTCCAACGAACGTTGGAATGCTTCCTTTGCCCTTTTATAGCCAAAGTCCTGCAACCAAAGTTTCGTGGTCAGGAATATATCTTCCCGTTTCACGCCACTGTTTTTGATGGCTTTTCCCACTTCACATTCATTCAGATAAGAAGCGGCAGTGTCGAACAGGCGATAACCTGTCTCAATGGCTTCCGACACGCATCTCTCACATCTCTCCGCAGGAATTTGGAACACGCCAAAACCCAAGATTGGCATTTCAATGCCGTTGCTTAATTTTACAGTCTTCATTTTATATGTTTTTTATTGAATGGATTATTCTGAATGTTGTCGATGGTTGGAAGACAAGGAGTGCCATACGGGGCGGACACATGACAAGATTAATGCTCCCACTATGCAACTGAACGCTATCGTCATAGCCACATGAAAGCGTGCAGCCATGTCTGTCATCCCATCGCTTGCGGCTATCATAAAGGAAAGGCCGAAGGCACCGCCTATCTGGTGCGCCACATTGACCAAGGCCGATGCCGCACCTGCATCCGCATGCTCTACCCGCTGGATGCCCAGATTGGTGAGTGGACTTAACGTCAGTCCGACCCCCAAGCCGATAAACAGCATGGGCGCGCCTATCCCGAAAAGATAAGAGCTTTCGGCGGTGACGGTAAGCATACAGCCAAAACCGACAAGGAACAGCAGCAAGCCAAACACAAGGACCCGTTTGTCACCATACCTGTTGACAAGTGAAGGAATCTTGAGTGCTCCGGCAAAGGTGGTGATATTCATCGGCAGAAAAGCACACCCGGTGACAAGCGGCGTGAAATGAAATGCACGTTGCATGAACTCGGAAACATAGAAGTTGAACCCCATCATCGCCCCGATGAGCAGCGCACGGGCTATGTAAGCGTTGCGGCGGTCTGCATTGGCAAACAAGTAGAGCGGCATGATAGGATTCTTGGTGCGCTCTTCCACAAACACAAATGCCACCATAAGCACTAGTCCGGCAATGGACCAGACAGCCGCATTGTCTGCCCCATCAATACCATATAAGATACAGAAGACACCCGCAACAGACAGTAACGTGCCCACCCTATCAAAATGCCTGTTTGACACCGCATTTCCGTCAAGGTACTTGACAGATAACGGTATCATGGCCAGAATGATGGGAATGTTCACTAAGAACCCGTCACGCCATGAGGCATAACTTGTGATGGCACCACCGATAATCAGCCCGATGCACAATCCCATCCCCGACATGGAACCATACCATGCCACAGCTTTTACCCGTTCTGCGCCCTTGAAATAATCCATGATAAGCGCAAGCGAGGTAGGTGCAAGCATAGCCGCCCCGATACCCTGTACGAAACGTGCCCCAATCATGAATCCTGCCGACTGTGCCACCCCTGCACCCAATGACCCCAAGCCGAACAGTATCAGCGAAATGTTGAATATCCGCTTCCTCCCGTATGCCTCGCCCAATCCTCCGCTCATCAGCATAAACCCTCCGAAGGCTATCAGGTAGGCATTTTGCACCCACGACAGTTCGGTGTGGCTTAGATTCAGGTCCTCTGTTATCTTGACCAATCCCGTGAAAACGATTGAACCGTCTATGCCAACTATAAAATAGCTTAGCAGAATCAATCCCAGTATAATACATTTTTTTCTTTTCATTGCATTCCTATTTGCTGTATTTCTTAATCTGCTGCAAAATTACAAGGAGTTGTCCGGTTATCAGGTTGTCAAAACACGGATAAATTTAGTCAAACCACTGATAGCCATAAAAATATCCATTTTTTATATTGGGCATGGGAGATAATGAGTACTTTTGCAAAAGTTTTCCTGAAAATAGGAAATATTACAAAAAAGCATAATGAAAGAGAAAATCAAGCAAATGAACCATATCGCTGATTACGATGAGATGGTTGGTGCGGAAACATTGCACCCCCTTGTCAATGTGGTGGACTTTTCCAAGCTCCCTCCTTTGCACAATATTGCCGGGAAGCGGATATTCGGTTATTATGCCATTTATCTGAAAGGTCCCAAGTATTCGGAACTGGACTATGGACGGAGCATGTATCATTATGAGGAAGGCGCATTGGTGTTCTTTGCCCCGGGACAAGTGGTTGGTACTAAGGATGACGGACAATTTCACCAAATGAAGACACGTGTACTGATGTTTCATCCGGATTTGCTGAAAGACAGCTATTTGGCCAATCTCATAAGCCGGTATTCTTTTTTCTCGTACAATTTGAATGAAGCCCTATTCCCGACCGAAGAGGAAAGAGGGGTCATTATCACTTTTTTTGACCGTATAGAATACGAACTGCGGCACTTTGATTCTTCCAGCCTCCAGATTGTCATAGACTATATCAAACTGATATTGGACTGTTGCGTACGATTCTACAACCGGCAGTTCACAACCGAACATGTACAGAATCAGGATATATTTGCGCGTTTTGAGCAACTGGTAGATGAGTACTTCAATTCGAGTATGCCCCTTCAAGAAGGTGTCCCCACTGTATCTTATTGTGCCGACAAACTGCATCTTTCCACCAATTATTTCAATGATCTTATTCGTCAATCCTCCGGTCTCTCAGCCTTGAAACTCATGCACCGCAGGATGCTGGACATAGCCAAAGCGAAATTGTCGGTTCCATCCAAACGTATCGGTGAGATAGCCGGAGAGCTAGGTTTCCAGCAACCGCAGAATTTCAGCAACTGGTTCAAGAAGATGGAAGGATGCACGCCACAACAGTACAGAACGACGATAAAGGCGTGAAGCCCTATCTTTTCTGTGGATTCATAACAGACATTTCATCCCAGTTTTCAATCAGGTTGCATATAATCCCGGCAAACTCTTGCGCTGTAGTCTTTCGATAACCGCCTTTCAGCCATAACAGCGACACGGTAAGTGGTGTCTGGGCTTCTATAATAGGTATACGGTCAAATCACTGATTTGCCTGATGATTTCCGGAGAGGAAATGCTGCTCCATTTTCCCGTGCGTACCATCTGCGATATCAAATTTGAATTATTGGCTTCAGCTTTTGGCTGAAGTCTCACATCATTTTTTTCCGCCAGCTCCTCAATGCACCCTCGCACATACATTCCATATTCCAACAATACAAGAGGCAATTCATTTGCTGCCTGCAACGAAATCCGGGGAAGTGCGGCTAAAGGGGAATCAAAGTGCACAATCAGGCATAAAGGCACACTGGTAAGTTTCGTTGACTCGACCAAGGCCGGCAACGGGTTCGGTTGGTAAGACAATGCCAGGTCTATTTTTCGGTCGTGAATCATCTCGGCAAGTTCGTTTATGGAGGAAGAGTGATAGAACTTAAGCCTGACGTCAGGATAAGATGGCGCAAAACGTGCGGCTGCTTCGGACAATAAAGGGCACATGCTATGAATCACACCGATACGAAGCTCTCCTTTATATCGAAGTATTTAAGATGCGTAAGTTCCATCGTTATTTCCGATTATAGTCATTAAAACTATTAATTGCGCAAATGTATAAATCATAAGTGGCATGAAGTAACTTTGCGCCCTGATAATTACAAATCAGTGAATTATGCAAAAACAAAGAAGTCTTTCGGAATGGACGAGGCGCAGCCTGTCGTTCATTTTTTTCCCTGTTTGTACTTGGTGTCGGAGTGTCATTGTCCATCCGGGCAAATCTTGGGTCTTCGCCAATCACTTGTCCGCCTTACGTGGGCGCATGCGCTTGATAAGAGATGTAAAAACATCTTCTATTTTCAACTCTTAATCATTTGGGGTAGTTTTATCAAATAAATAATGAGAAAGAATGATAACCTATTGCAATGATGGCGCACTCCCGTAATCTTCACTTCACAATATAATGATTAGCAACATCGGCAAACCTACAAAGGGGTTGCCGATGCTTTATTTCACCAAAAAATGTCGGCTTCCACATTGTCGTACATCCAAGTTTCGACAACCTATTGCTGTTCCTTTGCCATGCCATACTTAGATTATACCCTTAATGTCTGCGGCTTCGGAATTGCCCAAAATGGATTTGTGCTTTTCCATACGATGTTATCTTCTCATCGAAAAACCTTTCTTCTGTTGTTGGTCATAATTCCCCTCTACCACATTATCGACTTCCAGTCTGGCTTTGATTTGTTCCCAGCTATCCAATTTCCCTTTTTGCTTGGCAGTGATGTACAGGAAATCCCCGGCTGCACGGTGTGATTGTTTGTCATCACCGGACAGGTTAATGGCACTCTTGATGTCTGACACCTGTTCCGCATCGAAACGGGGTTTGTAATAATCTCTTGCCAAACGGATGATATTGTGTACCGCCTTGCGGAAGATGTCGCTTGTTTTGAGTAAGAGGAAACTGAGACAGCCGATAATCCGGTCTTGCCATGAAATGCGGTTTTTGAGCCTCCTTGTTTCCTCCGTATGCGCAGCTTCCTTGCGGTTAAGTTCGGATTGGTGCTTCGCCTCCAGCTTCATTAGTTCCCTATGGTGGTCACTCTGTATGGTCTGAATTTTATCTTGTAACCGTTCAAAGGTTTCCTCATGCGTGGAAATCTCATGACGTAAGTCCTCTATTTCACCTTTCAGAGCCTTGGATTTGCCTATAGCCCAGCCGACAGTGAATTATATTATTTTATGTCTAATAACATACATTCCCGCTTATAAAGAAAAAAATATTCCATCCTATATCAGCACGATAGTAAGAGGTACGATTAGTATAGCATATCACGTTTCATTATGGATTAAATCAAAATCAACATACTTTCATTATAGCTTTTTCTTCTTTCACCAACTTCCTCCATCTTTGAAATGCCCTCATCAGCGTTTCTTCCTGTACCAGTCCTACCATTTCGTAGTGCTCTACAAATTGTTCTATTGACTTTTTAAACATCACTCCTTTATAAAACTTATTATCCAATAGAAAGGAGTATAATTCCGCTTTCATCTCTGTTTCTATTTCCTTTTCTATAATCAATGCACTATCGTTTCCTATATAGTTATAGACTTCCGGATTCTTCCCATTACGCGGTTTGGGCAGTACAAAGCAAATATTTCCAATTTCTTTCCATGAAGTATTTTGCGGATGAGGGACAGATAGTTGATGAAGGAAGTGATAAACTGGAGTAATGTGGGAGAGATGGATAGGGATAAGTCGTTTGGAAGAAGAAGGAGAAGGAGAGGAGGAATGAGACTGGTTCTCTGGATCGGGTTCTAAACTTTGTCGATATCGGACATACATATATCCAGCCAAATATGGCTTGATATTAATTGTAACTGTAACCATGGGAAAATTTTTAAAGTTTGTAATAAAAAAGTATGTATATACAGCCCTTTGGACTGTGAATTCCGTTTGGTTTATTGAGAATATTCCCATGGTTATCGGGACGGAATTCTACTTTTTATAATAAATTGATATACAGTGTATTATAGATACTGTTTTTTGGTTTAAAACCAAGGAACCGTTCCTTTTAAAGGAACGACCTGTTTCTCACCGAGGAACGCCTTGTTCCTTTTAAAGAAACGGATGGCTCCTTAAAATCCGGGAACAAAACTAGCTGTAATATTCTGATCTTTCAAAACGCATAGTTGAAGTACCACAAGTAATATGTAAATATAAATAACCACCCTTGCACATCGTTTGTTTTGCGCGTGTATAAACGTTTAGTATGTCACAAAAGATAATTGAATAAGTTGGATAATAATTTAACAATGTTTATCCGATAAGTCCTTTTTATAGTTATCTAACCCTCATTTAAGTGATTTATAGAACTATTTTGGACGAAATTTCGGAATCCATGTGCAATTTCAGAACGTTTTACTTTAATATATATTTATTTTGTAATTTCGCATCCAATAATCATTTATTAAGCGCAAGCAAAAGCAAAATATTCAATATACGCATCTGATGAAAATACAATATATAGCAATTCTACTTTTGATATGTTGGGGAAGCATTTTAAAATGTTTGGCCCAAAAGGTAGCAGTAAAAACAAACCTGTTCTACGGTGCATATTCAGGTACTCCCAACTTGGGAGTAGAGTGGGGACTTTCTCCACGCACTACAATAGAACTTGGCGCTGGACTTAACTGGTTTACACCCAATAAAGCATCTTCAAATAAAAAACTGGTGCACTGGCTCGGTACAATGGAATATCGTTATTGGACATGTGAAAGATTTAGCGGACATTTTTGGGGAATACACATAATAGGAACACAATATAACATAGCGGGTCATCACTTGCCACTTTTATTCGGGGATAATTCCAGCCATTACCGATATGAAGGATGGGGAGCAGGAGGAGGCATCTCGTATGGTTATCACTTCCTCCTTAGTAATCGTTGGAGCCTTGAAGCAAATATAGGTGCAGGATATGTGCGGCTACATTATGACAAGTTCCGGTGTGAGACTTGTGGTGAAAAGGTCGGAACAGAAAACCGCAATTATTTTGGACCAACTAAAGCTGCAATCTCACTTATATTTCTTATAAAATAATACAACCATGACAAAATTAAGATCATTCCTATACCTGTTAATCATATTCCTGACCATTTCTTCTTTATCATACGGAGAAGAAAATCCCAAGAAATGGTATACAGGAATTATACAGCCAACAGCTCTTGAACTACAGCAAGCGGGAGATTCATTGCATATTCAAATACTTTACAACTTTGATAATATACAAGTCAGCTCCAATCATTCTATAGAACTGATACCGGTATTGATTGCTGCAAACCATCAGATGGAATTACCGGAAATATCTATTAAAGGTCGTAAGAACTATCAGAATCTGAAACGTAAACTTGCTTTGATGAATACGCAGGAACGTGCTTTTTACCAGTCAGAAGCTCCATACTCCATATTAAAAGGGTATGGAATGACTGGAAAAGAACAGATTCGGTACTCGTTGATAATTCCATTCGAGTCATGGATGAAGGATGCATATCTGAATGTAAAGAAAGAAGTGATGGGCTGTTGCAGGCCAGGCAGGTTACTATCAGCTATTCCTCTTTTTAGTGCTGTTACTTTGGAGAAACTTCCCGTCCCTTATCAAATCACTCCACATATTAGTTACGTACAGCCAAAAGTTGAACCAGTCAAAAGTCGTGAGATGTCATGTGAAGCATTTCTGGACTTTGTCGTATCAAAAACCGATATTAAACCGGACTATATGAATAATCCGACTGAACTAAAAAAGATATCCTCCATGCTTGCCGAAGTGAAAAATGATACAACTATCACAATTCGAGGAATATCGGTTGTCGGTTATGCTTCGCCCGAAGGTTCTACTCTTTTCAATAAACGGCTTTCCGAAGGACGTGCAAAGGCACTTGTTGATTATCTTCTCCCTCGTTTCCCATTTGCAAAAGAACTATATAAGGTAGAATATGGCGGTGAAAATTGGGACGGGTTGCGTCAAATGGTTGCAGCATCTGATATGATGGAAAAAGAGGGAATTCTTCATATTATTGATCACATACCGGTTGCAATAAATTATCGTACGAATACCAGCCGTAAGAAATCGTTAATGCTCTATAAACAAGGTAATCCTTATCGGTTTATGTTGCACGAGTATTATCCGCATTTGCGTAAGGCAATCTGCAAAATAGAGTATGATGTTCAGAACTTTAACATTGAGCAAGCAAAATTGTTGATTCATAGCCGGCCCCAAAATTTAAGCCTGAATGAAATCTATCTGGTAGCTCTCACCTACAAAAACGGATCACCGGAGTTTATAGAGTTGTTTGAAAAAGCTGTCAGTCTTTTTCCTGATGATAAGATTGCCAACCTGAATGCTGCCTCGGCTGCACTTTCGCGAGAAGACATTGCATTAGCAGAAAAATATCTTAAGAAAGCAGAGATTTCCGCACCGGAATATGAAAATGCCGTAGGAGTGTTGTACCTGTTGAAAGGCGACTATAAACAGGCAAAGCTACATCTAATCAAAGCTGCCGAATCCGGATTGGGACAAGCATATTTCAATCTGGAGGAATTGAATAAAAAGGAAGAAGATATTCGATCAATGACTAAACTAGATTATTGATTTTTTTATTTACTATAATTATCATTTTATTTACAACATTTTAAAATTTAACAAAGATGAAAACAAAAAGTTTTCTATTATCTACATTGGTGACTTTTATGTTTGCCGGCTGTAGTAGTGATGATGCTCGGGAAGGGAATATTCCGAGCGGTGAACTGAATGGAAAGGCGTATCTGTCGCTTTCCCTGCAAAGTCACACATCCACTACAAGAGCAGAGAATGTAGTAGAAAAACCGGGAAGTTCAGGGGAAAGTAAAGCAGGGACAGTCAGAGTCTTATTATTTGACGAGGAAGATGTGTGCCTTGATGTGGTTAATTTTGATGGTCTTACTGTTGGGAATAGTGGAGGAACAAGCGCAGAGGGGACAGGGACCCCAGAAGCTGCAGCTAGTGAAGCTCAATTAGTACCGGAGAAGACCAAAAAAGTATTTGTGGTTATCAATCCTTACACCGACGGGAATAAAGGATGGAATTTAGCTGCAGAAACAGTAAAAGGTAAACCTTGGTCTGCAATAAACACTTCGATTGAGGCGGTTATTGCCAATGTCACTACCACTAATCAATTCATGATGACGAGTGCTGGTAAAGGTGCTGGAATAGAAGGAGCATTAACGAATGTAACAGTGCATAAGCCAGGTGGATATACCAATGAAGCCATAAATCAGGCAAAAACAGAAGCCAAAAACAATCCTGCTGAAATTAATGTAGATCGATTGAGTGCAAAAGTAGAGCTTGCTGTTAAAGAAGCTTTTACTACAAAACCTGATGGTGCCAAATTTACTTTCGGTGGTTGGGAATTGAGTGTTACCAACAAGAGTGTGAAACTGTATAGTGAACTTATCACTTATGACAATGCTACGAATGGAGCGGTTTATCGTCGAGATAATAACTATTTGCTTAGCGAACAGCCCGTTATTAATACTGGAAATAAAAAAACAGACGAAGCCAATCTGATGGCTGCTTTCGATTATCTGAAAAATATAGATAATGAAAGTGACGATATACCTGCTGTTGTACAAACAAATGGATCAAGTCTGTATTGTCTGGAAAATACAATGGAAGCTAAGGCACAGCAATTAGGATTCACTACCAAAGTCGTGGTAAAGGCTACGTATACTCCTAGTGGTTTGAACGAAAATAGTAGTTATTTCTCTTGGAAAGGAAACTATTATACATTAGACGCACTTAAAGAGGAATATACGAAGCATAGTGATGGTAGCGGGTTGAAAGTAGATTTGCCTATATTCTTAAAGAAAGCAAAGCTCGTGGCTGAAAGTGTCACTGAACAAAGTGCCATTAATGCCGCCGTAGCTGCTCTTACCGCAGACAAATTTACTGCGAAAACCGGTATCATCGGACGTTTCTGTGCCGTACGTTATTATCATGCATCTGTATGCTATTACGATGTCCTGATTCGTCATGACCAAAATGTAACAACCAAAATGGCTTTAGGTAGATACGGTGTAGTACGCAATAATTGGTATCACCTTGAACTTCAGAGTGTGAGCGGCCCCGGAACACCGTGGATTCCCGACCCGTCTGATCCTGATCCTACTAATCCTACACCTCCGGGTACCGATGATGATGAAGCAGACGCATACATTTCTGTAAAAATCACTATCAATCCATGGACTTACTGGACACAAGGTGTTGATTTGCATTAATAGATGAAAATCAAGAGACACATAAAGAAATACATAATAATCCTTGCCGCTTTTATAGTGGCAGGGATTACCGGTTGCGACGTCTTTCATGACGATCTTGACCAGTGTGACCTTTTTCTTGAATTCAGGTATGACTATAACATGGCAAATGAAGACTGGTTTGCCGATCAGGTGGAGGAAGTAAAAGTCTATGTGTTCGATGCAGAAGGGAAATATCTTCAGACATTCATCGAAAAAGGTAATCCGCTGAAAAATACGGACTATCGTATGCTGATCCCTTATCGACTGAAAGGCTGTACGGCTGTTGTATGGGCCGGAAAAACAGATGAGTTTTACCGGCTATCATCAATGACTGCAGGTGATCCGATAGACAAACTATCCTTAAAATACGAACCCGATAATGACATGAGCAACAATCATCTTGATGCATTATGGCATAGCGGTCCCCTGCAAATGTTTTCTCCGGAGAACATAAGCAATACAGAAACTGTCAGCCTGATACGTAATACCAATGATATAACGATAGGCATTACACGAGGCAGCAATCAGGTCGATCTTTCAAAATACAATATACAATTGATAGCGGCAAACAGTATTTATGACTATAAAAATAATTTTGGAGATGGAAACAAGAACATAATTTACCACCCTTGTGCAGATGAGGAAGACAACAAACTATCTCTTCAGACCCGGCTCCACACGCTTAGATTCGTCAAAGATGTCGCTATGCCTTTTTCCATTACGGAGCAAACATCAGGAAAAGCGATAGACATTGGAGGAGAAACAACCATAAACCTTATTGACTACTTGCTGAAAAGTAAACCAGAAACGATGGGGGACCAGGAATATCTCGACCGCAGATATCAGTGGGACATTAACATCCGCATCGGAGATAAGGAAGAGAACGGTTACATAGCATTAAGTATCACTATTAACAACTGGACCTACTGGTTCCAACCCACGGATATGTAAGACGTTTCTTTGAAACGGAATTATGGCACGATAAAGGATGAATATAACTATCAACATAAAATTTTCGGCAATTATTCTGCTTTTGACGATGTTTGCCCTGTTTACATACTCTTGTACAAAGGAGAATGAAACAACAGGCGCACGTATTTACGAAGGAGAAAGGATACCGATGAGTATTAAAATGGGGACACGCAATACTACCGTCGACGAAGATGAAGTCATAAAATCCGTACGTGCAATTGTGTTTAATGACAAAAACGAATTGGTATACAACGACGTTTCTGACGCTTCCATAAATGCTGATGGTATATACACCGCTTCCATAAGAGCGGCACGGGGATATAATAACATTTACATCATCTGTAACGAAACACCGGAGCTTACGGAAAAGCTCGCTGCCATTACATTGGAAAATGAAATAGAAAAAGTGACATTCTCCGCCATAGGTATTGTTGCTCCGCCACCTATGTATGGAAATGTGTCACGTGCCTATGTGGAATCCCGTAGCGACGGAACAAATGCCACAGTTACCATCAATAATGTTACGACAACGGAACTGCCGATTGAGGTAAACCGCATGGTGTCCCGCATCAGCTTTACGGCAATTAAAAATATCGCCAATGAGGATGAAGATTTTAAAGTAACCAGACTGAATGTAAAAGTGTGTCGAATGCCGGTTGCCACTACTATAGGGGAGGGGCAGGCATATACGGAAAATATATGGTCGGATGATCTTACTATATCAGGAACAGGCGAGCTCGATAATAACGGTACGTATACGATAAATGGAAATAACTACACCATTCCTGATAACATAGATTTCATAACGATTCCTACTACTTATATTCCCGAACACATATTGGCCGACCCTCAAAATGCTTCACAAGCAACCTATCTTAAAATAGATGCACAATGCGTTCTTAAAAACGGCAGCACACAGGTGCTGAACTGCATCTATCTGCTGAATATCGGTCAGGAGCCTCCTAAGAATCATAACCTGATACGAAACAACCATTATCAAATATACGCCACCATTACCGGCATGGGAGCAATGGGACTTTATGCAGAAATAGTGGCAATGGAGGAACATGATATCACTATCAACTGGAAACCGATTGACGGGCTGGTCATTGTAAGTGACAAGGCTGCAGACTATGACGCCGTAGCCGATACGTCCAGAAATGTGAATATATGGAATGACTTTAGTGTTTATTCAGGGATACTGAAAGCATATCATTCAGGAACAGGATACAAGGATATCCTATTTAAATACGGCAGCCTGATAGCCATAAGTTCACCGGATGCAGATACGGGATTCACCCCACCTGCCAATGCCACTACATTGAACGATGTACTTTGGTATCCGGGCTCGTACACTCCTTTAAATATTACGGAATGGGCGGATATTCCTTATCTGGAAACGGATAAAATACCCACAGATAATGCAATCGCCCAAGTGACAGCGGGAAAGGGAGACCCTTGCAAACTTGCCGGACTATCCGAATCCCAAATTAAGACTTTGGGGATTGTGGATAATAAGCAGTGGCGCATGGCTACTCCGGCTGAAAATCAAATACTGAAAACGGCAGCGGATAATGAAAGTAATTCACGGGGTTATCCTTCATTCCATTGGTTGTTTTCTCCACATAACAGGTATAGGGATACAAACGGTATATCGCAAGGAGACCGTTCCAATGGATGGTATTGGGACAACAATGCTACCGTATTCAATTTTTCCGGAGAAAATCCGCAAAATGCAGGAATTCAAGAAAATATGAACAGGCAAAACGCGTATATGATCCGTTGTGTGCGCAATGAGATGATAAAAAGCCAACTGGAAGTAGGTATCGTCAGCAGCCCGACTTATCAGGGAACCGAAACAAGTGGAAATGCTTATTTTGGTATTATCTCGAATATTCCTTACTGGACAGCAACACTTGTCACAGAAGGAGCAGATGTGGGATCAACAACCGAATTTGACGATTTCTCATTTGTAGCCGGAGAAACAATACATACCACCCATGGCAGTAACACTCAAAACATTCCTATATACGTCAAACGTAAAGAAAGCACCTCATCCCGTTCATTTAGAGTGAAAGTGGAGGGGATCGGTTTGGAAGGAAAGACAGTCAATAAAATACTCACAGTTTCTCAAAGCGGGTATATTTTACGTGCGAAGACAGGATTAAGTAGCATAGGTAATATACCACAAGGAGAACACTCTTATACTACGACTATTGCCCTTACTCCTACAGACGTAACCCTGCCTGCTGGAAAGTTGTATTTACAAATTACTTACGGAGGTACTGTAAGGTGTGAAAGTACTAAAGTAGATATTGAATCGGGTAAATATAGTTATAATGTTGATATTACCATTCCGGAAAACAATAGTCCAAGTATCGTTGAACTTATAGGAAATATATATTTAGAGTATGAAAACAACTATACAGTTTCTCTTGGCAGTCCGATAATTAAGCAGAACGGGACAATATCCTCCGACAATGAGAATTGAGATGAAAGTATGATGATAAATAGATACAATATGACAATAAATATAAAATATAATGCGTATTTCCGGACAGCTTGCATTGCTTTGTTTTCACTGATATTCACAGGCTGTACAAAAGATAAACTGGAAGAATTCAGTCCTGGAAATACTACCGGTAAAATGGTAATGGTCAGCCTGAATGTCAGCCTTCCCCCTGCTGTAGAGCCAACATCTGTGAGCAGGTATGCAGTTACCAAGCCATTTTTTAGAAACAGAACCAATGCTGATTCGCCGTTTACGGTGATTTTGGGAGAGGGGCAAAAGGAATATGCAATAAACTCTAATACCCGGGTATCCGATGGTACAACCTCGTTATATAATCTTTGGCTTTTCCAGTTTCATGAGAATGGTTCGATCAACGGAAAACCTCACAAACTTAGTGATGTAAAGACAGCTATTAATGACATGGTAACTATAGATGTTCCCTTAGTTGTGGCAGATAATCAGACTTTATACCTGCTTGTACTGGGACCTAAACTTGATTGTGATATGAGTGAAGTGGGAACACTTGATGATCTCAAGAAATGGAATTTCAAATATCTAACTAATGTAGAAGGACATACCCAATCGCTTATCACAGCTGATAATGAGGTGCCATTTGCCGGAGAAGTGTCAGGAGTCACTGTCGTAAACGTTGATGATGGTAAACGTGGCCTGGTGGAATACAACAAGCCCGTCGGTTTTGTAGGAGGTATTGAAATCAGGAGGTTGATGGCACGCATTACATTACGCTATAAATTTGAAGTGGAGAATTACCAATTACAAGGACTGAAATTATTGAATGTCAACAATACGATTCGACTTACCAACCCTTCAAAAAATACCACCGAGGACACTTATGCCACGCTTGAAACTGTTGATTTTGAGGGACCCGATTCCAATGATTTCTATTCGGCAACCTGGTATGTTGCACAGAATTGTCAAGGGACGATAGAAAAAATTCTTAGTGAAAATCAACGCTACTATAAAATTGTTGATAAAACCCCTGCTGGGGATGCACCGCCATTGGGTACGCAGATTGAGGCATGGGCATACCCGACAACTGCATCTGCAACTGACGAATATGCAATTTACCAGATGTATGTTGGAAATAACAATACCAATAACTTTGACGTAGAACCCAACCATTTTTACAACCTACGTACTACCATAAATGCAGACCTAACTTCAGCAAAGAATGACGAACGGATCAGAACGTATACCGCCAGTCAGTATGTAGAGTTTCATGCCAGTCAGAATACAGACGTTGGTGGAGGAGCGAAATTTGATTATACAAAATACAACAAAGCGGGCGTAAGCTATGATCTTGATGCAGCCTATGATGTACGTCCCATAGTTATACAGACTCAAGGACGGAAAGTGGAAGTTGGGATATATACGGATAATCTCTGTATCACAAAAGTTTCTTCTGATAAGAGTTGGCTCTATCTGTCTTCCTCATCTAATTATACAGATGCGTTCAACAATACTGATGAGCCATTGGCTACATCTGCCAAAGCAAATACCATACTTCCTACACAAGTGAAGTTTTATCTTTACAATGATGAATATGTTTATGATGAAAACGGTAAACTGGTCAATCCTGGTGAAAATGATAAGGACGGAAAGCGTTCCCTGTATATTAAAGTGACTACTACAACCGAGGGTGACGAAGGAGAGCCTATACAAGCTTATCATATATTCAAGATGGATCAGCGACCAGCTGTATATGCCGGACGTTTCGGAGGAGGGAAAGATGCAGACGGGAACTATATGATGGGATTAGTGCATGACAGATTGCCTGCGCGCGGCAGCTCTAAATATTTGGAAGACATAACAGTTGGAACAATACAATATGGTTATGATAAAGTTGAAACAGCTACATACTCATACGGAACCGATAATATGGATTACGGAAAAGAGGCAACGAGAAATTTGGCTGAGAATATTAAAAATCTCACTTGGAATAACGAAAAAATAGCTGCTCCGCAAAAAAATGCATCTGGATATGTATTGCTCTATCAATATCAATATCCGGCCAGCTCCTTTTCAGCGAGAGTTTGCTATGACAAAAACAGGGATAAAAATGGAAACGGACGAATTGATAAAGAGGAAATGGAATGGTATTTCCCGGCCTCTAATCAAATGATTGGTATGTATATAGGCAGTTTTTTAAATAACGAAAACTTTCCTGGTGGTGCAACAACAGAAGACGGAAATGACAATGTCAAAAGATGGTACCAAGGGGTGAATTCTTATCAAAAAATGCAAACCGCATCTTCCAGATGTGTCAGAGATATAGATCTCTCGCTCAATACTGATTAATGCTAACATGAACTAAAATAAATAAAGAACAAAATGAAAAGAATAACAGTCATAATCTTCGTATCTTTTTTTATCCTGCTGAAAGGGTATTCTCAAAAGATTGAAATATATGAAGAGGCGGGAATTAAGTATGCAGCTATTAAATCAATAGAGTTACCAGCAAACAGGGTGGAAAATAGAAGTGAAAAACCTGACTTTTATAAAACTATTCAATTATTTGAGTACACCGACAGCGGTATGGATACTGCCCCCATTCTAGTTAACGGTGAGAATGTTTATGTAAAACGGATTACACGACATCCTAACAACGAGAATAATCAAACAATAAAAATCGTTTGGAAAGTATCAGAATACTTTATCATTTCTCCGGATAATGTATATAGCGATGGAAATGATAATGATGGAAAGAATGTGGGAGAGAAAACAATGAAATGGGCTACTGCAAATGGCTACCTCGCTACGGCAAACACAAATAGTTACACTACGGCAAGTTTTGCAGTACCCAAAGGATGTGCAATGTATCGTGGAAAGAACGGGAAAGATGAACCCGGGACATGGCGGGTACCTACATTACGGGAGGGAAGCCTAATTATGATTTTTTATAAGGAATTAGAGAGAACCAAGGATAAAGGTACCGATTTCCAGCCATTTAACGTTTCGTCAGATGATAGTAAGGGGACAGCTTATTGGTTGGCAACAGAAAATAATAGTAGTACGAATGCATGGTCTATAAAATTTTATCCTACAGCAGTGAAATATACATCAGGTCCTATTTCTAAGGTTAATACTCTTTATCTCCGCTGTATCCGGGATATTCCATTAAAATGAGTTACGAACAAAATCATCATCTGTTTATATACAAACTTATTATCATACAAAATGAAAACGATAAAAGCCGAAATATTAATGATTGAAGGAGCACCATTCCCTGCCATTGAAAAAGTATATGATCCTTCAAGTAAAAAATGTAATGGGAGGATTACACCACAAGCCTCCATTGTCATCACTGGACATCACTTGGATATGTTAACATGGGATAGCGCCAATCTATACCTTGTGTCTTCAGTAAATGACAGAATGTTGATAGAATGTGGTGATATTCATAAATATTCGGACGATAAAGTGTATACAACCATTCCTGATATTGATGAAGGTGAATATTTTCTGGCACTGATGATTCTGATGAAAGATAAAGAAAGTTTCTTATATATCTTTCCCATATCTTTGATTGTACAATTTACTTAATCAAAATGTCACGATTAACATATGTATATGATAGAAGCAAGAAATAAAGACAAACAGCATAATAGCATAAATTGCAGTCAATGAAAGATAATAAGCCATATAGGCAAAATAAAGTATTTGATAATATATCAGAAACAGAAGAGTTTAATGTCTATACTAAAATAGACGATTTACCGCTTAATGAAACTCCTGCGTATCTTGAAGAAGGGATAAACGGGATATGTACGGGAGGAAGTGCGCTTTTCAATGTTTTTGGTAATAAACGACGGATTGTTCCCAATGATCTGGTTGTTATTTTTCCTTTCCAGTTGGCTGCTGTCACAGAGATTAGTGATGACTTTTCAATGACTTTTCTCAAAGTATCCAAAAACTTGTTTATGGATACGATAAGCGGAGTATGTATACCTACTCTTGATTTTTTCTTTTATATGCGGAAAAATTTCAGCACTCCGCTATGCGATGAAGAATGTCAACGCTTCATTCACTTTTGTCATATACTGATTTATCGTATCAACTTGCCTCGGAACTTATTCAGACGGGAGTCTATTATGCAACTATTACGTGTTTTCTATTGGGATATCTATGTGGCTTATAAAAGAAATCCGAAAGCTGCCGAATTAGTAAAATATACCCGTAAGGAAAAACTTTTATTCGACTTCTTTTGTTTGGTGATCGAATTTCATACCGTAAGCCGGGATGTTGCGTTTTATGCACAAAAGATGTGCGTGTCCGCTAAACACCTTACAATGGTAATTACGGATATGAGCGGCCGTTCGGCAAAAGACTGGATTATAGAATATTCCATTCTTGAGATAAAGGCTCTTCTACGGGATTCGGACCTTGAAATAAAAGAAGTGGCATCACGTACAAACTTCCAGTCGAATTCCGTTATGACAAGGTTCTTTCGCGAACATACCGGCATGACACCGTCTGATTATAGAGAAAGAATTTTTATTCAGATAGATGGATCATGATTTATAGTTAGTTAAGTAATATACGAAATACTGCCTGTGAAGGTCGTCTATTGTTTGTTTTGTTTGTGTGGTGCACCTTCTTCCGAGAGTAGGAAAGGAGGTGCACCTTTTTTTGATTAAAGTTGTTATATTCCTGATCTCATAAGCTAATAGTGAGTACAAAACAGAGTGATTTTCGTCTTTACTTTAGTAAAAATATAGACTGGAATGAAAAGCCGACTGAAACAACAAATATTTGCACTTTCTCTATTAGCATGGACAGCCGTATGCCCTGCCGATGCACAGCAAACACGCTCACTTCGCGATCAATTTCTAAATCCTTCTGACGAAGCGAAACCTTGGACTTTTTGGTACTGGATGTATGGTGCCGTGTCTAAAGAAGGCATTACAGCCGATTTGGAGGCTATGAAACATGCCGGATTGGGAGGTACTTACCTGATGCCGATTAAAGGTATCCACGAAGGCGCCCAATACGATGGTAAGGCGCAGCAGCTAACTCCCGAATGGTGGGAGATGGTACGTTTCAGTATGGAAGAAGCAGATCGTTTGGGGCTGAAATTGGGAATGCACATTTGTGATGGTTTCGCATTGGCGGGAGGTCCCTGGATTACTCCCGAAGAATCTATGCAGAAAGTGGTTTGGAGCGATACGATTGTAAACGGAGGAAAGCTGATGGCTATCCGCTTGCCACAACCAGAGGCTTATGAAAACTACTATGAAGACATCGCATTATTCGCTTTGCCGGTAGAAGACGCAGCGGATGAAATGCCGGCAAAAATTACCTGTGTCAATCTAGCCACGACAGGAAATGTAAAAGCTGCTCAAACAGTGAATATGGACGCGGCAGGAGTGATCCGTTCTTCATATCCCTGCTATATCCAGTATGAATACGGACAACCTTTCACTTGCCGGAACATCGAAATCGTTTTAAATGGTAATAATTATCAGGCACACCGCTTGAAAGTAATGGCTAGTGACGACGGAGTGAATTATCGTTTTGTCAAGCAGTTGTTACCTGCCCGTCAGGGATGGCAGAATACGGATGAGAATTCAACTCATAGTATTCCTCCGACTACCGCCCATTTCTTCCGTTTCTACTGGACTCCTGAAGGGAGCGAACCGGGAAGTGAAGATATGGACGCTGCCAAATGGAAACCCAATCTGAAAATAAAAGAATTACGCCTGCACCGGGAAGCCCGTCTGAACCAATGGGAAGGAAAAGCCGGACTGGTATGGCGTGTCGCTCAAGCGACTAAAGAAGAGGAAGTTGGGAAACAAGACTGCTATTCACTTTCACAAGTCATCAATCTGACAGAGCAATATACCGGTCATTCGAATGGAAAAACATTGACCGCCACTCTCCCCAAAGGAAAATGGAAATTACTCCGCATGGGACATACGGCTACCGGACATACCAATGCGACAGCGGGAGGCGGAAAAGGATTGGAATGTGATAAGTTTAACCCGAAAACGGTACGGAAACAATTCGATAACTGGTTTGCGCAGGCATTTGCAAAGACCAATCCCGAAGTAGCTCGTCGCGTACTGAAATATATGCATGTCGACAGTTGGGAATGTGGCAGCCAAAACTGGAATAAACGTTTCGCTATTGAATTTCAGAAACGTCGTGGCTACGATTTGATGCCTTATCTACCTCTATTGGCAGGTATTCCGATGGAAAGTGTCGAACAAAGTGAAAAGATTCTGCGAGACATACGTACTACCATATCAGAGCTGGTCGTAGATGTGTTCTATCAGGTATTGGCTGACTGTGCAAAAGAATATGGTTGCCAGTTTTCGGCAGAATGTGTAGCTCCGACGATGGTAAGCGATGGTCTACTACATTATCAAAAAGTAGATCTTCCGATGGGTGAATTTTGGTTGAACAGTCCTACACATGACAAACCGAATGATATGCTCGACGCTATTAGCGGAGCGCATATCTACGGAAAGAATATAATTCAGGCTGAAGGATTCACCGAAGTGCGTGGCACGTGGGATGAATACCCCGGAATATTGAAAGCCTTATTGGATCGTAATTACGCATTAGGAATCAACCGCCTTTTCTACCATGTATATGTACATAATCCCTGGTTGGACCGCAAGCCCGGCATGACATTGGATGGTATCGGACTATTCTTCCAACGGGACCAGACCTGGTGGGATAAAGGGGCAAAAGCCTTTTCTGAATATGCTACCCGTTGCCAGTCGTTGTTGCAATATGGGCATCCGGTAACAGACATCGCAGTCTTTACAGGTGAAGAAGTGCCGAGACGTTCGATATTACCGGAACGATTGGTTCCCTCTCTGCCGGGAATCTTCGGTGCAGAACGAGTGGAAAGTGAACGCATCCGTCTGGCCAATGAGGGACAGCCTTTACGTGTACGCCCGGTAGGTGTTACTCATTCAGCTAACATGGCTGATCCGGAGAAATGGGTGAATCCGCTTCGTGGATATACATACGATAGTTTTAATAAAGATGCATTACTTCGTTTGGCGAAAGCAGAAAACGGACGAATAACGTTGCCGGGTGGAGCAAGTTATAAAGTGTTGGTACTGCCTCTTTCGCGTCCAATGAATCCCGAACCTGTATTGTCATCGGAAGTACAGAAGAAAATCAATGAACTAAAAGAAGCTGGCATTTTGGTACCTTCTTTACCTTATACAGAAGAAGATTTTTCCGTGTATGGCTTGGAACGTGACATGATTGTGCCGGAAGATATTGCCTGGACGCATCGTCGTGGCGAACTTGGCGAACTCTATTTCGTAGCCAACCAAAAGGACGAAACACGCACGTTTACTGTAAGTATGCGTATTAACGGTAAGAAACCGGAATGTTGGAATCCGGTGACGGGTGAGATGAATATTCATCCTTCCTATCGTATCAACGGAAACCGGACGGAAGTTACTCTCACATTGGCTCCTAATGAGTCCGTATTCATCGTATATCCTGTGGAGGGAGTACATGAAGGCTATGGAGAATCCTCTCTCCAACTGCAAAAGAAGAAAAAAGATGCAGCCAAAGAGCCTTTAAACATAGCTTTGGAAGCAAAGGAATATACTATAACTTTTGCAGCTAACCAAAAAACGCTCACACGACAAGAACTCTTCGACTGGAGCCAAGAATCGGACGAACAGATACGTTACTATTCGGGGACAGCGACCTATAAGACCACTTTCCGCTGGAAAAATAAACCGAATAAAGACCAACAGATTTATCTGAATCTGGGAACAGTTTATAATTTGGCAACTGTTCGTGTGAATGGCGTAGATTGTGGCACAATCTGGACTGCTCCTTATCGTGCAAATATTACAGGTGCCCTGAAAAAAGGAACTAATGAGCTTGAAATAGAGGTTACAAATACTTGGGCGAATGCACTGACAGGAGCTGATGAAGGAAAAGCACCGTTTGATGGCATTTGGACTAATGCAAAATATCGCAGGGCAGAGAAAACGTTGCTTCCGGCAGGATTGCTCGGACCTTTGAGTTTTTCTATCACAGAATAAAATAGATTTTTAAGGCACGGATTACGCGGATTACACGGTTTATGAGAATCGTATTACATAAAGTAACAGCGCAATCCATGTAATCCGTGCCCAATTCATTATAATATAGCTAAAGTATGAAAAGTTCAATTATTAAAACAGGTACAATGTTGGCAGGTTTTCTGCTTGCTGCCTGCCTGTCAACACACGCAGAAGTAAAGCTACCGGCTATTTTTTCTGATGGCATGGTGATGCAGCAACAGACCAATGCAAACCTTTGGGGGACGGCAACTCCTCATAAAAAAGTAACAGTAACCACTAGTTGGAATGGAAAACAATATGCAGCAACAGCAGATAAAAATGGGGCATGGAAACTGATAGTAGCTACTCCCAAAGCTGGAGGCCCTTATACTGTGACCTTTGATGATGGAACCCAAAAGACACTGAATAATATTCTGATAGGCGAACTTTGGCTTTGTTCCGGACAAAGTAATATGGAAATGCCAATGAAAGGATTCAAAAACCAACCGGTAGAAAATGCCAATATGGACATTCTTCACAGCAAGAATCCGCAAATCCGTCTGTTTACGGTGAAACGTACTTCTACATTCACTCCGCAGAATGACGTTATCGGTTCGTGGAAAGAAGCTACTCCGGCCAGCGTCCGTGATTTCAGTGCAACAGCCTATTATTTCGGGAGACTGGTAAATGAAATATTAGATGTTCCGGTTGGATTAGTTGTAGCAGCCTGGGGTGGTTCCGCCTGTGAAGCATGGATGACGGCAGACTGGCTGAAAGCCTTTCCGGAAGCGAAGATACCTCAAACGGAAACCGACATAAAATCCAAGAACCGTACTCCGACCGTGCTTTATAATGGTATGTTGCATCCGTTAATCGGTATGACCATGAAAGGAGTGATTTGGTATCAGGGTGAAGATAACTGGAATCGTGCCCATACGTATGCTGATATGTTTACCCGATTGATTAACGGTTGGCGTGCCGAATGGAAACAGGGGGATTTCCCTTTCTATTATTGCCAGATAGCTCCGTATGATTACGGGATTATTACCGAAAAAGGAAAGGAAGTGATAAATTCGGCATATCTCCGGGAGGCACAGGCAAAAGTAGAACATCGTGTAGCTAACAGCGGTATGGCTGTATTATTGGATGCAGGAATGGAAAAAGGTATCCATCCCGCAAAGAAACAGGTTGCAGGCGAACGCCTGGCACTTCTGGCTTTAACTAAAACGTATGGAGTGGAAGGCGTGAATGGCGAAAGTCCTTATTATAAAAGCATTGAAATAAAGAACGACACCGTAGTTGTCAGCTTCGAACGTGCCAATATGTGGATTAGCGGCAAGAACTGTTTCGAATCGAAAAACTTTCAGGTAGCCGGCGAAGATAAAGTTTTTTACCCGGCCAAAGCATGGATAGAACGTAGTAAGATGCTAGTGAAAAGCGATAAAGTGCCGCACCCGGTAGCTGTACGATATTGTTTTGAAAACTATGTGGAAGGAGATGTATATTGCGACGGATTGCCTTTAGGGTCTTTTCGTTCGGATGATTGGTAATCGTAAATAGACAAGGTAAAATATGAAAAATATATGAAGAGATTTTATCTGATTATAACCATACTGTTTGTTGGCGTGTCGGCTCTTTGGAGTCAGCATGCCAATGTCATTTGGAATACTCCCAGTCGTAATTCTTCTGAATCTATGCCTTGCGGTGGTGGAGATATTGGGATGAATATATGGGTAGAAGACGGTGATGTTATGTTCTATGTGAGCCGTAGCGGTACATTCGACGAAAACAACTGCCAGTTAAAGCAAGGGCGTGTACGTCTCCGCCTATCACCCAATCCTTTCAAAGACGCTAAAGATTTTCGTCAGGAGTTGAAGCTGAAAGACGGATATGTAGAAATCGCGGCAGGAAACACACAGATACAATTTTGGGTAGATGTTTTTCATCCGATTATACATGTAGAGGTAACAAATGAACAACCGTTGCAGACTGAAGTCTTTTATGAAAATTGGCGCTATCAGGAACGACCTGTCAGAAAAGGAGAGGGGCAACAGTGTTCCTACAAATGGGCTCCCCCGAAAGGTACTGTGACGGAGGCCGACTTTATTTCTTTAGACAAAATTACTGATTCAACAGGAAAGGCTGAAATAAATAGGACTTCAATAAAGAGGAACCAACTTCTGTTTTATCATCGCAATCCCGAACAGACCGTTTTTGATGTAGTTGTAGCTCAACAAGGAATGAACGAAGTAAAATCTCAAATGATGAATCCTTTGAAAAACTTGACTTTTGGAGGAACTCTTTTGGGTGAAAACTTAGAATTTGCAGGCACTGCGGATGATGTATATGCCGGAACAGACTATCGTGCTTGGAAATTCCGTTCTTCCAAAGCAGCCCGGAAAGAACATATCTGTATTGTGTTACATACAGACCAGACAGAAACAATAGAAGAATGGGAGCAGGGACTACAAACTGCTTTACAAAGAATAGCCCCCAAAGGTAAAGTTTCATTGAAAACTATCATACAGGATAAAAAACAGACCCGTTCGTGGTGGAATTCCTTTTGGCAACGCAGTTTTATCGAAGCAGAAGGGGAAGCAAAAGAAATAACCAGAAACTACACCCTTTTCCGCTATATGCTGGGATGCAATGCTTATGGCAGCGTACCGACTAAATTTAATGGCGGACTATTTACCTTTGATCCTTGCCATGTCGATGAAAAACAATCTTTTACTCCCGACTACCGGAAATGGGGAGGTGGTACGATGACTGCACAGAATCAACGTTTAGTATACTGGCCGATGCTGAAAAGCGGAGACTTTGATATGATGCCTTCCCAATTTGATTTTTATAACCGCATGTTGAAGAATGCAGAACTGCGAAGCCGTGTATACTGGCAACATAATGGAGCCTGCTTTAGCGAGCAGATCGAAAATTTCGGTTTGCCGAACCCCGCAGAATATGGTTTCAAACGACCGGACTGGTTCGACAAAGGATTGGAATATAATGCCTGGCTGGAATATGAATGGGATACGGTTCTTGAATTCTGCCAAATGATATTGGAAACAAAGAACTATGCAAATGCTGATATTACCCCTTATTTACCTCTGATCGAAAGTTCGCTGACATTCTTCGACGAACATTACCAGCAACTAGCTTCCCGCCGGGGACGGAAAGCGTTGGATGGCAACGGACATCTGATTCTTTTCCCGGGTTCTGCTTGTGAGACATATAAGATGACCAATAACGCAAGCAGCACCATCGCCGCCCTGAAAGTGGTATTAGAAACATACGGAGAGAAAGAGGAGATGCTAAAAGCAATACCTCCAATTCCATTGCGATACATAGAAATAAAAGATACGTTGAATCCGACTATTGCTCCGGTCTTGAAGCAAACAATTTCGCCCGCCGTAAGTTGGGAACGAATTAATAATGTTGAAACGCCACAACTTTATCCAGTGTTTCCATGGCGTATTTATGGAGTAGGAAAGGAGGATCTGGATATAGCCCGTAATACCTACTTTTATGACCCGGATGCCATCAAGTTCCGTTCGCATACCGGATGGAAACAAGATAATATATGGGCTGCCTGTTTAGGCCTGACCGAAGAAGCAAAGAAACTATCTTTAGCCAAATTATCGAATGGACCGCATCGTTTCCCCGCATTTTGGGGACCGGGATATGATTGGACACCCGATCACAACTGGGGAGGTAGCGGCATGATAGGACTTCAGGAAATGCTATTGCAAACCAATGGAGAACAAATACTCCTTTTCCCGGCATGGCCGAAAGAATGGAACGTACATTTCAAACTTCATGCTCCGGGCGAAACAACAGTAGAAGCCACTCTCAAAAACGGAAAAGTGACGGACTTGAAAGTTTTACCGGAAAGTAGAAAAAAGGATATTGTTATAATGATTGAAAAGGAAAAATGATAATTTTGCGGAGTGCCCTGAAAGGGCTTAATTATATAGCGTAGGGCGTTGCCCTACGCTATATAATTAAGCCCTTTCAGGGCACCCCAATAAATATATAATTGTAAGGCTTTCAGCCTAACTGCAAAATTCTCATTTAACCGATAAATTCCCATTTAACGAATGAAATATATAAATAAAGAATTATGAATAAAAGACCATTTATCATCTTATCAGCTTTTCTGTTGCTATTTTCCTTGATAGAAAAAGGGCAGGCTACAGAAACTTACCGTCCCGAGACATCGGTTGCCGGATTCATCCAGCTTCCCGGTAGCGGGCGACAAGTCTATAATTTCAATCCGGGATGGCGCTTTTTCAGAGGCGATGTCCGGGGAGCAGAAGCGGTAAACTTCGATGACCGTTCCTGGAACGTCGTTTCCACCCCTCATACCGTAGAGTTGATGCCGGCCGAAGGAAGTGGATGCCGCAATTATCAGGGACCGACCTGGTACCGTAAGCACTTTGTCCTCCCCGCTGAAACAAAAGGGCAACGGGTAGTGCTTCATTTTGAAGCAGCTATGGGCAAACAGATTCTTTATCTGAATGGTAAACGCATTCAGGAACATCTGGGAGGTTATCTGCCTTTTACTTTAGACTTGACCGCCAATGGCGTACAAGCCGGAGACTCCTGTCTGCTCGCTGTTTTCACGGACAACAGTGATGACAAATCCTATCCTCCCGGAAAACGTCAATATACATTAGACTTTGCTTATCATGGTGGCATTTACCGTGATGTATGGATGATTGCCAAATCTCCGGTAGCTATTACTGACGCTATTGATTCACAAACCGTTGGCGGTGGAGGTGTCTTCGTTCATTTTGATAAGATCAGTGAAAAGAGTGCGCAGGTATATGTAAACACCGAAGTTCAGAATGACGACGCCCGTTCCGAGTCAGTCACTGTAGAAACGACTTTGGCAGACGCGGATGGAAAAGTAATCAAACGCAGTTTAGGAAAACTTTCTTTAAAGCCGGGAGAGAAGAAATCCATCCGTCAACAGATGGAAGTAAAGAATCCTACTCTTTGGTCACCGGACACACCTTATTTATATAGGGTACAATCACGTATTAAAAAAGGGAATAAATCCATTGACGGAGGCATTACCCGTGTCGGTATTCGTCTGGCAGAATTCCGTGGTAAAGACGGATTCTGGCTGAATGGCAAACCTTTCGGACAACTGGTAGGAGCCAATCGCCATCAGGATTTTGCATACGTAGGTAATGCTTTGCCGAACTCACAGCAATGGCGTGACGCCAAACGTCTGCGTGATGCCGGATGTACCATTATTAGGGTAGCCCACTATCCCCAAGACCCTGCCTTTATGGATGCCTGTGACGAGCTCGGCCTGTTCGTGATTGTCGCTACTCCGGGATGGCAGTACTGGAACAAAGACCCGAAATTCGGAGAGTTGGTTCATCAGAATACCCGCGAAATGATTCGTCGTGACCGTAATCACCCTTCCGTATTGATGTGGGAACCCATCTTGAATGAAACCCGCTATCCGCTCGATTTTGCCTTGAAGGCTCTTGAGATAACCAAAGAAGAATATCCCTATCCGGGACGTCCGGTAGCGGCTGCCGATGTCCATTCGGCCGGAGTGAAAGAGCATTATGACGTTGTTTATGGCTGGCCGGGTGATGATGAAAAGGAAGACAAGCCAGAGCAATGTATCTTTACCCGTGAATTCGGGGAGAATGTAGACGACTGGTATGCTCACAACAATAATAACCGTGCCAGCCGCAGTTGGGGAGAACGCCCGTTACTGGTACAGGCTATGTCCTTGGCAAAGAGCTATGACGAGATGTACCGCACGACCGGTTTATTTATCGGTGGCGCCCAATGGCATCCGTTCGACCATCAGCGTGGTTACCATCCGGATCCTTATTGGGGCGGTATTTATGATGCTTTCCGTCAGAAGAAATATGCGTATGAAGTATTTCGCAGCCAGTCACCGGCTAGTCTCCAACACCCATTGGCAGAATGTGGGCCGATGATATTCATTGCTCATGAAATGTCACAGTTCTCCGATAAGGACGTAGTTGTATTCACAAACTGTGATTCAGTCCGTCTTTCTATTTATGATGGAACGAAAACCTGGACGAAACCGGTGGTTCATGCCAAAGGGCACATGCCGAATGCTCCCGTTATATTCGAGAATGTCTGGGACTTTTGGGAAGCACGCGGATATAGCTATACTCAAAAAAACTGGCAAAAAGTGAACATGGTTGCCGAAGGAATCATCGACGGAAAAGTGGTATGCACTCAAAAGAAAATGCCTTCCCGACGTTCCACCAAACTACGTCTTTATGTAGATACTCAAAAAGTGAACCTGATAGCTGATGGCTCCGACTTTATCGTCGTAGTTGCTGAAGTAACCGATGATAGTGGGAATGTGCGCCGTCTGGCAAAAGACAATATCGTTTTCACGGTAGAAGGTGAAGGAGAAATCATCGGAGATGCTACTATTGGCGCCAATCCCCGTGCGGTAGAGTTCGGCTCTGCTCCGGTGTTGATTCGTTCTACCCGGAAAGCCGGAAAAATAAAGGTGAAAGCCCGCGTACAGTTTGAGGGCACTCAAGCTCCGACAGCTACTGAAATTGAACTGGAAAGCGTTCCTGCAGAACTTCCTTTCTGCTATGAGGAACAGACTTATGAAATACAAAGGACAACACCGTCCACTCTCAATGTAAACCCGGGCAAAGAATCATCTGAAGGAAAAGTGCAACTGACAGAGGAAGAACGCCAACGGGTGTTAGATGAAGTAGAACGTCAACAGACTGAATTTGGAACTGAAAAATAGTACGATAAAAGTGATTAGCAGGTTAGTGATTAGTGATTAGCGGGGTGACCTGCCAACTTGTTTTTTATATGTTACTAAAGCACTATTCAAAAAAAAAGACTATCTTTGAGTACGTTTAATTCCAATTATAGCCATCAATGAAAAAACGGAATATTCTAATACTATTACTATCCATGATAGGCATGTATGCTTTTGCCTATCCAAATATGATTGTAGAACACTACACGGCTGAACGTGGTTTGCCTAATAATATCGTAAACTGTACATTAAAAGGACAAGACGGATTTATCTGGTTTGGTACCTGGTATGGACTATGCAGCTTTGACGGAAGTAAATTCCGTTCCTACGATAACCATGACGGCTTTTATTCCACAGATATTCCGCCGCGTAAAATTCAGCGTATCGTAGAAGATAAGAATGGTTTTCTGTGGATTAAGACTATCGACCGTAAACTCTATCTGTTCGATAAACGGCATGAGAGCTTTCATGCCGTCTACGATGATGTGAAAGAATATTCCGAGAACATTCAGATTATCAAAATTCAGACGACCGAGGATGGCGACGTATTGTTGCTGACAAAAGATAAAAGTCTTTTGCGTGCGTACACCGACAAGGAAGGTAAAATAACGATGAAACAATTGCATGATTCGCGTCCTAACGTGAACGTGTACGACATGCGTCTGAAACACAACATATTCTGCGAAACAGCCGAATTTATCAATTGGATCGGTATGGATTATCTGATTCTGTCCCTACGGAAAGGGGAAGCGCTGAAAGACAAACCTGCCGACTTTATACAGAAAAAAGTATCTGCCAACCCGGATCAGTTTACTTGTGCCTCCTATAATTCTAAATTCTTATGGTTGGGAGACAAGAAAGGCCACATTTATAGCATTGATCCGCAAAACGGAGTGGTCAACCGTTACGAGATACCGGAAATCAAACAGCCGGTTTCTAATTTGCTGGTAACGGAATCCGGTCTGATGTACATTACCACCAACGAAGGAGCATACGAGTACAATATCGGCTACAAACAGTTGACCAAGCTCCCCTTTACCATCCCCGAAAAGGACAATGGAATTATATTCTATGATAAATATGATAAGGTATGGTTTCAGGAGGGTAACCAGGCATTGACCTATTATGATCCCCTGAACAGGAGCCATCACCGCTTTACATTCCCCAATCAGAACGCAATCGGCAATTTTGAAATGCAGGATGCCGGCGAACAGGGCATGTTCTTTATGACTCCGGGAGGAGAAATTCTTCTATTCGACAGGGAGAAACTGGAAATGACCCGTATCAACCAATTGAAGCCTTTCTCCGACGATCTTCCCAATCAGCTTTTCTTCCATCTTCTGCTGGATAAAGATGGTATCCTTTGGCTGGCATCTACGAGCAGCGGAGTATACCGGCTTAATTTCCCCAAGAAGCAATTCCAACTGCTGACAGAAGTTTCTCCATCTCCAGTAGTGCCCGAAAGATCGACTTCCTGGAATCAAGGAATACGAGCTCTCTTCCAGGCGCAAAATGGGGATATTTGGGTAGGAACCCGCTGGCAAGCCTTGTATCGCCTGGATCGTAACGGACAAGTGAAACAAATCTTCTCGGATAAGAACTATCTGTTAGGAGCCGTATATCATATTATGGAAGACAAAGACGGTAATCTTTGGTTTTCCACCAAGGGAAACGGGCTTGTTAAAGCCGAACCGGACATGAATTCACCGCACGGGTTGCGTTTTACCCGTTATATCAATGACCCCAAGAATCCGAATTCTATCAGTAACAACGATGTGTACTTTACCTATCAGGACAGCCAGGGACGCATTTGGGTAGGATTACTGGGAGGAGGTCTGAATCTAATTTCCGAAGAGAACGGAGCAATTACCTTTATACATAAATACAATGGCTTGAAACAATATCCTGCATACGGTCTTTATATGGAGGTACGTACCATGACGGAAGATGAAGACGGACGTATTTGGGTAGGAACAATGGATGGCCTGATGTCTTTCGACGGACATTTCACTACCCCCGAACAGATCCAGTTTGAAACGTACCGCCAGGTCAGCGAAAATTCAAACGTAGCGGATAACGATATTTATGTACTCTACAAAGATACTGATTCGCAAATCTGGGTAAGTGTATTCGGAGGCGGTTTGAATAAATTAGTCCGCTATGATAAAGAAAAGCGTGAACCGATCTTCAAATCATACGGCATACGCGAAGGAATGAATAACGATGTAGTCAAGTCCATCGTAGAAGATAAAAACGGTAACTTGTGGTTTACAACGGAAATTGGCTTGTCTTGCTTCAATAAAGCTACCGAACAGTTTCGTAACTACGACAAATACGACGGTTTCCTGAACGTAGAACTGGAAGAGGGTAGTGCCCTCCGTACCTTGAATGGAGATTTGTGGATTGGTACCCGGCAGGGAATCCTGACATTCTCTCCCGACAAACTGGAAACATTGCATACGAACTACGATACACGTATTGTTGACTTTAAAGTTTCCAACCGCGATCTGCGTAGTTTCCGCGAATGTCCGATTCTGAAAGAATCCATCACATACGCCAAAGCAATCGAACTTAACTACAATCAATCCATGTTCACGATTGAATTTGCCGCATTGAATTTCTATAATCAGAACCGGGTATCTTACCGATATATACTCGAAGGATATGAAAAAGAATGGCATTATAACGGAAAGAACCGTATCGCTTCTTATACCAACGTACCTCCCGGAGACTATACATTCCGTGTAGAAACCGTAGATGAAGCCAATCCGGAGCTGGTTTCCAACTGTACACTGGCCATCACTATCCTTCCACCGTGGTGGTTGAGCTGGTGGGCAACCCTTATATATGTAATTCTAGGTTTGGCAGCTCTCTATTTCAGCCTGCGCCTGGCTTTCTTCATGCTCAAAATGAAGAATGATATTTATATCGAGCAGAAGGTATCGGAGATGAAAATCAAGTTCTTTACCAATATCTCCCATGAATTGCGCACTCCTTTGACATTGATAAAAGGTCCGATACAGGAACTAAGAGAACGCGAAAAGCTCTCTCCGAAAGGATTGCAATATGTGGATCTGATGGAGAAGAACACCAATCAAATGCTGCAATTAGTGAATCAGATCCTTGATTTCCGGAAGATTCAGAACGGCAAGATGCGTTTGCATGTGTCATTAATTGATTTTAATGAGATGATAGCTTCTTTCCAAAAAGAATTCCGGGTACTTTCCGAAGAAAACGAGATCAGTTTTACTTTCCAGTTGCCGGATGAACCGATTATGGTATGGGCGGACAAGGAAAAAATGAGCATTGTTATCCGCAACATCATATCCAACGCATTCAAATTCACTCATTCCGGAGGAAGTATTTATATAACTACCGGATTGACAGACGACGGTAAACGTTGTTATGTACGGGTGGAAGATACCGGAGTAGGTATTCCACAAAATAAACTGACCGAGATTTTCGAACGCTTCTCGCAAGGAGAGAACGCGAAAAACTCCTATTATCAGGGCACAGGTATCGGATTGGCACTTTCAAAAGAGATCGTCAATCTGCATCATGGACAGATTCGTGCCGAAAGTCCCGAAGGACAAGGGGCGGTGTTTATTGTGGAACTTCTGATGGATAAGGAACATTACCGCCCGTCGGAAGTAGACTTCTATGTGGGAGATACAGAGACAGCCCCTGTTTCGGTAGAACAAGATCCTGTTGCAAATGCCATATCCGAAGACGGTACGGAAGAAGAACCGGAAATCGACGCTTCATTACCGACCCTTCTGTTGGTGGAAGATAACAAAGACCTTTGCCAGTTGATAAAGCTTCAGCTGGAAGACAAGTTTAATATCCATATTGCCAATAACGGAGTGGAAGGTTTGAAGAAAGTACACCTGTATCATCCGGATATTGTGGTGACCGATCAAATGATGCCCGAAATGGATGGGCTTGAAATGTTGCAATCCATCCGCAAAGATTTCCAAATCAGCCATATCCCTGTCATTATCCTGACTGCGAAGAATGATGAAGGCGCCAAGACCAAAGCGATCACTTTAGGGGCGAACGCCTACATCACCAAACCTTTCAGTAAGGAATATCTGTTGGCACGTATCGACCAGTTGCTTGCCGAACGGAAACTGTTCCGTGAACGAATTCGTCAGCAAATGGAAAACCAGACGACGACCGAAGAAGACAGCTACGAACAATTTTTGGTAAAGAAAGACGTGCAGTTCCTCGAAAAGATACATCAGGTCATTGAAGAAAATATGGATGACAGTGACTTTAACATTGACACCATAGCATCCGGTATCGGATTGAGCCGTTCGGCATTCTTCAAGAAACTGAAGAGTCTTACCGGCCTGGCGCCCGTCGACCTGGTAAAAGAGATTCGTTTGAATAAATCTATCGAACTGATTAAAAATACGGATTTAAGTGTTTCCGAAATTGCTTTTGCTGTCGGATTCAAGGATTCGGGATATTATAGTAAGTGTTTTCGGAAAAAATATAATCAGTCCCCTCGCGAATATATGAATGAATGGCGGAAAGGAGAGAGATAACCGATTACAAAATGCTTTCTTAATCGTCCTTTTAGAAACCTAATTAAGATTCGAAAGAATGAACAACATTAAGAAAGTATTATCAGCGTGGATGCTGGTTGCCTGTGTACTACCTGTGGCAGCCCAGTATCCTGTAATTCCGGACTCGGTAAAAGCAAGAGGAGCAAAACAAGAAGCGGAGTTTGAACGGAAATCGGATGCGGCATGGGAAAAAGCTTTGCCGACAGTGTTAGAAGAAGCAAAGAAAGGTCGTCCCTATAAGCCTTGGGCCTCCAAACCCGAAGATTTGATAAAAAGTAATATCCCGGCTTTCCCCGGCGCGGAAGGCGGAGGTATGTATACTCCCGGTGGTCGTGGCGGTAAAGTGATCGTAGTCACTTCGCTGGAAGATTCCGGTCCCGGAACATTACGCGAAGCCTGCGAAACGGGAGGTGCACGTATTATTGTATTCAATGTAGCGGGAGTGATTCGGTTGAAAAGCCCGATTAGCGTACGTGCCCCTTATGTAACGATTGCCGGACAAACAGCTCCCGGAGATGGTATCTGCGTCACCGGACAATCTTTCCTGATCGATACACACGATGTCGTGATTCGCCACATGCGCTTCCGCCGCGGTGCGCAGGACGTAGCTTTCCGTGATGATGCAGTAGGAGGGAATGCGGTTGGAAATATCATGATTGACCATTGCTCCGCCAGTTGGGGATTGGATGAAAACATGTCTATCTACCGTCATGTATACAACAGAGGGGCAGACGGACACGGGCTGAAACTTCCGACAGTAAACATTACCATCCAGAATTCTATTTTCTCTGAAGCATTGGATACCTACAATCATGCTTTCGGTGCAACCATCGGTGGGCATAACAGTATGTTCTGTCGTAATCTCTTTGCTTCCAACATCAGCCGGAATAGTTCGGTAGGTATGGACGGCGACTTTAACTTCGTCAATAATGTTGTTTTCAACTGGTGGAACCGTTCCGTAGACGGAGGCGATCACAACAGTTTCTACAATATGATAAACAACTACTTCAAACCCGGTCCGATCACTCCGATAGGTAAACCGATTTCTTATCGTATTCTCAAACCGGAAGCAGGACGTGACAAAAACAGGCCGCTTTCATTCGGAAAAGCATACGTAAATGGAAATATTATCCATGGCAATGCCAAAGTTACAAAAGATAACTGGGACGGAGGCGTACAACTTAAAGAAGAGGTGGACGCCACAAAGTTCTTGCCGCTAATTAAATCGGACGAGGCTTTCAAAATGCCATCGGTAACTGTAATGGATACCAAAAAAGCTTATACCTTTGTATTAGATAATGTAGGAGCTAATTTTCCGAAACGTGACGCAGTAGATGCACGTGTCATTAAAACCGTACAAACAGGAAAGGCCATTTATGCGAAAGATGCACCGGAGTTTGTCTCTCCTTACGTGAAGAGACGGTTACCGGCTGATTCTTACAAGCAAGGTATCATCACAGATATTCGTCAGGTAGGCGGACTGCCCGAATATAAAGGTGAAGCGGTAGTAGACTCGGACGGCGACGGTATGCCGGATGCTTGGGAAATTGCCAACGGATTGAATCCGAACGATCCGGCTGACGCAAACATGGACTGCAACGGTGACGGATATACCAATATTGAAAAATACATCAATGGTATAGACACCAGAAAGAAAGTGGACTGGACAGACTTGAAGAACAATTACGATACATTGTCTAAACGGAAAAGTCTGTTGTAACCGGATGAAAAGAGATTAAAGTTTATTGTAATGAATATACAAGTAAGAACGATCCTTTTAGGATTATTGAGCATTGGGTTTGTGCAAAGTTATGCGCAAACCTTTGCTTTACAGGTTAAGAATGACCAGATCACTTACCTGAATGATGATCGGGGAAACCGGATTCTCGATTTCTCTACATGCGGATATAAATCCTCCGAACAGGATATTCCTTCTGTTCGTAATGTGGTGTTTGTACCCTGGAAAGCCGGAGATAATACTGCACGTATTCAACGTGCCATTGATTATGTAGCTTCGCTGACTCCTGACGCTTCCGGTTTTCGGGGAGCCGTATTACTCGATCAGGGAGAATTTTCCCTGTCCGGCAGTATTCGTATCTCCACATCCGGAATTGTATTGCGGGGAACGGATAAAGAAAAAACAATACTGCTGAAAAAAGGCGTAGACAGAGGTGCGCTTATCTACATGGAAGGAATGGACGACCTGAATGTACAAGACACATTGAAGGTGTTTTCCCACTATGTTCCGGTAAACGCGAGAACATTGGAAGTTGCTTCGGGTGTTTCTCTGAAAAAAGGAGACCGTGTCATGGTTACCCGTCCTTCCGGCAAAGAATGGATTGCCTCTTTGGGTTGTGATATTTTTGGAGGAGGTATCAGTGCTTTGGGATGGAAAGAAGGTGACATGGATCTGACTTGGGACAGAACAGTCTGCGAAGTAAACGGCAACCAGGTAACACTGGATGCTCCGCTGACCGTAGCTTTGGATGCCAACTATGGAACTTCTTCCCTGTTGACTTATCAATGGAACGGACGTATTCACGATTGTGGCGTAGAAAATATGACACTGATTTCTGATTACGACAAACGTTATCCTAAAGACGAGGATCATTGCTGGACAGGTATTTCCATTGAAGATGCGGAAAACTGTTGGGTGAGACTGGTTAATTTCAAGCATTTTGCAGGAAGTGCTGTAATTGTTCAGCGTACAGGTTCCAAAATTACCGTTGAAGACTGTATCTCGAAAGAACCCGTTTCAGAAATCGGAGGGATGCGTCGTTGCACTTTCCATACGCTGGGACAACAAACTTTATTTCAACGCTGCTATTCGGAACAGGGTATTCATGACTTTGCTGCCGGATATTGCGCAGCCGGTCCTAATGCTTTTGTACAATGTGATTCGTATGAATCTTTGGGATTCAGTGGCTCTATTGATGCCTGGGCATGCGGACTATTGTTTGACGTAGTAAATATCGACGGTCATAACCTGACTTTCAAGAATTTGGGACAAGATAAAAACGGAGCCGGTTGGAATACGGCAAACAGCTTGTTTTGGCAATGTACGGCAGCGGAAATCGAATGTTATGCCCCGGCAAAAGATGCGATGAACCGTGCATACGGTTGTTGGGCACAATTCTCCGGTGACGGTGAATGGGCACAATCCAACAATCATGTACAACCTCGCAGTATTTTTTATGCTCAATTGGGAGAACGGTTGAACAAAGAATGTGCGGAACGTGCACGTATTCTGCCCAGAAATACAAGTGCAACCAGTAGTCCTACAGTGGAAGTAGCTATGGAACTTGCTAAAGAAGCATATAAACCACGGTTGACGTTGGAACATTGGATCGGTGATAATAAGTTTGCTCCTTCGGTGGCATCAACCAGAGTAAAATCAATTGATGATATTAAAGAGAAAAAGAGCGCTGCGCTTGCAAATTCTTCTTCTTTTTCTGCTGCTAAATTATTAACCCAACCGGAAGTAACTGTAACCAATGGACGTATTCAGATGGACGGTGCTCTATTGGTTGGAGGCAGTCATACCACCCCTTGGTGGAACGGAAAGCTCAAAACCAATTATCTGAAAAAGGCAAGTCCGGCCATCACCCGCTTTGTGCCGGGACGCGAGGGATTGGGATTAACCGACCGCATTGATTCTGTAGTCGACTTTATGAAACAGAAAAACATTCTTGTTTTCGATCAGAATTACGGTCTTTGGTACGATCGTCGCCGGGATGACCACGAACGAGTTCGCCGTCGGGATGGTGATGTATGGGGACCTTTCTATGAACAGCCATTCGGTCGTAGCGGTCAGGGAACAGCATGGGAAGGATTGAGCAAATATGATTTGAAACGCCCTAATGCATGGTACTGGAGCCGCTTAAAAGAATTTGCAGAAAAAGGAAATAAGGACGGACTGCTGTTGTTCCATGAAAACTATTTCCAGCACAATATATTGGAAGCCGGTGCGCATTGGGTAGATTCTCCATGGAGAAGCAGCAATAACATCAATCAGACCGGATTTCCTGAACCTGCTCCATTTGCCGGAGACAAACGAATCTTTGTGGCGGATATGTTCTATGACATTACTCATCCTGTCCGTCGTGAATTGCACAGACAATATATCCGCCAATGCCTGAATAACTTCGCGGACAATTCGAATGTTATTCAGTTGACAAGCGCTGAATTTACAGGCCCGTTGCACTTCGTACAATTTTGGTTGGACGTGATAGCTGAATGGGAAACTGAAACCGGGAAGAAAGTAAAAGTGGCATTGAGTACAACGAAAGATGTACAGGATGCAATCCTTGCAGATCCTAAACGCGCTGCCGTAGTAGATATTATTGATATTCGATACTGGCATTATAAGACGGACGGAATCTTTGCGCCGGAAGGTGGAAAGAATATGGCGCCACGTCAGCACATGCGGAAGATGAAAGTGGGAAAGGTAACTTTCACAGAAGCATATAAAGCTGTCAATGAGTATCGTCAGAAATTTCCTCAAAAGGCAGTGACATTCTACGCACAGAATTATCCGGCTATGGGATGGGCTGTGTTTATGGCAGGAGGTTCATGTCCTGTAATTCCGTGCACAGATAAAGCGTTCCTGAAGGATGCAGCAGCAATGGAAGTGGAAGAAACAAATACGGATGAGTACAAGAAAATGGTAAAATTTGATATTGGAAGTATCATTTATTCCAAGTCCGGAACAGAAATTCCTGTTCAATTATCGTCCGGAAAGTATGTATTAAAGTACATTCATCCTGCTTCCGGAAAGATTGAAACGATAAATAAATCGCTGAAAATAAATGGTTTATACAATCTAAAGGTGCCAGATAAGAAAGAAGGTATTTATTGGTTCCATAAGTTATAAAGCAGAGAATCCCGTTGAAAACTATTCAGCGGGATTTTTGCTTTTTATTGGTAATTTCTAGTAAAAGAGTGTTATAAAACATGATACTTGTTTTTTCAATCCACAAACCAGATTTTACCTAACGTTGCGGTCGATACTGCTTAGTTTTGCAACATCAAATCAATCGAATTAATGCTATGATGGAACAGACTAATCATTCAACCGACACTTTGCTCGCTTCTTTTCAAGCGGGAAACATGGCAGCTTTTTCACAGCTGTATAACTTGCACATCAACGTCCTTTTTAATTACGGATTGAAGTTGACCATTGATAAAGAGTTACTGAAAGATTGTATTCATGACATCTTCGTGAAACTCTATACAAAGAAAGATGAATTAGGCACCATTGATAATTTGAGATCTTATTTATTCATCTCCTTAAAGAATAAGTTGTGTGATGAACTTCGCAGACGTATGTATATGTCTGATACGGCAGTAGAAGAAGTTAGCATATCCACTCCTACAGATGTAGAAGATGATTATATGGAAGAAGAGCAACGCAAGAATGAATTTTCATTGGTTAGACGTCTGCTGGATCAATTATCTCCCCGCCAACGTGAAGCGCTTACATTATATTATATAGAAGAAAAGAAATACGAGGATATTTGCGAGATTATGAATATGAATTATCAGTCTGTACGCAACTTGATGCATCGCGGATTGACAAAATTGCGTAGTCTGGCGAGTTAATTTTAGTAAAAAGGTAAATGGATTGAGTACATAGACAGGATAACGCCGTCCTACTTATGTAAACGCTTAAAAAGGATGCGATATGTGCTCAAAGGTAATGGATTTTTTGACGGATGATGATTTTATCAACTATGTGCTGGGTGTAACTCCGCAATCAGCTTCCCAATGGGAAACTTATTTCAGAGAGCACCCGGAAGAGACGGCAGATGCAGAAGAAGCTAAAGCTGTATTATTGGCTCCGGCAAATGTAGACTGTGGCTTCTCAATAGTTGAAAACAACGAATTGAAAGATAGGATTATTAGTAGTATAAAAGATTTTTCGGGTATTTTGTAGATAGGTTAGTATAGTTAAGATAAAGTAGTTAGGTTAGTTAAGGCATTAAAAGATTGACGCAGTCCTTCACAGGAGGTTTAGTTTTAAACACTGTGAAAGACTGCGTTTTTTATTTGTCCTATTCAGGTTTATCGCCAGATTCCTGAATATCGAAAGCACTACTGAAACTGACTATTAATACGATACATCCGCCCAATATGCCGATAAGCATATAAGCGATACGGATATCGAACGCCTGCGAGATGGCACCGATAAGCAGGGGAGCAATCAACGAACCTATAAAACTGATGCTTGACAGAATGGTAAGTGCAATACTGACCGGTGTTTTTGATTTGGCTCCCACGAAGCTGTACAAAGTAGGCACAATACAGGAAATACCCAAGCCGACCAGCATGAAACCCAAAGAATTGATAATTACTTTCATGGCCATAGATTCGAAAACTCCTCCTAACAGGGCAGAAACAAAAAAGCCGATACAGATAAAGCTGCCCGCCAGTTGCAGGACTTTCTTCTTTCCCCAAAGCTGATAAGCGTAGTTAGTCAGGAAACGGCCCGTTGCCATCATAATCATAAATACAAGAAAACCGATTTGCAATGATTTAGGTACATGAACCACTGATTCGAAATAAACGGCACTCCAGTCGAACATCGCACTTTCTACAATCAGTGCGAACAGTCCGACAAGTCCTAACTGCAAAAGCAACATTTCCGGTTTTTGAAATAACAGGCGAAAACCATTGGGAGCTTTGGCTGTATTTCTTTCCTGCGTCTTTGTATCAGAAACTTCCGTTTCCTGCGGTGCGCTCTCCTGCAAATATTTCCGCCCGGAAAGTGCAATTATAAGGATGATGATAAATATCAGTGTATAATGCCAGATGGGGGAGACTCCTGCCAAAATCATTACGAAGCCGATAAGTGCTCCTGCACATGCCCCCAGACTCCATCCTCCATGAAAAGTGGCCATAATGGTTTTACCATAGATACGTTCCACCTCAATGCCTTGTGTATTGAATGATATATCACACAAATTCCAGCACACCCCGAAGCAGAAGAGCAGAAAGCCTAAAAGATAGACCTCATGAGCTAGCCCGATGCAAAGCAGAGATGAAGCGTATCCCAATATACTGACCTGTACCATGCTCCGGCTTCCTAACTTCGAAACAAGATAACCAGCCAAGGGGATCGCGACAAATTTTCCGACAGGGATCATAAATAAAATCAGTCCCCAGTAGAAAGCATAATTTGCGGCAAAAACGTCTTTAAAATCAGGGATTCGGCTGGCCCAACTTGCCATACAAAATCCTTGAGCGAAGAAAAAAGTCAATATGGCAAAGCGTATTCTCTCTTTTGGATGCGTAAATTGGTTATTCATGCATTTTTTATTTTTAATCGCGGCAAAGGTATCTATTTTTTTTGTACTTTTGCGCCCGATTTAAAAATATCATATTCATGAAGACAGGCGAATCTTTATTATCCATAGGTAAATTTATTGCAGAATATTCAGCCCATTTAATGGGAGCCGGAGTACACACCTCGCGGGTAGTACGTAACACAAAGCGTATTGGAGAGGCTTTCGGACTAGATGTCAAATTAAGCGTATTTCATAGAAACATCATTCTGACCATTATAGACAAAGAAACAAACGAAGCTTGTAACGAGGTTATAGACATTCCTGCACACCCGATCAGTTTTGAACATAATTCAGAGTTAAGCGCATTGAGCTGGGAAGCAGTAGACAATCATTTGTCATTGGAAGAATTGAAAGATAAATACAAGAAGATCATTTCTGCTCCGCGGATACATCCGCTTTTCGTTTTACTACTGGTAGGATTTGCCAATGCGTCTTTCTGCAAATTGTTCGGCGGTGATTTAATTTCGATGGGAATTGTGTTCTCGGCTACCATTACAGGATTCTACCTGAAACAACAAATGCAGGCGAAAAAGATCAATCATTATGTTGTATTTATAGTCTCGGCTTTTGTTGCTTCCCTGTGTGCTTCCACCGCGCTGATTTTCGACACAACTTCGGAGATTGCCATGGCAACCAGCGTGCTTTATCTTGTGCCTGGGGTGCCTTTGATTAATGGCGTGATTGATGTAGTAGAGGGATATGTATTAACAGGATTTGCCCGTCTGACAGAGGCTTCTTTGTTGATTGTCAGCATCGCTATCGGACTTTCCTTCACATTATTAATGGTAAAAAACAGTTTAATTTGATATGATAGCACTTGACATTCTTACGGATGGATTTTTTGCAGCAGTAGCAGGTATAGGATTTGGTGCAATTTCCGATCCTCCTTTGCGTGCATTCAAAATGATTGCCATACTGGCAGCACTGGGACACGCCTGTCGTTTTTGTTTGATGACCTATTTAGGCGTGGATATTGCCACAGGCTCGTTGTTTGCCGGATTAGTCATCGGCTTCGGTAGTTTGTGGTTAGGGAAAAAAGTATATTGCCCGATGACGGTATTGTACATTCCGGCGTTACTTCCCATGATTCCGGGAAAGTTTGCATACAACATGGTATTTTCACTTATCATGTGTCTGCAAAATGTGAATGTTCCGGATAAGCTGGACAAGTTTATGTCGATGTTCTTCTCTAATACTCTGATAGCAAGCACAGTGATTTTCATGTTGGCGGTAGGAGCTACGTTCCCGATGTTCCTGTTCCCACATAGAGCCTTTTCATTAACAAGACACTAAAACGAACGTTTATGGAGATTTTTTGGAGAACAATTGCATATTATAATTCAGCTACCTGGCTTTTACAGATAGTTATCATTTTGATTGGTATTGCATTGACCGGATTGCTTATCGGCAAACCACGCCCGTGGGTGAAAATGACGATGAAGGTCTATATGATAGGTCTTTATACATGGATTTCTGTGGTCTACTATTATATCTATTGTGAAGAGCGCAGTTATAATGGGGTGATGGCCATGTTCTGGGGCGTTATGGCTATTATCTGGATATGGGACGCGATTACAGGATATACTACCTTCGAACGTACCCACAAATATGATCTACTGTCTTATGTTCTGTTGGCAATGCCTTTTATATATCCTTTGGTTTCACTGGCACGCGGACTCTCGTTTCCGGAAATGACTTCTCCGGTCATGCCTTGTTCAGTAGTTGTGTTTACCATCGGATTATTACTGCTGTTTGCACAAAAGGTCAACATGTTTCTGGTATTGTTCCTTTGCCACTGGTCATTGATTGGATTGTCCAAAACTTATTTCTTTCAGATTCCAGAAGATTTCTTGTTGGCAAGTGCTACCATCCCCGGCCTGTATCTTTTCTTCAGAGAATATTTCCTGAACAATCTGCATGCCGACACCAAGCCGAAAGCTAAATATATCAATTGGCTATTGATAAGCGTTTGCGTCGGACTGGCTGTGTTACTAACTACTACCATGTTTTTGGAATTAGTTCCGAAAGGTTAATCCGGACCCATAGAAGATATTCAAATTAAAAAGAGGGCCTTTAAAAAACTTGATCTTATAAAAGAAGATACTTTTATAACTTTTATTAAGGCACGGATTACACGGATTTTACGGTTTTACTTAAATGGAACCGTGTAATCCGTGCCTTAATAATATCAATCTAATAGATGATTTTACTTTTAACACTCTCCTTTTCTTTTAGAGGCTTTCAGGATGCCTTTTTTTTCGTACTGTATCGTTTACTTAATTGCGTAGAATATCCGTAAGGCATATTGCATCACTGCATCAGGCAACCATTTTTTACTCTTCGCAAACAATACCTGTATCCAAGGACCTACCTTCGTCCGAAAAGGAGGATTGGTACGTTCCACTATCTTACAGATGGCAGCACCCAACTTCCGCGGATGGCATCCATTACGTTCTTCCTTTTCTATAATGTCCAATGATTTCAGAAAACTTTCTCCGTAATCGGCATCCAGTCTTGTCTGTTCGGAGATATTCCGGTTATCAGTAAATCCGGTGTTAAAGTCTCCCGGTTCTACTACACAAACCTTTATATGGAACGGATGAACCTCTAAAGCCAATGCTTCGCTATATCCCTCCACTGCAAATTTCGAAGCAGAATAAAATCCCTGATAGGGGATTCCCATTACACCACCGATAGAGCTGATATTGATAATCTTACCTTTTCGTGCCTTTCGCATAGATGGCAAAACAGCTTTACACATATTCACTACGCCGAAGAAGTTTGTATTCATTTGTATATTCACTTCTTCTTCAGTGGCAAGTTCCAATGCGCCACCAATACCTATTCCGGCATTATTAATCAATACATCAATCCGTCCTTGCTCCAATAGAATCCGCTCTACGGCCTGACAAACGGAAAAGGAATTGGTAACATCGACAACAAGCATCTTTACTTGATTCATGTCTTCGGAAGGTTTCCGGCTTGTTCCATAAACGATGTGTCCTCGTTCCGATAACATTTGAGCGGTAATCTTGCCGAATCCGGAAGATGCTCCGGTGATAAGTATGACTTGTGGTTGCATATTTCTTGTATTTCCAGCAAATATAAAGAGAATATCCGAATGTTTAGTTTCATAACATGCAATTCCTATATAGAAGCAATAAAAAAGTGGAGGTATGCGCTGGTTAAAAGTAATTAAAATCAATTCAGATAAAGAGTGTATGATTGCAATATCCTCTTTTTTATTACTTCTTTTGTATATGTTTAAATCTAATAAATGCACAAACTAAAATTTTAGATGATGAAGAAATGTATTTTTACACTCTGTTTGATTATGGTTTCAGGATTTCTTTCAGCTCAATCTGTAGATCGTAAAATCACCCTTCAAAAGGGAAAGAGTAGGCATTTGTATGCTAATCTCATCTTGCAAAATAAACTTCCAGTGAGGGGAATGATAGAATCCGGTGTCCCTATCTTGGTTATGGATAGCACCTTTGTATTTAATCATTTAGACGATTTAAACATTTCATTGGTTGAATCAAAAGCAACTTTGAATTTAGCGGGAAACAAGTATAAATGTACACATATAACCAATGATACAATTTTTGTAAATGGTCTATTTTATAAAGGCAAAACTGTCATTGCTAATATAGCTTCTAAAAAGATAGATATTATGTATCCCATTCATCTTTTTGGAGATCTAAACGATGCTAATAGCAAGATTATGGAACTAAATATTTCATCTAAATACATGATGCCACTAACCCGACAAGAATTGGAACTGAAAAAAAGTAAATATAAGAAATACCCAATGAGGAATGATGGATATGGAAATATGTATGCAATCAATTCTGAATTAAAAGTAGCTTCCAATTCTAAATATTATTACTCTCTCGAGGGAGATTTTCTATTAGACCTAGGAAACGCTTCATTTCTATTTCTCTTGGAACAACACCCTGCCTATAAAGAGTTTATCGATAATTCTAATATAGAACTTCGGCAAGGAAACGATAGTAAGGGAAGAAAGATGCCAGTGAAGGCATTTCTAGCAAAAAAATGCTATATGGCTGATGTGCCTTTTTATGATGTAACTATAGCAATAACCCCACAACTTCCCAAGTTTACTACAGTGGGGATTTTAGGATTGAAGTTTTTTGAAGAATTTAATGTAATATTTGATTTTGGCGAAAAGATTCTCTACCTGAAATAAAATAGAGAGAAAATCAGTATATATGATAGTAGCATGAGTATGATACTATCATATATACACTATAAAAATTAGTAATCAATATGATTATTTCTCTAAGATAGCAGTCATTTTCTCCCGCCAATCTTCACCATTCTTCGGCTGGAACGTTTCAAATCCCAGTTCTTTGCCGATTTGGATATTAGAGGCGCCGTCATCTACAAATAAAGTTTCAGAAGGAATAATATTGCAATCGTTCACCATATAATCGAATATTTCCGGTGCAGGTTTCGTGTGACCGACCTGATAAGACAAATATAGTTTGTCACAATAATCATTCAACGGCTTTTTCTTCGATGAGAAATCGGGGCTGCATGCCCACGACATAACAAAAGGATTGGTATTACTTAAAATATACACATGATAGGACTTTCTCAATTCCAATATATAATCGAGTTTATTTAGATTCACTTCGTTGAAAAAGCCCAACCATGCCTGTTTGGTTTCCTCCATCGTCAATGGACGGCCACATAAATCCCCCAGTTGTTTCCGAAACTCATCCGCGCTTAGCTTTCCTTCTTCCAGTTCTTGAAAGATGCCGGTCTGGTGATATTTATCCAGCCGGGTATCAGCATCTGCCAGTCCCAGTTTGATAAATGCCTGAACCGCTTTGTCACGATCAATATCTACAATCACTCCTCCAAAATCAAATACAATGTTTTTAATCATGATATATAATTTTCTTGTTTGCTACAAAGATACGGCTTATCTTCTTAATTAATAACCCGCATCGGCTTGATATTTGTCAAAAAAACATAGTGACGCTATCCTGTCAGGATAGTGACGCCATTTAGCAAGGATAGTGTCACTATAAGAACAGGATAGCGTCACTATATTTTGTGTAACTTATAGAAGCATAAATGCCGATTATTTTTTATATTTGCAAATCCAATCAATCCTTTGCAAAGACAAAAATAGAGTTATGAATAATCTTCGAATTTTATTGTATATGATGCTCCTTTCACTAGCTGCCTGTCATCCGGAAGGGACGAGCGTGAAGCAAGGGCTGGACAAGGCTGCGCAACTGATGGAGCAGGACCCTGATACAGCATCCATTATTCTTGAGACTATTCAGTCAAGCCAAATGAATGAGGCTCAACTGGCAGAGTATAATTTATTGTGTACCCAGCTCAACGAGGATAAAAACATTCCTCATTCCTCTGATAAGCAGATTAGGCAGGCGGCATCTTATTATGAGAAAAATGGCAATGAATATCAAAAATCCAAAGCATATTATTATCTTGCCTGTGTGGAAAGTGATCTGGAACAGAAAGAGGAGGCAGAAATCCACTTTAAGGAGGCAATCAAACTTGCCAAAGAAACAGAGGAATACGATCATCTGGCAAAAATCTGCAAACGATGTAGTCTTTATTATCAGAAATACGGTAACTTTGATGAAGCACTGGAAATGGAGAGAAAGGCATACGCCAGTCAGTTGATGTTGAATGACGGTAAAAGCGATTCTTCAGTAATTCTTTCTTCTGCTTTAGGTATGTTTGGTGTGATGTCTTTGTTGCTTGGGCTACTCTGGAAGAAAAATCGGCACGCACTTTCCCAATTGGATCTTTTCAAAGAAGAAATACTGAAAAAAGATGTTGAATCGGATAAGCTGATTTTGCAATGTAACCATCTCGAAGAGAAGTATCAGTCTCTTCAACTACATATCTATGAAAGTTCCCCCGTTGTCTCAAAAGTACGACAGTTTAAAGAACGGAATGTTTTGTCTTCTAAAATCCCTTCTTTCTCCGAGAAAGACTGGACAGAGTTACTGCGACTTCAGGAAAACGTCTATGGACTTGTATCTAAATTGAAAGAAATAGGTCCGAAGCTCACAGAAGAGGATTTAAGGGTATGTGCTTTTCTGCGGGAGGGAGTCCAACCTGCTTGCTTTGCTGATTTAATGAAACTGACTACAGAGACGCTGACCCGGAGAATCTCCAGAATAAAAACGGAGAAACTGATGTTGGCAAATTCTAAAGAGTCACTGGAAGATATTGTGAAATCATTGGGGGATCTTTCATTTTGTGTAAGAAATTAATTATTATCTGGTAATGATTCATTATCTCCTTACTACATTTAAAGCTTTTCGTTGCAGAGATTAATGGTTTTTGGTACAGAAATTAGTAATCTTTTATGCAGTCGGGTAGTTGTCCCGTTATAACGGGACGATGGGCATCCTATAGGGTGACAAATGTCACTTTATAAGGTGATATTTGTCATTCTGCAATATGATTATCTGTCTTTAGAAGAATGAAAGTCATTAAAGATACGAAATTAAATAGCAAAAAACAAGAGTGGCACTTGTTTTTCCTAATATCCCAATAGTTTTTTCATATTTGATACATTGTCATTTTTATGCCATTTACTTTACTATGCCATTATTAATTTGTACCTAATTTATCCTCTGTCTGTTTTTGTCTATCTCCTCACTTTTATTATTATTGATTATCAACATATTATCATTGACGACCGTCCGTATCCGTCCGGTAAAAAATGCCTGTTTTAGCAGTATGTCCTGTAACTTTGCAAATAAAAAAGTACAGAACAATGAGCAACTTATTATTTAAAAGATGGAATGATTTCGGTGGGTGGCTGGTCTTTCTGATAGCAGCATTTGTGTATGGGATGACCATCGAACCAACCGCAAGTTTCTGGGATTGTCCCGAATTTATTTCTTGTGCTGAAAAATTACAGGTAGGGCATCCGCCGGGAGCACCTTTCTATATGCTTGTCGGCAACCTGTTTACCCAGTTTGCTTCCGATGCTTCGCAAGTGTCGGGAATGGTCAACTTTTTAAATGCACTATTGAGTGCCGGTTGTATCTTGTTTCTTTTCTGGAGTATTACCCGATTAGTGAGAGCCTTGCTTGTGGGCGATGAACGGAAATTATCTGTTATGGATGTTATTATCATTCTGGGAGCAGGTTTTGTGGGAGCTTTAGCTTATACTTTCAGTGATACATTCTGGTTTAGTGCGGTAGAGGGTGAGGTATATGCTTTCTCTTCTTTCCTCACAGCCTTGGTATTTTGGATGATTCTTCGCTGGCAGGATGAATCGGATTCTGTGTCCGGCGACCGTTGGATTATCCTGATAGCCTATATTATAGGTCTTTCGATTGGAGTACATTTACTCAATCTGCTTTGTATTCCTGCCATTGTATTAGTGTTCTATTATCAAAAATATCAGGTCCTATCACTCAAGGGAGTTATCGGGGCCATTGCATTATCCGGTATTCTTATTGTATTGATTCTTTTTGTTTATATACCCGGAATGGCTGATGTAGGAGGATGGTTCGAATTATTCTTTGTCAATGTGATGGGATTACCCTTCCAGTCAGGATTGATCGTCTTTCTGGGTTTGGTCCTGTTTTTACTGATAGGAGCCATTTATCGGTTCAGAAAACGCATCGTGAATACCGGTTTGTGGTGTTTACTCATGCTCACCATAGGATATACCACCTATGCGGTCATACTCATTCGTGCCAATGCTAATACGCCGCTCAATGAGAATGCACCGGATACTATTTTCACACTCAAAAGCTACCTGAATCGCGAACAGTATGAAAGTGCTCCTTTACTTTATGGGAGAACCTATGCGTCCGAACCGGAGTATGTGCCCGAAGGAGACTATTACAAGGTAAAGACAGAAAAAGGTAGTGCCATCTATCGGCCGGATAAGAAAGAAGGCAAGTATAAAATTATTCGCTATAAGGAAGACGTGTGCTACACTCAAAATATGTTGTTTCCGCGAATGTGGAATGATCGTTCGGCCGCTTCTTACAAAGGATGGTCCGGTGGAGGTGCGAATGAGGCTCCTACACAAAAAGAGAACCTGACTTATTTTATCACATACCAACTCAATTACATGTACTGGCGCTATTTCCTATGGAATTTTGTCGGACGACAGAATGATATTCAAGGAAGCGGTGAACCGGAACATGGTAACTGGATTACAGGAATTTCCTGGCTTGATAATCTGCGACTGGGGGATCAAAAACTTTTGCCGGAATCTTTGCGTGAGAACAAAGGTCACAATGTGTTCTATGGCTTACCATTATTATTAGGATTACTCGGTATCTATTGGCAATGGACACGTGGGAAAAAAGGCAAGCAGCAATTCAGTGTCTTATTTTTCCTTTTCTTTATGACGGGATTGGCTATTGTGCTCTATCTGAATCAGACTCCCGGACAACCCCGTGAACGGGATTATGCGTATGCAGGTTCATTTTATGCGTTCGCTATCTGGATTGGAATGGGAGCCGCCGGATGCTGTGACATGCTTCGCAGGAAACAGGCAAAAATCCTCCCAGTCGGCTTACTTATGCTGCTTTGCCTGTTTGTTCCCATACAAATGGCAAGCCAGACTTGGGATGACCACGATCGAAGCAACCGGTATACCTGTCGTGACCTTGGAGCTAATTATCTGATGACACTTCCCGACAAAGGAAATCCGATCATATTCTGTAACGGGGATAACGATACGTTCCCCTTGTGGTATAATCAGGATACGGAAGAAGTACGCAGAGATGTACGTATCTGCAATTTAAGTTATGCGCAGACCGACTGGTACATTTATCAGCAACAATGTCCTCTGTACGATGCTCCCGGACTGCCGATCAGTTGGGACCAAAATCAATACCAGGAAGGGAAGAACGAATATGTGGCTGTTCGTCCGGAGTTGAAGAAACAGATAGAAGAATTGTATCAGAAACATCCTGAAGAAGCCCGTGACAGTTTTGGAGACGATCCGTATGAAATAAAAAATATCCTGAAATATTGGGTGTTCGCGGAGAAACTGGAATTTCATGTGATACCTACCGATACAATAAATATCCATATTGATAAGAATGCAGTACTCCGTTCGGGAATGATGTTGCCTGAAGCCATTCATCATTTAAGAGGGGAAGAACTAAAAGATGCAATACCGGATAAACTGTCTATTTCTCTAAAAGATATACGTCTATTGACTAAAGTGGACTTGCTCATGCTCGAGATTTTGGCTAACTGTAACTGGGAACGTCCCCTATACATGGCTATCTCGGTAGGCAACTCTAGTAAACTGAAGTTTGATGACTACTTTGTTCAGGAAGGGTTAGCATTCCGGTTTACTCCTTTCAACTATAAAGAATGGGGAGACATAGAAGAAGGCAATGGATATGCCATAGATACGGAGAAGCTCTACGAGAATGTGATGAACAGATATAAATACGGAGGATTGGATACTCCCGGACTTTATCTGGACGAAACAACCCTGCGCATCTGTTATTCTCATCGAAGGCTTTTTGCGCAACTGGCTAAAGAATTGGTGAAACAAGGAGACGATATCCGTGCCAGAAAAGTATTGGAATATGCCGAACAAGCTATTCCGGCATATAATGTTCCCGAAGTATACGAGAGCGGTTCGTATGATATAGCCACCGCTTATGCTTCCATAGGAGAAACAGAAAAAGCAATCCCTTTATTGAATCATCTGATAGCAGAATCGGAAAACTATATCGATTGGGCTTTCTCGTTGGGAGACGACCGGATAGGGATGGTTCAACGGGATTGTTTGTATAGGTTCTGGCAATGGAATCAGTGCAATGAATTACTGAAAAGTATGGATAAAGAGAGATATAAGCAGAGTAATCAGCAATTTGAAAAGAAATATATGTGCTTTACTCAACTAATGAATTATCACAACTAAACTCAAAGAATATGAGATCGAAAAGAATAAGAGAAGAAGAAATAAAAACAGTATTGGGCAAAAGAAATTACGTCATCTTAATTATCGGCTCAATATTGACTATTATAGGATATATATTAATGAGCGGCGAGGGGAGTACCCTTGCCGCCTATAATCCCGATATATTTAGTGGAATACGCATATGTATTGCCCCATTATTGTGTTTATTGGGGTATCTACTGAATGTATTCGGTATTCTTTACCGTCCTCGTCAAAGGGGGATTTAATCTTTCAATAGAGGTAACTGATTGAGCATATTTCTAAGTTTGATTGCCACTCGTGGCATAGGTTCGGCAACTGTAAGTCCTACCAGATCATATTCGGAGGATATATCATGAATGATACGAACCACTTCCTCAATCTTCATGCCGTTAGGCTCAACACCTACGGCAGCGATTATCTCCGCCGGGTCTAATGCATCCATATCGAAATGTATAACTACTTTCGAGGCTCCGGTATTTTTCAGCCATTCCATAATCCCGGCACTATCACCAGCCACTTCCTGCGGAGATAATCCTTTAATTCCCAGCTTTCTTTGTCGTTCCTGCATACCTTTATCCCAGGAACGCAGTCCGACAATCAGGGCTTTGGAAGCATCCGTTTTTCCCGGAAGTAATTCCATAATTTCTTCATCTCCCATTCCCAAACAAGCTGTAAGCGCCATTGCATGATAACCCTTATATTCATCATAAGGCAGATTGATGTCGGGATGCGCGTCTATCCAGACAATAGCTACATCATCCGGGTATCTATTGATTAAATAAGTAAACGGAACAACACTTACAGAACATTCTCCTCCTAAAGTGACAATCCGATCCGGATGATTCTCTTTAAGCAGATCGAGCGCAGCTCTAGTTTGTTTCAGTATGACACTGCGTGCACTGATACCTTTTTCCATCGCTCTGTCATTGATATCCAGTGAAACCGGAACTTCGACCGTCTTCTGACCGGTCTGTGGGGCTAAATAGTTCAATAACTGTGCTCCCAGATAGTAGCCTCTGGATGAATCTTCCGCCGAAATATCAGGCATCCAATGATCTACAATTCCTCCTTGCCATTGAGGATAGATAAAACGAAGAGTTGATTTCTTATTTTCCATATTTACATTGTTAGTTACTTCCATTTTTACTATAAGCTTCGTACAAAAATAAAATAATTCTTTCTAATATCATTAATATTTCAAAAAAGACCATCTTTATAAAATAAATTATTGCTTCTTTTGTCCCAATGAAATGAAAGTTGGGAAATAGTATGAATAACAACATTGATATAAAAACGCTGGAGGCCTTTCAGGATGGGAATCACAAGGCTTTTGAGACTATTTTTATTACATACTACAACAAAACCAAAGCATTTATTGACGGATATATAAAATCGGAGCCTGATGCAGAAGAGCTGACAGAGGATTTGTTTGTCAATCTTTGGATTAACCGTCATTCGATTGATACGTCCAAATCATTCAATTCTTATTTGCACACCATTGCTAGAAATGCAGCCATAAACTTCCTGAAACATAAATATGTGTGTGATGCCTACCTGAACAATAATCAAGAAACAGGATATAGTTCTACTTCCGAAGAGGATCTTATTGCCAAAGAACTGGAAATGCTGATTGACAAACTTGTCGGAGGAATGCCCGAACAACGGAGAATGATCTATACATTAAGTCGTAATGAAGGATTATCCAATGCCGAGATTGCCGAACGACTGAATACTACCAAAAGAAATGTTGAAAGCCAATTAAGCCTTGCATTGAAAGAAATACGGAAGGTTATTTCATGTTTCTTGGTATCATTATTATAGTATCATTTATAACTTTTTTATCATTTCAAACTGTTTCCCGACAGGTCCAATGTTTTTCGATTTGAGAAAAGCCGTAATTGAATTGCAGTCTATGTCGGTATTGATAATCTTGATAGAACTATGTTTATTACTTTCAAGCATCTTCTGAAAAAGCAATGAACCAATTCCTTTGCGACGGTGTTCTTTGTCAACTGCTATTTGAGTAACATCACCGGACACAGGTTCGAAAACCCCATAACCGACCAGCTTACTTTCTAAAAAAATACCTAAACAGATAAAATCTTTTAGTGTGTTGTTTATTGCCTCAAAACTGTTTTGCCAAGAGGGTTCAAAATCCCAGAATTTGTGTATTGAGCTGTATTCGCTAATCTTGATAGACTTTAAAGTGTAATAGCAATCCAGAGCTTTAACGGCTCTGTCAACTTGTTCATTTTTCTGCTTAAAGTAATAAAACTCTCGTGTTATCTCAAAACCTAATTTTCGATAAACGGAGAGTGCTCCTGTGTTATGCTGTAACACTTCCAATAGGTACTCTTCGATTCCTAATTCTCTTAAATAAGGAATTGAATACTCGAATACTTGTGTCGCCAGCCCTCTTCCTTGATAATCTTTCAGTGTTCCCGTTCCGGTATCATAAGCTGCTCGTACTCCATAGAAATTTCCTATTCCGTTACATGTAAACGAAACTAATTTGTCTCTGTCAAATGCACCAAAAGATGCTTTGGGATTAAAGCCACGCCTTTTAAACATAGTTAAGTGTTCCGCTTTGTTTAGCTGCACTTCGTAATCGGCAAAAGCCTGTTCAAATGCCTCGAATAATTCATCGGGACTTGTATGACTCAAAGATTTTATTTCCATATAGGTTATATTTCAATTGCATTTACAAAAGTAGCTAAACGGAATAAAATAGTTCATTGACCTATGTTAAGGGATTTGAGTCGACTTAAAGATTCTGGCTTAATTCCGAGGTAAGCAGCTATATAATACTGAGATAAGTGCTGTTCTACCTGTGGATAGGTCTTTAGTAATAATTTATACCTTTCGAATGCGTTATCCATTAAGAAAGAGGTTTCTCTCCGGCATTTTTTAATTAACAGACTGTCAGAAATATATTTGCCGAACTTAAACCATTCACTCGATTCTTGGAGTAGCTGACCGTAGGAGGAACGAGAGAGAGTAATGAGATATGTTTCTTCCAGAGCCTGTATGCTTCCAATACTTGGTTCACCTGTAAGAAAACTCCCATAAGAGACAACGATTGAACCGGGAAAGTAGAAATCCTTAATGAACTCAACAGCATCTTTTTCAATATAAGAACGTAGCACGCCACTTTCGATTATACCAAGACTATAACAAACTTTACCTTGTTGAACAAATAGTTCTTTTTTCTTCAAATGTTTCGTTTCTACTAATTCGAGAAACCTACTGCACATATCATCCGATAGTTTCAGTTCTTTTTTCAATATTTGTTCAATGGTGTTCATTCGTTCATATACAATTTATGTCCAGTTCAAGCTATGCTACAATGAATATGCTCTGTATTAATAATATCCAAAGATAGTGATAATTTTCGGTATCATTAATGGTTCATCCGACAAAAAACAAACAGTTTTTGGATGCTCTCCCAATCTTTTTTCATAAATTATTCATTTTCTTATTGAGCTTTTTGCCACCAAACTGTATATATAGTAAAGTGCAGCAAAAATGAAGAAAAGTAATATCAGTAAAATCATCAAAATGTTCCTCTCCGCCCGCTTTCCATCTGAAACGGAAGAGAAAGTGCAGAAATGGATCATCAAAGATGAAAATCAGCAGGCGAAAGCTAAAGCCTCATTGGATTATTGGAATGAATTGGACATAGAAGCCGATTCAAGCACTTATGCTTCATTGGAACGGGTGAATTTAAGAACAGGATATAATAAGGAGCATCTGACCAACATAGCTTCTTACCAGAAGTTTGCCCGTGTCGCCGCCGTTATTGTTCCTTTATTTCTATTTGCAGGAGGGATGTTCTACTATCTTTCTCCTCACAACGAAATGATAGAAATATCCGTTGCCTACGGAGAACAGAAGCGCTTAATCTTGCCGGATAGTTCGGAAGTATGGTTGAACGCGGGAAGTAGCATTTTATACCCGGAAACTTTTGCCAAAGATAAACGCTTGGTCATGCTTGACGGTGAAGCTTATTTCTCTGTCAAAAAAGATACTGTAAGTCCTTTTATTGTAGAAACCTCCCAACTCTCTGTGAAAGTTCTTGGAACCAGGTTCAATGTGAAAGCCTATCCTAATGATGAGAAAATAACGACTACATTGACTAGCGGTAAGGTGGAAGTGAGTGTCCGGTCTCAACCTCCCCATATACTAAAGCCCGATGAGCAGCTTACATACGACAAAAAATCATCAGATATTCACATATCAGTGATAGATACGAATGATACAAATTGTTGGATGGCGGGAAAACTAGTATTTACCAATGCCAGCGCCGGAGAAATATTCCGAACCTTGGAAAGGCACTATAACACCACTATTGATAATACAGCAATTATCCCCGCATCCAAACGATATACGATTAAATTTCTGAAAGATGAAAGTCTGAATGAAATACTGAATATATTGAAAGATATCATCGGCTTTGATTATCAGCAATATGAAAAGAAAATAGTATTAACCCGACAATAAAAAGAAACAGCCTATGAATAAAAAGAACCGGGAAGCAGCTTGAGACCCTCTTCCCAGTTCTGAAATGTCTACCCTCATTCAACAAGTGACGTAAAATGAAGTATCAACATACAAATATAGAATAATGAATCGAATAAATACGAATAAACGGGCGGCTAAGCTTGCCATTTTTTTATTTTTTACTTTTCTCTCTCTCACAACTGTTGCACAGAATAAAGAAAAAAAATTACCATACAAAATAAAAGTATCTCACTAAAAGAGGCTTTTGCACAAATAGAAGTACAAACGGGATATAGCATTGCTTATGAACAGTCAAATCTGGATATAGAAAAGAAACAATCTTTATCTCTTAAAAATGTAGCCATCGACAAAGCTATGACTCAACTATTGAAGGAAACCGGATATGTATATAAGATAAAAGGATATCATATTATTATTTCTTCGCAGGATAACAAGCAAAAGCCCGCCAACAATGATACACAAAAACTGACTCAAACCATAAGAGGAATCGTTGTTGACTCCAAAACCAATACGCCCATAGAATATGCCTCCGTCTGTATAATAGAAGATCCCTCACGGGGAGGTTCGACTGACGGACGGGGAAATTTCCGGATTAATAATGTTCCGGTGGGTCGTTATAATATTCAGGCATCTTTTATGGGGTATCGCCCAAGTATCATCAGCGAAGTATCTGTCACTTCATCCAAAGAAGTATTTGTAGAGATTCCTATGGATGAGAATGTACAAGATTTGGCTGAAGTACTTGTCAAGCCGGAAATAAAAAAAGACCGGACTGTCAACCCAATGGCTATCACAGGAGGACGTATGATTAGTATTGAAGAAGCGTCCCGATTTGCCAATGGTTTTGACGATCCTGCACGGTTAAGTTCTGCATTTGCAGGTGTAGCAGGAGATGTCGGTACTAATGCGGTTGCCATCCGGGGAAATGCCCCGCAATTTACACAATGGAGACTGGAGGGAATTGAAATACCTAATCCTACTCACTTTGCTGATTTATCAGGCTTGGGAGGAGGATTCCTGTCCGCTTTGAGTACGCAAGTCATCGGCAACTCCGATTTCTACAACGGAGCTTTCCCGGCGGAATACAGCAATGCCTTATCAGGAGTTTTCGATATGCATCTGCGAAATGGTAATAATCAGAAGTACGAACACGCTTTTCAAGTCGGGCTCATGGGGATAGATTTGGCCTCGGAAGGACCTATCAATAAAAAGCGGGGAAGTTCCTACCTGATTAATTACCGCTTTTCTACTACTTCACTAGCGTCGGGCAATGACATCAACCTGAAATATCAGGATGTAGCTTTCAAACTAAATTTCCCCACACGTAAAGCCGGAACTTTTTCGATTTGGGGATTAGGATTGACAGACAGAAATAAAGTGGATGCTTTGGAACGTTCCGAATGGGAAACGATGGGAGACCGATCTTCAGGATCTAATAAACTGGATAAACTAGCAGGCGGATTAGCGCACAAATATATAATTGATGAAAATACATATATCCGTTCTTCTCTATCGGCAACTTATTCCAAAGACCGTTCAATGGTGGATTTGCATACTGACAATGAGATTGTCCAAGCAGCAGATATTCAAAACAGCAGATGGAATTTTGTGTTCAATTCTTATCTGAACAAGAAATTCAGTTCGAGGCATACCAATAGAACAGGAATTACCATTACAGAACTTAAATATGATCTTGATTACAAGGTTAGTCCCTATTTAGGATTAAACAAACCCATGGAGCAACTTTCAAAAGGTAGTGGAGAAAGTACAGTCCTTTCAGCGTATAGCAGTTCCGTAATAAACTTAGGCAACAGCTTGACAACTAGCTTAGGAGTTACCGGACAATACTTCACTTTAAACAAAAACTGGTCAATAGAACCGAGAGTTGCGCTTAAATGGGAAATGAATCCGGCACATTCTTTAGCAGTAGCTTACGGTTTGCATAGCCGCAGGGAAAGGCTCGACTATTATTTTGTTGAACAGGTAATCAACGATAAAAAGGAATCAAACCGATATCTGGATTTTTCTAAGGCACATCATTTCGGGCTTACTTATGACTGGAATATCAATCAAGGTCTGCATCTGAAAATAGAACCCTATTATCAATACCTGTTCCACATACCGGTGGAAGAGAATTCTTCCTTCTCAATTATTAATTATGAGGAATTCTATTTAGACCGGATATTAATAAACACCGGAACTGCGAAAAATTATGGAATAGATATAACACTGGAGCAGTACATGAAAAATGGCTTCTACTATATGATTACAGGTTCATTATTCAAGTCGAAATACAGGGGAGGGGATCGTATCTGGCGAAATACGAGATTGAACAAAAGCTATTTAGTGAACTTGCTCGCCGGAAAAGAATGGATGGTCGGCAGACTCAAACAAAATGTATTAAGTGTAAACGGACGCCTGTTCTTTCAGGGAGGAGGACGCTATACACCTGTCGATGAAGAGAAAAGCCAGGAAGAGCACGACATCGTTTTTGACGAAAGCAAGGCATATACCAAACGTTTCAATCCTTCCATCAACGGTGATGTTTCTATCAGCTTCCGGATTAATAAGAAAAGAGTGTCTCACGAGTTTTCTCTAAAGATGCTGAATGTAGGTATGCGTACCGGAATGCATTTCTATCAATATAATGAAAGGACGAGCGTAGTAGAAGAAAAGAAGGGATCAGGATTGATACCGAATATCAGTTACAAAATTTATTTCTAAAGAACCAAATAAGAAAAGGTTTGTTCACACAATAGACTGACATCCAACGGACAACTGCTTTCAGTAATTATGGTATAACAATCTGTAATATATATACTAACAAGTTCTCTGAATACCTGTATATTTGCTGCGTGAAATAATTTAGTTATGAATTATATGCGTATCATATTCAAGAAATTCAAAGCACGTATGATTGTAGGATGTATATTAGCTGTAATAGCAGTGCTGGCAGTGTCAGTCGTTGTTTTTATCAATCAACCCAGCTTTGGCAGGACTCCCCGCGGGGAGCGGTTGGAGAGGGTTATGAAATCCCCTAATTACAGAAATGGAGAATTTAAAAATCTGCATGAAACCCTATTGATGACTTCCGACAGGGGACGTTTCAGCGGAATCTGGAAGTTTATTTTTAGAAAGATAGACGGTTTACGCCCCGAACAAGCTATCAAAGCAATAAAGACTGATTTACGAAAAATGGAACGTAATGAAGAAATATTGGTATGGTTCGGACATTCATCTTACCTGATTCAAACGGGAGGAAAGCGAATATTGGTTGATCCTGTATTCTGTATGGCTTCTCCCGTTTCTTTTGTCAACAAGCCTTTCAAAGGTACGGAACTTTATACACCGGATGATATGCCGGATATTGATTATCTGGTGATTAGCCACGATCATTGGGATCATTTGGATTACAATACGGTCAAAAAACTACAAAACCGGATTGGGACAGTGATTTGTCCGTTGGGTGTAGGCGAGCATTTCGAATACTGGGGATTCGATAAAGAGCGTATAATAGAACTTGACTGGAATGAAAATGCACGTCTTGCTCCCGGCTTTGTGATGCATTGTTTGCCTGCCCGCCATTTCTCAGGTCGCGGACTTACTGCCAACCAGTCACTTTGGGCTTCTTTCCTGCTAGAAGCTCCTTCACAAAAGATATACATTGGCGGAGACGGAGGATATGATACGCATTATGCAGAAATAGGCAACCGGTTCCCCGGCATCGACCTCGCAATTCTTGAAAACGGGCAATACAACGAAGAGTGGAGCTTGATTCATCTGATGCCCCAATATATGGCACAGACAGCCAGAGACTTAAAAGCAAAGAAAGTCCTGACCGTACATCATTCGAAGTATGCGTTGGCCAAACATCGTTGGGACGAGCCGTTGAAGAATGCAGAGAGTATGAAAAGCAAGGATTCTTTGGATGTGTTAATGCCTGTGATTGGTGAACTAGTGAGCTTGCAATAAAGGAAAGTTAAATCTAAACTCGACAGGAAGTTTTATGATAAAAGATCATGAATCTGTAATATTGGTACAACATTCGGTAATATGTGTACTTGATAACCCAATCTATCTGGTTAAATTTGCAGCAGTAAAAGTATAAAAATCAATTCTGATGGAATATCGTATATTAGGACGGACGGGACTTTCAGTCAGTGCCATTGCACTGGGTTGCGAAGGGTTCATGAATAAAAGTGAAGAGCAGGTATGCAAAGAAATTGCATTTGCTATCAGTAAAGGAATCAACTTTATAGATATTTATTCTTCCAATCCGGATTTGCGTAGCAATATCGGAACAGCATTAACAGGGTGTCGTGAGCAGTTTATCATTCAGGGGCATTTATGCTCTACGTGGGAGGATGGACAATATCTGCGTACCCGGGATATAGCCAAGACAATTGCCGCATTTGACGAACTACTTCTCCGGCTGAAAACGGATTATTTGGATATCGGTATGATTCATTATGTAGATAGTGAGAGTGATTTTTATGAGGTACTCGACGGTCCGGTTTTGCAACAGGCAGAACAGTGGAAAAAGGAGGGGAGAATATACCATATCGGGCTAAGTAGTCATAATCCTACCGTTGCAAGACTTGCTGTGGAAAGTGGAAAGATTGACGTATTGATGTTTTCCATCAACCCTTGTTATGATTTGCAGCCTGCAAGTGAAAACGTAGACGACCTTTGGGCGGACGAAAACTATACTCATTCCTTGCACAACATAGATCCGGAAAGGGAAAGACTTTATGAACTTTGCGAACAGAGAGGAGTCGGAATTGATGTAATGAAAGTATATGGCGGAGGCGATTTGTTGAGTGAAGTCAATTCTCCTTTTGAAAAGGCGTTCACCCCCGTACAATGTATAGAATATGCGCTAACACGCCCCGGAGTAGCGGCGGTCATGATAGGTTGCAAAACTTGTGAAGAGATGCAGGCTGCTATAGATTGGTGTGACGCAACAAAAGAAGAAAAAGATTATGCCAGTGTGATGACAGGCATGGAAAAATTTACATGGGAAGGCCACTGTATGTATTGCGGACACTGCGCCCCCTGTTCGGTAGGCATAGATATAGCAAGCGTCAATAAATACTACAACCTGACCGTCGCGCAACAAGGTCTCGTGCCAGAGACAGTTCGTGAACATTATAAAGTACTTTCTCACCATGCATCAGAGTGTATCCGTTGCGGTAAGTGTGAGAAGAATTGTCCTTTTGGTGTTGATATTATTGGACATATGCAAAAGGCGACGGAACGTTTCGGATATTGAGATATAACTACTATAATTTGAAAAATAATAAATTTATGCTACGTACTATCAGACTTACAACCGCCATTGTGTGCTTTACACTTATTACCCTTCTTTTCCTCGACTTTACGGGTACATTGCACACTTGGTTCGGATGGTTGGCGAAAATTCAATTTCTGCCTGCTTTATTAGCCTTGAATATAGGTGTCGTGCTATTTCTTATTCTGCTTACGTTTCTGTTCGGGCGTATCTACTGCTCTGTTATTTGTCCGTTGGGAGTGTTTCAGGACATTGTTTCGTGGGTATCCGGCAAACAAAAGAAAAACCGGTTCCGTTATTCACCAGCAATGAAATGGTTGCGGTATGGCGTTTTAGGAGTATTCATTATTATGATGGTTGCAGGATTGAACTCTTTGGCTATCTTGCTGGCACCGTATAGTGCTTATGGCCGGATAGCTTCCAGTCTTTTTGCACCGGTCTGGCAATGGGGAAACAACCTGTTGGCGTACTTCGCCGAACGAATGGATAGTTATGCTTTTTATGAGGTAGATGTATGGATAAAGAGTCTTTCGACGATGCTGATTGCCATTGTTACCCTTGTTGTTCTTTTCATTCTGGCGTGGCGCAACGGACGAACCTATTGTAATACGATCTGCCCCGTAGGTACTGTATTAGGGTTTATATCCAAATATGCGATATTCAAACCGGTAATTGATACTTCCAAATGCAATAGTTGCGGTTTGTGTGCCCGCAATTGCAAAGCATCGTGTATTAATCCGAAAGCTCATGAAATAGATTATAGCCGTTGTGTGACTTGTATGGATTGCATCGGAAAGTGTAAGCATGGAGCCATTACATACACAAGACGGAAACCTAAGAACGAAATAGCTACGAGCGAAGATACGAAAGCAAAGTCTGTCACTACTGAACAGGTAGACAATGCCCGTCGTAGCTTCCTTTCAGCATCGGCCATTTTTGCAACAACTTCTGTACTGAAAGCACAAGAGAAAAAAGTAGACGGAGGATTGGCTACTATCGAAGATAAAAAGATTCCCCAAAGAGAAAACCCTATCTATCCTCCCGGTGCTTTAAGCGCACGCAATTTCACTCAACATTGCACAGCCTGCCAATTATGTGTCTCTGTTTGTCCCAACCAGGTATTGCGCCCATCGGACAACCTATTGACATTGATGCAACCGGAAATGTCATACGAACGTGGATATTGCCGTCCCGAATGTACTAAATGTTCGGAAGTTTGTCCTGCCGGTGCTATTCATCTCACCAGTCTTGCCGAGAAATCAGCTATTCAGATCGGACATGCCGTATGGATTAAAGAAAACTGTGTACCTTTGACAGATGGAATGGAATGTGGCAACTGTGCCCGCCATTGTCCGACAGGTGCCATACAGATGGTAGCTTCCGATCCTGAAAAAACAGATTCTCCAAAGATTCCGGTAGTAAATGTAGAAAAATGTATCGGTTGTGGGGCGTGTGAGAACCTTTGTCCGTCCCGTCCTTTCAGCGCTATTTATGTGACAGGACATCAGATGCATAGAATTATTTGATCTAAATCAGTATAAGATTATGGAAGATAAAAATAAGAAAGATATAAATAGAAGAGATTTCATTAAGATTGTAGGTATTAGTGCAGCCACGTCGACAGGGCTATTATACGGATGCTCTTCAAAAGGTACTTCCTCTTCAAGCAGCGCAACAGGAGAAGGAGAGGTGCCTACCGATAAAATGACTTACCGCACGTCTCCGACTACCGGTGACCGTGTTTCACTCTTGGGATATGGTTGTATGCGTTGGCCTCTTAAACCTGCTCCCAACGGTAATGGTGAAGTAATCGACCAGGATGCCGTGAATGGACTGATTGATTATGCAATCGCTCACGGAGTAAACTATTTCGATACATCTCCGGCATACGTACAGGGCTTTTCCGAAAAGGCAACGGGTATTGCATTGAGCCGTCATCCCCGTGACAAATATTATATCGCCACCAAGTTATCCAATTTCTCTCCCGATACATGGTCTCGTGAAGCATCGCTCAAGATGTACCACAAATCGTTTGCAGACCTGCAGGTAGATTACATTGATTATATGCTGCTTCACGGCATCGGCATGGGAGGAATGGAAGCCCTTAAAGGACGCTACCTGGATAACGGAATGCTTGACTTTCTGGTGAAAGAACGGGAGGCAGGACGTATCCGCAATTTGGGATTCTCCTATCACGGGGATATCGAAGTGTATGACTATCTGCTTTCACGGCACGATGAATTCAAGTGGGACTTCGTACAGATACAATTGAACTATGTAGACTGGAAACATGCCAAAGAAACCAATACCCGGAATACGGATGCTGAATATCTGTATGGAGAATTGCATAAACGAGGAATTCCATCTATCATCATGGAACCGCTTTTAGGAGGTCGTTTGTCTAAATTGAATGACAACCTGGTGGCACGGCTCAAACAACGCCGTCCGGAAAGTAGTGTCGCTTCCTGGGCTTTCCGTTTTGCCGGTTCATTTCCGGACATTCTGACTGTGTTAAGTGGTATGACTTATATGGAACATCTGCAAGATAATCTCCGCACTTATTCTCCTTTGGAACCGTTGACAGATGAAGAAAAAGAGTTTCTCGAAGAAACGGCACAATTAATGTTGAAATATCCAACGATCCCTTGCAACGACTGCAAATATTGTATGCCATGTCCGTATGGGTTGGATATACCTGCTGTGTTGTTACATTACAACCGTTGTGTCAATGAAGGGAATGTCCCCAGGAACGGGCAGGATGAGAATTATGCGAAAGCCCGGCGTGCTTTTCTAGTCGGATATGACCGTAGCGTGCCCAAACTTCGTCAGGCAAGCCATTGCATCGGTTGTAACCAGTGTGTGGCACACTGTCCGCAGAACATTGATATTCCGAAAGAGCTGCATCGGATAGATCAATTCGTAGAACAATTGAAACAAGGTACTTTATAAAAGAAAAGATGGAAGAATTAATCAATTTACTACATACGGGAGGATATTCCTGTACTATTGCCAACAAAGGAGAAATCCGTACTTTCACTCAACGCGGTGTGGCTGATATCTATGATTTACTGACCCAGGAACCGGAGTTTCTTAAAGGAGCCTCGATTGCTGATAAGGTGGTTGGAAAGGGAGCTGCCGCCCTGATGATTCTGGGAGGTATCAAAGAGTTATATACTGATATTATCAGTACCAAAGCTCTGGAGTTGCTTCAGAAATCAGATATAAAAGTTGGTTTTACAGAGAAAGTACCTTTTATCTGGAACCGTAACCATACAGGAGGATGTCCTGTAGAGACAATGTGCAGCGAAGTGGAATCAGCAGAAGAAATATTACCACTGATCCGCGATTTTCTGGAAAAGATCAGAAATAAGAAGTAAAAAGAAGAAACTTGAAACACGAAATAAAGTATGAAAAGAAATACAGCTTGTTTATTCCTGTTCGGTAGCTTGCTTTCCATCTCGGGAATGGCACAGACTAAAAAGGATAGCATACAGGCCGGAAGAAATTATATGATTGATGAAGTCGTAGTCACCGGAACACGTAATGAAACCGATGTGCGTCATCTTCCGATGACCATTTCCGTAGTCGGCAGGCAACAAATTGAGAAAAGATATGAGCCTTCTCTTTTGCCGTTGTTAACGGAGCAGGTACCGGGATTATTCACTACCAGTCGTGGCATCATGGGATATGGCGTATCTACCGGAGCTGCAGGTGGCATGAGCTTGCGTGGTATCGGTGGTAGTCCGACAGCGGGATTATTGGTACTGATTGACGGTCATCCCCAGTACATGGGGTTGATGGGACATCCGATAGCGGATGCTTATCAATCTATGATGGCAGAGAAAGTGGAAGTTTTACGTGGTCCTGCATCTGTACTTTATGGTTCGAATGCCATGGGTGGTGTGATTAATATTGTTACCCGTCGGCAACAGGAAGAAGGTGTGAAGACGAATATGCAAGTTGGGTACGGTTCATATAACACGTTGCAGACTGAATTTTCCAACCGTGTCAAGAAGGGACGTTTCAGTAGTGTTGTAACCGGATCATATAATCGTACGGATGGTCATCGTCCTGATATGAAATTCGAACAATATGGTGGATATGCAAAACTAGGCTATGACATCAGTTCTTTCTGGAAAGTATGGGGAGATGTGAATGTAACCCATTTTAATGCTTCCAATCCGGGGACTATCCAAGTACCACTGATCGACAACGATTCCCGTATCACTCGTGGAATGACATCGTTTGCTTTGGAAAATCATTATGAAAAGACTTCAGGAGGTTTGAGCTTTTTCTATAACTGGGGACGGCATAAAATCAATGATGGTTATCAGATAGGAAAAGAACCACAAAAATCACATTTCAACTCTAAAGATAAGATGCTGGGGGTATCATGGTATCAGAGTGCCACTCTCTTTACCGGCAATCGTTTGACCGTAGGATTTGACTATCAGCACTTCGGAGGTAAATCGTGGAATAAAGTCTTAGCTACTGGCGAACATACTCCGGGAGTAGACAAACAAATGGATGAGTTTGCCGGATATGTTGATTTCCGCCAAGATATCAATAGTTGGTTCTCACTGGACGCAGGTATTCGTGTAGACCATCATTCGCATGTAGGTACTGAATGGATTCCACAAGGTGGATTAGCTTTTCATTTGCCGAAAAGTGGAGAACTGAAAGCAATGGTTAGTAAAGGATACCGTAATCCGACGATTCGTGAAATGTATATGTTTGCTCCTGCCAACCCGGAACTAAAACCGGAAAAACTGATAAGTTACGAACTTTCATACTCACAGCGTTTGTTGGAAGGCGCATTATCCTACGGAGTCAACCTTTATTATATCAATGGTGATAATGTAATTATGTCAAACGGCTTAATTCCTCCATTGAACATTAATTCTGGCGAAATAGAAAACTGGGGTATAGAAACAAGCATTGGTTATCGCATGAATTCGCATTGGAATGTCAATGCCAATTATAGCTGGCTCCACATGGAAAATCCTGTTCTTGCCGCTCCCGAACATAAACTGTATGCAGGAGTGGATTATACTTCCGGACGTTGGAGTGTATCAACGGGCATACAATATGTGAAAGGACTTTATACTTCTGTTGTAAAGGGTAGTGAGCAACAGGATCATTTTGTTTTATGGAATCTTCGTGGGAATTATCGTGTCTGCCGTTTCGCTAACCTCTTCATAAAAGGAGAAAACCTGCTGGCACAGCGTTATGAAATAAATGCAGGTTATCCTATGCCCAAAGCTACGTTTATGGGTGGTATTAATTTGAACTTCTAAATAATATAATGTATGGAATCAACTACTGTAAAACTCTATTCGCTGAATTACGGCAATGTGAAAACTTATCTGGCAGCCTCGTTATTCATCGTTGGCAACATCCTTTTTCCCCAATTTTTTCATCTCATACCACAAGGAGGAATAACCTGGCTGCCTATCTATTTTTTCACACTAGTCGGAGCTTATAAGTATGGATGGAAAGTCGGTCTGCTGACTGCTGTTCTTTCCCCTATTATCAACTCCTTACTTTTTGGTATGCCGATATCGGCGCTGCTGCCTGCTATCTTATTAAAGTCTGTATTGCTAGCCATTGCTGCCGGTTGGGCCGCACAACGCTTCGGGCGTATTTCTATTCCGGTATTGGTTGGCGTGGTACTTACTTATCAAGTTGTAGGAACATTGGGAGAGTGGATGTATATTGGTAATTTCTACAATGCCATTCAGGATTTCCGTATTGGAATTCCCGGAATGTGCCTGCAAGTATTCGGAGGTTATTTATTCATTAGATATTTGATTCGCAAATAACTTCCTGGTCAATAGCCGCTTTTTCCGGAAAAGAGTTAAAAGCCTTGAAAAAGAAAGTTCTCCTCTGTTGTGAATATCCATAACAGAGGAGAACTTTTTAAAATAGAACGCATCTATTCGCTTTTTATTTATCAATCTTCGTCGTCATCTTCCAGATCAGCGGCAGTGGGATTTCCTCCTTCTTTAGCATATCTGCTCGGACTCATCTTATAGTATTTTTTGAATACTTCCCGGAAATATTTTGTATCAGAGAATCCAACCATGTCTGAAATCTCATTAATAGCATATCCACCCTCTTTCAGTAACTCTGTAGCACGTTTCAAACGCATTACCCGGATAAATTCTGTCGGAGACTGTCCCGTCAATGCTTTCAACTTACAATAGAAACTGGTACGGCTCATGCCACTTGATTCACAGAGCACATCAACGGAAAATTCAGGGTTATTTATATTCTTATCCACGATTTTCTTTACACTTGATATAAACTTCCAATCAAGGCAGTTAGTACCGTTTGCAGACGGAACCATTGATTTCGCTTCTATATCCAGATTAGCATATCTCACGCGCAACAGTTCCCGGTTTGCTAATAAATTAGCAATATTTGCCCGTAAAATTTTCACGCTAAAAGGTTTAATGAGATATTCATCTGCACCGATTGACAGTCCGTCAAGAATATTATTTTCATCTCCTAAGGCTGTGAGCAACAATACAGGAATATGTGAAGTCTCAATATCACTTTTGATAGCGACACACAGTTCATCTCCCCGCATCTCCGGCATCATAATATCAGAAAGAACCAGTTCCGGCCAGAACTCTTTGATAATAATCAATGCTTCCTTTCCATTGGCACAAGCTTGTACATTATATATAGAAGATAATGAACTGACCAAATAAGAGCGTAATTCATCATTGTCTTCTACAACAAGAATCCGTTGCAAATTTGGATTATCTATGGTAGCAGTTGTTTTTGCAGGTACATTGGGAGTAGGTAGGACAGGAGCCAACGCTTCAAATTTAGAGGGTGCTTCCTCACCGGTATTTTGAAAGTTCTTATTGCTTTTCGGAAAGACTATTTTGATTGTCGTGCCTTGATGTTCAACACTCTCTACACTAATCTTACCACCATGAAGGCTGACCAGTTTTCCCACCAGCATTAATCCTATACCACTACCTGTCACTTTGGAGTTAATGGCATTGCTCGCACGAAAATGTAGCTTGAACAACTTACTTTGTTCACTGGCAGGAATACCGATACCTGTATCCTTGATAATCACTTTCCATGAATCGTTCGTATCAGATACGGAAATACTGACCTTTCCACTTTCCGGAGTATATTTTAGCGAGTTCGATATTATATTCTTCAAAATAGAATCCATCTTCTCCTTATCAAACAATACATTCAGATAGCTGAAAGTACTCTCGTATGTATACTCAATACGCTTAATAGCTGCATAAGAAGAGAATGTATCATATATTTCATTCATATAGCTATTCAGTTCATACTCAGAAACACTCATTTTAGAGGAATATATATCCGTTCGTTCAAAATTAATCAGATTGCTGACCAATCGCAAAAGAGATTCCACATTCCTCAATGCAATATTCGTACGGGTTATTCCATTGTCGGTTAGAGTCTCTTCTTCCAGTAATTCCTCCAAGGGTGCTTTTATCAAAGTTAATGGTTCTTCGTCAAATTTGGTGGTAATCTCTTTTTTATTTCGACGGTTTTCCTCTTCTTCTTTCTTAATCCTATAAAAAGTTGTAGATATGTTTGCTTTTTAGTAACTTTAAAGACACCACATCATTAAGAGTTACAATGCAACAAGCCATATCTACAACGTACAAATATACATCAAAAAAAGAAAATACTCCTACAAATAGGGGATTATTTCATGATTTCAGATTCAGTCTTGGTTACGATAATCTGCAACAAGATGGTATCTCTGAAGCTGTTGGCTCATTGACGGTCTTTTTACATACGGCTGGCAAGGGGGCTTCCTGTCCTTATTGCGGACATTTCAGTCACCGGTTGCACAGTTACTACTCCCGTCATATTCAGGATCTTGAAGTTTACGGTCATACTTTGGAGTTAGTCATAAAGGTTGGCAAATATTATTGTGACAATGTTTCTTGTCCGCAAAAAATATTCTGCGAACCGTTGTCTTTTCTGGCTCGTCGGTATGGTAGACGGAGCTATCTTGTTGAGGAACGCATCAGATCGATAAGCTTGGAACTTACTTCCCGAAAGGCCTCTTCTCTTTTGCAGCTGTTCCATATAACGGCCAGTAGCTCTTCCTGCTTACGCATTCTACAACAGTACGGGCAACATAATCCTATGCATAATAAAAGTATTTATGTAGGTATTGATGATTTTGCCTATAAAAAAGGTAAGGATTATATGAGTGTGGTCGTAGACCAGATGACACACATGCCTATTGCTTTGTTAGAGGATAGAAGCGGAGAAGCACTTGATAACTGGCTCATCCGGAATCCTCAAATACAATATATAACGAGAGACCGTGGAAGATGTTTCACAGAGGCTATAAACAGAATAATCCCTGGTGTTACACAAATCTGCGACCGGTTCCATCTAACCAAGAATATGACGGACACGATGATACCGGAAATAGAGAAAATGATTCGTCAGACCAAGCAAAAGCTCAAATACGAATATCCTGACAGAGACACGGCTTCTTCGTTAATTCTTCAGGACATATTTAACATGGGAGATGTCCGACACAGAGAAAAATTGAAGATATACAGGGAAAGCCTGAACTTAAAAATGCAGGGGATGACCATTGAGCAGACAGCCGCACATTTGGGCAAGAAAAGTCGCTACATTTATAAGCTCATTCACAACAGGAGAATAGGGGCATACTTGAATGAGCAACAGAAGACAGCTCTTAAATATGTATCCGAACTGGCTACAATCATTAGTGCGGGCTGTATTACCCGAAATATATTGGCACAAAAAATGGGGAGTAAAATCAGTGGCGCACTTATTGGAAGGATAACATCCAGCTTGCGAAAAATGTATCAACAAAAGAGGAAGGAAGTCAAGGAGCATAATGAGAGCATTGAAAACGGAAGTAAAACACAGAGAGTTTCACAGAATCAGATACGCAAATACATTCTAAAGGGAGAATCGGATAATCCTAAACTGGCGGAACTATATAAGTCCTCACCACAGATAAAAGAACTCTTAAGCGTGTGTCAGGATTTCAGAGATATGATTAATGGGAACACTTATGATAAGGATATTAGAAAGTGGATTGAAAAAGCGAAGGCAACACGGAATATGGCACTGACGAACTTTGCATATGGTATTGAAAAAGACTGGGAGGCAGTACAGGCAGCTATTGATATCCCCTTCAGTAATGGATTACTGGAGGGGACAGTGAATAAAATTAAAGCGCTAAAAAGGCAGATGTACAATAGGGCAGGAAGTAAACTACTGAGAGCCAAGATTCTTTATTCACAATAGAAGAAGTACCACCAAATTTGACGAAGAACCAAGTTAATGGGGTACGTATATCATGAGCTGTATTGATAAAGAACTGCGTTTTTTCATCAGATATATTCTTTTGTTTTCTTAGATTTATCACACGTAGAACGAAATAAAATCCCCCTATTACCAACAGAATATAACACAAGATAGCCCACCAACTCGACCAAAAAGGTTGCGTGATGATAATTTTCATAGCACGTTCCTGAAAAACAATGTCATGTTCTTCTCTGGATATAGCACGTACATGAAGAATATATCTACCTGGAGGCAAATTGGTAAAACGAATCAAATTATTTGCTCCCGGTTGAGTCCATTTCTCATAAAAGCCTTCTAATTTCCACGAATATAGTGCATTTCCGGGAGAATCATAATTGATTGTAGAAACTTCAAATGAAAACGTATTCTCATCATAAGCCAGCTCTAATACATCTGTCTCATCGATACTCTTCTGTAAAGGGGAATCCTTGACACCCGGATAAACAGGTTGATAAGACAGATGAAAGTCGCTAAATACCAATCTGGAGAACTTATAATCTGGGAATTTCACATTCATCGGAAGTTCAATTGCTCCATCCGTACTACCGAATACAAAGTTTTTATTTTTACGCACCGTTCCTGCCGCTGCGTTAAAGTATGCAGGCAACAAACCTTCTCCTCTAGTCCAATTACGAAATATCTTTTCTTTAGTATGAAAACAGGTTATTCCGTTCTCTGTACTCATCATTATACGTCCATCTACTTCCGGCAATATTGTAAATATTCTATTTGAAACTAAAGCAGAATTATCAGAAAAATAATGTTCGAAAGTCTTATCTTGAGGATTATAGATAAATACTCCCATACCATTTGTCCCGATATATAACAACCCATTATCTGCCTGATAAAGCGTATTAATATAAGTGATTCCTATCTCCATTTCAATATACTGATATTCACCAGTATTTCGATTCAATAAATACAAGCCAGCAGCAGTTCCGATCCACATATTATCTTTGTCTTTTTCAACAATTGATGTTATAGAATTCAATCCCGGATATAGACGTGCACTGTTAGTCTCCAAATCAAAACATTTTAGATTATAATAACCTCCCGACCAGATATGTCCTCTTGAATCTTTAACTATATCACGAATATATTTATCCGGACGCATATTGACGTGAGAAAGAAGGTAAGGAGAGAAGTATTCAACTGATAGCGTTTCTTTATTTATTTTATAAATGCCGGAAGTATATCCTCCTGCCCATATAATGCCAGGAGCCACTTCACATAAAGTAATAAATATATGATTCTTGTCCTTTAGTTGGTGATTAAAAGAGCTTAGAAATGAATGCCACTGACCTGTTTTTGAATTATAAAGACTAATACCATTACTAGTTCCAAACCACAGATCACCTTCATGATCTTCGATAACCGCTTGTACCTGATCATTGATTAATGACTGTGCATTACCCATAGCATGTTTCATCCAATGATAATTTTCATAGCGATTATCAATCACTGTAGTTCCTGTTGGATAATTAGCAAGCCATATCCGCTTTTCTTCATCTACAAAAACATCATTGATATTATTTCCATTCATTTCATTATAACTCTGATAATTAGCAATAATGTAATCTTCCAGTTCACAGGTATTTACGTTAACTTTATACACCCCCATTCCTTCCGTTGCAATCAGTAACTCTGTTTCATTCAATGGGCTGATACGAGCTATGTTTACATCACTAAGATCAGCGTCCGGACGTATAATTTCCTGTGTATTCATATCGTACACAAAAACTCCTCTTTCAAATGAACCAATGAACAATCTTTTTAATTGCCGATGAAAATACAGTTCACTCACCTGTGCATGAAAATAGTCCAGTGTTTCAACAGGCATGGTCTCTAAAATACCATTCTCCAGTTTGACATATCGTACGCCCGTCTCCGTTGCTATAAAGAAATGGTGCTCATCTACTTGTTCTATTGCCGTAATACTACTATGCAATACATTGGGAAATCGAACTATATGAGCATCTTTAATATTATACAGCAATACAGTATCTTTACGACATATCCAGATATTATCATTGCGATCCAGATAACCACAACTTATTGCTTCAGAGGTATCCGGTAATTTATATACCATTTTGAAATCGTCTCTGTCGGCTTCGTATTGAAAGACTCGTCCTTGTTTGCCAACCACCCATATACCGATATGTGGTTCTGTATATAACCATCCCAAACGTATGGGAGCATCCAAAATAGTGCCTTCTTTATTTAATTTATAGTGTTTTATATCTTTACCGTTGTATCGGTCCATCCCTTCATTTGTAAGAAACCACATATAACCCTGAGCATCTTTCTGAATATTGAATATCCGGCGATTGCTCAAGCCATCTTCTATTCCTATATATTTGTATGTTTGTGCTGTAACCCAAACAGGAAAAAAGAAAAGAATATATACAATATATTTCATATAAACAGTTGTTTTTTAAACTACTTCTAACGATCATATAAACATAACAGTTAACGAAACTAGACAAAAGCAATGACAAATGCAAAGAAATAGGAGAGATTCTATAAGAAAACATCTATTTAGAAACATTTTTATTTCCAAAGTTGATTATTTACTTTGCGAAGTTGATTTATCTGAAAGTGTTCTTTTGCTATATGTTATAATTAGCGCATGTTTTGTTTTTGTTAATTTAACCAATCAGATTTGATTCCAGTTTCTTCTTATAGACCCATATACTTATTGTAAAATAAATAAGTGCCTGTATCCAGAGAGTTATATATTCCGGTCTGATATCAGCCATACTGGCTCCCATAGAATTCAGTTTCACAAAAGCGAGTGTGCCTGGTGCAGCAGGGAAAATGTAATGGGCCACTTTCCAATACCAAGGCATTAGTTCCATTGGATAGGAAACGCCGGAAAGAAAGATTAATCCTACGGAGAAGAAGGCGATCATGAGTAGGGGAGCCTCAGAATCCGTAAAATACCTGGACGCAGCTAATCCCAGGAAAGAAGTTGCCATCAAATATGGAATCAATAATAGTACGATGTACAATCCGTTTCCAATATTGGGGATACTGAAAAAGTGAGGGAGCAAGCCTAATAGAAAAAAGGCAAAGATGGCATAAAGAGCACAGTACACGGACGTTTTTCCTGCCACTATACGAATGGCAACTCCCCAGCCATACCCAAAAGGAGTATATGCGCGGATTCCTTTACTACTGTATTCTTCTCCGGTCACCATGCCAATAACCATCAGTAAGGTCTGGAAAATTATAATCATCATGACTGCCGGAATAAGATAGGAACCATATCCTTCGGTATAATTGTAGAGTGCAGTGCCTTCCACATTAATCGGTTTCGCCATAGCTACGGCAAGCAATCCTTGTGGTGGAAGAAACACCGCTTCATCTGGCCGGTATTTATCATTAATAGCCAACATGACACGTGAAGAAGCACCTTGCAAAGCTTCGAAATACAAGAAGGCATCAGTAGTTGCATAAAGGGAAAATACGGCTTCATCTCCCCGGAACACCCGTTCCTCAAAGTCATGAGGCAGATAGAGTATTCCCTGTACTTTGCCTTCTTTCATCCATTCTTTTGCTTCATGATAGTCCATAGCCTGACTGGAAATCTCTGCCTGGGGAGTAGCATCCAGCCAACGGATAAAATCACGGCTCAATTCACTGTGCGAATTGTCGACTACGGCAACAGGTACATCGGTTACAATATTCGGTGCATACATATAATTGTAGAGCAACCCGTAAACGAAGATTCCTCCCATCAACACCAGTAAAACCGCATAACTGGTACTGATAGCTAGAAATTCACGACGAATGATGAATGATAACTGTTGTAACTTACTTAATGTTTTCATACTTATGACTTTCTATAGCTCGTTTTAAATGAGGAAGCAGCGACAGGGCCAGCAACGGGAAGATACAGAGTATCACAGCCGATGGCCAAAGATGGATAAACCCACCGCCTCCATAGAGCATGGTTTGCATCATTTCCGTAAAATGACGGACAGGGAACAAATTGGAAGCATCCCTCACCAACGGATACATATTGGGAACCGGAAAGGTTACTCCGGACAAAGTAGCCCCCAGAGAACCTACCATAGAAACTACGCTTATAACCAACGATATTGCCGGAAACAGCGAGAATAAAAACAGCCCTAAAGCCTGTGTTGCAATGATGAAAAGCACAGTCATGATATTCATTAACCACCAACTCCCCTGAAAAGGAATATGCAAAATACCAAACATGACGTAATTAGCCAACCATCCTATCAGTATATATATAATGGTATAAGGTAATAATTTACCTAAAACAGCTGTCACTATATTGCCTTTTGCAGTCGCCAGCCAATCATCTGCTGTGCGGAACTTGATTTCAATGCCAACCGCATACACGGTAATCAACAGAATCAAAACCTGAAACAGCACAAAGAAAAAGGGCTGACTTAAATATACCGAATAATCCAGACTAGGGTTATATATCGGATGGTTATTAGCCTGTACGGGTAATAAAAAGGTGGTAATCTGATCCTGTTCTACTCCGAGTGCCATCGCTTGCATCACCACAGGAGAAAGAGCCACCGGAGCTAAGGAAGTTTCGAATGCCGCCATCAACTCACCACCTACCGACATTAATGCATAATGATAATAGTAGGAGAGTGTTGCATTCTTTCCGGTAATCGCATTCTGTTCAAATTGGGGAGGTATGGAAAGATATCCATAAATCTCTTTCTTTTGCACAGATTCACGGGCAGCTGCTTCATTTACAAAATGCTTTGTCACTTTAAAAGTTGGTACGGCAGAAATATTCCTGACTATCGTCCGGGAAGTAGCAGTATGATCCTGATCGACAATACCAATAGGAATGTTTTCCATCTGTCCGTTACCAAAGATCGTAGCCATAAAGAAAAGGGTGAACAATGGCAAGACAATGCAGACACCAAAATAAAGGCGCCGTGAAGTCATTCGCCGCCACTCTCTGAGCAGTACGGAACGAAAAGGGGAATATGTTTGTGATTCATCCATTCTCTGGTTTATTTGATGTCGATTAATCTAAAGTCAATAACACGGACATGCCGGGACGCAAGTCATCTACCTTTTGGGTTGGACGGGCATGAATCTCAAAGGTACGTAAGTCATAACTTCCGGTTTGCTTGGTTGATTTCCAGGTAGCAAAACTGCCTAGCGGACTAATATAATAGATTTTGAATTCAATATTTTTTTTACCGATAGCGGGCACATCCGCAACAAATGTTTCGTCCATTTTAAATTGCGGCATCAGATCTTCACGCACGTTAAGAACAACATGTATATCATCCATCACCACCAAATTCATAATGGGAGTTCCCGGTGCAACCAACTCTCCACGTTTAGGGAAGATTGTTGCTATCTGACCGTTTTCCGGAGCGGTCAACCGAGCATCGACCAGCAAAGCCGAGACTTCATCCACTGTGCTTCGAGCAGCATCCACCATGCTGGCAGCAGACGCTTTATCTTCTTTTTGTGCACCATCTACAGCCATCTGATACTGTTCATAGGCAGCACGTTCGGCTGCTACAGCCGCTTTATACATAGCTTCTACTTCATCCTTTCTTTGAGAAGTAATGACACTGTCCTTATATAAAGTAAGAATACGGTTGTAAGTTGTCTGGGCGAGAGTAAGATCGCTCTTCGTTTTATTCCATAATTGCAGTGCAGTAGCCACGATCTGACGACGGGTTCCGGCATCTATTTTCTTGTTCTGTTGTACTGCCACCTGTTCCAAGGCATTCACTTGTTGATACTTGGCATGTACTTCAGGGCTATTAATGACGACAAGAGTATCTCCCTGGTGTACCCAGTCTCCCTCCTGAACGAAGAAAGTGTCGATACGGCCGGGAAGTTTCCCACTGATACGGATTTCTGTTGCTTCAGCTTGTCCTTGCAAGACCAGCGGCTGTTTATGCATTAATATAACTCCCAAGCCGGTGAAAATACCGACAGCCAGAAGAATGATGACAAAAGCCCATGATAGGGTTTTACTAGTTGGTTTCATTGTTTGTTACGGTTTAGGTTGATAGTTTGCAAATTGTTCCGGTGTGCCACAAAGCGAGAGTAGATTCATTAGTGCCACATCATATTCATAATATGCTGCCAGGCGAGCCACTTTTACACTGGCAAGCATGGTTTCAGCATCAATAACTTCGGTAGAAGTTGCCATCCCTTCTGTAAATGATTTCTTTCGGATGCGTACCAATTCTTCACTTAAAGCAATCGTTGCATTTAAAGCTTTTACATTATCCTGTGCCTTTTCCAGCTGCGTATAAAGCTTATCTACCCCAACAGCCAGATCATCACGGGCCTTCATCTGGCCTAAAGCCAGAGTTTGTTCCGTTAATTTTGATTGCCGCACTCTTTTTTCACGATCCAGTCCGTCAAAGAGGTTCCATGTAAAACCAATGCCTACCATGGTACGCGGTAATAAATTACTCTGAATGCCATGCGAATACAAGGTCTGTTTTCCGAAAAGGGCTATATTCGGCAAATAACCGCTTTGGGCAATCCGCACTTCTTGTTTGGCAATATGCTGCTGCAGCTGTAATTGGTTGAGTGTATAGTTCCCACTGTTTACTGAAAGATCAAATAGCATTTTAGGTGGCAATGAATCATTCATAAAAAGGGGAGAGGTAGGAATGATATTGGCATCTGCATCCTTTTTATTCAGCAAAACCTTTAAGGCACTTTGCACTACTGTTTCTTCTTTTCGCGCAGCTTCCAATGCACGTTTGGCTTCATCCATATTTACCTGGGCAAAAAGCCTTCCTGCTTTGTCAATCATTCCTGCTGCCTCTAACTTCAAGGCATTTTCATAATGTTTCTTCAATCCGTTGTAGGTTTCTTCACGAACCGTCACAATTTGTTGTGCCAGTCGAAGCCCGTAATAGCTTTCAACCAATAAACTTTGCTGATTGGCCGATACCTGTGCCCGACTTTCCCGTGCCAGATCGACCATCGTTCTTCCGATGTTGGTGGCATGAAAACGCTTACCACCGGAAAAGAGTACCCACTCGGCTGATAAATCAACAGTTGTCAAATTTCTTGGAGTCAAAGGAAATATAAGGGTATTTGCCCCAATTTGATCCAGTATAGACGAAATGATCTGGTCATCCGGAATAATCGAATGTACAAAGTCTTTAGCCGGATCGGTAAACTGCGATAAAGGCTGTTTAACTTCGATCTTCTCCGACATGTGTACAAACGCACCTGTAGACTGAAGACTGGGATACCAGAAAGCATTCAACTTATCACGTTCAGCCTTCGCAATCTCAATACTCTTATCCGCTATTTTCAGACTCTGATTTCCTTGATTCAACAGATGCAGTGATTCTTCGAAACTTAATGGTGTCTGTGCATCTATCTGACCGATGGAAAAATACAAAGTCAATAGTATACAAAGTCGCTTATTTTTTTTCATACTGGTTAGGTTATATCTGAATTTGAGATATTCTAACAGATGAAAAGAGAGGTTTGTTCATCAGAAAGAATATAGCAATACAACAAAAGAAGGTTTCAGCGCTCTTTTATAAGATGTTCTATTTTTCATCTTCTCTTTGAATCATGCTTGTGTCATTTCTATCAGATAGAAAAAATGATGCATAAAATAATGCAAGTATATGCAATAAGCGTGTTATTAATGGATATAAACTACTTGATTATACAAAATATAAATGCATATTGGAGTTGTTTCTTTAAAGGAAAAGCTCCGTTCCTTTAAATGGAACCAACCGTTGGTCGGTGAGAAGCGTGTTCTCCCTTTAAAAGGAAGCTACCAAATAGCCCATAAAGTACCTGTTTGTTTCTAAATCTTATTTATTTTGCTAGAAACTAAATCTGTCAATTTGAAATAATATAAGCAACTTTATTCTCACATATTCAATATTCATTCTCTATTTAGAACCTAGTGATAGATTATTCACTAAAATAGTTTATATCTGAATCTTATTAACCGGAAATCCTGGAGTTTTTTCTATAGCGACTATCGTCAATCTGTATATTTTTAATTATACGGGCTACTAATATGCGTTTTTTTATATCCGGTTGTTTTTCATCAAAACAAAAGAATTGAAGATGCTTTGATTTCTCTTTTTTCTTGCATTAAAATTTCTGCGATTTTATTTGAGATATAAAAATTATGTTTACCTTTGCATCACCATTTCATAAGGCTTTTGAGTCGAGAAATGCAGTAAATATGCGGTAATAGCTCAGTTGGTAGAGCGGCGGCTTCCCAAGCCGCAGGTCGCGAGTTCGAGCCTCGTTTACCGCTCTTTTGAAAATCAGGTGGTTATCTTAAATAAACTGCCTGATTTTTTATTTTTCAAGCCCCCTTTTCTATGGTTTTATCTATTATCGGACGAAACCTAAACTGAACTATTGTAGAATAACCCTAATTGAATAACCAATATGGCTAAGAAAATAGAGAAATATCTCCCCGTAGATTACAGTGACAGTTTTTCCATAGAAGTTACAGAAAATCGTTTGTCTCCTAAAGATATTATTTTAAAAGTCTTTGCTCATAACCCCGCTTGGCTCCGAATGTTGTATGCAATAAGGGCCTGTTTAGTCAAACCTTTCGGTATAGAAACTAAAGCTATTGAAAGTGAAGAACTTATTATAGAGGAAGACAAACAAGAAGCAATTATGAGAAAAGACGATAAACATTTATTGTTTTATGTCGATATTTTCATTACACCATTGGAAACAGGAAAACAAATGATTGAGGTTACCACATTAGTAAAATACCATAATTGGGTAGGAAAGGCTTATTTCTTTTGTATAAAACCTTTTCATCGGGTCATAGTGCCTTTAGTTCTCAAAAAGGCGCTATGCTGAACAAGCATAGTCGCGGATGCAACGATATAACGAATATGAAAAATGAGATATGTAATATAGAAGCAAATGACTTTAGAAAATTAATGCATGAAGAATAGGGCAGTTCATGCATTTTTCGTATTTTTGCACCCTGTTTTAACACTCAAGAAAACTTTAAATAGAAAAATATAATGGCAAAAGAACTGAAAGACCTTACCAAACGTAGTGAAAACTACTCACAGTGGTATAACGATTTGGTGGTAAAAGCTGATTTGGCAGAACAATCTGCCGTGCGCGGATGTATGGTGATTAAGCCTTACGGATACGCTATCTGGGAGAAAATGCAACGTCAATTGGACGACATGTTCAAGGAAACAGGACACGTAAATGCATATTTCCCGCTATTAATCCCGAAATCATTCTTAAGCCGCGAAGCAGAACACGTAGAAGGGTTTGCGAAAGAGTGTGCCGTAGTAACACATTATCGCTTGAAGAATGCGGAAGACGGTTCAGGAGTCGTAGTAGATCCTGCAGCTAAATTGGAAGAGGAATTAATTATCCGTCCGACATCAGAAACAATCATCTGGAATACTTATAAGAACTGGATTCAGTCATACCGTGACCTGCCTATTCTCTGCAACCAATGGGCGAACGTTTTCCGTTGGGAAATGCGTACCCGTCTTTTCCTGCGTACTGCCGAATTCCTGTGGCAAGAGGGACATACCGCTCATGCTACCCGTGAAGAAGCAGAGGAAGAAGCAATCAGAATGTTGAATGTATATGGTGAATTTGCAGAAAAATATATGGCTGTTCCCGTTGTAAAGGGAGTGAAATCAGCCAATGAACGTTTTGCAGGTGCACTTGACACTTACACAATAGAAGCCATGATGCAAGACGGAAAAGCATTGCAAAGTGGTACTTCCCACTTCCTGGGACAAAACTTTGCAAAGGCATTCGATGTTCAGTTCGTTAACAAGGAAAACAAGATGGAGTATGTTTGGGCTACTTCATGGGGTGTTTCTACTCGTTTGATGGGTGCATTGATTATGACTCACTCGGATGACAACGGATTGGTATTACCTCCACATTTGGCTCCGATTCAGGTAGTAATCGTTCCTATCTATAAGAATGACGAACAACTGAAACAAATTGATGCTAAAGTAGAAGGCATTGTAGCTAAGTTGAAAGCACTGGGCATCTCTGTGAAATATGATAATGCAGATAACAAACGCCCGGGCTTCAAATTCGCTGATTATGAATTGAAGGGTGTACCTGTTCGTTTGGTTATGGGTGGTCGCGATCTTGAAAACAACACGATGGAAGTGATGCGCCGTGATACACTGGAAAAAGAAACAGTTACCTGTGAAGGCATTGAAACATACGTTCAGAACCTGCTTGAAGAAATGCAGGCTAATATCTACAAAAAAGCATTGGACTACCGTAACTCCAAGATTACAACAGTAGACACCTATGACGAATTTAAAGAAAAAATCGAAGAAGGCGGATTTATTCTGGCTCATTGGGATGGAACTACTGAAACCGAAGAAAAAATTAAGGAAGAAACTAAAGCAACCATTCGTTGTATTCCGTTCGAGTCATTTGTTCCGGGAGACAAAGAACCTGGTAAATGTATGGTAACAGGTAAACCATCTGCTTGCCGCGTGATATTTGCACGTTCTTATTAAACAAAATTCGCACATAATTATAAAAAGGATGGAAACGGCTCAATCGCTTTCATCCTTTTCTTTTTTTCCTTCCATATTATATTATTTATGGCCTGTCCTAACAGTTCATTAGACATTCAATAGTTATTTCAAGCTCTTTTTTCAATCCATTTCAGTTTTATTTCAGAAATATCCCTTTTCTTTGTAGTATGTAAAAAAGAAAGGAGACAAAATTATGAAGATATTGATTGTAGAAGACGAACCCTCTTTGAGAGAACTGATTCAATGTTCACTTGAAAAAGAACGTTACGTTGTAGAAACAGCCAGTGACTTCAATTCTGCTCTACGCAAAATTGAAGATTACGACTATGATTGTATCTTATTGGACATCATGCTACCGGACGGAAGCGGACTTGATCTTCTTGAACGACTGAAAGCTCTCCATAAGCGGGAGAACGTGATTATTATTTCCGCGAAAGACTCTCTGGAAGACAAAGTTTTGGGATTAGAACTGGGAGCGGACGATTATTTGCCAAAGCCATTTCATTTGGTTGAACTAAATGCACGAATTAAAAGCGTGATTCGTCGCCATCAGCATGATGGAGAGATTGATATCCGCCAAGGCAACGTACGGATAGAACCGGATAAATATCGTGTATTTGTCAACGAGCAGGAAGTGGAACTAAATAGAAAAGAATATGATATCCTGTTATATTTTATCAATCGCCCTGGGAGATTAATCAATAAAAACACTTTGGCCGAATCAGTGTGGGGAGACCATATCGATCAGGTCGATAATTTTGACTTCATATATGCACAAATCAAGAATCTTCGCAAAAAGCTCAAAGATTCCGGTGCAACTATTGAAATTAAAGCAGTCTATGGATTTGGGTATAAAATGATAGTAGAATAAAAAAGAAAGAAATTATTGTCCATGAAATTAATATATTACATCATTCTTCGTATTACTCTTGCTCTGACCCTTATACTGACGGTCTGGGCTATCTTCTTTTATGTTACGATGATCGATGAAGTCAACGATGAAGTGGATGATGCTTTGGAAGATTATTCGGAAACCATCATTATCCGGGCATTGGCAGGAGAGGAGCTACCTTCTAAAACCAATGGCTCCAACAATCAATATTATATGATGGAAGTAAGCAAAGAGTATGCGGAAAGCCGGGAGGATATTCAGTATAAAGACTCTATGGTATACATTGAAGAAAAAGGAGAGACCGAGCCGGCACGTATTCTTACTACTATCTTTAAAGATGATGAAGGACGATACCACGAGCTGACAGTATCAACTCCCAGCATTGAAAAAGACGATTTGAGAGATGCCATCCAGGTGTGGATTATATTTTTATATGTAGCTTTATTATTCTGCATTATTATCATTTCCGTATGGGTATTTTACCGGAATATGCGACCGCTCTATGTACTTCTACACTGGCTGGACGGTTATCAAACAGGAAAAAGAAATAAACCTTTGAGTAACGATACTCAAATCACGGAATTCCGGAAATTAAATGAGGCTGCCATTCGTTATGTGGAACGTACGGAGCAGATGTTCGAACAACAAAAACAGTTTATCGGAAATGCTTCACACGAGATACAAACTCCACTTGCTATCTGCCGTAATCGATTGGAAATGTTGATGGAAGATGATTCGCTATCAGAAAAACAACTGGAAGAACTGATGAAAACGCATCAGACTTTAGAATACATCACTAAATTAAACAAATCCCTATTATTGCTTTCCAAGATTGATAATGGTCAGTTTACGGATACCAAAGAATTGGAACTCAATGTACTTCTCAAACAATATCTGCAAGATTACGAAGAAGTTTATGATTATCGCAACATAGAAGTCACGATAGATGAACAAGGCGTTTTCAAGGTGACAATGAACGAATCCCTGGCTGTTGCTTTACTCACTAACCTCCTGAAAAATGCATTTGTACATAATATTGACGGGGGACATATCCGAATCACCGTTACTAAGAACGGCATTACTTTCCGAAATTCGGGAGTGGAACATCCGCTGAACAAGGAACATATCTTCGAACGTTTCTATCAGGGTAGCAAAAAAGAAGGATCTACAGGGCTGGGATTAGCTATAGCCGATTCCATCTGTCGTTTGCAACATCTGAATATAAAATATTACTTCGAGCAGAATGAACATTGCTTCGAGATTTCCCAATCATAAGATTCATCTGAAAAACACAGAGGACACGGATTTTAAGTGAACGACCTGTCGGTTATCATAAAACCAATTTGTCAGGTATATCCATTCACCTGTTTCTCCGTGTCCTCTGCGTCTTTTATAGTGAGCAGGTTATCGGGATCGTATTTCTCTCCTCATAAACATGATATAAGAAATAGCGAAGCAAATAACCGTTGCCGCAATCAATCCGGTCAACTGTGGCCATACAACTAAAAGACTTTGTCCCAATGGGAGCGGACTAGGGATAGCTCCCTGTACCTGTTCCATAGTCAATGGCCCCAAACTTCTGACAGAAGGCATCAATAGTGTGGTGGTAGCTTCATTAAACAGTTCACTCGGTGCCAAACGCATCAACCCTAGAATAAACTTCTGATAACTGATAATCTGATAAGGTGATGCCATCTGTGACGGACTCAACCCTTTTGCCACCAAATTAACAATCATGGTATAGAATACACTAAAAAACAACCAAACAGCCACAGATGCTAAGGCAGAAGTCGCTGCCTGACGGAAACGGAGTGAGAACAGAATAGCCAGATTCAACCAGAATGCTACATAAAAGATACTGGTAATGATGAAGAAAACAATTCTCCAAAACTCTTCTGCCGTAGGAGGAATGCCAATAGCAATCAGCCCACATCCCATCACCAGAAAGCCCAATACAAACAACATGATTCCTATCACAATCAGAGCAGCTACAAACTTCGCATTGATAATGCAATCGCGATGAATAGGCTGGGACAGCATACGGCTCAATGTGCCTTTATTTTGTTCGGAATTGACAGCATCAAATCCCAAAGCGATTCCCAATAGGGGACCTAAGAAGTTAATAAACAGCACAAAAGAGGGGAGAGTCCCATCTGAAACCGTAAACAACTTCAAGAAAAGAAACGAACCGTCCGGATCATTAGGTTTGATGGCTTCACTAATATTGGTGAGTGCTGTATATAGCGACCCCATACAGGTAAGTGCTATAATACCTATTAGTATAATAAAACGCCAACTTTTGACATGATCGGAAATTTCCTTGTTGACGATAACCCAAAAAGGATGATTGACTTTATTCATGTCTTTCTCCTCCTTCCTCAAAATAATGGTTATAAATATCAGACAATTCCTGCTTCTTATCTTTCAATTCTGCCATATCGATCAAAGCAAGTAATTGGCCATTACTGAACAAACCTACCCGGTCGCACACTTTCTGTACCTGATCCAGATGATGGGAAGAGAAAAGCACTGTCAGTCCTTCTTCTTTACTCAACCAGCGAATCAGTTCGATAAATTCCTGAACACCTGCAGGGTCAATCCCTGAAGTCGGCTCATCGAGAATAATAATCTCCGGATTTTTAATAAGTACATCAGCCAATCCCAACCGCTGTCTCATACCACGAGAGTATTTCCCTGTCTTTTTGGCTAACTGATCTTCAAGGCCTACCCGCTTCATCAGTTCCATAGCCTTGGTTTTTGCCTCTTTATCAGAAATACCATTTAATCGCGCTGTATAGATCAAATTCTCCGGTCCTGTCATATCATCATAGAATCCTACATCTTCTGGCAAATACCCAATTTTCCTTTTTACTTCAATGGGGTGTGTAGTAGAATTGATTCCACAAATTTCAACTGTTCCCGAAGTAGGCTCTGTCAATCCCAACATCATTAAGATAGTAGTTGATTTTCCAGCACCATTCGGTCCCAGTAATCCGAAGATTTCTCCTTTCCAGATATTCAGGCGAATATGATCTACAGCAGTGAAATTACCGTATTGTTTGGTCAAATCGGTAAGTACGATCACTTGTTCACCCATAATTTACCTCCTTCCATATTTACGGAACAGATAGTAAACCACGCCGATGGTGGCAATAATGATAAGAACGCCTACCCATCCCCATATCATCGGAGTTTTTACTGCAACTCTGAACTGCGCATCGGCATTTACTTCAGGAGTTTTTGCCATGATGGTAGTCACATAGTCGCCTGGCAATGCTTTTTTAGAAGCTTTCAAAGTAGCCATAACCGTTGATGTCTCTCCGGCTTTTAGTGCATCGATTTTTGAAGGTTCGAAAGTTACTTCCCAGTCAGCAGGTTTATTAGCAGACAGCTGAATATCTTTCAGTAATGAAGAACCTGTATTTCTGACTTCCAGTTCTATTTTCTTTATATCACCTGCTGTGACATCTGTACTCAATAACCCACGGGGAGTAGTCAGTTCCATTTGATAAGAGCCGGTAACAACCACTTCTAGTTCCAATTCGGCAGAAGTGGTACCTGTAGCAGCGCGTACCGGAATTTTGTAACTACCGGCTTCTACATTGGCAGGAGGAGTAATATCTATGCTTACATTTTGAGTGCTGTTGGCTTCCACTTGTGCAGAAGTGGCTTGCTTATAGTTAGGTTTAAAAACTACATTCCAACCTCTGGGTGCATTAGCCATCAAAGCATATAGCTGCTGGTCGGCAGTCTGATTCTTTAAAGTGGCGCTGAAAGTGAAGGTTGATTTGGAATTTCCCTGCATGTTGGGTTGGTCGGTAGTAAATTCAGTCTGGTATGTTCCTTTTTGAGCAACCACCACATCCAATGGAAGTTTGGCGTTTCCGGCATATACTACAAAGTGATAATTACCTTTATTCACTTTTAATGGGACTTCGACTTTTAAATTGAAAGTCTTTTTCTCTTTGGGAAGTACCGATAGTTGGCTAAGGCTCCAGCCACCGGATTTCATTTCGTGTTTCCAACTGGCGGACAATCCGCTGACAGAAAGATTCGCATTCATCAACTGGTCCGTGTTGTTGATAAGATCAATACTGTAGTCAATTGACGCTCCGGGAGATACGGAGATTTTTGTGTAAGGTGTGTACAGAATCACGCTCTTAGGTATTGAATCATTGGCGTGCGTGTAACTCATAGGGATAATCCCCAATAGAATAGCTAATAATAAAAAATAATTTGTTCTCATAGTCATACAAAAGTTCTTATGGTTGTTTAATATGAATATTGTCAAATTTGTGTGTGCAAAAATAAACGATGTATCTATTAGTAGTTTTAAAAGAATCCTAAAGAATCTAATTTCAGGAAGAAATTATAGTGACACTATCCCTATAGGATGGCGACGGTATCCTTTATATATAGTGACGCTATGTTAACCGGATAGCGTCACTATATTTTTTCGATTTTTTTTCGGAAATTCTCAAAATTCCCAAATCTTTTCAGATTCTCCTCTCATCTTTGCATTATCAAATTAATAATAATAGTAAAAACCAATATTAAAAAACAACGATTATGAAAAAGTTAGTATTCTTATTAGTGTGTCTTTTCACTTTGCAAACAGTAGCTCGTGCAGATGACGACAAACCAATCCAGGTAACTCAAATGCCACAACCGGCACAGCAGTTTATCAAACAGCATTTTGCCGACAGCAAAGTAGCATTAGCCAAAATGGAAAGTGATTTCTTCTATAAAAGTTATGAAGTGATTTTCACGAATGGCGATAAAGTAGAGTTTGACAACAAAGGTAACTGGGAAGAAGTGAACTGCAAATATAGTTCTGTACCTACAGCAATTATTCCGGCAGCTATTCAGAAATACGTAACGACCAATTACCCTGATGCTAAAATTCTAAAAATTGAGAGAGATAAGAAAGATTATGAAGTAAAACTGTCCAACCGTACGGAACTGAAGTTTGACCTGAAATTTAATTTGATTGATATTGATTTCTAAACCTATTTAAATTGAACAAAGATGAAACTAAAGATTTATACACTTTTACTGGCACTAAGCGTCACATGGAGTCTGCAAAGTTGTGACAACGATGACGATGGTTCAATAGCTGTTCCTGCCGAACTTCAAAGTGCATTTTCATCCAAATTCCCTAATGCTGCAAATGTGAAGTGGGAAACTAAGTCTGGATATTATGTAGCAGATTTCTATGGCGGATATGAAGCATCTGCATGGTTCACCCAAGATGGTAAATGGCAAATGACAGAAACGGACATTCCTTACAATGCATTACCACAAGCAGTAAAAATGTCTTTTGAGAACAGCGAATATGCCTCATGGAAGCGGGATGATATAGACAAACTGGAACGGACAGGCGTTGAAACTGTTTTCGTAATTGAAGTCGAAAAGCAGAATCAGGAGGTCGATTTGTATTATTCTGCTGATGGAACTCTGATTAAAAGCATTGTAGACACTGATGATGATAACAACGAACATCTTCCTGTACAATTGACTGAAGCTATGAAAAACTTCATCAATGAAAAGTATCCGAATGCAAGAATCATGGAAGTAGACGTTGAGGATGATAGAAATGATTGGGATTTTGGATATACAGAGGTAGATATCATTCATAATGGAATCCCAAAAGATGTATTGTTCAACCAGACTGGAAATTGGTATTCTACTTCATGGGAAATACGTCAGAATGAATTGCCTGAAGCAGTAAACAATACTCTCAATAATCAATATGGAGAATATCGTTTTGACGAAGCGGAGTATATTGAAAAAGCAGATGGTAGCATATATTATCGAATTGAACTTGAGAAGGGGGATGTAGATAAAGTAGTAAACATAGGCGAGAACGGTACTGTCCTTTCATAGGTCAAAGTGCATAATTCTGAAACATAATTCTCACAAACAACAAACGATGACATAATTCCTGGTGGATATGTCATCGTTTATTATTTTTTACTGCTCCTGTATACGTTTTCTTTTCACTGCCGATTTAGCAGTTTTATCAGTGATGCTGTCCGTTTGTTGCGGCTTCACCTTTTCAGCTTCTTCCCGTTTCCGCTTATTGCGTAACCGCCATTTATTCCAGAAATATAGATCACTCCATTTATTGAAATCCTTTTTATACATGATACCTACACCTTGTGTAGTCAAGTTTGTTTTTGTGTAATAACGGTCATTTGTCTCATTATAAGCCTTCAAACGAATATCTCCCGAACGGGTAATCAGCCATTCTGCTTCAAAGTCTCCTACAAAGTTAGTATTAGCCATCGGATTATCCCGATAACCGAAGTTTCCGTTTATCAATAAACGGTTATTCAATAATTGTCCCGACAAAATACCTTCTACTTCCATGTCTGTCCAACCCTTATCACCCGTACTCAAATTCGTACCGATATTCCAGTTATTCGTTTCAAAGACCTGTGAAAGTGCATTGTTCAACTGGCCGGAGAGAGTAGATGAGAGCACCGATGACATCACATTCGAATTCTGATTATTATTACGGGCATCTTCCGTATAGAACTTGCCAATACCCAGCAAATAAAGAATCTGCATATTCATTTGCTCTTCCGTACTGATATAATTACGTACCAATGTTTGTATTTCATCTCTTTCATTCGGAAGCTCAATACCCAGTTTGATAGTCGGTCGTACCAGCATACCACTTAGATTCATGATACAATTTACACGCACATTGGGTTGTTGTATAATAGCCGAAGCATCCGGTATCAAATCATTCAAAGAGGCAGAGTTCACTGTATATGAAGCTTGTATGTCCATGTTAGCATCCAAAGGTGCACCATTGAACGTTATTGTACTTCCATCTTTGATAATAAAGTCTTTACGAATCACTTCCTGCAAACTAAATTTATATACTCCTTGATTGATCCGGTAATTACCAAACATTTTCACATCGCCCTTATTATAAAATTCCGTCCGGATATTTCCCGTACCTTTTCCGCTGATATAATCTCCGGCAATAGGGTCCATAATGATTCGCATGGTGGCATCGGGAGTTACATCCACGAGAATATTCAAACGGATATCTGTTTTCTGCTCTTCCTCCTCCTGACGTTTTTGCTGTATTTGTTCGTAATATGAGATTACTTGAACAGAATCCTGGATAGTACGACGAGGTGTTTTATCCACGAATTTGATAAACTGATTGCTAGTAGCCGATGCTACACTACCATTAATATAGGTAAAGGTAGTATTTCGATTTGTAGTCATGGCCACATTTACATCGAGCCCCTGTATGGCGTTTCCAGAGAGCAATACATTCCCGGTACCATATACCGTACCATAGAAAGGCATATCTGTCGATTCTTTTGTGTTCATCACAAGCATATTATTTGCCTGTATCTCGAAACGATAGTTTAGGTTCTTAAAATGCTGGAAATGCAAATATCCATTCATTCTCCCCGAATGCCCTTCCATATCAGAGACATGTATATTATTGAATGTCAATCCGGTAGGAGCCAAATGAATAGTATCTTTTACCGCAAAATGTGTGTTTAAAATATCAAAATTCATGGATGCATCTGTCATAACCGCACCATCCAGGTTCAATCCTTTAAATTTTCCATAGAAATGTACTTTTCCTGTTCCTCGCCCTTTAATATCATTGGCAATAGACTTCATATAATGTTCGAGGAATTTCAGATTCAATTCATTTGCTTCAATATTTAAATCAAGTCCGCTCTCGGGTTTTAATGGATAAATAATACCCGTGACACGCGACGGAGAAGGAGATATATCCTGAATGGATGCATCCAACCGGATACCTCTGTTTTCATTATCCCACTCACCATATATATCCAGTTCACCCAAACGACCGTGATTGAGTGAGAAATTCTTTATAAATAAACGGGTATTCATGATAGGCTTTTTAAGCACTCCGCTTGCATAAGCCGTTCCTGTTGCATCGCCCTCAAAATTTACATCGTCGGATATACTTGCAATATCAAATACATATCCCATATTTATATCCTTTAGATCAACCTTTACAGTATCTTTAGGATTCTCGGAAAGCCGGCCGTTAATACGTACATACCTATCCTGATGACTAAAATAGAAATTATTCACATCCACTCGTCCGGAATCGACCACCACCTGCGAAGGATGTATCTTCCAGAGAGTATCATTTAAAATAACATCAGTAGGCTTCACATCCACCATCGCTTTCAACAATGACTTTTCTCCGCTTGTACGTAGAAATTTGGCAACAGCTGCTAATTTCCCGCTATATGTTGCTGCAGCATTATTTCCCCAATCCAAAGTCGTACTGACATTGTCATCTTTAGCTTGTGCATCCAGAGATAGATTGACTGCCCCTTTCTTTTTCAAATTAGTCAGACGAACCCGTGCACGAATATGATCTGCCGGATTCTCGCACAGAATCATACCTGACTCAATATAGTTGTTCTTATATTGCAGACGGGGAAAATATCCCTCTATACGCAAGCGTTGTAAAGCATCATTAAAATATCCCTTCAACGTAGAATGAGTATATACCGTTAACGGTATATCAAATATCGTAGATAAAATGTCCGTATTATATATATGTATATCAAACAAAAAGTTATTATGGGTTTCAATTGGCTTCTTGGGAGGTAATATCAAAGACGGCACATATTTCCGCATAATATTCAGAATACTGGCAGGCAATGTGTGATATTGGAATTTTCCCTCTATGCTTGCTTTCAGGAATTCGGAAGTCAATCTAAGCTGATTTTCTCCATTTTGTTTGGTTGCCCGGATATTCATATTCTGCATGAAATATGCTTTATCCGGAGCTGTAAATTCCAAGCTATCCACATTGATTTCTCCAATCATCTCATCCACTGATCCACCTGTAAAATTGGCTTTCAGTTTTAAAGAGAACTCTGCATCAGGATATTTGGTCGTAAGATTCAAATCATGTGGGCGTACTTTATTGACTACTGCAAGAAAATTAAAAGTAGGAACTTTGGATGCAACATTTACGTCTCCATTCAGATAAATAGAGCCATTAGGATCATCCAACGCAATCTTTCCATTAAATCCGCCTTGTTTGTATTCTCCGTCCAGTGTGATATTTTCATATCTATATCTGCTATAATCTATCGAAGCAATCAGTCCTTTCAATTCTACGGCAGGCAAGTGGTCAGCAATATGCCGGCCATGTACATCCAGATTGAAAGTAATTTCTCCCAATTCCTCATTATCCAATAATTTACCTAGTTGAAAATCCTCTGTTTTGACAGCTCCGGAATACGCAAACAATCCTTTTGTCTTATCAGAACTCAATTTTAAGTCGGTCTTTACATTTCCAAGACTCGTTTGTAATTGTCCATAAGTAACTAAGTCCGTGAAGTATCCCGAAATTTCTCCCTGGAAACTCACGTTGCCCAAACGTTCGAGAAGAGGAGGAACTCCATTATAATTAGGACTCAAATTACGCACTAAAAAACCGACTCCGCGCGTATTGGTCGAAAGTTCGGAAAGGGTTCCATATACATACGCATCTTGTGGATGCGATAAGTCCTGAAGCGATACATCTCCTCGCAGACGGAACTGACGGTCATCGGCTGTAATCTCCAGATGCGAACAAGTCAACTGATCCACAGTTCCCTTCACCTCCATATCCAACGTCACCGGTTCCTTGAAATGCGAGAGGATAGGGACAAAAGGAGAAATATCTTTTAAAGTAACTTGCGATGGCAAAGTACGGAAAGAGAAATGCACCTGTTCTGTAAAACGGTCAAAAGCTTTCAAACTATCATACTCCAAATGAATGGTATCAAGCTTGAGAGAGGTTTCGGGCAATTCTATTGTAAAATTATCAATGTTTGTCTGCTTGTTATTGGCAACCAGTTTCAAACTCATTTTTTTCAAAGAGAAGCCGGATGCTTTTTCATCAAGGCTCAATCGCTTGATCCCTAAATTCAAAGAGTCCTTACTTAATGCCTTCAGCGATATATTAGCGATGATATTTTGAAGCTGAATATGCTTAGCGTTAAATTTCCCTGGTGTTTCTTCTTCCGACAACACATGATAAGACATCCTTCCACGACGAATCAGGATGGAATTAATACGCAAATCAAGGGAGTTTTCTTTCTTCACGGTATCTTTGGAAGCAAAAGCATCCAAAACAAACTTAAAATTAGGAGGGGAATCCGGAGTCTCTTTCCGGAGATTGATATTAAATCCGAAAAGCTGGACACTGCTAATGGATATCTTTCCTTTAAAAAAGGGCATAATATCGAACTTGGCAGACAAACGTGTGACTTTGAGCATTTCCTGACCACTCTGATCGTCAAGCAATACATCATCAATAATAATACGGTTCAATAGACCCATATTAATTCTACCAATCACTACCTTTGTATTTAAAACTTCAGAAAGTTCTTCAGCTACAAATACACTCATTGCTTGCTGAATGTTTGGTATATTCAGCAAAACAATAGTCCCGATATATACTCCCAGTACAATACCTACTACCCAGCGTACAGTCTTTTTCAGCGTTCTGATATGCGATAACTTTTATTTTGCGGACAAAAATATAAAATAGTTCGTTACGAATCGTAGTTTTATGATTACTTTTGCACCGTTTAATAGTTTAAATACTTATGAGTGCAATAATTTTAGGAATTGAATCCTCCTGTGACGATACGTCGGCAGCCGTAATCAAGGATGGTTATTTGCTGTCAAATGTGGTATCAAGTCAAGCCGTACATGAAGCATACGGTGGAGTAGTACCCGAGTTGGCTTCACGGGCACACCAACAAAACATCGTACCGGTAGTACATGAAGCATTAAAACGTGCCGGCGTCACCAAAGAAGAGTTGAGCGCGGTAGCTTTCACTCGCGGACCGGGATTGATGGGGTCTTTGCTTGTTGGAGTCTCCTTTGCAAAAGGATTCGCTCGTTCTTTAAACATCCCAATGATTGATGTTAATCATTTGACCGGACATGTTTTAGCTCATTTTATTAAAGCGGAAGGAGAAGAAGAGAGACAACCTGTTTACCCATTTCTCTGTTTGCTGGTATCTGGAGGAAATTCACAAATCATACTGGTCAAAGCCTATAATGATATGGAGATTCTTGGACAGACTATTGACGATGCCGCAGGTGAAGCTATTGATAAATGCTCTAAAGTGATGGGACTTGGTTATCCCGGCGGACCGATCATTGATAAACTGGCTCGTCAGGGAAATCCGAAAGCTTTTACATTCAGCAAACCGCATATTCCTGGTTTAGATTACAGTTTCAGCGGATTGAAAACTTCCTTTTTATATTCATTACGCGACTGGTTAAAGGAAGATCCTGATTTCATAGAACACCATAAAGTAGATCTTGCAGCATCATTGGAGGCTACTGTAGTGGATATTCTGATGGATAAATTACGAAAAGCCGCCAAAGAATATAAGATTAATGAAATAGCTGTGGCCGGAGGAGTTTCTGCAAATAATGGATTGCGTAATGCTTTCCGGGAACATGCCGAGAAATATGGCTGGAACATTTTTATCCCTAAATTCAGTTATACGACTGATAATGCAGCCATGATCGCCATTACCGGATATTTCAAATATCTGGATAAGGACTTTTGTTCTATTGATCTTCCGGCTTATTCTCGTGTGACGTTATAATTGGGTATACCTTATTATATATAATAGGATAAAAACTAAGAAGTATGTTTGCCGAAATAATAACCATTGGCGACGAACTGTTGATAGGACAGGTTGTCGACACTAATTCAGCCTGGATGGGGCAGGAATTAAATAAAATAGGCATTGAGGTTCTTCGTATTGTTTCAATCCGTGACCGGGAAAAGGAAATCTTGGAAGCGATTGATAATGCGATGGAAAGGGTGAATATTGTTTTAGTAACCGGAGGACTCGGACCTACCAAAGACGATATCACCAAACAAACTTTATGCAAATACTTTCATACAGAACTGGTTTTCAGCGAAGAAGTATTCGAAAATGTAAAACGGGTACTGGCAGGGAAAATACCAATGAATGCACTCAACAAAAGCCAGGCAATGGTTCCGAAAGATTGTACAGTGATAAATAATCCTGTAGGAAGTGCTTCTGTCAGCTGGTTCGAAAGAGATGGAAAGGTACTTGTTTCCATGCCGGGCGTTCCGCAAGAGATGACTGCCGTAATGACAGAAAGTGTATTACCTAAGCTGCACGAGAGGTTTCAAACGGATGTGATTATGCATCAAACATTTCTTGTACAACACTATCCGGAATCCGTATTGGCAGAAAAACTGGAACCGTGGGAGAGTGCTCTGCCAGAATGTATCAAATTGGCATATTTGCCTAAGCTGGGGATTATTCGTCTTAGACTGACAGGACGCGGACAAAACAGGGAAGAAGTAAAAGTTCTTCTTGAACGTGAAAAGGTAAAATTAGAGAAAATACTTGGTGAAGACATTTTCGGTGAAGAAGATACGCCATTGGAAGTTATAGTCGGTGAACTTTTAAAAAAGAAGAAATTGACCGTTTCCACCGCAGAAAGTTGTACCGGAGGCAGTATTGCCGCACGTTTGACCTCCATTGCCGGTAGTTCTGAATATTTTAACGGAAGCGTAGTAGCCTATTCTAATGAAGTAAAAATGGGACTTTTACACGTTTCCTCCAAAACATTGGAGCAACATGGGGCTGTCAGCGAAGAAACTGTGATTGAAATGGTAAAAGGTGCGATGAAAGCACTAAAAACCGATTGCGCCGTTGCTACTTCAGGGATAGCAGGTCCTGGAGGGGGTACTCCCGAGAAGCCGGTGGGAACTGTTTGGATAGCTGCTGGTTATAAAAACGAAATTCGTACTTACAAACAGGAAACGAACCGCGGAAGAAGCATGAATATCGAAAGAGCAGGCAATAATGCACTATTAATGCTTCGTGATTTACTCAAATAAAGAAAAATAGGTGCCTGGAAGTGAATTATTTTAGGAAATTCTTGTTTTATACGGATAAAAGTGCTTACTTTGCGTCCTGTTTGAAAGAAGTATAGATATAAAACTATAAAAATAAGATAGAAATGTCGAAGATTTGTCAAATTACCGGAAAGAAAGCCATGATTGGCAACAATGTTTCACACTCAAAGAGAAGAACTAAAAGAACCTTTGATTTGAACTTGTTTAATAAAAAGTTCTACTATGTAGAACAAGATTGTTGGATCAGCCTTAGCATTTGCGCTAACGGGTTGCGTATTATTAACAAAAAAGGACTGGATGCTGCGCTGACTGAAGCTGTGGCTAAAGGTTATTGTGATTGGAAAAGCATTAAAGTAATCGGCTAAACGTAGAGGAGAAAACTTACAATGGCAAAGAAAGCAAAAGGTAACAGAGTGCAGGTGATTCTGGAATGTACAGAACACAAAGACAGTGGAATGCCGGGAACATCTCGTTATATCACAACTAAGAACAGAAAGAATACTACAGAAAGACTTGAGTTGAAAAAATACAACCCGATTCTGAAGAGAGTAACAGTACACAAGGAAATTAAATAATAAAGTAGTATAACCCATGGCAAAGAAAACAGTAGCAAGTTTGCACGAAGGTTCTAAAGAAGGTCGTGCTTATACCAAGGTTATCAAAATGGTAAAATCTCCGAAAACTGGAGCATACGTTTTTGATGAACAAATGGTTCCTAATGAAAAAGTACAAGACTTTTTCAAAAAATAATCGAAATAGCATATACGCTATAACTGCAAAATCCTCTCATTGGCGAACAATGAGGGGATTTTTTATTGCTTCTTTTTTTACTTTTCCAATCCTTTGTTATATCTTTGTAGCAAATGTATTATACAAACAAGTGTAAATATGGGATTTTTTAGTTTTTTTTCAAAGGAGAAGAAGGAAACTTTAGATAAAGGATTATCTAAAACCAAAGAGAGCGTATTCAGTAAAATAGCTCGTGCTGTGGCTGGCAAGTCAAAAGTAGACGATGAAGTATTAGATAATCTGGAAGAAGTGCTGATTACATCTGACGTAGGTGTAGAAACAACTTTAAATATTATCAAGCGCATCGAAAAACGTGCTGCTGCAGATAAGTATGTAAATACTCAGGAACTGAATCTTATATTACGTGACGAAATAGCAGCTTTGCTTACTGAAAATAATTCGGATGATGTAGCTGATTTCGACGTACCCATCGCAAGAAAACCTTATGTCATTATGGTTGTGGGAGTAAATGGGGTAGGTAAAACTACGACCATTGGTAAACTGGCTTATCAATTCAAGAAAGCAGGTAAATCCGTTTACCTGGGAGCCGCTGACACTTTCCGCGCTGCAGCTGTGGAACAGCTAATGATTTGGGGAGAACGGGTAGGAGTTCCCGTAGTCAAACAGAAAATGGGAGCAGATCCCGCATCTGTAGCTTATGACACCCTTAGTTCGGCTGTTGCCAATAACGCAGACGTGGTTATTATTGATACAGCCGGTCGTCTGCACAATAAGGTGGGCTTAATGAACGAGCTGACCAAAATTAAGAATGTGATGAAGAAGGTGGTACCTGATGCACCGGATGAAGTTTTATTGGTACTGGACGGTTCCACCGGACAAAATGCATTTGAGCAAGCCAAACAATTTACTTTGGCGACGGAAGTTACCGCTATGGCCATCACTAAGCTTGATGGAACCGCCAAAGGTGGTGTTGTGATTGGTATTTCCGATCAATTCAAGATTCCTGTTAAGTATATCGGACTAGGCGAAGGCATGGAAGACTTACAGGTATTCCGTAAAAATGAATTCGTTGATTCCTTGTTTGGAGAAAATGCATGAAAAGAAAGACAATAGATATAATTACTTTAGGATGTTCTAAAAATCTGGTTGACTCCGAGCAGCTAATGCGCCAATTGGAGGAAGTCGGATATAGCGTAACTCATGACACTGAAAATCCGCAAGGAGAAATTGCGGTAATCAATACATGTGGTTTCATTGGTGATGCCAAAGAAGAATCCATAAATATGATTCTGGAGTTCGCTGAAAGAAAGGAAGAAGGGGATTTAAAGAAACTTTTCGTGATGGGGTGTCTTTCCGAACGCTATCTCAAGGAATTAGCTGTTGAGATACCACAGGTAGATAAGTTTTATGGGAAGTTTAATTGGAAGGAGCTTTTACAGGACTTGGGAAAGGTTTATCACGATGAATTATATATCGAACGGACATTGACAACTCCCCAGCATTATGCTTACCTGAAAATTTCAGAAGGATGTGATCGTAAATGTTCTTATTGTGCTATCCCTATTATTACAGGACACCATATTTCCAAACCAATGGAAGAAATTCTGGACGAAGTACGATACCTGGTATCGCAAGGCGTGAAAGAATTTCAGGTGATCGCACAGGAATTGACTTATTACGGCATAGACCGGTATAAGAAACAAATGCTTCCGGAATTGATTGAGCGTATTTCTGATATACCCGGGGTGGAATGGATTCGCTTGCATTATGCCTATCCAGCACATTTCCCAACAGATTTATTCCGGGTTATGCGCGAACGTGACAATGTATGTAAATACATGGACATTGCCCTTCAGCACATCAGTGACAATATGTTGAAGTTAATGCGCCGACAAGTGAGCAAAGAGGATACTTACCAATTGATCGAACAATTCCGCAGAGAAGTGCCGGGCATTCACCTGAGGACGACTTTAATGGTAGGACATCCCGGAGAAACTGAGGAAGACTTCGAGGATCTCAAAGAATTTGTACGTAAAGTACGTTTTGATCGGATGGGTGCTTTCTCATATTCCGAAGAAGAAGGGACTTATGCTGCAGAAACATACGAAGATTCTATCCCACAAGAGGTTAAACAAGCCCGACTTGATGAATTGATGGATATCCAACAAGGTATTTCGGCTGAGTTAAGTGCGGAAAAAATCGGTAAACAGATGAAAGTTATCATCGATCGTCTGGAAGGAGATTATTATATCGGACGGACAGAATTTGATTCACCGGAAGTAGATCCGGAAGTATTGATTGATCGTTCAGAGAGAGAACTTAAGATCGGACAGTTTTATCAGGTAGAAGTGGTGAATGCGGACGATTTTGATTTATATGCAAAGATTATAAATGACTATGAATAATAAGGAATTTACATCCGAACTAGCGGAAAGATTGGGATACACAATCAAGGATACTTCCGAATTGATGAATTCTTTGTTGTCCAGTATGACACAAGAATTGGAAGAAGGTAATGTGATTGCAATTCAAGGATTCGGTTCTTTTGAAGTGAAAAAGAAAGCGGAACGGATTTCAATCAACCCGGCAAGCAAACAACGCATGCTGGTTCCACCTAAATTGGTATTATCGTATAGACCTAGCAATACATTGAAAGATAAGTTTAAATAAATATTTCCCGTTATGAATGAAAGACTAACAATTCAAGACCTTACTGACTTGTTGGCTGCTAAACATAGCATGACCAAGAAGGATGCCGAGGTGTTCGTAAAAGAGTTTTTTCTCTTGATTGAACAAGCCTTGGAAAACGAGAAGACTGTAAAAATCAAAGGATTGGGAACTTTCAAACTTATCGATGTAGATAGCCGGGAAAGTGTCAATGTTAACACAGGTGAACGTTTCCAAATAAAAGGGCATACAAAGGTTTCATTTTCTCCGGACGCGAATTTGAGAGATACAATTAATAAACCTTTTGCACATTTCGAGACTGTTGTGTTGAATGAAAACACAGTATTGGAAGATACTCCGGTAGAAGAAGTGGAAGAGGAAGAAGTAGGTGAGGAAATTCTTGCTTCAACAATAGAAGATTATAATAAAAAGGAGGAAAGTCAAGAGAATACTTCTAATCCTATAGTAGAAAATGAAAGTCAGATTGCTGAACAAGATTCTTCCGAAGAAGTGGATACGGTTCAGGAGGAACGAATAACGGAACAGTCTATTGAAGAAAAAGTAGTGGTTGAAGAATCACTTATGGTTGAACAACAACAGCCAGAACAACCAGTAAAAGAGAAAGAAAGAATTACGGCAGAGCAGATTATTGAACAAGAACTTCTGAAAGCAAATCTAAAGCCCGAAATTCCAATAGTATCACCACAGTCGGAAATTACAAAGCCGACTAAAGCTTCTGTACAAACTACTGTTAGCCCGATATCTAAAAAAGAGGTTGTTAAAAAGGAGAAATCTCCTGTTCCTTATTTGATAACTGTAATCGTCATAGTATTGTTACTATGTGGAGGTGTGATTTTATTTATCTATTATCCGGACCTGTTTTCTTCTTCATCTGACAAGAATACCCTCGATATGCCGCCTGTAACAACTCAACCTGTTCGAACTGAAGCGCAGCTTTCCGATACTATTGAACATAAAGATACTGTTGTAGAAGTAACTGTTACTACACCGAAGAACGTTGTTGAGCCACAGTCAATTGTAAAAAAAGAAGAGACATTAACTTCTGCAAAGGCTGAGAGTAGGCCTGTCCAGCAGCAACCTTCAGCTTCTGCTTATCCTGATTCTGCATCATATAAAATAACAGGAACAAAGACAAAGTATACAATCAAGGAAGGTGAAACTTTAACAAGAGTTTCTTTACGTTTCTATGGTACAAAAGCGATGTGGCCATATATAGTGAAGCATAATCCGGATGTGATTAAAAATCCGAATAACGTGCCTTATGGTACTACAATCAAAATACCGGAACTTACAAAAGAATAATTATAACTATCTACTCCCCCAGCTATACATTACTTGTACTGGTCGGGGGAAGTGTTATGGATGTACAAAAGCGTATGAAAGTACCTTAATCTAAAGATTTCGCATTGTTTTTTAATAAAAATTAGTTGCAATCGTTAATTATATGGCGTACTTTTGGAAGCAAAATAAAAAGCCTTATACACAGGCAAGGCTTACATCAAATTAATGGGAATTAAATAATAAAATATTAAGTATTTATGGCTGAATCAATTGATATCCGCGAGCTAAATGAGCGGATTGAAAGACAAAGTGCTTTCGTTACCAATCTTACGACAGGTATGGACCAAATCATTGTTGGTCAGAAACATTTGGTTGAATCACTGCTTATCGGATTACTTTCCGATGGACACGTCCTCTTGGAAGGTGTGCCTGGTTTGGCGAAAACTTTGGCTATTAAGACACTCGCTTCTCTGATTGATGCGAAATATAGCCGTATCCAGTTTACGCCGGACTTATTGCCTGCAGACGTTATCGGTACAATGGTTTACAGTCAGAAAGATGAATCTTTTAAAGTGCAGCGCGGACCTATTTTCGCAAACTTTGTATTAGCTGATGAAATTAACCGTGCTCCTGCAAAAGTACAAAGTGCTTTGCTGGAAGCAATGCAAGAACGTCAGGTTACTATTGGTAAAGAAACATTCATGTTACCGGAACCTTTCCTTGTATTGGCAACTCAGAACCCTATCGAACAGGAAGGTACTTATCCGCTTCCTGAAGCACAGGTTGACCGTTTCATGCTGAAAGTAGTCATTGATTATCCGAAGTTGGAAGAAGAAAAATTGATTATTCGTCAGAATATCAATGGTGAGAAGTTCAATGTGAAACCTATTCTAAGAGCGGATGAAATTATTGAAGCACGTAAGGTTGTTCGTCAAGTCTATCTGGATGAGAAGATCGAGCGTTATATTGTAGATATCGTATTTGCAACTCGTTTCCCAGAAAAATATGACCTCAAGGAACTGAAAGATATGATCGGATTCGGAGGTTCACCTCGTGCGTCTATCAATCTGGCTTTAGCTGCTCGTACGTATGCATTCATCAAACGTCGCGGCTACGTTATTCCGGAAGATGTACGTGCTGTAGCACATGATGTTCTTCGTCACCGTATCGGATTGACATACGAAGCTGAAGCTAACAACATGACTTCGGACGAAATCATCAGTAAGATTCTGAATAAGGTTGAAGTACCCTAATTTGTAGTTATAATACAGTCAATAAGTAGTCATAAATATCTATGCATGACTACTTAACTACCTACTAATTAACTACTGTATAAATGGAAACAAGTGAAATACTAAAAAAAGTTCGCCAAATTGAAATAAAGACACGAGGATTGTCTAACAATATCTTTGCAGGCCAGTATCATTCGGCTTTCAAAGGTAGGGGTATGTCATTTTCGGAAGTCCGTGAATATCAATTCGGTGATGATATACGTGACATAGACTGGAATGTGACTGCGCGCTTCAATAAACCTTATGTGAAAGTGTTTGAAGAAGAACGTGAACTGACAGTTATGTTAATGGTTGATGTTTCCGGAAGTTTGGAATTTGGTACGATCAAGCAGTTAAAGAAAGATATGGTGACGGAAATCGCTGCTACTCTTGCTTTCTCTGCCATCCAGAATAATGATAAAATAGGTGTGATTTTCTTTTCAGACCGGATAGAGAAGTTTATTCCTCCCAAGAAAGGACGTAAACATATCTTGTATATTATCCGTGAATTAATTGATTTCCAACCGGAAAGCCGTCGCACAAATATTCGTCTTGCCTTGGAATATTTGACAAACGTAATGAAAAGGCGTTGCACTGCATTTATCTTATCAGATTTTATTGACCAGGAAAGCTTTAAGAATGCGCTGACCATTGCTAACAGGAAACATGATGTAGTAGCATTGCAAGTATACGACAGGAGAGTCAGTGATCTCCCTCCAGTAGGACTGATGCGAATCAAAGATGCAGAAACTGGGCATGAACAATGGATTGACACCTCTTCCAAAGCTGTACGCCGGGCACATCGCGACTGGTGGATACAAAAGCAGACTGAACTGAACGATACTTTTACCAAAAGCAACGTAGATGCTGTATCCGTCAGAACCGATCAGGATTACGTAAAGGCATTGTTGAATTTATTTGCCAAACGAAATTAATGGAATCAAAGATGAATAGAAATATTATTCTGATAGCATTATTAGGTCTATTGTTTGTCAGTAAAGCAGTAGCACAGTCTGTTACAGTAGAAGCAAAAATTGATTCACTGCAGATACTGATCGGCGAACAGGCGAAAGTGCAACTGCAAGTAGCCATGGATGCCAAACAGCGTGCTATTTTTCCTGCTTACACTGATACACTGGTAAGAGGTGTGGAAATTATAGAAACAGTCAAACCAGATACCCAATTCCTGAATGATCGTCAGCGGATGGTGATTACGCAGGAGTACATTATCACTTCTTTTGACTCTGCTCTATATTATCTCCCGCCAATGCCAGTTACCGTAGATGGGAAAGTGTACAACTCCAAAGCTCTCGCATTAAAAGTATATTCAATGCCGGTTGACACCTTACATCCGGACCAGTTCTTCGGACAAAAATCTGTGATGAAAGCTCCTTTTGCATGGGAAGACTGGTATGGATTGATCGCTTGTTCATTCTTGGCTTTACCTTTGCTTGGTTTGCTGATCTATCTGATTGTTCGCATACGTGATAATAAACCGATTATCCGTAAAATTAAAGTTGAACCTAAATTGCCGCCACATCAGGCTGCAATGAAAGAGATAGAACGTATCAAGACAGAGAAGGTGTGGCAGAAAGGGCAATCGAAGGAGTACTATACCGAACTTACTGATGCTATTCGTACATATATTAAGGATCGTTTCGGATTTAATGCATTGGAAATGACTTCTTCTGAAATAATCGATCAGTTACTGGAAATGAATGATAAAGAGGCCATATCAGACCTAAAACTATTGTTCCAGACTGCTGATTTAGTGAAGTTCGCCAAGCATAATCCTCAGATGAATGAAAACGATGCCAATTTGATTAATGCCATTGATTTTATCAATGAGACCAAACAACCGGAAGAGGAAAATCAGAAACCGCAACCAACGGAAATCACTATTATTGAGAAACGTTCTTTACGTGTTAAAGCTATGCTGATTTGTGGAGTTGCATTGTTATCAGCAGCATTGATCGGTACCTTTATATATATAGGTCTACAGTTATACAATCTTTTTGTATAAAGGATGTATAGCTTAATACTAAATAGTAAACTGTTAAATCATAAATAAAATGGTTTTTGCCAATATTGAATATCTGTTTTTGCTATTATTGCTTATACCGTATATTGTATGGTATATCCTGAAGCAAAAGAAAAGTGAAGCAACTCTTCAAATTTCAGATGCCCGGGTATATGCGCATACACCTAAAAGCTATAAGAATTATTTGTTGCATGTTCCATTTCTATTACGCTGCCTTGCTTTAGTACTGGTTATTTTGGTTCTTGCACGCCCGCAAACTACTAATAAGTGGCAGAACAGTGAGATAGAAGGAATTGATATTATGCTGGCTATCGACGTTTCTACCAGTATGCTGGCTGAAGACTTGAAGCCGAACAGACTGGAAGCTGCTAAAGACGTAGCTGCAGAGTTTATCAATGGACGTCCCAATGATAATATCGGTATTACATTATTTGCAGGAGAAACTTTCACCCAATGTCCGTTGACTGTAGACCATGCTGTATTGTTGGATATGATACATAATATCAAATGTGGTCTTATCACTGACGGTACTGCTGTCGGTATGGGTATTGCAAATGCTGTAACCCGCTTAAAAGATAGCAAAGCGAAATCCAAAGTTATTATCCTATTGACGGATGGTACAAATAACAAGGGAGATATTTCGCCTATGACAGCGGCAGAAATAGCAAAAAGCTTTGGTATTCGTGTATATACCATCGGAGTAGGTACCAATGGAATGGCTCCTTATCCTTATCCAGTCGGAAATACGGTGCAATATGTAAGTATGCCGGTAGAAATTGATGAAAAGACATTGACAGAGATTGCCGGAACGACAGATGGTAACTATTTCCGGGCTACGAGCAACTCGAAGCTTAAAGAAGTATATGAAGAAATTGATAAACTGGAAAAGACGAAACTGAATGTAAAAGAGTATAGTAAGCGGGACGAAGAATATCATTGGTTTGCTTTAGCAGCTTTCCTCTGTGTCTTGTTGGAAGTACTATTACGTAATTCGGTACTCAAGAAAATTCCATAAGGATGTTTGTCAATCGTTATTTGCCAATCATAAAATAGTAAGAAGATGTTTCGATTTGGAGAACCTACATATTTATATTTATTGTTGCTATTACCTTTTTTAGCAGCTTTCTACTTGTATTCCAATTACAAGAGGAGAAAGAATATCCGACGTTTCGGAGATCCGACTTTGTTGGCTCAGTTAATGCCTGACGTATCCAAATATCGTCCGGATGTAAAATTCTGGATTATTTTTGTTGCTATTGGTTTGTTCTCCGTATTACTGGCACGCCCTCAATTCGGTTCAAAACTGGAAACGGTTAAACGCAAGGGAGTAGAGGTAATTATTGCTTTGGACATTTCAAACTCTATGTTAGCGCAGGATGTACAGCCTAGCCGTTTAGAAAAAGCAAAAAGATTAATATCCAGATTAGTAGATGAGCTTGATAATGATAAGGTAGGTATGATTGTATTTGCCGGTGACGCTTTTACACAGCTGCCAATTACAAGTGACTATATTTCCGCTAAGATGTTCTTAGAATCCATTAGTCCTTCGTTGATTTCTAAACAGGGTACAGCTATTGGGGAAGCAATCAATCTGGCAGCTCGTAGTTTCACTCCGCAAGAAGGGGTAGGACGCGCCATTATTGTTATTACTGATGGTGAAAATCATGAAGGTGGTGCAGTGGAAGCTGCCAAAGCTGCGGCAGAAAAGGGTATTCAGGTAAGTGTATTGGGAGTAGGTATGCCTGATGGCGCTCCAATACCGGTGGAAGGAACGAATGATTACCGCCGCGACCGGGAAGGTAATGTGATTGTTACCCGTTTGAATGAAGCTATGTGTCAGGAAATTGCAAAAGAAGGAAAAGGTATATATGTACGAGTAGATAATTCTAATTCAGCCCAAAAGGCCATCAATCAAGAAGTGAATAAAATGGCGAAATCTGATGTAGAGTCGAAAGTATATACGGAGTTTAACGAACAATTCCAGGCTATTGCATGGGTTATTCTACTATTGTTATTGGCAGAAATCTTAATTCTGGATCGCAAAAATCCTTTATTTAAGAACATTCACCTGTTTTCTAATAAGAAATAGTTATACGTATGTTAAAAAGTAAATATATTCTATTCGCTGTATTTCTGTTAGCGGCAGCTGGTGTATCGGCTCAGAAAGCAGAACGCGACTATATCCGTAAGGGAAACCGTCTGTTTAATGATAGCGTATTTGTTGATGCAGAGGTGAACTATCGGAAGGCCTTGGAAGCTAATCCCAAGTCTACGGTATCCATGTATAATCTGGGAAATACCCTTTCGCAACAGCAAAAGTTTCAGGATGCCATGGAACAATATGTATCGGCCAGCAAAATAGAAAAAGATAAAATGAAACTCGCCCATATTTATCACAATATGGGAGTAATTTTCCAGGCTGGTAAAGACTATGCCAAAGCTGTAGATGCATATAAAATGTCACTGCGTAATAATCCTACCGATCATGAAACCCGGTACAATTTGGCTCTCGCACAGAAAATGCTGAAAGACCAACAAAATCAGCAGAATCAAGATCAAAATCAGGACCAAAACAAAGATCAGCAAAAGCAAGATCAGAAACAGGACCAGAATAAAGACAAACAGAAGGATCAGAAACAAGATGAAAAGAAAGATCAGCAGCAACCACCGAAATCTGAAAAGAAACAAGACAATCAGATGTCAAAGGAGAATGCTGAACAATTACTGAACTCTGTCATGCAGGACGAAAAAGATGTGCAGGATAAAGTGAAGAAGCAACAAAAAGTTATGCAAGGCGGTCGCTTGGAAAAAGATTGGTAATATAAAGTTGATGATATAAATTTCATAAGCAATGAAAAAACTGATTATTATATTGATGGCATTGATAGCATATAGCACTCATGTGTTTGCTGATAAGGTGTCTTTTACTGCTTCTGCTCCTGATGCAGTGGTAGTAGGCGAACAATTCAGGCTGTCGTATATTGTAACTACACAAAAAGTGAAAGATTTTCGGGCACCATCAATCAAAGGTTTTGATGTATTGATGGGTCCAAGCCGTTCACAACAAAGTAGTACTCAAATAGTGAATGGTAATGTTACATCTACTAGTAGTATTACATTTACATACATATTAATGGCTAATAATGCCGGAGAATACACAATACCCGGTGCCTCCATTGTTGCCGATGGTGACCAAATGGTGTCAAACTCAGTAAAGATTAAAGTATTGCCACAAGATCAAGGTGGCAATAGCGGACAAAATAATAGTAGTAGTGGTTCTATACATTCCTCATCTGGTACAAGTGTCTCTAATCAGGACCTTTTTATTATGGCAAGTGCCAGTAAAACAAATGTGTATGAACAGGAGGCTTTTGTCCTGACCTATAAAATATACACCAGAGAATCCAACTTACAACTTAATAATGCGAAATTGCCCGACTTTAAAGGTTTCCATTCTCAAGAAATAGAAATGACAACCAATGCAAGATGGACTCCGGAGCATTATCAGGGACGTAATTACTATACAACGGTTTATCGCCAGTTTGTTCTCTTCCCGCAACAATCAGGAAAGCTATATATTGATCCGGCACAGTTCCAGATGACTATCGGAAAACCTGTGCAATCAGATGATCCTTTTGATGCCTTCTTCAATGGAGGAAGTAATGTCATTGAAATTAAAAAAAATATTTCCACTCCTAAGATAGCAATAAATGTCAATCCGCTTCCTACGGGTAAACCTGCAGATTTTTCAGGTGGAGTGGGAGAGTTCAATATATCTTCTTCTATCAACAGTAAGGAACTGAAAACCAATGATGCTATTACTATTAAACTGGTAATATCCGGTACAGGTAACCTGAAGTTGATTTCTAATCCGGAAATTAAATTCCCGGATGATTTTGAAGTATATGATCCCAAAGTAGACAATCAAGTCAGATTAACCCGGGAAGGACTCACAGGCAATAAAGTTATTGAATATTTAGCAATTCCGAGACATGCCGGAACATATAAGATTCCGGGAGTATCTTTCAGCTATTTTGATATTCGCTCCAAGTCTTACAAAACACTGAAAACAGAAGATTATGTAGTAAATGTTGAGAAAGGTGCAGGTAATGCGGATCAAGTAATTGCTAACTTCACGAATAAAGAGGACTTGAAAGTATTAGGTGAAGACATCCGTTATATTAAACAGAATGAAGTTACTCTCCAACCTAAAGGAAGTTTCTTCTATGGTTCAATGACATATTGGTTATTCTATATCATTCCGGCTCTTGCCTTTATTATTTTCTTTATTATTTATCGTAAGCAAGCTGCTGAAAATGCAAATGTTGCTAAAATGCGTACGAAGAAAGCAAATAAAGTGGCAACGAAGCGTATGAAGCTTGCAGGAAAATTACTCTCCGAAAATAAAAAAGATGCTTTCTACGATGAGGTATTAAAGGCATTGTGGGGATATATAAGTGACAAACTGAATATTCCGGTATCTCGTTTATCTAAAGATAATATTGAAGAGAAACTAAGAAATCACGGAGTAAATGAGGAACTAATCAAAGAATTCCTGAATGCATTGAATGATTGTGAATTTGCACGGTTTGCTCCAGGTGATGAGAATCAAGCTATGGATAAAGTTTATTCTTCTTCAATAGAAGTAATAAGCAAAATGGAGAATTCAATAAAACATTAACCCAGAAGAGATTATGTCATGAAAAAGATATTATTTTTTATATTATTATCAATGTCGCTTACTTGTTTCGGACAAGATTCGTTAAGCATTGATACTAGACAAACGAATGGAGTTGATTCTATCCACGCTTCGCATACCACATTTTCCAGTAATACACTGGAAGATGCAACAAAAGCTGAAGGAGATTCCGCATATATAAAAGAAGATTATGCAGCAGCTATTCAGATATATGAAGCATTACTGAAAAATGGAGAAGCTGCCGACGTCTATTACAATCTGGGAAATAGTTATTATAAAATAGGGGAGATAGCGAAAGCTGTTTTAAATTATGAGCGTGCTCTGCTATTACAACCAGGAAATGGTGACATCCGTGCTAATCTTGAAGTGGCACGTGCAAAAACAATAGACAAGGTTGAACCTGTTCCTGAAGTATTCTTTGTTTCATGGATCAAATCTCTGACAAATAGTATGAGTGTAGATGCATGGGCCACATGGGGTATTGTCTCCTTTATTCTATTGATTATCGCTTTCTATTTCTTTATATTCTCCAAACAGATTATGTTAAAGAAAATAGGATTCATATCAGGAATCATTTTGCTGATTGTCACTGTTTGCTCTAATCTTTTTGCTTCGCAACAAAAAGAGCATTTGGTTAATCGAAGTGAGGCGATAGTAATGAATCCGAGTGTAACAGTACGAAGTACTCCAAGTGAGAGTGGGACTAGCTTGTTTATTCTCCATGAAGGGAGAAAGGTAAGTGTCAAAGACAACTCTATGAAAGAATGGAAAGAAATTCGACTGGAAGATGGAAAAGTCGGGTGGGTACCTGCTTCTGCTATCGAGGTGATATAAAGGTCATTAATAGATTTTATATATTCAAGAAAAAAAGATAAGCAAATAATTTGTTTTATCTTTTTTTTTGCTTAAGTTTATAGCGTGATAAAAAAATCACATAGTATTAACCATTAAATTTATGAGACATGAGAACAATAACGTTTAATGAACTTCGTAAAATTAAAGATTCATTGCCTAGCGGTAGCATGCATAGAATAGCAGACGAACTTGGTTTGCACGTAGATACAGTGCGAAACTTCTTCGGAGGACACAATTTCAAGGAGGGAAAAAGCGTCGGAATACATCTCGAGCCCGGTCCAGATGGTGGGCTTGTAATGTTGGATGACACGACCGTTCTTGATCGGGCTTTAAAAATCCTAGATGAATTGAATATGAGTATGCAAAAAGAACAGGCTACCGAATCTGTGCAAGTTTAAAATATAACAAACTGAATCCCAATTGAATCAAACAATTGGGATTTCTTATTTGTTTTCACCTTATAAAATGTACATTTATGGAAGACAAATTAGTAACCCTGGCCATTCTGACATACACCAAAGCGCAGATCTTAAAGAATGTCTTGGAAAATGAAGGTATAGAAACCTACATTCATAACGTTAATCAAATACAACCGGTTGTTTCATCGGGAGTGCGTTTACGAATTAAAGAAAGCGATCTGCCACGTGCTTTGAAAATAACAGAAAGTTCTACATGGCTGTCTGAAAGTATAGTGGGAGAGAAGGAGCCCAAAGTAAAAGATAAATCAAATAAGATTTTAATTCCCGTCGACTTCTCTAATTATTCGATGAAAGCATGTGAATTTGCATTCAACCTGGCAAAAACAGAAAATGCAGAAGTCATCCTGTTGCATGTCTATTTCACGCCTATTTATGCATCGTCGTTGCCTTATGGGGATGTTTTCAATTACCAGATTGGAGATGAAGAATCTGTAAAAACGATTATCCAAAAAGTCCATTCTGATCTCAATGCTTTATCAGAGAAGATAAAAGAAAAAGTTGCATCAGGCGAATTTCCCAACGTTAAATATAGCTGCATCTTACGTGAAGGTATTCCAGAGGAGGAAATCTTAAGATATGCTAAAGAACAGCGTCCTATGGTTATCATTATGGGTACCCGAGGCAAAAATCAGAAAGACATTGATTTAATTGGCAGTGTAACCGCTGAAGTTATTGACAGGAGTCGCACGGCTGTATTGGCTATTCCGGAAAATACACCATTTAAACAGTTTAGTGAAGCAAAACGGATTGCCTTTATTACCAATTTTGATCAAAGAGATCTAATTGCTTTCGAGGCATTCTTTAATACTTGGAAATCATTCCATTTTTCTGTATCTTTGATACACCTTACAGATTCTAAAGATACCTGGAATGAAATAAAACTAGCAGGTATAAAAGAATATTTTCACAAGCAATATCCGGGGCTTGAAATTCATTATGACGTAGTGATGAATGATAATTTATTAAAAGGACTTGATCAGTATATCAAAGATAATCATATAGATATAATCACTTTGACTTCTTACAAAAGGAATATATTTGCTCGATTATTTAATCCAAGTATTGCCAGAAAAATGATTTTCCATTCAGATACACCATTGCTTGTTATTAACAGCTGATCAAATCAGGCAAAAAATGAGCATCCAAGATTAGGGAATAATTAATATTATGTTTAATAGAAAAAGGAGTAATATAATGACCCTACTCCTTTTTCTATTTTTATTTAAATGAAGAAATTTACCTGTTCCACTCAAGTCCATATCAAATATAAGATTTTTCAATTACTACTTTAAACTATTGAATAAAAAAAAGAAGACTACTATTTCTAATAGCCTTCTTATATTTTTTCAGAAAACGATCTTACTTCATCATCTTATCGATTTCTTCGAATTCAGGTCCCATATTCAAGTTATAGTAAACTCTGTAAAGACCTTGCAACCATAAATCTTGTTGATCGGGTTTTAAAGCTCTGGCTTTTTCATAGAATGGTTTAGCTTCTTCGTAGAATTTCTTAACCACAGCTTGTGCTTCAGCGTACTTAGGATCATTGATATCTGTTGTTGCTTTATCAGCATAATCCTGTGCTTTCATCAAATATACCAAACCTACATTAGAGTATGCTTCTGCATATTCCGGATCAGCAGCAATAGCTTTTTTGTAGTATTCGATTGCATTATCATACTCTTTCATATTATGATAAAGATATGCCTTCACATATAAATATAACTTATTATTAGGATCATTAGTTAACATCTTATCAGCAAATTCCATTGCTTTAGAAGCTTGATTAGAAGTATTATAATAATCAACTAGATTTGCAAAGAAATAATCATTTCCTGGAAACTTAAGAATACCTTCTTCCAAAGATTTAATCCATGCAGCAGTATCACCTTTAGCTTTATAAGCATCTGCCATTAACTGCATAGCAAACTTACCTCCATCTTTATCAGACAATGCTGAAGGAGCGTACTTGATAATAGCATCTTTATCGCCTACTCTATCAGCCGCTAATGTTGCATAATATGCAATTTGAGGAAGAAGTGTATCATTTTTAGCTAACTCTTTATCAGCCAACATCGGATAAGAAGCTGATTCTACATAAGTAGCGAAAAATTTTAATGCTTCCTTATTCTTATCCAAATTGAAATATTGGATACCACCATTAATCAAATTAGGGCGTTCAGCCAACATACTAGAAGCATTTGCTTTACGATATTTGTTTTTAATCTTACCTTTTTCATTAGGTACCTGAGCCAAATCGTCGCATTTATTATAGTACTCATACATCTTCAAAATACTGTTGTATACTTTTAATGTATCGTACGGTTTTTTCAGAAAAGCATTTTTCATTTGCTCTTCGTTGATACGCTTCTGAATAAATCCAGCAACGTCCCATGTGTCAGCAAGATCCTTAGTTTCAGGATTCTTCATAGCCTCTTCAATCAGCTGTTCAGCTTGCTTAAAATTAGGTTTCACATCATTGGCAATGCTTTTTGCTTCTTTTACATTCTTCATCTGAGCAAATGAGAAGCTAACAGCCATCAATAAAACCATCGAAAATAATACTCTTTTCATGATTGTTGTTTGATTAATTATTAATATTATGTCTATTCCTCAATTTCGTTATTGCTTTCGTTTTCATTTACGTCCGCTGCATCATCAATATCAGGAACATCAGCATTCGGATCACTCACGATTGTACCCTCTGCCTCTTCTGCCGGAATTTCATCTTCAAGACTTTCTGTCATAACCTTACATACCGAACCAATCTGGTCGTTACGTTTTTCAAGATTTATCAGACGAACGCCTTGAGTAGCACGGCCCATTATACGAACATCCGCTACCTTCAAACGAATAGTGATACCAGACTTATTGATAATCATCAAGTCATTTTCATCGGTTACCGACTTGATTGTTACCAACTTACCTGTCTTTTCGGTAATATTCATGGTCTTCACACCCTTACCTCCACGGTTCGTTTTACGATAGTCTTCAATTTCAGAACGTTTACCATATCCTTGTTCGGAAACTACCATTACAGATTCTGTCTCCAAATCTTTGATACAAATCATTCCTACTACTTCATCCTGACCATCATTATCCAACGTAATACCACGTACACCTGTTGCTGTACGTCCCATTACACGAACTGCTGCCTCATGGAAACGAATTGCACGACCATTGCGGTTTGCAATGATGATTTCATTATTTCCATTCGTCATACGAACTTCAATTACGCTATCATCTTCGCGGATAGTTATAGCATTTACACCATTCTGACGAGGACGAGAATACTGTTCAAGCAATGTCTTCTTTATTACACCTTTCTTAGTACAGAATAATACATAGTGGCTATTGATAAACTCGGAATCCTCTAAACTCTTCACACGCAAGTATGCAGTTACATTATCATCCGAATCAATATTCAACAAGTTCTGAATAGCACGGCCCTTAGAATTCTTCGTTCCTTCAGGTATTTCATATACTTTCAGCCAATAACACTTACCCTTTTGTGTAAAGAACATCATGGTATTGTGCATGGTAGCAGGATAAATATGCTCTACAAAGTCTTCATCACGGGTTTCCGTACCTTTCGAACCTACTCCACCACGATTTTGTGCACGGAATTCGGTCAACGGTGTACGTTTAATATAACCCATATGAGAAATTGTAATAATCATCTGATCATCTGCATAGAAGTCTTCCGGATTAAATTCTTCTGAAGAATAAACAATTTCAGAGCGACGTACATCTCCATATTTCGCTTTGACTTCTAACAATTCCTCTTTCATTACCCGACGACATACTTCATCATCAGCCAGAATACTTTCCAAATAAGCTATCTGCTTCATTATTTCTTCGTATTCCGCATGAAGCTGATCCTGCATCAGACCGGTTAACTGACGCAAACGCATTTCTACAATTGCACGAGCCTGAATTTCTGTCAGGTTAAATCGCTCAATCAAGCCTGTTATTGCGTCATTCGGAGTTTTTGCTGCACGAATGATACGAATTACTTCATCAATATTATCTGAAGCAATAATCAAACCTTCAAGAATGTGCGCACGCTCTTTCGCCTTACGAAGATCGAACTGAGTACGACGAATAACAACTTCGTGTCTATGCTCAATGAAATATTTAATTAAATCTCTTAGATTCAACGTTTTTGGACGTCCATGAACCAAAGCCACATTGTTAACGCCAAAAGAGGTCTGCAAAGCTGTCATTTTATAGAGTTTATTCAACACTACACTTGCATTTGCATCACGTTTTATGTCAATAACAATACGCATACCATCACGGTCAGACTCATCGTTGGCATTTGAGATACCTTCTATCTTCTTATCATTTACAAGATCAGCAATATATTTAATCAGTTCGGCCTTATTTACATTATAAGGAATCTCTGTTATTACGATCTTGTCATGTGTTTGTCCGCTTTCAATTTCAGCTTTCGCACGCATAATTACACGTCCGCGACCTGTCAAATATGCTTCGCGTACACCACTCACACCATATATATATCCGCCAGTAGGGAAATCCGGTGCTTTAACAAATTCCATCAGTTCCTCTACCGTAATTTCCGGATTATCAATATATGCATCACATGCTTCAATCACTTCCGAAAGATTATGAGGAGGCATATTGGTAGCCATACCAACAGCAATACCGGATGCTCCGTTCACCAGAAGGTTCGGGATACGCGTCGGCATCACCTTAGGTTCCACCAGCGTATTATCAAAGTTTGGCTCAAAATCAACGGTTTCCTTATACAGGTCATCCATCATTGCTTCACCCAACTTATTGAGACGAGCTTCTGTATAACGCATAGCAGCAGGGCTATCACCATCCACAGAACCAAAGTTTCCCTGTCCATCTACCAAAGGATAACGCATTGCCCATTCCTGCGCCATACGTACCATTGCAAAATAAACAGAAGAATCCCCATGAGGATGATACTTACCAAGTACCTCACCCACGATTCTCGCTGACTTTTTATAAGGTTTGTCTGAAGTATTGCCTAATTCCATCATTCCGTATAAAATTCTACGGTGAACAGGCTTAAATCCATCTCTAACATCCGGAAGGGCACGCGAAACGATGACCGACATGGAGTAGTCAATGTACGATGACTTCATTTCCTCCTCGATGTTAATCTTTATAATTCTGTCTTGTTCAAGCATTTAAAATGATTATTAATTATACATTCTACGGTTTGTGAAAAACCACGCTAAAGTACTACTTTTCCCCGATATACGAAAGTTTTTAGAAAGAAAGTTTTATCATGACTGAGACGATAACCCGCCAAACTTTAAAATACAAAAATAAAAAGATAAAAACGATAAATATAATATGGAAAGATAAATAACATCGGTAAAAAAGAGCCTATTATTTGTTATACCTTATATATATAATACAAATACACTGTTTTTATGGCACGCCATTTGTAGATATAAGAAATAAAGCAAATATTGCAATACAAACTTGATTAAATGCGTATATTTGCCAGTGAATAACCCTTAGAAGAAAAGGAAAAAAGTATGAATAATCAATTCTCACAAAGAGTTTCCGACATTATCGTCTATAGTAAGGAAGAAGCGAATCGGTTGAGAAGTAGGTATATAGGTCCCGAACACCTGCTTCTGGGAATACTCCGTGACGGTGAAGGAAAAGCTATCGAGATATTGTCTAAACTCAACACCAATCTGGCTGCTATAAAGCAACAGATTGAAGCTCAGCTGAAGGCAGAAGCTGATGAAATGTTATTGCCTGATGCAGAGGTGCCGTTATCTAATGATGCGGCAAAGATATTAAAAATGTGTATTTTAGAAGCTCGTGGAATGAAAAGTAACATCGCTGATACAGAACATGTATTATTGGCTATTTTAAGAGAAAAAAACAATATGGCGGCTTCCGTACTTGAAGCAAACGATATAAACTACGTGAAAGTACTGGAGCAAGCTACATTGCAGCCGGATGTCAATTCCGGCATGGGCTTTTCGGAAGACGATGAGGATGACGAAGAAATGTCTTCTCCTCGTTCCGGCAGAGGTGGTTCGGATGAACGCCAACAGGCACAAACCGCTTCCAAGAAGCCGTCTAATGATACGCCGGTACTTGACAATTTCGGTACTGACATGACAAAAGCGGCAGAAGAAGGACGGTTGGATCCTGTTGTGGGCAGAGAAAGAGAAATCGAACGTTTAGCGCAGATATTAAGTCGACGCAAAAAGAATAACCCAATTCTGATTGGTGAACCCGGTGTAGGAAAATCAGCGATTGTTGAAGGTCTTGCATTGAGAATCATTCAGAAAAAGGTTTCGCGTATCCTGTTTGATAAACGAGTCGTTGCTCTTGACATGACTGCTGTTGTGGCAGGAACAAAGTACCGTGGACAATTTGAAGAACGTATCCGTTCCATTCTCAATGAATTGCAGAAGAATCCGAATGTTATATTATTCATTGATGAAATTCACACGATTGTAGGCGCAGGCTCTGCAGCAGGCTCTATGGATGCCGCCAATATGCTAAAGCCAGCATTGGCAAGAGGAGAAATACAATGTATCGGTGCCACCACTCTTGATGAATATCGTAAGAATATTGAGAAAGATGGCGCATTGGAACGTCGTTTCCAAAAAGTAATCGTAGAACCGACTACTGCTGCCGAAACTCTGCAGATTTTGCGTAATATCAAGGATAAGTATGAAGATCATCACAATGTGTATTATACAGATGAAGCATTGGAAGCATGTGTCAAGCTGACAGACCGCTATATCACAGATCGTAATTTCCCTGATAAAGCCATTGATGCTTTAGATGAAGCCGGCTCACGTGTACATCTTACTAATGTCAATGTACCCAAAGAGATAGAAGAACAGGAAAAGCTGATCGAAGAAGCTAAAAACAAGAAAAATGAAGCCGTAAAATCGCAGAATTTTGAACTTGCAGCCAGCTTCCGTGATAAAGAGAAAGAACTTTCTATCCAATTGGATGAGATGAAAAAAGAATGGGAAGCCAATCTAAAAGAAAACAGGCAAACTGTTGATGCAGAAGAAATTGCCAATGTTATCTCAATGATGTCAGGCATTCCAGTACAACGAATGGCACAGGCCGAAGGCATCAAGCTAGCAGGTATGAAAGAAGATTTGCAAGCTAAAGTCATCGCACAAGACACAGCGATAGAAAAGCTGGTCAAAGCCATTTTGCGAAGCCGTGTAGGACTCAAAGATCCTAATAAGCCCATTGGCACGTTTATGTTCTTAGGTCCGACAGGAGTTGGTAAAACTCACCTAGCAAAAGAGTTGGCCAAGTATATGTTCGGTTCTGCCGATGCACTGATTCGTATCGATATGAGTGAATATATGGAAAAGTTCACTGTTTCACGCTTGGTTGGGGCACCTCCGGGATACGTAGGATATGAAGAAGGTGGCCAGCTGACAGAAAAAGTGCGCCGTAAACCATACTCTATTGTATTGCTTGATGAAATAGAAAAAGCACATCCGGATGTATTCAATATCCTGCTTCAGGTAATGGATGAGGGTCGTCTGACTGACAGTTATGGCAGAATGGTAGATTTCAAAAATACCGTTATTATCATGACTTCCAATATCGGAACCCGCCAACTGAAAGAATTTGGACGTGGTGTTGGTTTTGCGACACAAAGCCGCCTGGATGATAAAGAATTCTCGCGAAGTGTTATACAAAAAGCTCTAAATAAATCATTCGCGCCTGAATTCATCAATCGTGTAGATGAGATTATCACGTTTGATCAACTTTCTCTGGAAGCGATAACAAAGATTATAGACATAGAGCTAAAAGGATTGTACGATAGAATAAAATCTATTGGTTACAAGCTTGTTATTGAAGATAAGGCGAAAGAATTCATCGCTAGCAAGGGATATGACGTACAATATGGCGCCCGTCCTTTGAAGCGCGCAATTCAAACCTATCTGGAGGATGGTTTATCCGAGCTCATCATTTCCTCGTCTTTAAAAGAGGGAGATACTATTCAAGTAACCCTTAATGAAGAAAAAGGCGAATTGGAGATGAAAGTTGTTTCTCCGGAATAGAGTTATTTCCTGAATAAGAAAATAATTTAATATGCCATAATGTCAGACCTTCGGGTCTGGCATTTTTTTTGTCTCTGTATGGACAAATATCAATTAAAAAGATAAACTAAAAAAATATACGTATTATGCAAAAAGGTAATATTGGGGTTACAACAGAAAACATTTTCCCTATCATTAAAAAGTTTTTGTACAGTGACCATGAGATTTTTCTGCGCGAGTTAGTATCCAATGCGGTAGATGCCACTCAGAAGCTGAATACGCTTGCTTCTATTGGCGAATTCAAAGGTGAACTGGGTGACTTAACTGTTCACGTTGAATTAGGCAAAGATACTATTACCATTTCTGACCGTGGTATCGGTTTGACTGCAGAAGAAATAGAGAAGTACATCAATCAAATAGCTTTCTCTGGAGCTAATGACTTCCTGGAGAAGTATAAGAACGATGCAAATGCCATTATCGGACATTTCGGACTTGGCTTCTACTCTGCCTTTATGGTTGCAAAGAAAGTGGAGATTATCACTAAATCATACAGAGACGATGCAAAAGCCGTAAAATGGACTTGTGATGGCAGCCCTGAATTCACTATTGAAGAAATAGAAAAAGCCGACCGTGGATCAGATATCATCTTATACATTGATGACGACTGCAAAGAATTCCTCGAAGAAGCACGTATCTCCGAACTTCTGAAGAAATATTGCAGCTTCCTTCCTGTTCCTATTGCATTTGGAAAAAAGAAAGAATGGAAAGACGGCAAACAGGTAGAAACGGCTGAAGATAATATAATCAATGATACCACTCCTTTGTGGACACGCAAACCTAGCGAACTTTCGGATGAAGATTACAAATCATTCTATAGCAAGCTATATCCGATGTCTGATGAACCACTCTTCTGGATTCACCTGAATGTGGATTATCCATTCCATCTGACTGGTATCCTCTACTTCCCGAAGGTAAAGAGCAATATTGAATTAAATAAGAACAAGATTCAGTTATATTGCAATCAAGTATATGTAACAGACTCTGTTGAAGGCATTGTGCCGGACTTCCTGACTTTGTTACATGGAGTAATAGATTCTCCGGATATTCCGTTGAACGTTTCCCGTTCATACTTGCAAAGCGACTCAAACGTGAAGAAGATTTCAACTTATATCACCAAGAAAGTTTCCGACCGTTTACAGTCTATATTCAAGAATGATCGTAAGCAGTTTGAAGAAAAGTGGAACGACTTGAAAATATTTATCAATTATGGAATGCTCACACAAGAGGATTTCTATGATAAAGCGCAAAAATTCGCCCTTTTCACCGATACAAATGACAAACATTACACATTCGAGGAATATCAGACCCTTATTAAAGATAACCAGACAGACAAAGATGGAAATCTAATCTATCTGTATGCAAATAACAAAGACGAACAATACAGCTATATTGAGGCTGCAACCAATAAAGGCTATAATGTCTTGCTCATGGATGGCCAGTTAGATGTAGCTATGGTAAGTATGTTGGAGCAAAAGCTTGAGAAATCCCGTTTCACCCGTGTAGACAGTGATGTTGTTGACAATCTGATTGTAAAAGAAGACAAGAAAGGTGAAACTCTGGAAGCCAGCAAACAAGATGCAATCACAACAGCCTTCAAGAGCCAATTGCCTAAAATGGATAAGGTTGAATTCAATGTGATGACGCAAGCGTTGGGAGAAAATTCGGCTCCGGTCATGATTACTCAAAGCGAATATATGCGTCGTATGAAAGAAATGGCAAATATTCAAGCCGGAATGAGCTTCTACGGCGAAATGCCTGACATGTTCAATCTGATCCTGAATTCAGACCACAAGTTGATAAAACAAGTATTGAATGAAGAAGAGAATGCCTGTCAAGCAGAAGTAGCTCCGATACTCTCCGAAATGGATAACGTCAACAAACAACGTAATGAGTTGAAAGACAAACAGAAGGATAAAAAGGAAGAAGACATCTCAACAGCTGAAAAAGATGAATTAAACGATCTCGACAAGAAGTGGGATGATCTGAAAAGCAAGAAAGAAGCTATCTTTATCGGCTATGCAAGCAATAACAAAATTATCCGCCAGCTTATCGATCTGGCCTTACTTCAAAACAATATGTTAAGAGGTGAAGCTTTGAATAACTTCGTAAAACGTAGCATTGAGCTGATTTAATATCGCCCCTTTAAACATTACACATACTTCAAGAAAGAGCATTCAACGTTAAATACACGTTGTAATGCTCTTTTTCAATTTAAAACGATCGGCAAAATATCGATTAATTGAAAAGTATTGTATATATTTGAACACTTAATAGACAAAAAATTCAATTGTTTGATTTGGGTTATGAGAAAGATTTTTTTAGTGTTCATTACTTTATGGCTGATTATCCCGGCTATCCATGCCCAAAAAGTAGGACTTGTATTAAGCGGTGGTGGCGCCAAAGGAATGACGCACATCGGCATCATTCGCGCATTGGAAGAAAACAACATCCCTATTGACTACATTGCTGGTACTTCCATGGGAGCCATTATCGGCTCCTTGTATGCCATGGGATACTCTCCTGACGACATGGTAGAACTGCTCAAATCGGAGGACTTTAAACGATGGTATTCCGGAGAAGTGGAAGAGAAATACGTATATCATTTCAAAAAGAATCTTCCCACTCCCGAATTTTTCAATATTCGTTTTTCATTCAAAGATTCACTGAAGAGTTTAAAACCTCAATTCCTGCCTACCAGTGTTGTCAACCCGATTCAAATGAATCTCGTGTTTGTTGACCTATATGCACGTGCTACGGCCGCTTGTAAGGGAGATTTTGATAAACTTTTTGTTCCTTTCCGTTGCATTGCGTCCGATGTGTACAATAAAAAACAGTTAGTCATGAAGGAAGGAGATTTAGGAGATGCCGTCAGAGCTTCCATGAGCTTCCCTTTCATGTTTAAACCCATTGAAATAGACAATGTACTGGCCTACGATGGAGGTATCTATAATAACTTTCCCACGGACGTCATGAGAGATGATTTTCATCCGGATGTCATTATAGGAAGCGTTGTATCCACCAATCCCACTAAACCCAAGGAAAATGACCTCATGAGTCAAATTGAGAATATGGTGATGCAGAAAACCGACTATTCTATTCCGGACTCTATGGGGATTTTAATGACATTCAAATATGACAACGTCAATCTGATGGATTTTCAACGCATCGACGAATTACATGATATAGGATATAATCGAACCATCAGCATGATGGATTCTATCAAAAGCCGTATCCATCGGCGTGTGAATCTGGACAATATTCGTTTAAGGAGAATGGTATACCGTAGTAATTTCCCGGAACTACGTTTTAAAAATATCATCATTGATGGAGCTAATCCACAACAACAGGCATATATGAAGAAAGAATTTCATAAGTCGGATAACAAAGAATTCACCTATGAAGATTTAAAGCAAGGTTATTTTCGATTGCTATCAGATAAAATGATTTCAGAAATCATACCGCATGCAATTTATAATCCGGAAGATGACACCTATGATCTGCATTTAAAAGTCAAACTGGAAAACAACTTTGCTGTACGACTGGGAGGTAACATATCCACCTCCAATTCGAATCAAATCTACCTGGGACTTAGTTATCAGGACTTAAACTACTATGCCAAAGAGTTTATTCTTGACGGGCAACTTGGAAAGGTATATAACAACGTGCAATTTATGGCAAAAATAGACTTTGCCACTGCCATTCCTACCTCGTATCGTCTTATAGGTTCGATCAGTACTTTCGACTATTTTAAGAAGGACAAACTTTTTTCGCGAAATAACAAACCGGCCTTTAACCAGAAAGACGAACGTTTCTTGAAATTACAGGTTGGATTACCTTTCCTTTCGAGCAAGCGAGCAGAGTTTGGAGTAGGAATTGCAAGAATAGAGGATAAATATTTTCAAAAAAGTGTCATTGACTTCGGAAATGACAAATTTGATAAAAGCCGCTATGATTTATTTGGTGGATCAATTAGTTTTAATGGAAGTACTCTTAATTCCAAACAATATCCTACACGTGGATACAGAGAAGCCCTTGTAGCCCAGATTTTCGTTGGAAAAGAACGATTCTATCCGGGCGAAGGAAGTACGACCAGTAACAACAAAGATCATCACTCCTGGCTGCAATTATCTTATATGAAAGAGAAATATCATAATATGAGTGAACATTGGGTTTTAGGATGGTATTTGAAAGCCCTGTATGCCTCCAAAAACTTCTCCGAGAACTATACGGCCACAATGATGCAAGCTGGAGAGTTTTCTCCTACATTACATAGCAAATTGACTTACAACGAAGCCTTTCGTGCCAATCAATTTGTCGGAGCCGGCATTCGGCCTATTTACCGTTTAAGCCAGATGTTCCATCTTCGGGGAGAATTTTATGGTTTTATGCCTATTTATCCAATCGAAAAAAACTCGTTGAATAAAGCATATTACGGAAAAGCTTTCTCCAAGTTTGAATATTTAGGAGAAATTTCTGTTGTATGTCAATTGCCTTTTGGAGATATCTCTGCATATGTAAATCATTATAGCTCACCGAAAAGGGAGTGGAATGTCGGACTAAGTATAGGTTTACAACTATTCAATTATCGGTTCATAGAATAATTTTCTACAAAAAAAGTCGGTGAAAAGCTTGCTAATTCGGGAAAAGTCCGTATCTTTGCACCCGTTAAAACAAAATAACGGTCGCGTAGCTCAACTGAATAGAGTAGCTGACTACGGATCAGCCGGTTACAGGTTTGAATCCTGTCGCGATCACTTTTTTGAATTAACAGAATGGCCGCGTAGCTCAACTGAATAGAGTAGCTGACTACGGATCAGCCGGTTACAGGTTTGAATCCTGTCGCGGTCACTGAAAAATTTACAAGTTATATTATTTGAGGTCGCGTAGCTCAACTGAATAGAGTAGCTGACTACGGATCAGCCGGTTACAGGTTTGAATCCTGTCGCGATCACAAAATCCTCTGCATTTGATGCGGAGGATTTTTATTTTCTCCCATTTCATCGAAGAAATTAGCTATAACTAAACTAAAAAGATTCAAAAGTCAGTCATTATAAACAAGCGATACATCCCCTCATATCTTTTATTTTCAATTCCCTCTTCACCTTCACCTTTCTTCCGGGCTCCCTATAAATAAGTCGTTTACGGGTGAAGGGCAACTCTTACACAGCCTTTTTCACCGTAAGCGTCTCGTAAGCGTCTCCGCGATTCTATATAGTGTATTAAAATAAAAAGGCTAATGATCCCTTTTTAGTCATTAGCCTTTTCCCATCTGTCAGGAAGCAGTTCCCTGTATTTTTCAATTGGTGTGTTCGGTTGCCATTCGGCTGTTCTGTTTATCACATCCGTGAGATACTCAAATAGATTCACTTTATGCATCCTACAAGTGAGTGCTATCGTATAGAGTATGGCGCCTCGTTCGGCCCCCTTATGGCTGCCGAAGAACAATGAGTTTTTTCTTGATAAGGATATGTACCGGTTCATCCGTTCAACCATATTGTTGTCCAGATAAGTGTCACCATAATTAAAGATGTCCACCACTGCATTCCACTCATTGCGAAGATAGGTAATGGCTTCCTGCAGTTCGCTCTTAGGTAATAAATCCCCCCGTTCTTCTATTTCATCAAGCACATCTTTTATTTCTCCGAGTATGTCCGGCGCATACTTTTTTCGATGCATAAGATTCTGTTCTACCGTCCATCCCTCAACCCCAACTTTATGCTTATGCTCGTTTTGATAAAGTGCGTTTATCAGCTCCACGATCCTTTTTGCATCCGGGTCCTTCTCACCGCAATCTATAAATTTCCGTTTTATATGTTGCAAGCACGGGATGCGTGTGATATTGGGATAAGCATCGCTTTCGAGCTTCCGGTAAGGTGAGTAACCATCGCTTTGTATGATACCTTTGCAACTGCCTAATTCGTTAAGAATAACTCTTTCAGACCGGGAGCCGTCATCATAGAGCAAGTATATCATCCTGGTGTTTATGCCGACAACCACCCAAAGGTATCCCTTCCTGACTCCTTTTCCCTTGCTGTTCTTTTCCGGGACGAGTATTTTGTAATAGGTTTCATCGGCTGCCTTATAAGGATCACTCAAAGCTGTCTGCCGGATGCACTTATAAAGATTTTCGAAGAGGTTTGAGGCTTTCTCTATCAACTTATGAGCCGTAGGTTTCTTCAGCGTAAAGCCATGACTCTCGAAGTAGTTGATGATTCTTTCAACAGGTAGCGATTGTATATAACGTAATTCCATCAATCCGGCAATAAATGAACCGTCATAGCTGGAATTCAAGAAGGCCGAAGCCGGTGTTTTTCCCTCAAACAGGCGACCTTCTTGCGTATAGGTGTGTATCTTGTAGACATGCTTGATGAAGCGCATGGGTACACATTCATAGCGGACGCATATTCTGGGAACAGTGGTAAACAACCGGGCCTTATTGATGTCAAAATCGGGATCATCGGGATAAACGACATGTTCTTCTTCCTCCATCTCATAATGCATGTCACGTTTGGCCCCATTGTTCTTTCTTGCTTTACGCTTATCTGCTTTTTCCGCTTCTATCTTCTGCCGCTCTTCTTCGAATATGGCAGATTGGGGAGCCTGTTGCTGTTCGGATGTGTTGGATACAAGTTTGGCGAGTCCCTTAGTAAGGCGCTGTTGCTTGCTAAGAGATTCGCCTTTTTGAAGGAGTGCCTCTTTAAGGGAAGAAACCTCCTTTATCAAAGCATCTATTTGGTCCAAGAGTCTGTTGTTGTCATCTCGTAATCCCTTGATTTGTTCCTTCAATAACTCTATGATCTCATCCTTTTTCATGGCATAAAGATATGAAAAATCAATAAATTAGCCAAATAAACCGGATGATGTCTTTAGCACAAATAACTAATAATCAGAATGTTGAATTAGATCCTAAAACGCTTTCTCAACCGTACAGACTTTAATGACACTCCATTTAAAATAAAAGACAAAACCTGATAAGAAATCTCGTAATTACCTGTATTGGGGTTAAATGTCGGTAACTCAAGACTTCCACCTTCGAGGCGCTTGTAGTACAGAAGAAAGCCATCGCCATCCCAACGCAGTATTTTTACACTTTGTCGGTTTTTTACCAAAGAATAAAAAGATATCTCCGGAAACGGGAGACAAGTCCTTCATTTCCGATCGTATAATTTTGAATAAACCGTCAATGCCAAGGTTCATACGAACAAAGCCCTGGTACAGATAGTAGCGATTGGCTGATGTTAGAGAATACATAGATCTCCCTCCGTTCTTTCGTAATCGCGCAACATTTTAATCACACCACCGGGTGTGGCCCGTTTGACCGAAATGGTGGTTCCACTGTTAAAGGTGATTGTGATCCCGGCAAGACTAAACTCTTCTTCCGACAACATGGCGGGTGCTATTTGAGTGAATGAAGGAGAGGAAGTTGGCGGTTGGGAGGGTTCAACGCCGCCATAATAATCACGGACCACATCTGCCTTGGCTTGTTTAACGCTATAGCCCCGTCTGGACAT